>ERZ1370068.1091-contig-10998_pt1 | contig 82242 bp, 137 predicted proteins | sample MGYA00561227_ERZ1370068 | MGnify/ENA primary metagenome ERZ1370068 (study PRJEB38410, sample SAMEA6850437) | metagenome | study: Metagenomic assessment of the ecological functions of the soil: analysis of the soil microbiota associated with the...
ATTGTACTTCGTTCAGTTACGTATTGCTCTGCCTCGGCGCTAGAGTCGTGGCAGGCGCGCGCAATCGCTGATGCCGCCAAGACGATCTTTGCCGACAATGCCATGGTCCCAGGTCAAGAGGTGCACGTGACCTTGGTGCCATCGGTGACGCGGGCGGGTCGCGTCGAGCCTGTGCGTTTCAGCGTGTTCGGCGAGGGGCCACGACCACGAGCGTGACCGGTGGCGCGCGACGCGGCGGGCGAGTTCGTGGCCAGCGCATCACCCGATCGATGAGCGCATCATGCCAGCGCGCCGAGTCGGTCGACGACGACCAGCCGCAGGCATTCGAGCCTGCTATGCCGAGCCTGCACTATCACCGCCGAGCGGCAGGGCATCCCGGCCGACGTGATCCTGCAGATCTTGCAAGATCCACGCCTACGAGACCGACTTTCGCCAGCGCGTGCGCGCGCGGCGACGGCTTCGAGTTCTTCTTCGACGTGAAGGACGAGGACAAGGGCGCCGACGGCAGCCTGGGCGAGCTGCTCGCCACCGCCGTCACCGTCAGGCCGGCGAGACGCACAAATTCTACCGCTTCCGCACCCCGATGGGCGTCGTCGACTACTACGACGAGCAGGGCAACACCTCGCGCAAGTTCCTGATGCGGCGCCCGGTGCGCGGCGAGGACGTGCGCATCACCTCGGGCTTCGGCGTGCGCCGCCATCCCATCCTGCAGATGCCGAAGATGCACACGGGCGTCGACTGGGCCTGCGCCCCGGGCACGCCGATCATGGCGGCCGGCAACGGCGTCATCGAGGAGGCCGGGCGCAAGGGCGAGTACGGCAACTATCATCCGCATCCGCCACGCCAACGGCTACAAGACCGCCTACGGCCACATGTCCGCGCTTCGCCCCGGCGTGAGCGAGGGCGTCAAAGGTGCGCCAGGGCCAGATCATCGGCTACGTCGGCACCACCGGCCTGTCCTCGGGCCCGCACGTGCACTTCGAGGTGCTGGTCAACAACAGCTTCGTCGACCCGATGTCGATCCAGGTGCCGCGCGAACGCCAGCTGAGCCGGCAAGCAGCTGGCGGACTTCCAGAAGGAGCGCGCGCGCATCGACGACCTGATGCGCCGCAACCCGGTGTCCACCGCGCGTGGCGGCGCAATAGCCGCATTTTGGCCGCAGAGGCAATGGCGCCGCCTTGACCTAGGCTGCCACCTTCACCGGCTGGCCGTTGATCACCAGGGTGCCATCGCGACACGGTCAGCTTGACGTGTCTCGCCGTCCTCTGATGCTTGCCCGGCCAGCAATTGCTCGGCCAGCGGGTCCTGCACCGACTTCTGGATCACGCGCTTCGAGCGGACCGGGCGCCGTAGGTTGGATCGTAGCCCCGATTGGCGAGCCAGGTGCGCGCCGCGTCGTCGAGCACCAGCGTCAGCTTGCGATCGGCCAGCAGCTTCTGCAGCCGCGCCATCTGGATGTCGACGATCGTGCGCCATCTGCTCGCGCTTGAGGCGGTGGAACAGGATGATCTCGTCGATCCGATTGAGGAACTCCGGGCGGAACTTGGTCCTCATCTCCGGCCATGACGTAGGGGCGCACGGCCTCGACGTCCTCGCCATCCTTCTGATTGGCGAGGAACTCCGGAGCCGATGTTGGAGGTCATGATGATCAGCGTGTTCTTGAAATCGACCGTGCGGCCCTGACCGTCGGTCAAGCGCGCCGTCGTCGAGCACCTGCAGCAGCACGTTGAAGACGTCGGGATGCGCCTTCTCGATCTCGTCGAACAGCACCACCTGATAGGGCCGGCGGCGCACGGCTTCGGTCAGCGCGCCGCCCTCCTCGTAGCCGACATAGCCCGGCGGCGCGCCGATCAGACGGGCCACGGAGTGCTTCTCCATGAACTCGCTCATGTCGATGCGCACCATGGCGCGTCTCGTCATCGAACAGGAAGCCGGCCAGCGCCTTGGTAAGCTCGGTCTTGCCGACGCCGGTTGGGCCCAGGAAGATGAACGAGCCGATCGGCCGGTTCGGATCCTGCAATCCGGCCCGCGCGCGCCGCACCGCCGTGGAGACGGCTTCCACCGCCTCGCGCTGGCCGACGACGCGCTTGGACAAGCGCCTCCTCCATGCGCAGGAGCTTCTCGCGCTCGCCTTCCAGCATGCGGTCGACCGGGATGCCGGTCCAGCGCGACACGATCTGTGCGATGTGGTCGGGCGTGACAGCCTCCTCTACCATGGCGCCCTTTGCCATCGTCGGCCTCCATGGCTGTCAGTTTCTTCTCGAGGCCGGGAATAACGCCATAGGCAAGCTCGCCGGCGCGTGCCGAGATCGCCGCGCCGCTGTGCGCTGCTCGAGCTCGGTGCGGCGCTGATCCAGCTCCTCCTTGAGCTTCTGCGCCTCGCCCAGCTTCCTCTTCTCGCCCTGCCAGCGCTGCGTCAGCGCCCGGCTCTTCTCCTCGAGCTCGGCAATCGATTTGTCGAGGCGCGTCAGGCGATCCTTGGAGGCCGCATCCGTCTCCTTCACGCAGGGCCTCGCGCTCGATCTTCATCTGCATGAGATCGCGATCGATGGCGTCGAGCTCCTCGGGCTTGGAATCGACTCTCCATCTTGCAGACGCGAAGCCGCCTCGTCGATCAGGTCGATCGCCTTGTCGGGCAGAAAGCGGTCGGTGATGTAGCGGTTGGAGAGCGTCGCCGCCGCCACCAGCGCGCTGTCGGTGATGCGCACGCCGTGGTGCAGCTCGTACTTCTCCTTTAGGCCGCGCAGGATCGAGATGGTGTCCTCGACACGTCGGCTCGGCGACGAAGACCGGCTGGAAGCGCCGGGCCAGCGCGGCGTCCTTCTCGATGTGCTTGCGATACTCGTCGAGCGTGGTGGCGCCGACGCAGTGCAGCTCGCCGCGCGCGAGCGCCGGCTTCAGCAGGTTGCCGGCATCCATCGCGCCTTCGGCCTTGCCGGCGCCGACGATGGTGTGCAGCTCGTCGATGAACAGGATGATGCGCCCGCCTTCGGCCTGAACCTCCGAGAGCACGGCCTTCAGGCGCTCCTCGAACTCGCCGCGATATTTGGCGCCGGCGATCAGGGCGCCCATGTCGAGCGCCAGCAGCTTCTTGTCCTTGAGGCTTTCCGGGACGTCGCCCTTGACGATGCGCTGGGCCAAACCTTCGGCAATTGCCGTCTTGCCGACACCCGGCTCGCCGATCAGCACGGGATTGTTCTTGGTGCGTCGCGACAGCACCTGGATGGTGCGGCGGATCTCCTCGTCGCGGCCGATCACCGGATCGACCTTGCCCTCGGCCGCGGCCGCCGGTGAGGTCGCGCGCATAGCGCTTCAAGGCATCGTAGGCCTGTTCGGCGGAGGCGCTGTCTGCCGTTCGGCCTTTGCGGATGTCATTGATGGCCTGCGTTGAGCGAGGTTGGAGTTACGCCGGCGGCTTTCGAGCGCGCGCCCGCGTCGCTGGCAGGCTCCATCGCCAGCGCCAGCAACAGTCGCTCGACGGTGACGAATTTGTCGCCTGCCTTGTCGGCGAATCTTCTCGGCCGCATCGAACACGCGCGCGAGCTCGGGCGCCAGATACACCTGCCCGGCCCCGCCGCCGGAGACCTTGGGTCGCTTGGCCAGCTGGGCCTCGATCGCCGCCAGCGCCTCGGTGGGCCGGCCGCCGGCGCGCTCAATCAGCCCTGCCGACATCCCCTCGGGATCGTCGATCAGGACCTTCAGGAGATGGTCGGTGCCGAACTGCTGGTGGCCCTCGCGCAGCGCCAAGCTCTGCGCGGCCTGGATGAAACCCTTTGCGCGGTCGGTAAACTTCTCAAAATCCATCTGTCCTCCTCGGCACTGGAAAGCCCGCCCCAAACGGGCACGGATTGCCACCGTCTCACGACAGGATAAGCCAAGACCCGGCGCGACCCTTCGCTGGCGTCTCCGCGGGACCTTAAGCAGTGATATAGTACGGGTTGGCAACCACAAAAGAGGCGACATGCCGACATTGGGACCGGAAAGTGCTGAGCCAGGGCTTGCGCGTTTGCCCGGTGCCGAGCTCAAGGCGCTCTACCGCTATCCGGTGAAGGGGTTGAGCGGCGAGGCCCTTCACGCGCACCACGCTGAGGCCCGGCGACACCGTGCCCGGCGACCGGGTTTACGCGATCGAAAACGAGGGCGGTCGCTTCGACGCGAACGCACCACGCCACCTGCCCAAGATCCACTTCCTGATGTTGATGCGCGATGAGCGCTTGGCCGACGCTGTCAAGCACGTTCGAGGACAGCACTCATACCCTCACCGTGTTGCCGCGACGGCAAGCGGGTGGCGCGGGGTCAGCTCTCAACGGCGATTGGCCGCCGGCTCATCGAGCAATTCTTTGCCGCCTACCTGAAGTCGGAGCTGCGCGGGCCGCCCAAGATCGTGCATGCGGAGGGCCACAGCTTCTCCGACGTGGCGGCTAAGTGCCTGCATATTGTCAACCTGGCGAGCGTCAGGGATCTCGAACGCACGCTTTCGGCGTCGGGTCAATCCGCTGCGCTTTCGCGCCAATCTCTATCTGGATGGCCTGGAACCCTGGGTGGAGTGCGACTGGCTCAACAAGCGGATCGACGTGGGGCCGGTGCGGCTTGCCGCCTGTTCGCCCGCACGCAACGCTGCGAAGCCACAAACGTCGACCCGGCCACGGGCGCGCGCGACCTGGCCATCCCGGCCCATTTGCTTAGGACCTGGGGCCACACCGAGTTTGGCATTTATGCCCGGGTGGTCGAGGGCGGCGAACTCACGCCTGGTCTGGGACGTGGCGAGTCGACGCCTAAAGCCCGTAACCTGCCGGCCGCGCCCGCGATCGCCTACTCGCGTGAGGGCTCTTCTTTCGCGTTGCCGTTGGCGGTGCTGTCCGGGGCCTCTTCCTCATTGCGCGCGTCGCGCACCGGACGGCGCAAGAACTCCGGCTGCTCATGCGTTTGCTGCGGTTGGAAGCGCTCCCGGCGACGCGGCGGCGGCGACGTCGGCCTGCTGAGGTGCCCCGGCGTCGGCCGCGGGCTCGGAGCGCTCCAGGTGGGGCTGCTGCGGGCGGTTTGTCGAACGCTTGCCGTTCGCCGCGCTCACGATCGTTGTGGCGATCACGATCCATGTTGCGGTCGCGATCCCGGAAGCGCCCATGATCGCGCCGGAAGGGTCGCTCGCTGGCGGTTGTTGTCAGCAGCCGCCATGTTGGCGCGGTTGCGGGTGTGATTGGGGATGCTGCGGCGGCTTGGAAGCTAGGCTGCGGGAAACCGGCGTCATCGAGCAGCGTCGTCCGCATCATCCTCGCCGAAATCGTCGCCGCCCTCGGCACCCTCGTTGGGCCCGCGCAGACGTTGCTGGCCGTTGCCGTTGTAGCCCTCGCCCGCCTGATGCATCTGCTCCCGGTAGGCCATGATGATGCGGCTGTAGTGCTCCGCGTGCTGCAGATAGTTCTCAGCAAGCACCGGATCGCCCGAGGATTGGGCGTCGCGCGCAAGGGAGATGTATTTTTCCGCGATATGGGCGGGCGTACCGCGAATCTTCACGTCCGGCCCGTTCGACTCAAAGCTGCGCGATAGCGGATTTTGACTTTTTCGATTGCGACCGCGACCGCGTCTATTCTGCTGTCCCTGCCTCACTGCGCTAAACGCTCCATATGATTTGACCAAACCATGCGCGCGCCGTTCGCTTGCGCGAACACGGCCCCGCTCCCAACTGGCGCCCGCAACCGTTCGGTTTCGGGCCCTCCAGCCTAACCAACGACGATGGCCTTGCCCTCTTCAGCGCCCTCAGCCCCACGCCTGGGGAAGAGCGTCCTTACCCGGCAATTATGCCATCAGTGCTTCTCTATGGACGGTAAGTGGTGCTGACGATAGGTCGCCCTGTTGCGAGCAAATCAACCTGCCTCGCGTCGATCCTCGCATCCAACGATCCTCCACGAAAGCAGGAGGAACAGCCGTATACGAGAACGATTCCACTGACGCCCAGCCTAGCGCGGCCAACAGAGGATTCCAAGCGGCTTTGTAGGCGTATGCTCAATTCCGTGTTCTCACAGCAACACAGCGTCGCCGCCCCTGAAACATCCCGGTAGGATCGGACCTGTTCGAGCGCACCCAGCTGGAAACATCCCGGCAACCGTGTCGGCCTGATCGTGTCCGACCTCGAGCACAATCCAGCCGTTTGGAACAACCTCTAAGACCCTTGCGCTGAGCCTGCGGAAAATCGCAAGTCCATCCGTGCCGCCATCGAGCGCCAGCCAGGGATCGAACCGGCTCACTTCAGGCTCAAGCGTGGCTATCTCAGCGGACCTCAAATAGGGCGGATCTGATACCAGGATATGGAATTGCCCCGCGATGTTTTCAAGCAGGTCCGCTCTTTGCCAGGCCACCCGCTGGCCTAATCCCAGCGCCGCGGCATTGGCGCGTGCCACCTGCAGCGCTGGCCCGCTGAGATCGGTGCCCAACCCCGTCGCTTGCGGGAGCTCGCTCAGGAGCGTCAGGAGCAGGCAGCCCTGTACCGGTCCCGATATCGAGAAGCCGCAGCGGCAGGGTCGGCCAATGCTCAAGCGGACGATCTCGAGGATCGCCTCGATCAGGGTCTCGCTGTCTGGTCGGGGATCGAGGGTCGCCGCGGAAACGGCAAAGCTTCGGCCATAAAATTCGCGCGCGCCCAAAATACGCGACACGGGCTCGCGACCACACCGTCGCTCGATATAGCTGGCAAAGACCTGAGCGCGCTCAGGCGGCAACCGTGCCTCCGGCCGCGCCAGGATTTGCGCCTCGGGCAGGGCAAAGGCGGCCGCCATCAGCCGGCGCACATCGATGCCGGCGCTGGCAATGCCGCGCCGCGCGAGCGCCGCCATTGCCTCAACGCCGCGCCGCGGCAATGGTCCGCGGCGCCGCAAGGCTTCAGGTTCTGACATCTTGGTTGATCGCCGCCAGCTGCGTGGCCTGCTGCTCCGTCACCAAAGTGCTCGATCAGCTCATCGAGCGCCGTTCCTGCCAGAACCTGATCGAGCTTGTGCAGCGTCAGCCCGATGCGATGGTCGGTGACACGGCCCTGGGGAAAGTTGTAGGTACGGATGCGCTGCGAACGATCGCCAGAACCGACTTGATCCTTGCGCTGCGCTGCCCGCGTGTCAGCGGCCTTCTGGCGTTCTTGCTCGAACAGGCGCGGAGCGCAGGACCTGCATGGCAAGCCGACGATTCTGGTGCTGCGACTTCTCGGCCGACACCACCGACGAGCCCGGTCGGCAGATGCGGGATCCGCACCGCCGAATCCGTTTTGTTGACATGCTGCCCGCCGGCGCCGCCCGCGCGCATGGTGTCGATGCGAATGTCTTCCGCCTTGATCTCGAGATCGATCTCCTCGGCTTCAGGCATGATGGCACACCGTGGCCGCAGAGGTGGTGGATGCGGCCGCTCGCCTCCGTCAGCGGCACGCGCTGCACGCTGTGCACGCCCGATTCATATTTGAGGCGGGCAAATACATCCTTGCCCGAGATCGACGCCACCACCTCCTTGTAGCCGCCAAGATCGTTCTCCGAGAGGCTAATGATTTCGACCTTCCACGCCGCGTTGCTCGGCATAACGCGCGTACATGCGAAAGAGATCGGCGGCGAACAGTGCCGCTTCGTCCCCCGCCTAGTACCCGGCGCGCACTTCGAGGATGGCGCTCCTCGCGTCGGCGGCATCCTTCGGCAGCAGCGCCACGCGCAAGGCCTGCTCGAGCGCCGCCACACGGGGCTCGAGTGCGGCGAGCTCGTCGCGCGCAATAGCGGTGAGGCCCGCGTCGGCCGCCGGATCGGTCAAAGAGTTCGGCCAGCTGATCGCGCTCAGCTTGAACCTTGCGCAACTCGCCGATGGTCTGGACCACCGGATTGAGTTCGGAAAATTCCTTCGCCAGCGCAACATAGCTCGCCTGATTGGCGCCACGACTGAGCTCGACCTGAATCGCCTCCCAGCGCTGCACCAGCTTGTCGAGCTTTTCGGTGGTATGGCAGTCATGCGCGTGAACTCGGACAGGTATCGACGGGTATCGGCAACGGTTCCAGCCACGCCGGGCGAGCGGCCGCTAACAACAGGCGATCGCTACTGGGCGCAGGACGGCAGCTTGTCGGTCTTGCGCGACCGCGGATCGCTGACTTCGATCAAGTCCAGTCCGTCCCGGCTAGGCGTCGTCAAGCCCACAAAATAGTCAAAGCCGGCCCGTACCGGTCCTGCAATCGGCAGCGGAAGCAGCGCAATGGCCTGATAAACCGGCCTCGATGCCGACTGCCCCAAGTAAACGAGGTCCGGCGGCAAATACAATCGGCGTGCTCAGCACAAAGGAGGGTACGGGCCCGGCGCCGACGGCGCGCCGGCCGGTCGCCGCCCATCGAGCCTTCCGCCCTCAAGCCGGCACGGGACACGCCCGAGCGGGGCTGAGTTGCGGGTTGTGGTGCCGGCCGGGCGTAGTTGGTGGCCACCTGAAACCGGCTGCGCAAGCGCCACAAAACGGGTTCCGGATCGAAGCGAAGCAGGTCGCAGTAAGAGCGCACGATACGCTCGGTTTCCTTCCAGTGCGGAGCGCGCTGATGGCGCCCGCCTCGAAACTGTCGATCACCACCGTGCTGGTGGCGAGCCGACGCGCCAAAGCGTCGCGTGGGACTTTGAGCGCCGAGCGCATGTTACGAAAAATCTTGCCGATCTGTTCGTCGCGGCCGGCGGTCGGCTCGCCGCTGGCGCTCCCAGCAACGGGCGGCAATGTAGACCCTGCCAAGCGGACATCGCGCTCACCTACGAAGCCGTTCTTCATACGCGTTACTCGCCCGCACCACCCCGACTTGGTCGACAATCATTTGGGGAAACTGGCCTATTTGTCAAAGAGGAGAAGATTGCGGCAGGTACAAGGCCTAGATTTCCACAGCATGCTCCTCCGCGAAGCGCTCAGAGCTGCCCGCGCAGATTACCCTCTCCCGCCTCGAAGCCTGAAAAGCCACGGCTCCAGCAGGGAAACGTCGAGGCTCGATGACCATCGATTTGATCGGCCCGATTGAGACCGGAGCCATCGAGATGGCGCGGTAGCCGAGCCCGATCAGGGTCATCGCTTCGAGGGACGGCCAGCCATTTCTCCACATAAAGATAACGGCATTGCATGGCGCTCGGCGGTCTGGGCGATCGCGCGCAACGCCGCAGCGGCGCCGCGGAGAGAGGATCGTATCTGCCGGCCACCCGGGCATTGTTGCGGTCGGCGGCGAACAAGTACTGCAATAGATCGTTGCTGCCGACCGAGACAAAGTCGACGCGAGCGGCAACAAGGCATCGAGCTCGAACGAGCAGGGCGGGCACCTCGATCATCACCCCGAGTAGGACCTGGGTCGGAAGCGGCGCAGCCGCGTCGCCTGAAGAGGTCGAGCTCGCGATCGATCAGGGCACGGGCCATGCCGATCTCCCCGGTGGCCGTCACCATGGGCAGCAACAGGCGCAGCTCAGCGCCTGCCGTGGCCCTGAGCAGCGCGCGCACCTGCGTGCGTAACAGTCCCGGCCGATCGAGGGAGAGGCGGATGGCGCGCCAACCGAGCGCGGGGTTCTCTTCCGCCGCCTGCCGCAGGTAGGGCAGCACCTTGTCGCCGCCGACGTCCAAGGTGCGGAAGACGACCGGCTTGCCTCCGGCCTCGGTCGCAACAGAGCGGTACATCTGCGTCTGCTGCTCCAGCGCGCGGCAGCGTCGCCGAAATCATGAACTGCAATTCGGTGCGGAACAGGCCGACGCCATCGGCGCCGGATTCGGCAAGGTGCGGCATGTCCACCAGCAAGCCGGCATTAATGTGCAAAAACGACGCGTTTGCCGTCCTTGGTCAGCGCCGGCTTGTCGCGCAAGGCCCGGTACTTACGATGCCGCCTCGCCTGAAAGCGGGCCTTGTCGGCGTAGGCGCCGATGACGTTGCCGGGAGGACGGATATGCACCTCGCCGGTGTTGGCGTCGACAATGATCGGATCGCCCTGGTCGACCCGCTCCATGACGCCGCGCGCGTTGCCAATCGGCGGCGATGCCGAGCGCCTTGGCGACGATGGCGACGTGGCTTTGCCCACCCGTTTCCTCGATGATGAGACCGCGCAGCCGCAGAGCGATCGTAGTCGAGCAGATCGGCGGGCCCCATGCTGCGCGCCACCAAAATAGTGTCGTGCGGCAGCTTGGCGGCGACGGCGTGAGCCCTGGGCCGACCGGCCAGGATGCGCAGCAGGCGGTTCGACAGCTCGTCGAGGTCGCGCAGTCGTTCGTGCCAATAGGCCTCGGCCTGGCGCAGCATGCGCACCCGGGTGTCGTTCTGCACGCGCTCGACGGCGGCTTCCGCCGTCATGCCCCGCTTGATGGCGCTCTTTCATGCGCCGAAGCCAGCCGCGGTCGTGCGCGAACATGCGGTAGGCCTCAAGAATATCGCGATGCTCGCCGGGCGCCGCCAGCTCGCCCTGATCCGAGCATCTCGTCGATCGACGCCTTGAGCTCCTGCCACGGCGACGTCCGACGGCGGTCTTTCCTCCTCGCCGGGCTCCTTGGCCTCGAGCTCGGTCACCACCACCCGCGACTCGTGCAAGCACGCATGGCCAAGCGCCAGGCCTTCGGAGAGCGGCTGGCCGCGAATGACGTGGCCGAACCGCACGGCTGAACTCGGCGCGCCGTGTTGACGCCCGCGACCGCGCCCGACAACAGATGCTCGGCCAGCACCATGGCCGTGGTCTGCAGCACTTCAACGTCCTCGTCGGAGTACTCGCTGCTCGGTCTTGTTCTGAATGGTCAAGCACGCCCAGCACGCTCGCCGCCGCGCAGGAGCGGCACGGCCAGGAAGGAATGGTAAATCTCCTCGCCCGTCTCCGGCCGATAGGAAAATGCCGGATGGTTCTGCGCGTCCGGCTCATTGATCGGCACCGCCAGTTCGGCGCAACGTCCAACCAGACCCTCGCCGCGCCGCATGAAGGTGTTGTGAACCGCGCCGGGTTGAGGCCCTCGGTGCGCAAACAGCTCGAGCGAGCCGTCCTGGCGCTTGAGGTAGATCGAGCACACCTCGGCCACCATCAGACCGGCGATCTGACGCACGATCTTGTCGAGCCGCGACTGGCCGTCGGACGGCTCGGCCATGATCTCCCTGAGGCGGCGCATGATGATGCGGAGCGCCGGCTCTGAGGAAGATAGCCTCGGACTGTCTCCGCCTCGGTTCTGCATCGGCGATCTGCCGCGATTTCCGCTCGCTGTTTCCGTCCGCCATGGCAACCATGGGTGGCCAATTGCGTGGCCCGCCCACGATCGCCGCCCTGAAGGTGCCCGGGGTTGGCTCGTCGCCGCCCGCGGGATGCCCATGCAGTCAGTCTTTGCCCAAGCCGTACAGAGGCTGTGCAGCGTCCGCACTGCCAGCTCAGCATAGGCGGCATCGATCAAGCACGCTGATCTTGATCTCGGAAGTGGTGATGGCGAGGATATTGATGCCGCGCTCGGCCAAGCGCCTTGAACATCTGTGCGGCGACGCCGGCGTGGCTGCGCATGCCGACGCCGATCACGGAGACCTTGGCAACGTCGGAGGAACTCTTCACCTCGAAGTAGCCGATATCCTGCTTGCGCCCTTCGCAGAACCGTCGAGCGCCCGGTCCAGGTCGGAGCCCTGCACGGTGAAGGTCATGTCCGTGTGTTTGCCGTCCGAGGAGGTATTCTGCACGATCATGTCGACGTTGATGTTGGCCTCGGCCAGCGGGCCGAAGATGCGCGCGGCCACCCCCGGCTTGTCCTCGACCCTGATCAGCGAGACCTTGGCCTCGTCCTTGGCGTAGGCGATGCCGCTGACGACGTGCTGCTCCACGATCTCATCCTCGCTGCAGATGATGGTGCCGATCTCATCCCAAGGCTTCTGGCCTCAGCGGGTCTGCAGGTTGTCGGGCGGCACGAAGCTCGACAGCACGCGCACGCGCATCCGGTGCACCATGGCGAGCTCGACCGATCGCGGTCTGCAACACCTTCGATCCGAGCGAGGCCATCTCCAGCATCTCCTCGTAGGAGACTTTGGTCAGCCGTCGCGCCCTCGGCACGATGCGCGGATCGGTGGTGTAGACGCCGTCGACGTCGGTGTAGATGTCGCAAAGATCGGCCTGCACCGCGACCGCGAAGGCCACCGCGCTGGTGTCGGAGCCGCCGCGGCCCCAGCGTGGAGATCGCGGTTGCGATCGGGCTCGATGCCCTGGAAGCCGGTGATAACGGCGACCTCGCCCTGCTCGAGGCGGGTCGCGAATCTTGTCGCCGGGAATATCCTTGATGCGCGCGACGCCGTGGGCATTGTCGGTGAGATCGGGATCTGCCAGCCCTGCCAGGAACGGGCCGGGATGCGCCATCGACTGCAGCACGATGGCGAGCAGCCCGGCCGTCACCTGCTCGCCGGTGGCAACGACGGCATCGTATTCGCGCGCGTCGTGCGAGCGGGAGGCCTCCCGCACCCAGGTCGACGAGCTGGTTGGTCACGCCCGGCCATGGCCGAGACCACCACGGCCACGTGATTGCCCGCGTCGAACTCCCGCTTCACATGGCGCGCGACATTGCGAATGCGCTCCAGGTTGGCAACCGAAGCGCCGCCGAACTTCATCACCACAAACGACATGCGACCCGCTCGAGAGCCCTATGCGGTACCGGCCGAACCACCGGCGGCGGCAGAAATGCTCACCCCTGTTGTGGGCTTCGCGCGCACTCATAGAGCCAGATGGCTCCGGATGGAAGCACCTCAAGGCGGCCCGGCGCGGCGAGGATGCGCCTTTTGCGCATATTGGTAGAGGGATCGGCCGGCAGATACGCCGCCGTTGGCACCCGACGCCGGCTAGCGCCGGCCAAACAGACCGCTCGATGTCGGCAAGCTTTGAGCTCCACATAGGTCGGTCGGCCGTGATTGCACTGACCCGAGTGGGGCGTGAGCTCCATTTCGCGCAGAAGCGCATTCATCTCTCGCCCGTCAGCCGCCGCCCGGCGCGCACGCTGCCGTGGCAGGCCATCCGCGAGCACACCGCCGCCAGCGCGCTCGGTGAGGAGCGCACCGGCGCTGTCACCCAGGGCTTCCCGCGCCAGATCCTTGACGAGGCCCCTGACATCGCCATCACCGAGCACGGCCGGCACCTCGCGCACCATGACGGCGCCGGGGCCGAACGCCCTCGAGCCGCAACCCCAACCCGAGCAAGGCATCGGCCGCTTCGGCGAGCCCCGCGACCTCCGCGTCGTCCAACTCAACGATCACGGGAATGAGCAGCGCCTGGCGCGCCACGCCGCCATCGGCAAGCTGCAGCTTTGATGCGCTCGTAAACCAGCCGCTCGTGCGCGGCGTGTTGGTCGACGATCACCACCGAATCGCGGGTCTGCGCGACGATGTAGGTCTCGTGCAGCTGCGCTCGCGCGCGCCCCGAGCGGGCGATCGAGAAGATCGGGCGCCGCGGCGGCGGCGGCGGCGCTCCGCATCGCCGCTCGGCGCGCTGACCCCTGCGAGCGGCGCCTGCATAAAGCGCAACGAATTCCCGGGGCGGGCGCGAGCCCTTCGCCGACCAGCGACGCGTGGCCGACCAGCCTCCAGCCGAGGCAGAAGCCGCGTGCTGGCCTGCGCGCCAGCGCCGCGATCATCGCCGTGCCCCGCGTCCGAGGCGCGGTGTCCTGCGGCCTCCAATCCCCGGCGGAGCGCGCCGACCATCAGGCCGCGTACGCCGCTGACATCGCGGAAGCGGACCTCGGCCTTGGTCGGGTGCACGTTGACGTCGACCTCGCGCGGCGGCAGCGTCACAAACAGTGCAAGCAGCGGCATAGCGTCCGCGCGGGATCAAGTCGGCGTAGGCAGCCCGCACGGCCCCAATCAGCAATCGGTCCCTGACCGGCCGACCGTTGACGAACAGATACTGCTGGCGAGCTATCGGGCCGGTTGAGGGTAGGCAGGCCGGCGAAACCTCTGATGCGCACGCCTTCGCGCTCGGCCTCCACCGCCAGCGCATCGCTCAGGAAGTCCCGGCCCATAATGCGGCCGAGCCGGGCAAGATGCCCGTCCGATCCCGCTGGCTCTTGCGGAAGCCTCAGGCCCGTCCGCTCACCGGTCGTCAGGCGTGAAGGCGATTGCGGGTGCGCCAGGGCGATGCGCTTGACGACCTCCGGCAATGGCGGCGTTCTCCGCCCGTTCGCTTTGAGGAACTTGAGCCTCGCAGGCGTGGCCGAGAACAACTCGCGCACCTCCACGCGGGTGCCGCCAGCGAGGGCCGCGGGCGCACCGCGCGCTTAGCCCCGCGGTCCACCACGATCTCCTGCGCCGCGTCCTCCTGGCGCGACCGCGATGCCACCGTCAGGTGGGCAATGGCGCCGATCGACGGCAAGCGCCTCGCCGCGGAAACCCAGCGTGGCGATGTTGAGCAGGTCCTCCTCGGCGAGCTTTGAGGTCGCGTGCCGCTCGACGGCCAACCCCAGATCGGCGGCCGCTCATGCCGATGCCATCGTCGCTGACGCGGATGAGCGATAGCCCACCGGCAACCGTGACGATCTCGATAGTCGTCGCGCCGGCATCGATCGCGTTCTCGATCAGCTCCTTGACCACGCTCGCCGGCCGCTCGATCACCTCCGCCGCGGCGATGCGGTTGATCGTCTCGACGCTGAGCTGGCGGATGGGCACGGTTGGCGCTATCTCCTCGGCACTTGCGAAAGGCCGTTACGCCCGCAATGTGGCGACCCGTTCGCGCGTGATAACCTTGGCCAGCTCGACGGCCGGCTGATCAAACGGATCGACGCCCAGCAGCCGCCCGGCGAGAATCGTTTCCAGCATCAGGTGCATCATCAACGCGCCCAGACTTGCCTCGTCAAGCCGTTGCAAGATCGAAGACGCGCACGGGCCGGCCGGCGCGCGCGAGCGCTTCCGGCACGGCTACGGCCTGGGCCGCAACCAAATCCCCACGGCCTTGCCTGCCGAGGTAGTCGAGCCCCGCCACGCCCGCCAGATCTGTGGATAGCCGCGGTCCTTCCCCGGCCGTCGGCGTCCGCACGACCGTGATCAGATGCTCGCGCGGCCCATCCATGAAAAGCTGCAGTTGGCTGTGCTGGTCGACGGGACCCAGGCAGGCAAGCGGCGTGGTACCTTGGCCATTCTTACCCAGGCTTTCGGCCCACAGCTGCACGAACCAGTGCGCGAAGCGACTGAGCCGATCCGAATAGGGCAGCATCACCTGCGTGCGCACGCCGCGCTCGTGCGCGAGCGCCACCGCCACGGCGGCACCCACCGCCGGCGCGCAGTCTCGCGGCGCCGACGCGGACAACAGAGCTTCGACCACGCTTTGCGCCCCGGCACGCAGGGCACGAATATCGAGACCGCGCGCCAGGGCCGGCAGCAGACCGACGTTGGTCAGGACGGAAAAGCGCCCGCCGATGCCGGTGTGATGATCGAGCAGCGCAATGCCGTGGGCCTCGAACAGCCGGCGCAGCCATTGGCTGTGCCCTCGCGGCTGGGCTCGGTGATGCCCAGGAACAACTCCGGTATGCGCCGCTCCAGACCGGCCCGCTTAACCGCATCGAGCGCCGCCAGCGCCTGCACCAGCGTCTCCGGCGTGCCCCCGGATTTCGAGGTCACGACGAACCGAGCGCTGCTCAGATCAAAGGCGCCAAGCGCAGCGCCCAGCGTATGCGCGTCGAGATTGTCGTAAAAACGCGTGCGCGGGCGCGCCTTTGCGCCGCGTCGGCGGTGCCGGGAATGCTCCAGCCGCCAAGCTGGGCCAGCGCCTGTCCGCCGAGGCTTGAGCCGCCGATGCCAAAAGACAATGGCGCGCGCGCCCGCCACCAGTTTGGCGTAGGCCTGCTCGGCGGCCTCCAGGTCCGCCAGTATCCTGCGCAATGCGCAACAGCGCGAGCGTGCGGTCGCGCATAGCTGTGCCTTGAGCTGCGCCAGGGCGCGGGCCAGCTTGTCGAGCCAGGTGCTGGAGCTCTTGCTCGGTCAGCCCGTGCTCGCCGATGGCGCCCGACAGGCAACCCGCAATCGCGTGCGTAAAGGGTATGGCGGCAATGCGGGCGCTTGGGCGTGTGCTCATGGCGCGAGGCCACAGCGCGAATTCTTCTGCCAGGGAAGCGTGGCCGCGATGGGGCCGGCAGCACCGCCGGTTAACGGCGTGCCAGCTCGTCGAAAACCTGAGCGAACTCGACGGCACCGGGTTTCTTGAGGTTGAGTTCCATGCGCTGCTCGAGCGCGCGGCCAGCAGTCCGGCGGCGATCTTCTCGCGCACGATGGTGTTGCGGTAGTAGCTGCGCCCTCGCTAAAAAAGTTCGAGGTTGGCATCGTGCGCCCCAGCGGGGTCATCATTTCGAGGCCGGTGCGGGGACCGGCCAGGTTCATGAGTTCGATCTCCGCGCCGCTGAGCTGGCGGCCGCGCCCGGCGGCCTCGGCCGCCTCTTTCAATCCCTTGAGTTTCAGGACCTGCAACCAGGGGCCCACGTCGGCGTCCAGATTGAGCGCGTGAATGCCAAGTCCGCTCGGCGTGCCGCCGAAGCCGCACATGCGCGGCCCATTCGTTGGGCACAGTCCGCGCCGCCCTCAACATGCGGCGAACAATGGTGGCCTTGTCGCGCCAACCCGGCGGCCCTGGCGGGCGGCGTGCCCGGCTGTGCCGCCATGCCGATGAGCCGCTGCGCGAAACGCGTGCCGTGCTTGACGAGTTCGCTCACTGAATGCCGTTGAGAAGCTGGGCGTAGCCAGGGGCGGAGGAGATTGGGCGGCCCTGTTTGGTCGCGGGGTTGATCCCCGATTGCATGTCATAGGTGCCCTGCCCGCCGGTTTCGAGCGCATAGATGCGCACCACTGGTCCTTGCTGAGCCCGACCGCCAGCGCCTCGCGCGTAGCGGCAGCTTGAGAGATCCAGCTCCGTGGTCGGCGCCGGCACGAAGCCATATTGGGCTTTGGCGTTCGCAGAAAATCACCTGACCTCGGGAGGACGCGCCGGGTTGGCGGCATGACCTCGACAACGGGGCTCGGCGATCTCAGCAGGCAACTCCGGCCCGGCGTATTTCGGCGGCCGCTCGGCCACGTAGTCCTCGGTGCTTCGGGGGTTGGGCGAGCATATGCTTGGCCCGGCGCGCATCTCGCTTGCCCAGCATCGACGCGCCCCCAGCCGCCAGCGCAGTTTGGCCCCGAAGCGCCTCGCGGGCGCGGCGATGGTCGTCATAGATCTGGCGCTGGAAGCGGGGTGAGTTTGACGGCAAGCTCCTGTGGCGTTAAGTCTGGCTCGCCGCCACGGCCGGCGCCACGACGATGGCGACTGCAGCGAGGCCTGCGATCCAGCTCACGCCGTCTCACGATTGACCCTTGATCCTGCGCTCCAGAGCTGCCACGCATCGGTTGGCGCTCGCGCCGGATGTTGAGCGCCGGCTCGGCGCCAGAAAAAGCCGCGCAGGACCTCGCGCGCCGCCTCCCTTGTTCGCGATCGAAAGCGTTGATCACGGCAACGCGAAAGCCCCGGCGGCATGGCATGCCGTTCAGGTGGCCGCTCGGGGTGAAACGTGATCTGCAGGCTCGATATGCCGGGCATGCGCACGACCGTTTGCACCAGTTCGCGCGGCGGCTGGCGATACTCGCCGCCCCGCTGGGCCGAACAGCACCAAGCTGAATCCGTCGCGCCTATCCGCGTCCGCATAGGTCCAGATTCGGTCACGATAGAGGCCGACGAAAGCAGCCGATCCAGCCCTGCCCATAAAGGTCAGGCCATTGATCGGAGAGCCGCAGATGTGCCTCGATAATGCGGCTGCCGATCGTTTCGAGATTGAGCATGCCGGTGTAGCCCGCGAGATTTTGCTCAATCCAGTTGCCACAGTAGCTTTCGAGCTCGGCATCATGCGCCGCGTGCACGGTCCAGGTGTCGAACATCCCCTCGCCCACCGCGACGCCGGTCACGTGGCGCCACCATTGGGGCTCGCCATCCACTACGGCCACGTCGGTGGACACGTGGCGACCTTCCAACAAGTCTCATCCAAAATGGCCCGGTGCATGATTGCGGTCGTAGTCTTCGGCGGAGGCGAAATGCGACTGCCGGCGCCGAGGCCACGAGAGCTCATGATCGGTTTCGAGAAGACGGGAACTCCGGCGGCCTGGTGCCGTGTGGACCGGCGGGCAGGCCCTGACTGAGCGCCACCTGCAGCTTGTCGAATACCCAGCGATGGCGTGGTTCCACTCCACGCCTCGGGGTCGTCGGTGGGGATAAAGAGGTCCTGTGGGCAGGCGACATGCCCAAAACTGATGGCGCCAGGGCGCTGGCTCGATGATCGGCACGGGAGGCTTAATCCGCTGCTCGCAACGTAGGCTCGCGCGGATCTTACGGCAGCTGGTATGCGGGCGCGAACAGGTTTATGCGCACGACCCTTGGGCGCCCGGCGCCGCCGCCGGTCGGCGCACCCCTGCCCGGTGAGCGCAACGTGACCGCAACGCGCCGCGGTCGGCCTGGCCCAGGGCCAAGCGAGGGTGGTCCTGTTCCACGTGAAACAGGGGAGCGCGTGAGCGGGCTAGCCAGCGGGGCGGCGGCGGATCAGATATCTTTGCAGGCCGTCTAGCACCAGCTTGCGATGCTGGTTGTGGATGCTGGTGGCGAGCGTCAGCACGCCGGTCGTGCGCTGCGGCTTGAGTTCGGTCACGGTCAGGCGCGGATAGAGGGTATCCCCGGCATAGACCGGGGCAAGAAAGCGCGACGACTGCTCGATAAAGGCAATCGGTGACTCTTCTGACCAGGAACGGGAACTGCCCCGCCCCCGCCGCCGTCTGGATCAGCACCTGGTAGCCGTGGGCGAGCGAGCTCCGGATGCCCATGCCGTCGACAGTACTCACGGTCGTAATGGATCGGATGGTTGTCGCCCGAGACGGCTTGTGAAAGCCGGGAATTGCGCCTGCGTCACAGTGCGTGAGGGCAAAGGGAAGGTCTCGCCCAGATGAAACTCCTCAAAGTAACGGCTTGCCGCAAGCGATGCCGCTCAGGTCGAAAGGTTCGCTCACCGCCTTCGCCTCCGGCCGCTCGAGGTGGAAGACCGCGGCTGCGCGTCGCCGGCTCGGTGGCCCCTTGGCGGCGCCGCTTGGCGACGTCGGCGGCTTGCAGGTGCCGCCCCGAATCCAAGAGCTCGAGCATGTACTCGCGATAGCTGACGCCGGCGGCTTCGGCCCGTTGCATGCGCAATTTCAGGATCGACATGCGGTGGGGTTCTTCCAGGCCTCGGCGTAGCGCCTTGCGCCAGCGCCAGCGCTACGAAGGCATCGGCCGCCGGCTCGTCCAGCGGCGGACCCTGGTTGTGGCCGATCCGCGCCGGCGCCGACAGGCCCCAGCCGATGATCTCGGACGGCGGCTTGGCAGGCCGCGCAGCGCCGGATGCAGGCCTGCGCTTGCGTGTTCCTGTCGTAGCGATCGCCCATGGCGGCCACCTAGCTATTGCCGCTGCGGGCGACAACCCGCCGCTGCTGGGCCATGAGCCAGAGCGCGGCGTCCGCTGACGGCAGACATCAGCGGCACGGCGGCCAGGTTGATCACGACCCAGCCGGCCTTGGCGGCCAGCACGCCCGAGAGCGGCGCGCGGCCGTGGCGGTGGCACGCGTAGACCGTGAAGTCGTGGCTGGCCTGCACCTTGGCGCGCTCGGCCGGGCGCGTAGGTGGTGGTGAGCAGCGTCGAGCCGCCGACGAAGGCGAAGTTCCAGCCGATGCCCGACCAGCACGTTGGCGATGCAGGAAATTGGCGAAGTCGACGCCGGCGAGGTTGACGATGGCGCAGCCGAGCTCGATCAGGCCGCCGGCGGCGATGATCGCGCAGCACGCCGAAGCGCGCGATCAGATGGCCGGTGAAGAACGACGGCAGGAACATGGCGATGATGTGCGCCTGGATCACGCTGGCGCTGTCGCCAAAGCGCGAAGCCGCAGGCCAGCATGGCCAACGGCGTCGCCGACATGGTGAGCGTCATGACCGCGTAGCCGAACACCGAGGCGGCCAGCGCCACGCGATAGGCCGGCTGGCGCGCGATCTCGGTCATCGGCCGGCCGCCGGCGGCGCGCTCGGCCGCGCTCAGGCGCGGGATACGGAGGAACTGCACGAGGATGCCAGCACGGCGATGGAGAAGACGGCCATCAGCCAGGTAGACGCCGGCAAACGTCACGGGCGCCAGCCAGTCGACCGCCCACTTGGCCGTCTGCGGGCCGAGGAAGCCGGCAAGCGACGCCGCCCGCCATGACCAGCGAGATGGCCTTGGCGCGAAAGGCCGGCTCGCGAGGCGTCGGCGGCGGCCAGGCGGAAATACCAGAAGAATGCCGCCTGCATGCCCTGCAGCACCGTTGCGAGGCACAGCAGCGGGAAGCTGCTGCCGATAGCATGGCGATGCAGCCGACGATAGCCGGCTGCGATCCCCGAACAGCGGCGCCGAGCGAGAAAGCCGGCGCGCCGGCCGATCGCGCGCCATCAGCAGCGAGGCCGGGATGGTGGTGCCCATGATGGCCAGGTGGACCAGAAAGATCGGCGTCGTCGCCAGCCACTTCTCGTCTGCGGCCAGCAGCATGTAGGCCGCCAGCGGCGTGGCGTGGCGATGCCCATGCCCTGCACCGACATGAACAGCGCCTGCGCCAAGCGCCAGCACGTGCCACGTTGCGGCGCTGGCGGAGGGCGGCTTGCGGGGTTCGGGGCATTAGTTGGTCGCGGACGCTGGAGGGGCGGGTAACGGTCCTGAAAGACTACTCTTTTTTCTGCATATCGCGCGCCGGCGGCGCTGTCATCCCACACCTGGAGGTGATCCCCGAGGGCGGACGGAGCGATGCCCGGTCGCTTTGTCGCCTTCCGGATCCGTGCAGCGCAAAGCCAAGCCCATCGCCGGAGGTGTTCAAAACCGGTGACTTCCGTCGGCATCAGTGCCATGCTCCGGCGGCCGCCGCATTGAGCGCGAGCGACACCGCACTCCGTCGCTTGCCGCGCATCGTCCCACTTTGCGCCGGGCCGGCCAATGCCCCCATCTCGCAGGCAGCCTATGTCCGCCCCCAAGGCCTGCGGAGGAGCCGACGCCCATGCCAACACCCCCTGTAGCCCTGCCACTCATCCCGCGCGCCAACCTGTTCCGGCAACCTGACGCGCGCGCAAGGCTAGATCGCACCCGACGGCCGCTGGCTGTCGTGGCTCGCCCCGCAAGGACGGCGGTGCTCAACATCTGGGTGGCGCCGGTCGACGACATCGGCGCAGCACGCGTCATCACCGACGACAAGCAAGCGCGGCATCCGCTTCTACGCCTGGGCCTACACGCAGCCGGCACGTGCTCTACATGCAGGACGAGGGCGGCACCGAGGACTTGGCACATCTACGCGGTGCCGATCGACGGTGGCCCGGTCCGAGATCTCACGCCTTTTGCCGGGGTCAACGCGCGCATCGCAGCAGCTGAGCCTCGATCGACGCCCGAGGCGTGGCGGTCGGCCATCAACGACCGCGACAAGGCCTGGCACGACCTGTACCGCATCGACATCCGCACCGGTGAGCGCGAGCTGCTGTTGGAGAACCCGCACGAGCTCGGCGCCATCGTCGCTCGATCGGCAGCTCATGCCCCGGCTCGCCATCAAGACGCGCGGCGCCGAGGGCGGCAACACCGTCTATCGCATCGATGGCGCGCAATCTCGAGCCGATGCTCGTCGTCGAGCACGAGGACGATCTGACCACGCACACCAATCGGCTTCACGCGCGACGGCGGCACATGCTCTACGGCATTTCCTCGATCGGCCGCGACAAGGCGGCGCTATTTGCCACCGACTGGCGCGAGCGGCGCGGCAGCGGCTGCTGGCCGAGCATCCCAAGGCCGACATCAGCCGCGTGATCTGCCGCATCCGGTTACCGGCGTCGTCGAGGCGGTCGGCGCCCAGCACCTGGCGCTGGACTGGATCCCGCTCGATGAGCGCATGGCCGCCGACCTGAAGCGTCTGCACGGCGCACTGCCGGGAGAGGTGGCGATCGCCGACCGCGCGCTCGATGATCGGCATTGGGTGGTTGCGGCGAACGCGGCCGAGACGCCCGACGACCTACCACCTCTACCGTCGCGATCATGGTGAGATCACGCGAGCTGTTCACGACGCGGCCGGAGCTGAAAGCCTATCGCGCTTGCACCCATGCGCAGCGAGATCGATCCGCGCCCGCGACGGGCTCGAGCTGCCGTCCTACCTACACGCCTGCCGCGCGGCAGGCGAGCACCGCGCCCCGTCGCGCCGCTGGCGCTGGTGCTGCTGGTGCACGGCGGTCCCTGGGCGCGCGACGAGTACGGCTTCAACGCCCATGCACCAGTGGCTGGCCGAATCGCGGCTTTGCCGTGCTTTCGGTCAACTTCCGCGGCTCGACCGGATTCGGCAAGGCGTTCATCAACGCCGGCGACCTGCAGTGGGGCCGCAAGATGCACGACGATCTGCTCGACGCCGTCGACTGGGCCGTGAAGGAGGGCATCGCCGACGCGAGCCGCGTCGCCATCATGGGCGGCTCCTACGGCGGTTATGCGACCCTGGCCGGCCTGGCGTTTCACGCCCGAGGTGTTCTGCTGCGGCGTCGACATCGTCGGCCCTCCAACCTCGAGACGCTGCTGGCGACCATCCCGCCCTATTGGGCAGCGTTCTTCGAGAACCTGGCCCGGCGCGGTCGGCGATCCACGCACCGAGGCGGGACGCAAGCTTGCTCAGGAGCGCTCGCCGCTCTACGCCGCCGGCAACATCAACAAGCCGCTGCTGATCGGCCAGGGCGCCAACGACCCGCGCGTCAAGCAGGCCGAATCCGACCAGATCATCGCCGCCATGCGCGCCAAGCGACCTGCCCGTAACCTACGTCCTCTACCCCGAGGAAGGTCACGGCTTTGCCGAGCCCGAGAACCGCATCGTCCTTCTATGCCATCGCCGAGGCGTTTCTCGCCGCGCCACCTGGGCGGCCGCGCCGAGCCGATCGGCAATGACTTCACGGCGGCGGAGTTCCGGGTGCCGGAAGGGGCCGCGGCGGTCCCCGGCTTGGCAGCGGCCCTCACGATGACGGCATCAGGCGAGGAGGCGCGAGCGCGCCGGGCCAGGGTGGCGGCTGCGCCCGCGCGCAAACAGGAGCGCGCCGCCGCTGGGGTTTGCTTGCCACACGCACGCCATCGAGCTGTGGCAAGATGGTTAACAGTCCATTACAATCGCTGGACTCTTACATCGCGATGCCGTCGGGGATCGTGCGTGCGGGAAGGTGGGGGTGCGATGGAATCCATACAGCCAAGGCCTCGATCGGGACCGTATTGGCGGGCGGCCTGGGCGTTGCCGCGTCTATGCGGTGACGCTGCGAGGCAGGTTCGCATACCGACGGGCGCATCGTGCTGGCGACAACCGGCAATACCCACTATCAGCAGTTGGCCGAAACCTACCGTCCGGAATTGGAGCGCTACGGCGTGCGCCTGGAATTCAGGGACATGGAAGGTTTTGCCACCCTCAAGGCCCCTCGTCGACGACAAATCCGAGATCAATGCGGGTTTTGTCAAGGGTGGACTGGTGGGCAGCATGCAGGGGCGCCTGGCCACCGAGAAGGCCAAGGGGAGGGGCACGTCGAGTACGCCAAGCTGCAATCGCTCGGACGTCTGTTTTACGAACCGATTTGGGTGTTCACGCGCGCCGATACGCCGCTGCAAAGCCTCAGGGACCTCAACGGCAAACGCATCATGCTCGGCACCCGCGACAGCGGTTCGCGGCTGCATGTGCGACCCAGCTCCTGCGCGCCAACGGGATTAATCTTGTGCGAGACGATCCCAAGCTCATCAGCGAGGAGCTGGCGGCGGACGCCCGCGAACTCCTGCAGGGCACGGCGGACGCAGCCATCCTGATCTTGCCGGCCGACGACGACAAAATCCAGTCGCTGTTGCACGTGCCCGCCATCCGCCTGATGGACTTTTCCGCCGAGGCCGAAGCTTACGACAACCGCTTTCCGGCGCTGACTAAGCTAGTGATGCGAACAGGTTCGGTCGAATTCCAGCCGCTCGTCCCCTCGGCGGACATCACCTTGCTGGCCACCTCCGTCGCCCTGGTGGTCAAGCCGAGCTCGACGCCTCGTTGGCGAGCCTCCTCACCCAAGCCATTATGAACAATCCCAAGCCCGGCTTCGATAAAAACGGCGATCCCGTGCTCTTCACAAGCCCGGTGAATTCCCCTCCCCCAGCGATCCCGAATTCGAAGTGCCCAAGGAGGCGCGCCAGATCTATAAGACGAACGAACTGCCGTTCTTGCTGCGATTGGTTGCGCCGTTCAACAAGCGGATCGGTCTGCCCTACAACATCACCGCCTATACCAGTGCGCACGCCGCCAAGCTCGTTTTGTTGATCCCGGCGCTCGCCGTGTTTGGTGCCGCTAATGCGCTATTTACCGGTCGCCTACGCCTGGAACGTGCGGCGGCGCCTCGCTCTATTGGTACCGGCAATTGAAGGCGCTAGAGCGCAGCCTCGACAGCGGCGGCGCCAGGAGTACGATCTGGCCGCGCACCAGGCCGAGGTCGAGCGTATCGACAGCCACGTCCGCCGGTTGCGCGTACCCTCTATTTTCCAGCCAGCTCTATGACTTGCGCGGGCACATCGATCTCGTGCGACATCGGATCGCCGCGCGCCCGCAGAGGTGCGCATCGCCGCCGAGTAGCCCGCCGGCGCGCGGCCGCGAGGCAACCAAAGCGACACTTTGCTGTCGGCAACTCCGCGACAGCGGCGGCGGGGGCGTCAATTTCCTGTTAGTATGGTCTGCCTTGGACGCTAGCGCGGGGTGGCGTCTTCCCTGAGGGGAGCCGAGGTTGCCCAGGAGGATACCCATGAGTGACCAGATCTCACGCGCCAATGCCGAAGGCGCCCTCGCCGAAATTCGCCAACAAGTCGCGGCGCATTGGGGTTGGTTCCTGGCGCTGGGCCTGGTGTTGCTCTTGGCCGGCTGCGCGGCCATCGCCTTTCCCCTGCTCTCCACGGTCGCCGTCAAAATTGCACTGGGCTGGGTGTTCCTCGTCGGTGGGATCGTGATGATCGTGCACGCCTTTTCGGCTTTCGCAGTGGCGGGGCCTCGTCTGGGAGGCGTTGCTCGGAGTGCTTTATGTCGTTGCCGGCGCTCTACCTGGCGATTCTTTCCTCACCGGCATCATCACGCTCACGATTTTGCTGGCCGCGATGTTCATCGTCGAGGGTGGGCTCGAGATCAGTATGGCCCTGCGTGTGCGCCCGCACGAGGGCTGGGGCTGGCTGCTGCTGAGCGGTCTCGTTGCCGTTGCCGTCGGCCTGTTGATCGCCTTTGGCTTGCCGGAGTTCGGCGGCCTGGGCGATCGGCCTCCTGGCGGGATCAACCTGATCTCGACCGGCTGGGGTTTCCTGTTCCTGGCCCTGGCCGGCCGGCGCGCCGCCGCGGCGAAGCCTTGAGCGCGCGCCAACGCAACGGGAAGCGCTAAGGTCGCCAGCTTGGCGGCGGCGTGCGGCAATAGGCGCAGGCCGCGCGAGCGCATTCGCTTAGAAAAGCATTTCGCCGCGTGCCGGTCCGGCCGTATCGTCCGGCCCGTCACCAGCGCCGGCGCGTTCGGTTTACCCCCTGTTCGACGAGGCCATGCTTGCGAGCCACGACTGAGCCCAACATCGCCTTGTCGGTGGCGCCCGCCGATGAGATCAAGACGACCACGTGCTATATGTGTGCGTGCCGCTGCGGTATTCAGCGTGCTACCTGAAGGACGGCACGGTCCGCTACATCGAGGGCAACCGCGAGCATCCGGTGAACCAGGGCGTCGCTGTGCGGCAAAGGCGCGGCCGGCATCATGCAGCACTACTCGCCGGCGCGGCTGAGCACGCCGCTGCTGCGCGTCGGGCGAACGCGGCTCGGGCGAATTCAAAGAAATCGCCTGGAACGAGGCATTGACGCTCGCCGGCGGTTGGCTGGCGCGAGGTCCGCGCTACGCGATCCACGCAGGCTCGCCTTCTTCACCGGCCGCGACCAGAGCCAGGCCCTGACCGGCTGGTGGGCGCAGCAGTTCGGCACGCCCAACTTCGCCGCGCATGGCGGTTTCTGCTCGGTCAACATGGCGGCGGCCGGCCTCTACACGCTTCGGCGGCTCGTTCTGGGAGTTCGGCGAGCCGGACTGGGAGCACACGCCGCTATTTCATGCTGTTCGGCGTCGCCGAGGATCACGCACTCCAATCCGATCAAGATCGGGCTCGGCAAGCTGAAAGGCGCGCGGCGTCAAAGTCGTGCGTATCAATCCCGTGCGCACCGGCTACGGCGCCATCGCCGACGAATGGATCGGCATCCGACCCGGCACGGACGGCCTGTTCGCCGGCGCCCTGGTCCACGAGCTGCTGCGGCCGGACAGCAGATCGATGTCGACTATTTGCGCCGTTATACGAATGCGCGGCTGGCTGGTGATCCAGGCGCCGGGCGCGCGCCGATGACGGGCTTATCGCGCGCGACGGCGACGGCAAACCGCTCGTCTTACGACAAGCGTCCGCGGTCGGCTCGCGAGCGCGCCTGAGACCGCCGACGTATCCGCCGGCGTTCTCGGGTACCTTCCGGCTGGCCGACACGCGCGCGGCGGTACCGGCGTTCCAGCTTTTGGCCGCAGCGCTTCTCGTCGCCCGACTACGCACCCGAACGCGTCGCCGCCGCGCACCGGCGATTCCGCGCCGGCACCATCCGGCGCATCGCCAGCGAGCTGGCGCACGCGGCGTTCGCAGCAGGCGGTGGTGCTCGACATCGCCTGGACCGACTGGGCCGGGCGCCGCCACGACAAGACGATCGGCCGGCCGGTGGCGCATGCATGCCATGCGCGGCATCTCGGCTCACTCCAACGGCTTTCACACCTGCCGCATCGCTGCACGTGCTGCAAATCCTGCTGGGCTCGATCGATTGCCCGGGCGGCTTCCGTTACAAGACGCCCTATCCAGCGCCACGACCGCCGACCCCGAAGCCCGCCGGCAAACCGGGCGAGGCCAAGCCGATGCACGCCGCTGCAGGGCCCCCGCTCGGCTTCCCGACCGGGCCTGAGGATCTGCTGGTGGATCGACGCCGGCGTCCCGCAGCGCATCGACAAGGCCTACTGCTGGGAAGCGCCGCTCGCCGCCCACGGGCTGATGCACATGGTGATCGCCAACGCGGCGCGCGGCGATCCCTACCCCATCGACGTGCTGTTCCTGTACATGGCCAACATGGGCTGGAACTCGGCGATGAACACGCCGGGCTACGCTCGCCCACCTGAGCGCGAGCGACCCGCCGACGGGTGAGTACAAGATTGCGCAGATCATCTATTCGGATGCCTACTTCTCCGAGACGGTCGCCTACGCCGACCTTGTTCTGCCGGACACGACCTATCTCGAGCGCTGGGACTGCATCTCGCTGCTCGACCGGCCCATCTCGGAACCCGACGGCGCCGGCCGATGCCATCCGCCAGCCGGTCGTGGCTGCCCGACCGCGACGTGCGGCCGTTCCAGGACGTGCTGATCGATCTCGGCGCGCGCCTCCGGCTACCGGGCTTCAGCAATGCCGACGGCTCAGCCGAAATACCCGGGCGGCTACGCCGACTACATCGTCAATCACGAGCGCCGGCCGGGCATCGGCTCGCTCGCCGGACATCGCGGCAAGAACGGGTCCGACTGGCGGCCGTGGCGAGCCCAATCCACGCCAGCTCGAGCACTATATTGCCGATGGCTGCGTCCACGTCCACCACCTGCCCGAGCAGATGCGCTATTTCACGCACGCCAACACGCGCCTATCATCGACTGGGCTGTCGATCATGGGCTTTCGCATCAGCGCCAACCCCGGTGATCTTCCAGCTCTACAGCGAACCGCTGCAGAAGATTCGCCTGGCGGCGCGGGGGCATGGGCCGGTGCTAGCCGCCGCGCCAGCATCGCGCGCGCATCGAGACGTACTTCGATCCCCTGCCCTTCTGGTATGCGCCGTTCGAAGATGCGCACGCCGACGATCGCGACTTTCCGCTGCATGCCATCACGCAGCGGCCGATGGCGATGTACCATTCCTGGGGTTCGCAAAATGCCTGGCTGCGCCAGATCCACGCCGCCAACTCGGCTATATCTGGGCCGGCGCGCGCCGCCAAGCTCGGCATCAGCGACGACGACTGGGTCTGGATCGAAAGCCGCAGCGGCCGCGTCAAGGCGCAGGTGCAGCTGATGGAGGGGTCAATCCCGACACGGTGTGGACCTGGAATGCGATCGGCAAGCGGGCCGGCGCCTGGGGCCTGCGATCCGCAGGCACCGGAGGCCACGCGCGGCTTCCTCCTCAATCACCTGATCGCCGAGCTGCTGCCGGAACGGCGCACGGCGGCTACCGGTATGCCAACGCCGACCCCATCACCGGCCAGGCGGCCTGGTACGACCTCAGGGTGCGGATCGAAAAGGTGGGCGCCGCAGAGGCGCACGCAACCTCGCCACGGCTCGCACCGCTGCGTCCGCCGCCGGGATTGGCCGGGCCGGGCGCGGCGCGACACCTCCAAGAGGCCGGCGCAACGCGCGCGGGAGACAAGCGATGACCGCGCTCCCCGCCGCCACGGCCAAGAAACTGGGCCTCGTCATCGATCTCGATACCTGCGTCAGGCTGCCAGGCCTGCGCCACGAGTTGCAAGGAGTGGAACAGTGCCGGCTATGCCGCGCCGCTAACCGATCAGGACCCCTACGGTGCCGATCCGCATGGGACCTGGCTCAACCGCGTGCACGCCTTCGAGGCGGGCGAGGGTGCCGAGAGCCGGACGGTGCATTTTCCACGCTCGTGTCTGCATTGCGAAGAAGCCCGATTGCGTCACCGTGTGCCCGACCGGCGCTTCCTACAAACGGGCCGAAGACGGCATCGTATTGGTCAACCCGGACACCTGCATCGGCTGCAAGCTGTGCTCCTGGGCCTGCCCCTACGGCGCGCGCGAATACGACTACGGCCATGGCGTCATGAAGAAATGCACGTTGTGCGTCGATCGCATCTACAACGATCATATCGCGGCCGAGGACCGCATCCCGGCGCGTGCGTGCGCGCCTGCCCGACGGGGGCGCGACATTTCGGGGATCTCGGCGATCCTGACAGTGCGGTGTCTCGGCTTGTGACCGAGCGCGGTGGCTTCGACCTCCTGCCCGAGTTTGGCTACCGGCGGTCAACAAGTATCTGCCGCCCCGCGCCCGCCGGAATCTTGAACCCGCCCCGCCCACTGCCACAGCGCCCGCTACGGATTTGCCGGCACATCCAGGCGCGAGCGCACGCGCGGCCGACCCCGCCGAGCGCCTGTTCGCCTGGATCGACCAGATGCTCTCGCGGTAGGCCGCCGTGGACCGACTAAAGCGCCCGAGCCCGTCGTCCCGGTGCCGCCGAGCCGCTCCCATGCCGCGCAACCGCCGGTTGCTGCGCAGCTGCGCCCTAGCCCCGAGCTGGCGAGCGCGCCGCCACCCGCGACCCTCAACCCCCGGGCACCCCCTGCGGGTGACGGCCAAGAGATCGGCCGCGGCGCAGGGCTTTTCTAGGCAGCGCCGCCATGCACCCCGCCTACTCCGTCATTATTTTCACGACCGCTTCGGGGGCGGGCTACGGCTTGCTGGTTTGGCTGGCGCTGGCAAAGGCATTTGAGCTGGCACCAGCCCAGCGCTCGTTTGCCGTGGTGGCATTCGGGCTCGCCTTTGTTTTGATCACCGCGGGTCTACTCTCATCGACCGCGCACCTTGGCCGGCCGGAGCGTGCCTGGCGTGCCTTCTCGCAGTGGCGCACGTCCTGGCTGTCACGCGAGGGCGTTTTGGCGCTGGCAACCTATCTTCCGTCCGGTTTCCTGGCGCTGGGCTGGGCGAGCCTTGCGCACCAGTGCGTCGCGCTGCTCCTCGTGCTGGCGACGATCGCGTCCGCCCTGATGACGCTTTTCAGCACCGGCATGATCTACGCCTCCCTGCGCACGATCCGGCAATGGCATCAGCCGTTGACGGCACGCCGATCCTACCTCGCGCTGGGACTTGCCAGCGGCGCCGTGCTCCATCAACCTCCTCTTGCGCGCCACTTCGGCCGTGGCGCAACCTTGGTCGGCCTGGCTGGCGCTCGCCTCGCGTCGCCGTCGCCGGCCTGCTCAAATGGGCGTACTGGCGCGCCATCGACGCCGAGATTGCGGACCTACACGGTGGAGGCGGCGACGGGCCTCGGCCATCTCGGTAAAGTACGTCCCTTGGAGCCGCCCCATACGGAGCCAATTACATCATGCGGAGATGGGCTACGGGGTCGCGCGCAAGCACGCCAAGGCGCTGCGTCGGGGGTGGGTATCTTCGCCTACGCCGTCCCAATGGCGATCTCCTGCTGTCCCTCTTCCCCACGCCCACCGCGGCGTTCGGGCCGGCGCTCGGACTTGTCGGCTCGGCGATTGCCGTGCTGGCGCTGGCGGCGGGGCTCCTGCTGGAACGATGGCTATTTTTGCCGAGGCCGAGCACGTCGTCATGCTCTACTACGGCGCTGATGTGGCCTGAGCTCGCCCGTGCAGGGGTGTGAGCTTGAGGCCGTGCGGCGCTTTCAGGGGAGAGGCCTCGCGAGGCCGAGGACGTCAGCTAGACCCTGCCACGGCCTGCGGCTTGTGCCGACGCAGGCGACCGTCGCGTGGTTTGACAGTTCCGGCTCGCCATGCAGCATTTGCGCCAGGATTTCGCCGCTGTCGCGCCAGGCGCGGGCCGGGGCGATTGAGGTAGGCATTGCCGTCAGCAAGTAGACGCGACCGTTGCGCACCGCATCGATCTCGGTCCAGCCCGGCTTGGCCTGCAGCAACGGTAGCTCGGCTCGACAGCGGTCAGGCCGAAACCACAAGGGGCAACGATGATCGCCTCGGGGTCGGCGGCAACGAGCTCGTCCCAGGACATCCAGCGCGAAGGCTTACCGGCAACCCCGAACAGGTTGTGGCCGCCCGCGGCCTCGATCAATCCGGGCATCCAGTTGCCGCCGGCCATCAGCGGCTCCACCCACTCGATGAAGGCGACCCGCGGTCGGCGATGCGCCGCACAGGTTGCACGGCGAGCGCCCGCAACCGCTGCTCCATCCCGGCCACGAGCCCAGCGCCCTGTGCCTCGGCGGCCAGCGCCCGGCCGACGCGGCCGATATCGGCGTAGCGCGTCGGCCAGGCAATCGGGCCGCAGGGACAGGATCTCAACGCGCCGATCCGGTCCAACGGCAGATCGGCCTCTTCGACGTCGCGCAGACTGACGGCACAGACATCGCAGTGGTCTTGGGTGACGATCAGATCGGGTGCCAGCGCGCCCCAGGCATCGGCATCGACGCGATAAACCGATAGACCATCGCGCACGATGTCCCGCACGCGGCGATCGATCTCTCCGCTCGAACCCTCGACCTTGAACTTCGGGGCGGTCAACGCCGGTAGGCGGGCAACGGCGGGGGATAGTCGCACTCGTGACTGCGCCCGACCAACCAGTCGCCACGGCCAAGCGCGCAGACGATCTCCGTCGCACTGGCGATCAGGCTGACGACGCGCAAGCAGCTGCGCGCGCTCCTTGCTCGTCATGGCTCCTCAGGGCCGGGCCTGCCGCGGCTCGGCCGGCTTCAGGTCGCAGAATACGAAACCGTCGCGGCAAACGAGGTCGCCCGGCTCGACGGACAGGGGCCGCTCGAACATCGGACCGTCCCAGACAAAGGTGTGAAACTCGCCGTTCTCACCGCACGGATCGACGCCGGGGGGCAGTTCGGCCAACAGGTCTGCATCGAAGGCGCGGCCGGCAAAACGTGCCGGCAACTGCGCGCTATCGACACAGCTCAGATAGGCGCCAATTCCCGCCGCGAGCATGTCGCGGGCCAGCGATTGCGGTCGCGCGACCCCACAGGGGAAAGATCGGGCGCATACCGCTGCCGGACAACGCCGTCTCGCGATAGCGGCGGACCTCCTGCAGGAAGAGATCGCCGAACGCCATCGCCTCCACGCCGGCCGCCACCTGCCGGGCGACGAACGCCCCATGATATGCTCATAGATGTGGTTCGGGCAGGAGAGGGAAGCGGCAGAACGAACAGGGGCAGGTCCGCGGCGGCGGCCTGCGCTTCGAGCAGGTTACGCCGCACCCCGTGCATGGCGACGCGCTCGGCCGCCTCGTTGATGGTCGTCACCAAGCCGACCAGTTCGACGCTGGCATCCTGCCGCAAGCAATTGAGTGCCCAGGCCGCGTCCTCTGCCCGTGCTCCAGCTCAAAAGCGTTTTGCTCGCCGGCATGCTGCGATCCGAGGGCTACGGCATGCTGCGGCGCGCAGTTGACGTTGCCGCGCGCCGCTGCCAAACCTTGCCCATTATAGCACGCTGAGGGCGGACGCATGGAGAGCACGAGCCTGATCGCCGAGACGGCCGCGCGCTCCTGCGCCATCACTGCGACCCACAGACCCTGAACCGTTCCGCCGGGGATGACTGGCAGGGGCCGGTCTGGGCTGCTTTGGAAGCGGCCGGCTTGCCGCTGGCCTGGGTGCCGGAAGACCTGGGCGGCGCCGGCGTCAGCCTCGAGGATGGCTTCGGCCTGTTGAGCCTCGCCGGCCGCTACGCCGTACCGCTGCCGCTCGCCGAGACCCTATTGGCGGGTTGGCTGCTGGCGCGGGGCAAGATTGCCGTACCACCGGGGATGCTGACGTGCGCGCCAACGCGGCGCGGCGATAAACTCACCCTGGCGAGGGAAGGCACCTTGAGCGGCCGGTTGCGCGCAGTCCCCTTCGCCAAGGCCGCCAAGCATCTCGCGGTGCTCGCGGAACGTGAGGACGGCAGGGGCGGTGCCATCGCCTTGATCGAGCTCGCCAAGGCCCGCGTGGCCGACGGTCGAAGTATCGCGGGAGAAGCACTCAACACGGTGAGCTTGGAGGCGGTGCATCCGATCGTAACCCGAGATGCGCCGGACGGGTTTGACGGAAGAGCCTGCTCGCCATGGGGGCTGCGGCGCGCGCCATGCAGATGAGCGGGGCGCTGGCGGCGGTGCTCGATATCGCCGTCGCTTACGCCAACGAACGCGTGGCCTTCGAGCGCCCGATCGCCAAGTTCCAAGCCGTCCAGCACAACCTGGCGCGACTCGCCGGCGAGGCCGCCGCGGCCATGGCCGCGGCCAGGTCTGCCGCCGATGCCATCGCCACCGCACTCGCGGCGCCGCACGCCCGGGTACCGCGGGCGGCGCCAGGTTTCGACGACGCGCTGTTCCTGGAGGTGGCGGCCGCCAAGATTCGGGTCGGGGAGGCGGCCGGCGTCGGTGCCGGCATCGCTCACCAGGTTTTGGGCGCCATCGGCTTCACGCGCGAGCATGTGCTGCATCGCTTCACGCAACGGCTGTGGGCGTGGCGCGACGACTTCGACAACGAGAGCGCCTGGGCGGTGCGGTTGGGAACGCTGATCGCGACGCGCGTGGCAGCGAGGGCCTATGGCCGCTGTTGGCATCGCGGTGAGGAGGTGGATATGAGCAGTGCGCTGACCTTCGATCCGATCCGCTTGCCACCCGAGTGCGACCGGCTACGCGAGGAGGTACGCGCCTTCCTCGACGAGGAAATCGCCGCCGGCACCTACGATCCGCAGGAGCCGGGAACGATCGACGGCTTCAGCCGCGCGTTTAGCCGCAAGGTCGGGGCCAAGGGCTGGATCGGCATGACCTGGCCTAAGCAGTACGGCGGACATGAACGCAGCTTTCTCGAGCGCTACGTCGTCACCGAGGAGTTCCGGGTCGCCAACGCTCCGGTGCGACTTGCACTTCGTCGCCGACCGCCAGAGCGGCCCGGTGCTCCTCAGGTACGCGCAACGAGCGCATCAAGGCCGGACGTCCTGCCGCGCATCTGCCGCGGCGAGGTGTGCTTTGCCATCGGCATGAGCGAGCCAGGATCGGGCTCGGATCTGTTTGCCGCTACAGACGCGGGCAAGCAAGACCGAGCGGCGGCTGGCTCATCAACGGCACCAAGGTGTGGACCAGCAACGCCCACCACGCCGACTACCTGATCGGGTTGTTTCGCACCTCGCCGGCGACCAAGGACAACCGGCGCCACGGGCTCACCCAGTTCCTGGTCGACATGAAGACGCCGGGCATCACCGTCAATCCGATCTACCAGATGACGGGCCAGCACGACTTCAACGAGGTGGTGTTCCAGGACGCCTTCATGCCCGGACGACCACGTGCTGGGCGAAGTCGACGGCGCCTGGAAGCAGGCGACCAGCGAGCTGGCCTACGAGCGCAGCGGACCGGAGCGCTTCCTCGAGACCTTCTACGTACTGCAGCGAGCTGGTGCGGGTGCTCGGCGCCAAGCCCGACCTACGCAGCGCCGAGGGCCTCGGTCGGCTGGTAGCGCAAGCTCCATGCGCTTGCGGCGCATGTCGGTGTCGGTGAGCGGGCATGCTGCATGCGGGCAAGGAGCCGGTGGTGGAAGCGGCCGATCGTCAAGGACGTGGGCACGATCTGGGAGCAGAAGCCTGCCGCACGCGCGCGCGCGAGCTGGCGGCCTTCGTCGAGGAAGGCGCGAGCAATCGCGCCACCTTCGAGGAGCAGCTCCGCTTCGCCACCTTGATCGCGCCCAAGCTCACCATCCAGGGCGGCACCACGGAGATCCTGCGCGGCATCATCGCCCGCGGCCTGGGCCTGAGATAGGTAAGGACCCATGGCGAGCTGGCGACAGGCCGGGAAACGAGAAGGCCCCGGAGCTAGGACCGGGGCCTCTGGCTGGATACCGGGGCAGCGCAAAAGGAAAGCGCTTTCTCAGCGTCCCTTTCTGGGTGGATACCGGGGCAGCGCACGGGGTGCATTCTCAGCGTCCTAAGGTCGAACGTCTGACGGGGTAGTTTGTTCCCGAAATTGTCAAATTTTGCTGGAGAAAAACATGCCCGCCTTCAAAGACATCAGCGTCGAGCACGCCGGTTGGGTAGCAACCGTCGAGATTAAGCAGGCCGCCGCACAACTTCTTCGACATCGAGCTCATTCGGCAGATCGCCGACGCCTGTGAAGCGCTCGACCAGTCGCGCCGACTGCCGCGCAATTGTGCTGGCTGCTCAGGGAACGGCCTTCTGCGCCGGGGCGAAACTGGGCGACGGTGCCGACGTGCAGGACGTCCTTGTCAAAGAATCGAGACAGGGCAGGCCGGTCACCTTTACATCGAGGCCGTGCGCCTGTTTCGCACCGCCAAGCCGATGGTCGGTGCCATCCATGGCGCGGCGGTCGGCGGGGGCTGGGGCTTGCGCTGGTTCCCGATCTGCGCGTCACCTGCCCCGAAGCCCGTTTCTCGGCTAACTTCACGCGCCTCGGCTTCCATCCGGGCTTCGGTCTGACGCACACGCTGCCGGCGCTGATCGGACCGGCGAAGGCGGCGATGATGTTCTATACAAGCCGCCGGGTTCCCGGCGAGGAGGCCTATCGCATTGGACTTGCCGATCTGCTGGTAGCGCAGAGCGAGGTGCGCGCAGCCGCGCAGAAGCTTGCCGCCGAAATTGCGGAGAACTCACCCCTGGGCGTACTCGAGACGCGCGCGCCACCCTGCGCGCCGGGCTCGCCGACCGAGTGCGTGCGGCCACCGATATCGAGCTGGAAAAACAGACGCGGCTGCGCCGGACCGCCGACTTCAAGGAAGGCGTCAACGCCGTCAACGAACGTCGCGTGCCGAAGTTTGTCGGCCAATAGCGGCGCCGTCGTCGTGGCATGGAGGCCCGGTGCTAAGGCAGGCGCACGATCGCATTCTTGTTTCCACGCGCGGTCAGGGGCTTCATTGACCTGAGCGGGGCAGGTCGTACGCTGGCTCAACGAGATCGACGCCGATGCCGGCCTAATAACCCTGTTTGTGCGGCACACTTCGGCCTCCCTCACCATCCAAGAGAATGCCGATCCCGACGTGCAGCGCGATCTCCTGGTAGCGCTCGATCGCGCCGCTCCCCGCACCGCCCGCTATCGTCACGGCGCCGAAGGCCCAGACGACATGCCGGCGCATATCCGCTCCATGCTGACGGCGACCTCGCTGTCGATTCCGGTGGTGGACACCAAGGCCGTGCTTGGCACGTGGCAGGCCATTTATCTCATCGAGCATCGCGACCATGGTCACGACCGAGAGGTGGCGCTCCATTTCGCCTGGCACGCTCAAGTCAGCTGACGTGGGGCAAGCCCCGGCGCCGCGCATGAGCGCCGGCCACAGCCTGGTCGCGGCGTGACGGCAGATGCTGCGGCTGCCGCGCACCGCCCGGGCTGGCTAGAAACGCAACACGCGCAACCAGCGCATTACGTCGAGGACGCTCATGCTGGCGGCCGCCACATAGGTAAAGGCGGCGGCGCGCAGGATTTGCTTCGCCGCGCGCATGTCTTCCGGCTTGACGTAGCGACCGGCCTTCAGCACCGGCAGGGCGCGGCGGAAGCTGGCGTCGAATTCCACCGGTAGCGTCACGGCGTGCAGCACCATCGCCATCGCAAAGATCAGGACGCCGCAGCACACCTCGATCAGGATCAGGTGTGGCGCCTTGGCGAGGGCGAGCACGACGGGCACGGCCAGCATCACGACCGCTCCCACCTTTTCCATCTGGATGGCCTGCTTGGCCAGACGCGTGCGCGCCTTGAGCGGCGGATAGCCGGTGGCGTCCTGCATGGCGTGACCCGCTTCATGGGCGGCGATCACGACAGCCGCCAACGACCGACCGTTGAAATGCTCAGGCAGGCAAGCGCACGGTCTTGGTCTCAGGGTCATAGTGATCGCCGAGCTTGGTCTCCTCGACGCGCACGTTGGACAGTTTCATTTCATCAAGAATATGCCGGGCGAACTCTCCACCGGTACCCGGAAAGTCAGGCCGCTCTCGCGAGTGCCGCGCGATCGTCTTGCGCACCCACATTTGCGGCAACACGGCGAGACCGAAGACCAGGGCGAGCAAAAGCATCATCGCGGCCACAGGACAACTCCGGGGCAGGCACAGCGGGCGGCGCGCTGGCAAGCAGAAGGGCGGCAAGCCAGGAACCGGGATCCGACCCGGCGCCGGCATCGCCGCAGCCAGCAAAAGCCGTGCTATCTTAGCCAGTTTGCCGCGATTGGCATATGCCTACTTTTCACGCCTGCCAACGAGGGAGCCGCCGCATGGCCAGCATCGCACTTCTCGACGATTACCAAAACGTGGCGTTGAGCACTGGCCGACTGGTCGGCGCTCCAAACAGCGCATCGGATCCAAGTCTTCAACGCGCGCATTGGGGATGTCGACGCCCTGGCGCGCGCGCTCGCCAGCTTCGATGTGATCGGCATCATGCGCGAGCGCACCCCATTTCCCGCGCCCTTTTCGAAAAGCTGCCGAGCCTCAAGCTGCTGGTGACCACCGGCAAGCGCAACGCCTCGATCGATCTCGAAGCCGCCAAGGATCACGGCGTCGCCGTATGTGGCACCGGCGGCGGCGGCCTTTCCACGGCCGAGCTGGCCATCGCGCCTGATGCTAGCGTTCGCACGAAATCTGCGACAGGAATTCCACACCATGCGCCCAGGTGGCGCTTGGCAGAAACGCTCGGCTTCGATCTCGACGGCAAGACGCTGGGCATTGTTGGGCTCGGCAATCTCGGCGCCAGGGTCGCCAGGATCGGAGCCGGCATTGGCATGAAGCCGATCGCCTGGAGCGAAAACCTGACCGAGGAGCGCGCACGCCAGCATGGTGCCGAACGGGTCAGCAAGGACGAGTTGTTCCGGCGCGCCGACATTTTGTCGATCCACAGCGTGCTGTCGGCGCGCACGCGCGGCCTCGTGGGCCCACACGAACTGGGCCAAATGAAGCGGAGCGCCTTGTTGGTCAATACCTCGCGGGGCCCTATCGTCGACGAAGCGGCTCTCATCAGCGCCTTGCGTGAGGGACGCATTGCCGGCTATGCCGCCGATACCTTCGACACGGAACCGATGCCCGCCGACCACCCACTGCGCCGCGAGCCGCGCGCACTCCTCGACCCCGCACCTCGGATACGTGACGGCCGAGACCTATCGCGGCTTTTACAGCGGCATGGTTGCCACGATCGAGGCGTGGTTCGCCGGCAAGCCGATCGGGCTCCTGACCTGAGCCGGATCGATCCTAGCGCCAGGAGTACCCAACCACCGCGGCCGACCTGCTGCGTCGGGGCGCAAGCTTGCGCCCGTCACGCTTTCAGAACGACCAGGGCGTCGGCAGCAACGACGCCCCCGCCTTCGGGTCCGACGAACACCGGGTTGATGTCGAGTTCCTTGAGGCGAGGCGCCGAGCGCGGTCGGCCATGGTCGAGACGGCCACGAGCGGTTTGCGCAAGCGCTTCCTTGTCTGCGGGCGGCTTGCCGCGATAGCCGTCAAACAGCCTGGCGCCGCGCAAATCGGCGATCATCTCGCGCGCGGTGTCGAGGTCAAACGGGGCGATGCGATAGGTCACATCCTTCAGCACCTCGGTCAGCACGCCGCCGAGCGCCAGCGCAACGATGGGGCCAAAGCCTCGTCGTTGATGACGCCGATCAGCGCCTCGATGGCCCTGTGCCATCTCCGAGACGAGCACGCCATCGATCTTGGCCGCCGGGTTTCGCGGCCTTGCGCATGAGCGGTGACGCTGCACACGGCATCGGCGAGCGCAGCCTTCGCCACGCCGAGCTTCACGCCGCCGGCCTCGGTCTTGTGCGGGATATCGCGGGAAACGATTTTGACGGCGATAGGGCGGCGTCGAGCCCGCGTGGCGGCGACGGCCGCGTCGGCCCCGGAGGGTACGAAGACTTCTCTGGCGATCGGAATGCCGAAGGCCTGCAACAGGGCCTTGCTTTCCGCCTCGCTCAGACTGGCGGCCCCGGCCGGCAGGTTAAGATCCTTCGGCGTCGTCACCTCGGGCGGACGGCGGGGCAGCAGTCGCCTTTGATCGGCGGCGAAGCGCGCCAGCACCGCGGCCGCGCGCGCCAGCCAGCACCGGCGTGGTGACGAACGGAACACCGGCGCCGCTGAAGGCCTTGACGGTTTCGGCAGACTTGGCGTGCCGGCCCAGACCAGGCGACGTGCAGCGGCTTGTCGGTGCGGTTGGCAACGGCGGCAATGGCCTCGGCCGCACGGCGCGCCGAGGGGCCGGAAATGGAGGCAAGCAGGATAGACAGCTGATCGAGCCGCGGATCGGCCAGCACGATCTCGAACGCGCTGGTGAACAGATCGCATATCGTTGAAGAAGCTGGCCGTGACGTCGGCCGGGTTCTCCGGTCGAACCGAACGAGGGACACAATTCTGCGCAAGGCGGCCAGCGTCGCGTCGGAAAAGGACGGCAGCGTCAGGCCGCCGCGCACGGCGGCATCGGCATAAACGATGCCCGAGCCGCCCGAGATCGATAGCACACCGACGGAATTGCCCTTTGGCAGCCGCCCCTGGGCGAACAGCTTGGCGAGGTCGACGATCGGCTCGACGTCGTCGACCTCGATCAGGCCGGCCTGGCGCAGGGCCGCGCGGTAGAGATCGTAGCTGCCGGTCATGTTGGCGGTGTGCAGAAGCCGCGGCCTTGATGCCGGCATCCGTGGTGGCGGCTTTCCAGATCATCACCGGCTTGCCGGTCTGCGAGCGACTTGCGGCCGACGTCGAGCAGGCGGCGCGCATCGGGCGTGCCTTCGAGATAGGCGAAAATCACCGAGGTGCCGACGTCGTCGAGGAAGGCGGAAAGCAGCTCGGGGCGTGTCGATGTCGGCCTCGTTGCCTGACGACACGCAATAGCGGAAGCCGAGACCCTGCGCCTCCGCCAGGTTGACGATGGCATAGCCGAAGCCGCCGGACTGAAAGGCGCACGAGACGTCGCCCGGGCGAAAGTCGGTCTCGTCGGCGACGCTGCCGAACGCGGCCCACACGCGCGCCTGCAGCGAGAGCATGCCCTGACAGTTGGGCCCGACGATGCGCACCCCGCTTTCCTTGACCGCGCGCTTCAGCTCGGCCTCGAGCTCGCGCCCCTCGGCGCCCGATCTCGCGGAAGCCTGCCGTGAGGACAACGGCGATAGGCGATGCCGGCGGCGCCGCAGTCGCGCGACCGCATGTGGCAACTGCCGGGGCGGGCACGGCGATGATGGCCAGATCGCAGGGCTGCCCAATCGACCGGGCGTCGGGGTAGCACTGAGGCCATGCAGCTCCTGGTACTTCGGATTGACCAGAAAGATGCCCCCGTATAGCCCGCGTTCTTCATGCGCCTTGATCGGATGGCCACCGATGCGGGTCAGATCGGCTGAGGCGCCAATGATGGCCACTCCGCGCGGATGAAAAAGGCCCTCAAAACTCACGTGCTGCCTCCGTCGCTCGCCGAGGAACCGCAGATAGCAGATTGCCGTTGTCTATTGAACCGTGAACCAACCGAGCTTAGCAGCCATGACCGCTTGTATGCACCGGTTCGGCCTCGCCTTTGTGCAGCCTGCTGATGGCATTGGGCCAGGCGCGGGCCGAGACGCCAGCGGAGACCGCCGCCGCCTTCGGGCTGCTGGGAACCTGGGCCGTCGACTGCCGGTTGCCGCCGAGCGTTGCCAACGGCTATCTGACCTACGCGGCGACGCCGGGCGGTAGCATTGCGCATGATCGTGACTTTGGCTCGCAGCGCAACGTCGGCGAGGTGGTGCGCGCCTCGCCTGACGGCCGGGGGCATTGATCTCGTCGTCTTTTTCCGGTTTCCGCGCAAAGTCGCAAGATCACCATTACCAAGGCCGCTGACGACCGGATGCGCACCATCGCCGACAGTTTCATCAATGCCAACTGAGTACGCCGTGCGCGATGGGGTGTTGCTGGCGACCGGGACCCAAATGCCTTGGCAGATGCGCTGCCGTTAGCTGAAAGCCGTTTCCTCGCCGGCTTCAGCCGCGTCCCTCGGGCGTGGCGAGCGGCAGGCCGAGCGCGCCGCAGCCAGGGGCTGGGGCGGTAGCGCGGCTCCCGTAAAAGGCCTGCAGGCGTTCCAGAATGAAAAGCGCGCGCCTGGCGCCGAGGCGATCACCCCACTCGCAGCGGGCCGAAGGGATAGCTCAGGCCTAACTTGGTGGCTTTGTCGATGTCGGCTGGACTGGCGATGCCGCGCTGGGCCACGCCACAGCCGATATTGACGATCATCGCCACCACGCGCTGCGCACAAAGCCGGGGCTGTCGTTGATGACGACAACGGGCTTGACCGTCGGCGGCAATGAGCCCATGGGCCGCATGGCGAAATTCTCGGATCGGTAGCCGGCGTCACCATTAGCGGTGCGTGGCCCCTTCATGCCGAACAGGACGTCGATTGCCACCGTGCGCGGCCTCGAGCTTGAGATCGACGACGGCGCTGGTGAGATCGTGACCGATCGGTGAAACGACGATCAGCGCCTCCGCGCTCGGCGCCTCGCCGATCTCAAGCGTGGCACCCTGCGCTCAGCAACTCGATCAGAGGAACCTGCAGCTCGGCGTGCTGCGGGCTTCCGGCGCAGCCAAACCGATTTTGGACGCGCCGCTCGGCGCCGCGGCAACGGCCGGCTCGATTTTCTTTGCGTTTCGTAGCGAAAACAACCAGCCCCGGTCTTCTGGCCATAAAAACCCGCGGCGACGCGCTGCGCCGAGAGGGGCAGGGGGCCAAAGGCCGGCTCGTTGTAAAACAGACCGTAGATCGATTCATCACCGCGTGCTGGACGTCGATGCCAACCCGATCGGCAAGCGCGAAGGGGCCGATGCGCACGCCGGTGGCGCCCGTGAGAAGTGCGATCGGATGTCGGCCACAAGAGGCAATGCCTTCGCTAAGCAGGCGTTGCGCCTCGGGCACGAAGGCCCGCCCGACGTGGTTGACCAGGAACGCCGGCCTGTCGGTGCACGGCACCGGCTCGCGCGCCATACGTCGAGCCAGGTTCAACAGGGCCTCGCTCCACCCAGGCCGCGGTCTTCAGGCCGGGGATGATTTCCACGAGCCGCATCAGCGGCACCGGATTGAAAAGTGCATGCCGCACACACGCTCGGGGCGCACCCTGGCAGGCCGAGGCAATGTCCGTGATTGGCAGCGAAGGTATTGGAGGCAATGATCGTGTCGAGCCCAGTGATGGCGTCGAGCCTGGCGAAACAACGCCTGTTTGACGGCGAGCCGCTCGAGGATGGCTTCGATGATGACGTTGGCCTCGGCGAGGCAGCGAGGTCGTGGGCGAGGCCGATGCGATCGAGCGCGGCTTGCCCGGCGTCGGCTGCAAGTCGCCCTTCTCGACCTGCGTCTCGGATCATCTTGGCGATATGCGCCGCCGCTGCCTCGGCAGCCCGAGCTTCTCATCGAAGGCGAGGACGCGCATGCCGCCCTGGGCCGCCACCTGCATGATCCCGCGCCCCATGGAACCGGTGCCGACGACCGCGACGAGGAGAGGCGGCAGCCTTGGGATCAACGGGCATGGTTGTCTCCGCAAGCGGCGCTGCGCGGCCGGTTCATTGACCCCAAAACTAGGCCGTGCCATGGTCTAACCGCAACCGGCCAGCATGACCTGAAGGGCGCTCCCCATGATCACGGTCGAACAGGCGATCAGCGGACGCCGCAGCGTGCGCGCGCTTCCTGGCGAAGCCCGTGCCGCGCGAGCTAATCTTGAAAATCCTCAAGATTGCCGGGCGCGCGCCTTCGGGCAGCAACGTGCAACCATGGAGGGTATGGGTGCTCGAAGGCGCGGTGAAAGTCGAAGTGGCGCGCGACCTGGCGGAGCGCTACGACGGGGCGCGCAGGTGCCGCGCGAATACAACTACTATCCGGAGACATGGCGCGAGCCATACCTGGCGCGGCGACGCGCCTGCGGTTGAGGGCCTCTACGGGACCCTCGGCATCGGCCGCGCTGACAAGGACAAGATGCACGCCCAACACCGCCGCAACTTCTTGTTCTTTGATGCGCCGATCGGCCTCATCTTTTCCATCGACCGTGACCTGGAGCTAGGCTCCTGGCTCGATTATGGCATGTTCCTGCAGTCCATTATGGTGGCGGCGCGGCAGTTCGGGCTCGGAAACCTGCCCGCAGGCCGCCTTCCTGGTGTTTTACGACGTGCTGCAGCGTCGACTCGGCATCCCGGCCGAGCAGCAGATCGTCTGCGGCATGTCGCTGGGCTATCCAGATTGCACGGCGCAGGTCAACGCCTTCACCGCCGGAGCGCATGCCGCCGGAAGATTTTGTGACGTTCGTCGATCAATTGCAGACCTAGCTGCCACCCGCCGCCAAATCTTTAGACCGCTTAGCGCACGCGGCGCGGGTTCATGTAAAGATCGGCCTCTTGCTTCTCCAGCTTCGGCACGTATTTGCCGCTCGCGATGTCGCGCGCCAAGTCGGCGCAGGTGCCGGCGGCAGTCAGTGTTGAAGATCAGCATGCCACAGAACAGCTTGAGCACGACCATCAGGCGGGCATCGGCGTGCTGCGTCTCGACCCGACCCCGCCACTTGCCGCCGATCGAGAACACCTTGCCGTCGAGGCCGCCGATGGCTTGGTTTTGCTGATTAGTAAAAGGTGTAGTCGCCGCCGAGATCGATGAAATCGCGACGTAGGCGGAAGAACTGCGGCTTTGCCGCCCTCAAGCAGAAAGAATGAGAAGTCCTCCGGCAACAGCGGCCACTCTTGTTGGCCGAGCGCGCTCGAGATAGACACGACGTTCTCATGGTCGCCGACGTTGATGGAAAAACAGCTAACCGGCAGCCCGCGCGCGCCGAGCGTCAGCTGCACGGCTTGCGCCCGATCATGGGGTCCATGGTGGCGCGCCAGTTCACGGTCTCGTTGAACAGCTTGAACACCAAGCGTTTGTCCATGCCGGTGTTCTTGCGCCACAGATCCTCACGATAGCCGAGCAAGCCGGTTGCGTTCACCGTTCTCGATGACCTCAGCGAAGATATCCCATATCGGTGGTGAACTGCCGGGACTTGGCCCGATTCCGGCTGTGCTTTGCTAGAGGCCGAATTCGACCGAGTTAAAGGAGGTGATCCAGACGTCGACGACGAATTCCGCCCAGCGTGGCTTCTTTTGCCTTGGCGGTTTCCCCTCGCGCCGGGCTTGCCAACTTTTCTGCGCTGGTGATGGTGACGGCGCTTTGCAGCCACCTCGGCCTTGGCCTCGTGCGCCGCCTCGGCCGCGGCCGCGTTTGCCTCGACCTCGAGCGCCGAGGTCCTGCTGCCGTCCGCCATGACACCCGCCTCCTCGCGCATCGGCCCGGACGCCCCAGCGGCAAGCCCCTGGCGCGACTGAGCGGCGCGGCGGCTGCGACCGGCGGCTGAGCTGTTCCTCGACTTGCGGTGCGCCGGCACGTGAAGGACAGTGGCGCAGATCAGTCGTGCGACACTAGCAGGTCGCAGCCGACAAGCGAGAGTGGCGGGGTGACGTTGTGCGCAGGATTTGCGCGGCCGTGCGCCGCCGCTGGCCTAAGCGCGGACAGGGGCACGGTTGCCTATTGGCCTTCGCGCGGACGGCCGCTAGGCGCGTTGGCCGAAAATTTCCGAGCCGACACGCGACGTGCGTGGCGCCAAAGTGAATGGCCGTCTCGAAGTCGGCGCTCATGCCCATGCTGAGTTGGGCGAGGTCGAGTTCGGCGGCGAGTTTGGCAGAGAAGGGCAAAATGAATGCCGGACGCCTCATCGGCGGGTGGAATGCACATGAGGCCGACGATGTCGAGCTTGAGCTCTTCGCGGCAAAAAGCGCAACAAGCCCGCGGTCTCACGCGGCAGTACGCCCGCCTTCTGAGGTTCCTCGCCGGTGTTGACCTCGATGAAAAGCTCAAGTTTGCGGCCCTGTTTGAGCTATGGCCTCGGCGACAGCCTCGGCGATCTTGGGGCGGTCGATGCTATGGATGGCATCGAACAGAAGCACTGCCTCCTTGGCCTTGTTGGATTGCAGGGGACCGATGAGATGTAGCGAGACGCCGGGATAGTCTTGCCGCAGCTGCGGCCATTTGGCCTTGGCTTCCTGCACCCGGTTTTCGCCAAAGACCGCGGTGGCCGGCCTCGAGCACGGGCCTGATAGTGCTCTGGGCCAAAGGTCTTGCTGACGGCGATGAGGGTCACCGCGTCGGCCGCACGCTTGTCGGCCACGGCCGCGGCGCAATGCGGGAGCGGACGACGGCGAGGCGGAGTGGGGGAGCCGTTTGGCTCATGCGGCTTGTGCCTTTGCTTGGCGCCGCGTGGCGACCCGTGCCACACGGTGCGGATCGGGCCCGAAGGCGGGCTCATCGCTCGCAAACAGGTCTAGATAGCTGCGGTCGACGAAGATCTTGGCGCGCCAGCACCGTTCCTCCCGCAAGATGCCGAGCCGCACCAGCTCCTTGAGGACGCAGGCGACGTGATGTCGCTCGCTCGGGCCCCGGGCGACCAGATCGCCGATGCGGCAACAGGGCTCCAGGAAGATCAGCTCCAGGAGCTCCGTCGAAAAATCGCTTGGGCGCCCCCGCCGGACCTGGGCCGCCGTGGCCTCCAGCACAGCACGGATGGTCGGGATCGTTTCGCTGCTCCAGGCCGCCGCCAATTCCGTTGCCCTCAGCATGCACAAAAGCCAGGGTTGCCAATCGCCGCACGTTGTCACCCCGGCAGCAAGCGGTCATAGCCACCGGGGAGCGCCAAAGATAGCCCCTGAGATTGAGGTTCGGCGCATCGATGAGCCCGTCCTTCAGCAGGGCCAGCAGGTCGACAATCCGCCCGGTCCGGGCCGCTGGCCCAAGCGAAGGGTTGTTGCGCCAGCAAGTGGTGGTGCTGCAGGGCCATGCCAACGAGGGGTTCGAGGTGCGAGAGCAGCTTGAGGGCTGCGTTCCCAGGCGGCAAGGGCCAGGGTGGCGCCGGCGGCGGAAGGCGAGCCGGCGCGGCCACAGCGGCTTGGCCTGGTCGTGACGGCCTCGGCGATGGCGACGGCGAGGCCCACCGACCGCGGGCGCGCGCCAAGGCGCCGAAGGAGGACGCCCTAGAAGCAGGCCGCCCCGATAGCACGCCGCTTCATCGCTGCCGGGGCGGTCCTCGCGCCGCCGCCTGGGAAGGCGCAGCTCGGCGAGCGGGGCTTGGCTGCTCGCGATCGCGGCAGGGTCCTGGGCCTGCAAGCGCGTCATGGCCGCCGCCATTGCCGGGGTAGACAGCCGCTGGGCCGTGAGCCTGAGCTCGGCCAGGGCGGCGTGGGCCGCCGAGGCAGTACTGTCAGGACCGCCCTGGTTTGCAGGTCGGCCACGGCGGCGAGGCCGGCAGGTCGGGGCATGAGTTGGCGGCAGCGTCGGGCATGCGTGGTGCTTCCGACCGCCACTAACGGACTCTCATGTCGACAACGCCCGACTTTTTCGCCATGAGAGGCACCCAATGTTGCGGCTGGCGGCAGGCGCGCGGGTGGCATATGGCGATTTTTGGCCCACCGGGTCCCCATGATGTCCTCCTTAAGCCGTGACGCTAGCATGACCTTCGGCTCATGGAAGAAAATTTCGATTTTACTGCCATGAGACGAAGCGGGTTCCAGCTCGGATGACGGACGGCACCATGGCAAGCGAACGCTACAAGCGCGCCCGTACGCGAGAAGCACTGGCAGCAGGTGTGGACCGAACGCGGCAGCTTCCACACCCAGGACAAGAGCAAGAAGCCCAAGCGCTACCAGCTCGAGATGTTCCCCTATCCCTCGGGCCGCATCCACATGGGGCATGTGCGCAACTACACGCTGGGTGACGTGATGGCCCGCTATATGCGCGCCAAGGGTTACAACGTCCTGCATCCCATGGGCTGGGACGCCTTCGGGCTACCGGCCGAGAATGCCGCCATGGAGCGCAAGATCCACCCGCGCGCCTGGACCTACGACAACATCGACACCATGCGCGCCCAGCTCCAAGGCCATGGGGGTCTCCATCGACTGGAGCCGCGAGTTCGCTCACCCGCGATCCGTCCCATTACGCCCATCAGCAGCGGCTGTTTTGGACTTTTTGAAAAAGAAGCTGGCCTACCGCAAAACGGCAAAGGTGAATTGGGACCCCGTCGAGAACACCGTGCTCGCCAACGAGCAGGTGATCGATGGGCGCGGCTGGCGCTCGGGGGCGGTGGTGGAGCAGCGCGACCTGCACCCAGTGGTTCTTTAGGATCACGGCCTACGCCGAGGAGCTGCTGAGCGCGCTCGACGGCTTCACGCCGGCACTTGGCCCGATTTCGTGTGTACCTCGCAGCGCAACTGGATCGGTCGTTCCGAGGGCTTGGAGCTCACCTTTGCGCTGGAAGGTGCGAAGCTGCCCAAGAAGCTCGAGAAACTGGTGATCTTCACGACGCGACACGACACGATTTTCGGCGCCTCGTTCATGGCAATTTCGCCGGAGCATCCGCTCGCCCAGCATCTTGCCAAGAAAAACCAGGGGCTCGCCGCCTTTATCGAAGACTGCCGTAAGATCGGCACCACCGAGGAGTGCCTTGGCGCGGGCGGAGAAAAGGGATTGGACACCGGCATCATCGCCGTCCATCCGTTCCGGCCGGAGCTCAAGCTGCCGGTCTATGTCGCCAATTTCATCGTCATGGGCTACGGCACTGGGCGCCATCTTCGGCTGCCCGGCGCATGACCAGCGCGACCTCGATTTTGCCCACAAGTACGGGCGCAGCGTGCTGCCCGTGGTGCTGCCGCCCGGTGCCGATGCCGCGACCTTTGCGATCGGGGCTGAGGCCTATCTTGGCAGAAGGCAGCATGATCAATTCACAATTCCTGGATGGGCTCAGCATCGAGGAGGCCAAAACCGAAATCGCCACCCGCGCCGAGGCGCAAGGCCTCGGCGCGCGCAAGGTCAATTATCGCTTGCGCGATTGGCTGATTTCGCGCCAGCGCTATTGGGGTTGTCCCATTCCCGTCATTCACTGCGCCAAGGACGGCATTGTCCCAGTTCCCATGCGGAACTCCCCGTGACGCTGCCCGAGGACGTGACGTTCGAGAAGCCAGGCAACCCCTCGACCATCACCCGACCTGGAAGCACGTCGCCTGCCCCAAATGCGGTGCACCCGCCGTGCGCGAAACCGATACCATGGACACCTTCGTCGATAGCTCCTGGTACCAATTCCGCTTCACGGCGCCCCACGCGGCGACGCCGACCGACAAAAGGCCCTGCGCCACTGGGCACCGGTCGATCAGTACATCGGCGGCAAGGAGCACGCCGTTCTACACCTGCTCTACGCCCGCTTTTTACGCGCGGCATGAAGGCGACCCGGCACGCCGAGATCGATGAGCCGTTTAGCTCAATGTTCACGCAAGGCATCGTCATCCACGAGGACCTACCGCAGCGAGACGGGCGAGTGGCTGCTGCCGAGCGAAGTGAAGATCGAGGGAGAGGGCAACGAGCGCACGGCTATCGCCGTGAGCAACGGCCGGCCGGTGACGATCGGCTCCCCGGAGAAAATGTCGAAATCGCGCAAGAACGTGGTCGATCCCGACGATATCATCGAGCATTACGGTGCCGATACGGCGCGGCTGTTTATTGTCTCCGACAGCCCCCGGATCGTGACATCATTTGGACCGAGGCGGGGTGGCAGGCGCCGGCCGCCAGGTCCAGCGTATTTCGCGGCTCGTCGACGAGGTGGCCCAGCGCAGAACGGCCAATGGCGCCGGGGGCAAGCCTGCACCCTTCGGCGCCGAAGCCCTGCAGCTGCGCAAGACTTGCGCACCGGGCCCTGAACAGCGTTTCACAAAATATTGAGGTGCTTCGCTACAATGTTGCCGTGGCCCAGCTTTAGCTGAACTCACCAACGCCCTGTCGGCGGCGCTGGACAAAACCGGAGAGGGTTTGGCCTGGGCCGTGCGCGAGGCCACGGAATTGCTGGTGAAAATGATGGGACCAATGCTGCCACACTTGGGCGAAGATTGCTGGGAGCGGCTTGGCTACAACACACTCCTGGCAGATCAGCCGTGGCCCGCGCCGGAAGCGGCCTTGCTCGTTGACGATATAGGATTACCATTGCCGTACAGGTAAATGGCAAGAGACGGGATGAACTTACGATCGCCCGCACGGCCACCGAGGACGAGATCGAAGCCGCTGCGCTGGGTCTTGAACCGGTGGCGCGCGCATTGGCCGGCCGACCGGTCAAAAAGGTGATCGTGGTGCCGCAGAGGATCGTGAATGTCGTCGGATAAGGCTCGCATGAACTCAGACGATGAGCCGCCGAGGGCTTTGCGGGGACTTTCGCTGCTGCTCGCTTCCATGCCGGCGTTGAGCGCGTGCGGCAATGGCGGTTTTCGGCCACTCTATGGCACGACCGCCTCCGGGGCGCGGGCATGCAGAGCGCCTGGCGCAAATCGACTACGCCCCGATCCCAGGCCGCGTCGGCCAGCGCATTAGAAACGAATTGATCTTCGACAGTACCGGCGGTGGCAACCCGCTGCCCCAACTCATCGTCTCGAGGTCGTCGTCAAGGAATCGGTGCTGTCCACGCTCGTTACCAATCAGGGCGAGGCACTGGGGGCAGATTTATGCCATTCAGGCCTCCTTCCGGCTCATCGACATGAAGAGCAAGGACAAGAAGGTGGTGCTGCAGGGCACCAGCAACGCCCGCGCCGGTTTCGAGCGCTTCCAATCCATCTACTCCAACGTACGGGCACGCGAGGACGCGGAAAACCGCGCCGCGCGCACGGTCGCCGACGATCTGAAGACGCGTCTTGCGGCCTATCTTTCCGGTGCGAGCTTAAGCAAAGGCACCGGACTTCGGCGAGCCGCCGACCTGGCGTGCCGCCGACCGTGACCGCCGGAATGACCCATGGTCGCTGTCAAGACCCATCAGGCCGAGGCCTTTTGCGGACCCTCGGTCGCCTGCCGCAGGCCATCCTGCTTTATGGCAGCGATGCCGGCCTGGTGTTTGAGCGCGCCGCCCAGCTGGCCCAACGCCTGGCTGCCGAGGACGATCCGCCGGGCGAAATCCTCCGGCTCGATGACACGAGCCTCGAAGACGACCCCAACCGCCTTCTCGTCGAACTCAAGACCGTGCCGATGTTCTCGGGGCGCAAAATCCCTGCGCGCGAGCGCGGGCCGCCGCATCACGGCCGCCAGCTTGCGGCCGCTGCTCGAGAGGGCCCGCTTGGGGGCTATCTGATCGTGGAGGCCGGCAACTTGCGGCCCGAGGAGGCCTTTGCGCAGCCTGTTTGAGAAATCCGCCGCCGCGGCCGCCATCGCCTGCTTTCCGATGAGGCGCGTGACCTGAGAGGCCGTGGCAAAGGGACGTGCTGCAGGCAGCGCGCATTTGCAGAATACGCCGGAGGCCCTCAGGCTGCTGTTGTCCCGGCTGGGCGCCGACCGGGCGCTCTCGCGTGCCGAAATCGAAAAGCTCGCCCTCTACGCCAGCGGCAAGGGCAAAATCGAGGAGGCGGACGTGGAGGCCGCCGTTGGCGATGCCGCCGAACTCGCCATCGATCGGGTGGTTCTGGCCGCCGGCTCGGGGCGCCTCGAGGCGGCACTCAACGAATGCGACCGCTGCGTGCCGCCGGCGGCGAGAACGCACAGGCGATTATCGCCGCCCTGCAACGCCATATTTGTGCGCCACTGCACGCCATGCGCGGCGCCTTCGACGGCGGGCGTGTGCTCGAGGACATTATACGCCAGCAGCGCCCGCCGCTGCGCACTTCCGGCGTAAGGCCATTGTCGAGCAGCACTGCCGAGCTTGGACGCTTGCCGCTCTCGACGGGGCGCTCGGCCGCATTAACGCGGCGGCCACAGGCCGCCCGGCTCAACAGCGCAGCATCGATGCGACGCTGGCCGCAAAGCTCATCATCGATCTGGCGGCGATGATTGGGCAGCAGGCCCGGGCCGGTACCGAGCCTAATCCGCGCGCGACCGTCATAGCTCTCATCTTGTCGCGGCTGTCGGCATTGGCCGGGGTTGGGTGCTCGCTTCCGGCGCACCCCTTGAAACAGGCCAAACTCAGGCCGCCCGCAAGCCCGAGGTGCGCGTCAATACTTCCGCTTCGGTCGGCAACTGCGCCTCTGTAACCCGCAAGACCTCGCAAACCTGCTGGGTGCTCGCAAGGATGCCTTCAGTCGCGCGCCGGCACTTTGCTTGGCCACCTGCACCACGTTCTTGGTCGGGTAGGTGCCGAGGATGGCGATTTCCCGATCGAGCAGGCCAACCTGCTCAGCTCACCTCCTCTTCCAATTGCTCGATGCGCATGCGGGCGCCATAGTTTCTGATCTGCGTGTAGGGAGCGCCCTTTTCGGAACACCTTAAGACAGCGGCGCAGACGTTCGACTTCGATCAGCCAACGTGCGCGCCTCAGCCACGGGTTCCGGTCGGGGTTGCATCTCGGCCACTCTTCAAGAGGACGAAGGCCTCATCGCGCATGGCCGCAGCGGCATCGGCGACATACTTCTCGAACGGCTGCTCGTCGGCCCGCGCCTTGTACTGCACCATCCACGCCGACCCCGCCAGCGCCATCATGGCCAGTGGCGACGCCGGCGATACCGCTATCGATGGCGAAAGCCATGGAAAAGATCATCAAGCCCAGCCCATCTCCAATCCGGCGCACCAGGCCGTCGGTACCAATGGCAAAGTATGGGAATGGAGCAGCTTGGCGAGGCGGCCTCGCGACATCGCACGCTTTGCCTAGTCTCCGAGACCTGCATTCTCGCCGACCCCTGCCGCGATTGACGCGCGTTGCCCGCGCCGCATCGCTGAGCGTCGGCGTTGTCTAGGCCGATCTGGGGCGCCTCTGCGTCCTCGGCGCGCCAAGGCGCAAAGCCAATGGTCACCGATTGGTCCAGTGTGGCTCGCGGCCACCGTACCTCAGCGTCCCCAGCCGCCGTACCCTCGCTTCAAAGGCGTCCTCGTTGTACCAAAACGGTTTGGTGCCCGGTGCGCCTTCACTCGGGCAACGCTGCACGACCCGACCGTTGACAAGGGCGTAAAGGCACAGCCGCGCACTTGATAGCCGCTCACCGGTGACACCGGACCGGTCTTAAGCTTTGGCGCCATTGCCCGCCACCGCCTTGGGCGCAGGCTTGCTTTCGCTCGCTGGCGCGACGGTCTTTTTCGGGCCTGTGACGGGGCAGGGCATGCCCGGCGTGTAGACGGTCTCAATCATCTTGCAGGCCTCCCGGAGGGTATCCGCCATCGTTGCGTGTGGTGCACTGCTCCAGGCGACCTCGTCCGCATCGCGCCGCCGCACCGCTCCGCCTGACCTCGGCGCGGTACCGTCCCTCGCCGAGATGTTGTGTAGCGGGGACATAGCGCACGCCGCCGTTTGCAGGCCGGCGCCGGCGGCGGCGAAGGTCCTGAGCGAGGGTGGGAGCACTCAGCATCGTGCCGAGCAGCAAAGCCATCAGGCGCTTCATGGGCAGATCTCAAAAAAAGGGCAATTCGCTAGTCCGCACTGCGGAAGAAGGGCTCGGAAGGTTTAAACGCTGCCGGCGGGCGCGGCAGAAATTTTGTGAGCGGCAGGAGCCTCCTAGTCCGACCACGCCATAGTCAACGTTAGGAAAGTAGGCGCGACTACGAACTAGTGCCATCTCTCGGCGCTAGCACAAGAAAACGGTCCAGTGACGGCCGTCCGGCTCGGCAAACCTGGCACCGGCTTCGCCCTTGACCAGGGGCGAGGAGGTCGCGCAGTGTGGGCTGCGACGGGCAATCGCGAGGAACCCGCAATGTCAATCGCCGTTGGCCTGGGCTTGATGGAATTTCCGTTTCCCGGACGCTGACGCCCTACTGGAGGTGGGTCGACCTGTGCGAAGAAGGTGGCGTCGATTCTGCTGTGGCAGACCGAGCCGCATCCTCAGTAGCGGAAAGCCGATCCTGCTGAGCCCATGAGCGCAATGGCCGCTCTCGCGGGGCGGACGCGGCGCATCAAGTTCGGCGTCAATGTGGTCTCGCTCGCTCTGCGCGATCCTGTGCTGGTTTGCCAAAGCAGGTGCGCCATCGACGTCACTTTCGAACGGCCGCCTGCTGCCGGCTACGGCATCGGCAGCCCGCGGGCACCCGAGTGGGGAGCGCTTCATCTCGACACCGGCACGCGCGGGCGCAAAACCGATGAAGGACTGGAAATCATCCGGCCGGCTCTGGCGTGAGGACAAAGTCGACTTTGCTGGCGTGCACTACCGTCTGTCGGGCGCCAGCATCGCGCCGAAACCCAGTGCAGGTGGCCTTGCCAATGTGGATCGGCGGCTCATCGCCGGCTGCCATTCGACGCACGGCGCGTTACGGCACTGGCTGGCAGGCCGGCCCCCGAAACCCCATTGAAGCCGGCCGCATCGTTACGGCCATTCGCGCCGCCACGACGGAACTGGGGCGGGCAATCGATGCTGATCACTACGGTGCTGGCTTCCCGTTCTATTTCGGACAAGCAGGCGCGCCGCACGTCGAGCGAGAAGCGATGGATGCCTACACTCCGGCGCACCGGGAAGGCCGCCGACGACTACTTTGCCATCGGCGATGCCGAGCACCATCCTCGCCCGCCTTGCCGAGTGCATCGGCGCCGGCATAGCCAAACCTGTGCTGCGGCCGCTGGTGCAGACGGCGCCGACGTCATGGGCCAGACGCGTCGCTTAATTGCCGAGGTCTTGCCCGAAGTCGCCGCGCGCTGGCCTAGGCCCTCGAAGGAGGCGATCAAGCCGGCGAAGGGTTGATCGAACGCCGTGCCCGCACGCGCGTCCGACCTTGCGCCGGGGATGGTGGCCGCCCGTCCTACCGCCGCCGCCCGTTCCGCGTGTAGGGATACATCTCGGTAATATCGGCAGCGGGGAGATCGGCGTTCATCTTCTCCCACACGCCGACCACGGTGCTCTGCCACCTCATCGGCAATGCCGGCGGCGCGCGCGTTCTCCAGATAGAGCCGCACGTCCCTTGAGGTTGAAAGCTTGGCCGCGAAGCCCGCATCGTATTTGCCGTGCATGATACGTCGCGGAAATTTGTCGTCGGTCGCCGAATTACGCCCGGTCGACGCGTTGACGATGTCGAGAATCGTCTTCATCTCGATGCCTGCTGCGTGCCAAAGGCGATCGCCTCCCGCACGTTGCCGCCAGCGCCGTCGCCGACAAAAAATTGTTCAAGAGCTTCACGGCCTGACCCTGACCTGGCTTGGGCCCGACATGGAAGGGCTTGCCCAGCAGAGCGATCAGCGGTTTGAAGCGCTCATAGCTCTCCGCTCGGACAGGCCATCATGATGGCGAGCGTCGCCTTGTCGGCGCCGGCGGTGCCACCGATACCGGCGCATCGATGAATTCAAGGCCGGCCTCGGTGAGGATGGCGTTGACCGCTTCGGCGGCCTTGATGCCGATGGTCGGTGTCGATCACCGTCTTCACCCGGCGCAGGTGCGGCTGCCGCCAGTTCCGGGCGACCGCCTCGCCTACGCTGCCATCGGGAGCGACAGGATGATGGTATCGGCGAGGCTGGCCACTTCGGCGTTGCTTCTGGCGACGTGCGTGCCTGCGCGGCGCCTGCACCGTGCTTGCGGCGTCCGCTACCACCAGGACGTAGGCCCGCCGCCACAAATGTCGGCTCATGCGATGGCCCGTGCTGCCGACGCCGATCCAACACGTTAGTACGTGTCTGCCATGGTCGCGGATCCTCAAGCTGGCGGCGGAGCGACGACGTCTTCGTAGGCGTGCCGCCGGGTGATGAGCCCGGCATGCTGGAAGATGTCGAGGGTCGCGGCATACGCCGGGCGCGTTATCTCGACATGCGGGGTCCAGTTGCCGAGCTTCTGGATAGGTGGCGATGGTGGCGGTTAGCACGGCTGGAGTCGATGTCCGCCGAAGTAAGAGGCCTCTGCCTTGGCAACGTCCGCCGCGGGGTGCTGATGAGCCAGGCTCGGGCCTTGCGGTAGGCGCGCATGAAGGCCTTCGCCCATATCCATTGCCAGCCACTCGCGCTCGGCCGCAAGACTGGAAAATGCACACGGACCAATACGGCATCGCCGAGCGCAGCGACGATGTAGCCGACGCCATCGTGCACCAGCCTGCTGGGGTGCCGGACCCTGCAAGTGCACGTAGTCGGCCTCGCCGTTGCGGAAGGCGGCAATCATCTTGTCGGTCGAGCCGGCGTCAACCGGCAGCGGTCGCCAAAGTCGAGGCCCTGTTTGAAGCAAGCGTACTTGAACATGGCCATCGGCTGGCCGCCATGATCGATGATCACCTTCTTGCCCTTGAGGCTAGTCCAACTAAAGGTTGGATCGGCGCGGCGGCCAGTGAGAAAAAGCCGTCCGCTCGTTGATTTGGGCAAAGTGCACGGCGGCAGGTTGTTTGCCCTGCTCAGGGGTCGAAGCCCTGCGATGGGGCGGACTGGGCAACGTGCACGCTGCCATCGAGCAGACCGGCGATGGCGGATTTGCCGGGGCGGAAACGGCGTAGCGCGCCTTTAGTCCCTCGTCTTTCAGGAACCCGCCGCCATGCTGGCAATAAGCGGCGAGTAAAACGCGGAAAATCGGGTAAATTCGATGCTGATGTCGTCACTCAAGGGATCCTCCCGGGAGGTGTCGGTTTGCAAACGAGGCCGGCATCTTCGCCCAAGCCGAGGCGCGCTCAAGGGCTTATCGTGCTTCAGACAGCCCGGAAGTTCGGTGCGGGGCCGACCTCGAAATCGGGACCAGAACACGCCGTCGCCGCGTACGCTGACGCTGCCTTTACGCCAGTGGTGCGCGCGTCGGGGTTGGCGTGGATAAATCGCCTTGCGGCCAGCACGGGGGCTTGCCCGAACCGGCGCTAGAGGCTCGGCGGGCGGCGGCGGCGAAAGCAGGAAACGAAAGCGGAAGACGCCAGGGCCAGCCCACAAGGCCGCCGAGCGCGGCTCCAAAGCGAGGGTGACCAGCAAGCGCCGCGGGGACGAATGTCCTCCGATCTTGCTGGCCACTTCTCAGCGAGGCGGCCATAACGCAGCATGGCGCGTCCCAGCATAACCAGGGTGCATCATGTCCCTACCGGAATTGAGCCACCGGCCCGGAATTCTCATCACCAAGATCGGCCTAGATGGTCACGACCGTGGCAGCCGCGTGGTCGCAGCCTTCCTGCGCGATGCGGGTATGGAGGTCCTCTACACGCCCCCTTGGCGAGAGATCCGGCAGGTGGTGCGGCTGGCCGAGGAGGAGGACGTCGATGCCATCGGCATCTCCTCGCTTGCCACCGATCACCTTCTGGTGCCGAAGTTGCTGAAAGCGTTGGTCAAAGCCGGCCTTGGCGGCACCTCCGGTAGTGGTGGGCGAGCATCGTTCCGGACGCCGATGAAAGCAAGTTGAAAAGGGCAGGGGTGCGCCACGTCTTTCACCCGGGCGCCTCGCGCGAGGAGATCGTCGAGGTCATGGCGCGGCTGGCCGCGCAGGCCCTGCGCCGCCAAGGCGAAGGATCTTCTTGCTTGAGGCTCGCGTTGGCCGAGTGCGCGGCGGCGGGCGCGGCGGAACCGGTCGGCAGAGCTCAGGAGCGACTACGGGGGCTGGCGGCAGCAGCGCGCTCGGGCTGCGCTGGGGTTGCCAGGCGCGGCGTGGTGCTAAAACATGGCGAAAAATTCTAGCAACAGCCGCCGCGAGGAGAAAACGCCCGGTGGGAGGACAAGCAATGGCAAAGCGTAACAAGGCGGTTGCGCTGCCGCTTTCTCGATTCGAAAAAGCGCGCGCGCAATGGCGCGCCGACCTGCAGAGCGGGCTCGGCGGCAAGGCCAATCCGAGCAACCGATCGGGTGTAGAAATTGCGCCGATCTCACGTCCGAGGATGCCTCGGCGCTCAACTTACATGGACGATTTGGGCTTCCCCGGCCAATTCCCCATGACCAGCGGCATTACGCTTCCATGCACCGCGGCCGTACCTGGACCCAACGTCAGCTGATCGGCCTCGGCGTGCCGGAGGACTACAACGCGCGGCTCAAGACCATCCTGGCGCACGGCGGCACGTGCCGGTCTCGCTGATCCCTGCAACTCGGTCTATCGCGGCTACGACGCCGATGGCGTGCCGCCGGAGATCCTCGGCACCTGCGGCGTGACGGTCAACACGGTCGAGGACATGGACGATCTGCCTCGACGGCATCCCCATCGGCGAGATCTCGACCGCGCTCAACGATCCCTCACCGTTCACGCTGCTGGCCCTCGAGCTGGCGGTCGCCAAGCGCCGCGGCATCGCCTGGCAGCGCATCTCCGGCACATCGAACCAGTCGGATTACCTCTCGCACTTCGTCGCCAATCACATGTTCTTCCGCGCTGGCGCCTGCCGGGCGCGCGGCGCGTGCTGCTCGATCACATCGCCTTTGCCCGCCAGCACGGTTGCCGCAGTGGAACCCGCTGTCGATCGTCGGCCAGCACATGCAGCAGGCCGGCGCCACGCCCGCCGAGGCGATGGGGCTGACGCTCGTCGTCGGCCATCCAGTACGCCAGCGACTGCCTGGCGCGCGGCTGGGATCCCGGACCAGGTGCTGCCGCGCTTCACGTTCTTCTTCGACATCTCCATCAGCTTCTTCGAGGAGGTGGCGAAGTTCCGCGCCGGCCGGCGCATCTGGGCGCGGCTGACGCGCGACCGCTTCGGCGCCAAGGACGCCGCGCTCCTGGCGCTTCAAGTTCCACGGCCAGACCTCGGGCGTGGACCTGACGCGCGAGCAGCCGCTCAACAACATCGCTCGCGTGACGGTGCAGGCCATGGCCGGCATCTTCGGCGGGCTGCAGTCGCTGCACACGGATGCCTACGACGAGGTGCTGTCGGTGCCGACCGAGAAGGCGGCGCGCGCATCGCGATCGCCACGCAGAACATCCTCAAGGAGGAAGCGCACCTGACCGACGTCATCGATCCGCTGGGCGGCTCCTACTACGTGGAGGCGCTGACCGACCAGATGGAGGCGAAGATCCTGCGCGGTGATCGCCCGCATCGACGCGGCCGGCGGCATGTATGCGGCGGTGGAGGCGGGCCTGGCGCAGCAGCATCTGCGGCGACTCGGCGCTGGCCTTTCCAGCAGAAGGTGGATAGCCGGCGAGCAGACCATCGTCGGTGTCAATAAATACCGCGTGCCGGAGGTGGCGGAGCCCAAGCGCGATGCCTCGAAGCCCGCCGCCACAAACGCAAGGTCGAGGCGCAGCTGAGAGCGCCTGAAGCGCTTCAAGGCGGCGCGCGGCAGAGGCGATGTAGTGCCGCAGCGCTCGAACCGAGCTCGGACGCGCCGCGGCAAGTCGCGGATGCCAACGTCTTCGAGGCGGTGGTCGATGGCGCCTGCGCCGAGCCTGACGCACGGCGAGGTCTGCGCCAAGCTGCGCGGGGTTTACGGCTTCGGCAACCACTGATCGTCGCTCGAACGGGCGGCACCCGGCAAGAGGCAAGGGCAGGCTCAGGAGCGGGCAGCCTCCTTCGCCGGCGGTGCCTCGCCGCTACGCGCGTCGGTCTCCAGGCGCGCGATGTAGCTTATCGAGCAGAGATAGATGATCGGCGTGGTGTAAAGCGTGAGGACCTGCGACACCATCAGAGCCCGCCGATGATGGCGACGCCGAGCGGGCGGCGCAGCTCCGAGCCCGGGCCCGATGCGCGATGGCCAGCGGCACGGCGCCCAGCAGGGCCGCGAAGGTCGTCATCAGGATCGGCCGGAAGCGCTCGCGCGCGGCTTCCAGGATGGCCGCGCCGGGCTCAGGCCGCGCTCGCGCTCCTGCCTCCAGCGCGAAATCCACCAGCATGATGCCGTTCTTCTTGACGATGCCGATCAGCAGGATGATGCCGATGAAAGGCGATCACGGTCGAGTTCCATGTCCGCAGAGTCTGAAGCGCGATCAGGCGCCGAGCCCAGCCGACGGCAGGGTCGAGATGATGGTTAGCGGATGCGCCAGGCTCTCGTAGAGCACGCCCAGCACGATGTAGACCGCGAGCAGCGCCGCGACGATCAGCAGCAGCTTGCGTGATTGGCCTGCTGCGCGAAGCGCCTTGGCGTCGCCGGCGGGCTCGGCGCGGATCGGAGTCGGGCATGCTGCAGCTCGGCGACGGCCTGCGCGGATGGCCTGCGTGCGCCTCGTCGAGCGTCATGTCGGGCTCAGACCGTAGCTGATGGTGACTGCCGGGAACGGCCCCTGATGGTTCACGACCAGCGGCGCCAGCAATCTTGCTCGACGCGCGACCAGCGCTGGTGAGCGGCACCTGCGCGCCGTTGCGGCCCGGCACGAAGACGTGCGCGAAAGATCGGCGGGTCGCGCTGGTAGCGCGGGTCGACCTCGAGGATCGACGCGGTACTGGTTGCGCTGCGTGTAGATGGTGGAGATCTGGCGCTGGGAGAAGGCGTTGTTGAGCGCGCTGTTGATGTCCTGCACGCGCACGCCGAGTCGCGCCGCCGCCTGCCGGTCGATGGCGATGCTGGCCTGCAGGCCGCCCTGCTCGCGGTCGGTGGTCACGTCGGTGATGCCCCGGCACCTGGCCGAGCCGCTCGACCACCTTCGGCACCCAGGCATAGAGCTCGTCGAACTCGGGGCTCCAGAAGGTGAACTGGTAGTCGCGCGTGCCCTGGCGCGCGCCGGCGCGGATGTCGCGTGCGCGGCGACAGAACGACACGTTGATGCCCCGATGCGCGCCAGCGCACGGCGCAGGCGGTCGATGACGCGCTGCGGTCGTGAGGCCGTCGCGCTCAGACGAGCGGCTTCAGGCTGATGAACATGCGGCCCTGGTTGACCGGAGGCGTTCAAGCCGGACGGCGCCGACCGAGGAGCCGACAGCTGGCGACCGCCGGATCGGCCAGCACGATCGTCGAGCGCCTGCCGCTGCAGCTTGACCATGGCGTCGAAGGAGATGTCGGGCGAGGCCCGCGTGGAGCCGAAGATCGAGCCCGTGTCGTCCTGCGGGAAAGTAGCCCTTGGGCGTCTTGACGTAGAGATTGACCGTCACGGCGACGGTCGGCCAGCATGACGAGCACCATCAGCAGGCGGTGCTGCAGCGCGACGGCGAGCGTGCGCATGTAGCCAGCGCACCATCCAGCCGCATCACGCCTCGACGACGCGATCGAGCCGTGTCGCATCCGGGCTCGGCGCCGGCTTGCACGAAGTGGGCGCAGATCATCGGCGTGACCGTGAGCGACACCACCGTCGAGACGACGATGGCGAACACCAGCGTGACCGAGAACTCCGCGCAGCAGGCGGCCGACCACGCCCGTCCATGAACAGCAGCGGGATGAAGGCGGCGACCAGCGACACGCTGATGGAGATCACCGTGAAGCCGATCTGCCGCGCGCCGTCGAGCGCGGCCCGCATCGGCGCGCACGCCCGCTTCCAGGTTGCGGAACATGTTCTCGATCATGACGATGGCGTCGTCGACCACGAAGCCGACGGAGACCGCCAGCGCCATCAGGGTGAGGTTGTTGACCGAGAAGCCGGCGCACCACATGGCCGCGCAGGTGCCGGCCAGCGACAGCGGCACCGTGATGCCGGCGGCGATGCGTCGGGCGTCGGCCGGCGCAGGAAGACGTAGACCACCAGCATCACCAGCACGATCGACAGCCCGAGCGTGAGCTGCATGTCGATGCACGCTGGCGCGCAGCGTGCGTGGTGCGGTCGGACAGGACGGAGATGTCGATGCCGGCCGGGATCCAGCGCTTGATCTCGGGGAGCAGCTCCTGGATGCGGTCGACCGTATCGATGACGTTGGCGTCGCGCTGCTTGGTGATGGTGAGCAGGATCGCCGGCTGGGCGTTGAACATGCGCGGCCGAGCGCGAGTTGCGCGTTGCTCTGCTCGACGGTCGGCCACGTCGCGACAGGCGCACGACGTTGCCGTTCGCCGCCTTGATGACGATGTTCCGTTGTAGTCGTCGAGCGTGCGCAGCTGGGCGTTGGTCTCGAGCGCGATGGCCTGCCGTTCGCCCGTCGATGATGCCGAGCGGGCGCCAGCGCGTTGGCGTTGGTGATGGCCGCGCGCACGTCCTCGATGCTCAGCCCCATGGAGGACAGCAGCATGGGATTGACGCGCACGCGGATGGCCGGCTGCTCGGCGCCGGCGACCGTCACCTCCGCCACGCCGTCGACCTGGGAGATGCGCTGGGCGATGACGGTGTCGGCGGCGTCGTAGAGGTCGCTCGGCGGGAGATAGGTCTTCGGAGGTCAGGCGCCAGGATCAGGATCGGCGCCGCCGCCGGATTGACTTCTTGGAAGCTGCGGCAGCGACGGCATGTCGGCCGGCAGGTCGGCTCGCCGCGGCATTGATGGCGGCCTGCACGTCCGCGCCGCGCCGTCGATGCTGCGCGCGAGGTCGAACTGGATGGAGATGCGCGTGCGAGCCCAGCGAGTTGACCGAGGTCATCTCGTTGACGCCGGCGATCTCGCCCAGCCGCCGCTCGAGCGGGGCCGCGACACGGCGCCGCCATGGTCTCGGGGTCGGCGCCGGGCCGGCTGGCCGTGACGTTGATGGTCGGGAACTCGACCGTCGGCAGGCTCGCCACCGGGCAGGAAGCGATAGGCGACGATGCCGAACAGCAGCAGGCCGAGGCGCCAGCAGCGTGGTGCCGATCGGCCGCTCGATGAAGGGCCGCGAGAAGTTCATGGCGCCTACTCCGCCGGCCGTGCCGGCGGCGCCTGCGCGACTGGCGGTAGGGCGGGTCGCGCGTCTGTGCGCGCAGCCGGCGGCAGCCGCGCGCGCACGCGCTCCATGGCGAGATAGATCACGGGCGTGGTGTAGAGCGTGAGCAGCTGGCTCAGCAGCAGGCCGCCGATGATGGTGACGCCCAGCGGGTTCCTGCAGCTCCGAGCCGGTGCCGCGACTCGAGCGCCAGCGGCAGCGCGCCGAACAGCGCGGCCAGCGTCGTCATCATGATCGGCCGGAAGCGCAGCAGGCAGGCCTGGACGATCGCCTCGCGCGGCGACATGCCCTGCGTGCGCTCGGCCTCGAGCGCGAAGTCGATCATCATGATGGCGTTCTTCTTGACGATGCCCATCAGCAGCACGATGCCGATCAGGCGCGATCATGCGAGAGGTCCATGCCCGACGAGCATCAGCGCCAGCAGCGCGCCGATGCCGGCCGACGGCAGCGTGGTGAGAATCGTGAACGGGTGGACGAAGCTCTCGTAGCAGCACGCCCAGCACGATGTAGATCGTGATGACGGCGCGCCAGGATCAGCCAGGGCTGGCCGCGCGAGCGAGCTTGGTGAACTCGTCGGCATCGCCCGAGTAGCTGCCCGTGACCGAGCGACGGCATGCCGATCGTCTCGCTGCGCCGCCGTGATCGCCGCGACCGCGTCGCTGAGCGCGCGCCGGGCGCCAGGTTGAAGCTGATGGTGACGGACGGGGAACTGGTCCTGGTGACTGATGGCAAGCGGCGCGGTGCTGCGCTCGATGCTTGGCCACCGCGCTCAGCGGCACCTGCGCGCCGGCCGGTGCGCGGGACGTATAGCTCGCGACAGCGCCGCGGGGTCGCTCTGGTACTGCGGCATGGCCTCCAGCACGACGCGATACTGGTTGGCCTGGGCGTAGATGGTGGAGATCTGGCCGCTGGCCGAAGGCGTCGTTGAGGGCGTCGTTGATGGCCTGCATGGAGACGCCGAGGCGGCCGGCCGTCTCGCGGTCGACGCTGCACCATGGCGCGCAAGCCGCCGTCCTGGGCCTCGAGACCACCTCGCGCAGCACTGGCGAGAAGCGCAGCTCTCGGCGAGGCGCGCGGACCAGGTGCGCCACGTCCTTCTCGTCGCTGCCGACCAGCGTGTACTGGAACTGCGCGCGGCTGATGCGGGTGCTGATCTGCACGTCCTGCACGGGCTGGAAGTACACGGTGATGCCCGGGATGGCGCCGACGTTGCCGCTTCAGCCGGTCGATGACGGCGGTGACGTTGGCCGTGCGCGGCGTCGCGCGGCTTGAGCGTGATCTTCAGGTGGCTCGGCGTTGGGCGTGGTGTTGATGCGCGCTGACGCCGACGATCGACACGACGCCGGCGACGTCCGGATCGGTGCGGATGGCGTCGGCGACGCTCGTCCTGCAGCCGTCACCATCTCGGCGAAGGAGACCTCCGGGCCGGCCTCCATCACCGCCTGTGACCAGCCCGTGTCCTGCAGCGGCAGGAAGCCCTTCGGCACGACGATGTAGAGGGCGATGGTGATGACCAGCGTGGCCGACCGTCGTCAGCAGCGTCGCCCGCTCGTGCCGCAGCACCCACCAGCGAGGCTGCGGTGGTAGCCGGCGATCGACCCGATCGACGAGGCCGTTGAAGATATCGCGCGACAGCAGGCCTGGCCGCCGGCGCCGGACCCGTGGCGCAGCATGCGCGAGCACATCATGGGGGTCAGTGTCAGCGATACCACGGCCGAGATGACGACGGCGATGGTGAGCGTCAGCGCGAACTCGCGGAACATGCGCCCGACCAGGCCGGTCATGAACAGCAGCGGGATGAACACGGCGATCAGCGACAGGGTGAGCGAGATGACGGTGAAGCCGATCTCGCGCGCGCCCTTCAGCGCCGCCTGCGATCGGGCTGCTCGCCCTCCTCCATGTGGCGCACGATGTTCTCGATCATGACGATGGCATCGTCGACGACGAAGCCGGTGCCGATGGTCAGCGCCATCAGCGACAGAGTTGTCGAGGAGAAGCCGCAGAACCACATCACGCCGAAGGTGGCAACCAGCGACACGGGCAGGGCCACGCCGGCGATGATGGTGGCCCGGATGGTGCGCAGGAACAGCAGCACCACCAGCACCACCAGGCCTACGCTCAAGCACCAGCGTGAACTGCACGTCGCGTACGGACGCGCGGATGGTGCCGGTGCGGTCGTGCACCACGGTCAGCTTGACGTCGCTCGGCATGGCGCGCTGCAGGCGCGGCAGCTCCGCCTTGATGCGCTGCACCGTCTCGATCACGTTGGCGCCGGGCTGGCGGTGCACGTCGATGACGACGGCTGGGACGTGCCTGATACCAGCCGCCGACCTTGGCGTTCTCAGGCTGTCGACGACCTCGGCCACGTCCTTGAGGCAGCACCGGCGCGTTGTTGCGGTAGGCGACGATGACGGTCTTGATAGGCCTCGGCGCTGGTGATCTGGTCGTTGGCGGCGATGGTGTAGGACTGGTGCGGCGCCGTCGAGCGAGCCCTTCGGGCCCGACGACGTTGGCGCGCTACGATGGCCACCCTCAGGTCCGCCATGCTGAGGCCGTAGGCGGCAAGCCGCGACAGGTCGGCCTGGATGCGCACTGCCGGCCGGATGCCGCCCTCGACGGACACGTGGCCAACGCCGGCGATGGAACTCAGCCGCTGGGCCATCATGGTGTCGGCCAGGTCGGACAGCTGGCGCAGGGAAATGCGTGGACGATGTCAGCGCCAGCGTGACGATCGGCGCATCGGCCGGGTTCACCTTGGCGTAGGTCGGCGGGTAGGGCAGCGTGCGCGGGCAGCGTCGAGCCCGCGGCGTTGATGGCGGACTGCACGTCCTGGGCGGCCGCGTCGATATCGCCGCGTGAGGTCGAACTGCAGCGTGATCTGGCTGATGCCGTAGGACGACGACGACGTCATGCGCGGCCAGCGCCGGGATCTGTCCGAGCTGGTCGCTCGAGCGGCGCGGTGACCAGGTTGGCCGTGGTCTCCGGATTGGCGCCGGGCAGCTGCGTGGTCACCTGGATGGTCGGAAAATCGACCTGCGGCAGCGAGGACACCGGCAGCCACCAATAGCCGAGCGCGCCTGCCAGCGCGACGGCGAAGCCCAACAGCGTGGTGGCGATCGGGCGCTTAAGATGAAGGGCGAGGAGACGCTCATTGCGCGGCGGCTTCCTTCGGATTTGCGCGTGTCGCTTTGCGCCTGCCTTCGTGCCAGCCCGCCTCCGAGCCGCGGCATTTGCCTGCAGCATTGCGGACGGCCGTCCTTGCCACGCTCGCTAGGCCTTTCGGCGGCCGCAGCCGGCGGCCGCAGGAATTTCGCGCTACTCCGATGGTGGCATTCGGCGGCCGTGCCATTGGGCCCGCCCGGCTGGACCTCGGGCTCGCTGCACCGGTAACGCCGGCTGCCATCCTTCAGGCGCACAAAGCCGGTCGTGACGATCGCGCTCGGCCGCGGCTGATGCCCTTCGCGTACCACGGCCGTCCTTCTCGTTTTGCAGTGCCAGCGTGATGGGACGCAGAGCCACGCGGTCATCGTCTTGTACGACATAGGCAAAGGTGCCGTTGGGCCCGCGCTGCACGGCGGGCGTCGGGATCACCACCACCTGGCTCATGGTATTGACAAGCACGCGGGCATTGACGAACTGGCCGGGCCAGAGCTGCAAGTTGGCATTCGGAAAATCCGCCTTCATGCGCACGGTGCCGGTGGTCTGGTCGACCTGATTGTCAACGACCTGCAGGCTGCCGCGATCGAGGATGGTCTTGCCGTCGGACTCCAGCGCCTCGACCGCAACGGCCCCGGCGGCGAGGGCCGCATTGATGTCTTTGCCAGCTGCTGCTGCGGCAGGGTGAAGAGAACCGAGATCGGCCTGACCTCGGTTATGACGACAATGCCGGCGTCCGAAGCGCGCACCAGGTTGCCTTCATCGACCATGCGGATACCGGTGCGGCCGTCGATCGGCGCCACGATGCTGGTATAGTCGAGGATGGCTTTGGCATTGGCGATGGCGCGCATCATCAGCCTTGAGCTGAGCCGGTGAGCTGACCCACGAGCGCGCGCTGGGTATCGGTCGTCTTTGGCGCCACCGAGAGGGCCGTCAAGCTATGTGTAGCGCTCGAGGTCACGCTGGGCGTTGGCAAGCTGCACCTCGTCGAGTGCCTTCTTGGCGGCCGCCTGATCGAGCTGCGCCTGGTAAGTGGCGGGATCGATCTTGCGCCAGCACGTCGCCGCGTTTGACGTCCTGACCTTCCCTGAAGTTGATGCTGAGGATGCGCCCGTCGACCTGCGGGCGCACGGTCACGGTATTGCGGGCCTTGGCGGTACCGACGCCGTAGAGATAGACGGGCACGTCGGCGACGCGGGCAGGGGCCACCAGAACCGGCACCGGGCCATCCCCGGCGAACCGCCCCGCCCGCCGGTTGCCGCCCTGTTTCTGCTCGGTGGGCGCGGCCGTGAGGTAGATCACGGCGGCTGCCACGACGCCGACAATGGCGAGCGCGAACACCTGCTTGAGCAGCCTGATCACCGAGGCTTCCTTTCACATTGACGAGCGCGGGAGAGTGCCCCCGGTTGGATCTTGGACCCGAACAATGAACGCATAACCCCCACCCCAACCGTCGAAAGTGGCCCCCTACAGCTATCCGCGGCCCCAGGAGGTTAACAGCATATGACGGGGGCCGATCCGGCGCGCTAAAACGTCAAGCAAAGGCGGTAAGGTATTCTGAATACGGCAAAAGGGCGCCCGCGAATGGCCGCCGACCCCTTTTTCAAGTAAAATCAGCCGCGGTCCTTCGCTCGAAGGGCGCCGCGCTCGTTGCGCGCCGCCTTGCATTCGGCTGACAGGGTCGGCCTCATGCGCCGTAATACAGGCGCGCATGCCGCCGCCCTTGCCGCGTTCGACGCCGGCACAGAATTTTTCTGCATCCGCCGCGCAGGCGGCGCGAACTTGGCACGTGCCTCTGCCGCGCTGTCCGAGACGGCCCCGTCTTTCTCCTGCGCCAGCGCCGCAGCTGAAATGGCGATAAGAACGATGGCGGCGCCAAGGATCGAGGATCGCATCATGAGCATCTCCGGGTTGAGCCCACAGCCAGAACCCAGTCGGCTGTTTGCCAGCCCTTAACGCACCGCCCCCGACGGCCCGTCGCCGTCGGTCGCACGAGGCAGAGACGCAGCCCGAGCGGCGGCACGGGCCCAGCCTTGCGCGCCGGCGCGTTTGCGTCGTCAGGGAGGCGCACCGCCCGCTCGGCCAAGGCCAGGGGCAATGGGGCTCGGTTTGTGCGCGCCCACGGGCCGCGGCGAGAGGGTGGCAAATAAACAAGAAGGGCCGAAAAACGGCCCTTCCCTATTGGCCAATTGGGGTGGGGGCCTGCGGGTTACTGCAAGCCCTCGACGCAGACGCGAGCCAGGCCCTTGAAATTGGGAATTGTGCGATAAACCATGTCGACGCGATTGATGCTTCGTTCCCAGCCCCTAAGGTCGAGGGGCGCGTCCGTTCTCCCTGCCGAATGACGTGGCGCACCGGAATGTCGTCGGGATCGCCGTTGGCGTAGATGACTTTCAGATCCAGCATCTCGACGTCGGCGCCGCGCACGTGCAAGCGGATGGCTTTGAAGCGACCCTCGCGGCGCCCAACCGGAACAGTGTCGCGATCCCTACCGAACAAGGCAACCTGCTTGCAACCGAGTTCGACCCAGGCGCCGGCGCTCGGCGGTGGTGGCGGCGGCGGTGGCGGCGGGGCTGCATGGGCCAGACCTTCCACACAAACGACCGCCTCCCGGCCGCGGAAATTCGGCACCGCGCGATAGACCATTTCGATGCGATCGATAAAGCGTTCACTGCCGCGTAAGTCGAGCGGGTTTGTGCGATCGCCGCGCCTGAGTACACGGCGCACAGGAATGTCGTCGGGTTGCCCGTTGGCGTAGACCACCCTGAGGTCGAGCATTTCGACATCGCCACCTCGCGCGTGCAGGCGAATGGCACCGAAGCGGCCATCGCGTCGCCCGACGCGCAAGACATCACGATCCACACGGAACGAAACGGTCTGACATCCGAGGTCCACCCAATCGCTGTCTCGGCGCTGGGCAAAGGCGTCGCTCGCCATCATCCCCGTGAATACCAGCGCCGCAGCCAAAGGGCGCCCCGTCGCAACTGCATTACTGCCTCCCTAGTGAAAGAACGTATGCGTTCAGACATTGCCCAGCATTTCGCCGCCATCTGGGCGCGAACATGGCCAAGGCGGGGTCGTAGTCCCAATAGTTCATGAACGGAACGGCAAAACGCCTGAGAAGCTTTGAAAGAATTGGGGTTGACAGGCAAAGGGGCGTATCCTCGCATGCCCGCCCGGCGCCGCGCTCGAGGCCGGCCCACGCCGGACGCCGGCGCGGACCTACCCCAAAGGATCCAAAGTGCGGGGCTCCAACACTCGGAGGCTCGAGCCACCGCGCGCCATCGGCTCGACGGCGCGCTTGAGACAACCTGAAAAAGGGCGATCCCCGCAGCCGACCCCTCTGCGCCGCTCACCCCTGGTGCTCAGCTATTGTGCTCCTTGCCGCTCTCCTTGCCGCTCTCCTTGCCGCTCAGGCGCGACAGCAAACACGACCCCGCGCCTGAGGCTATATATAGGCGACCGCGAAGCTGATGCTCGTGGCAGACAGCTTGCCGAGCACCGCGCCGAGCCCCAACACCCCTGTAGCGATGGCAATGCTGCCGCCGGTGACGGCGACGCCGGCAAGCCCGCTCAAAGGCGAACTCCGTGAACAGTCGGGCGGCGCCCTTTTGCGTCGCGGCCGCGTCGAATACGAAGCGTACGGACAGCACATAGTGTAAGCCAAATCCCGCAAGGTATCCGAGCACGCCTGCCGCCGCTGGTCGCAATGCGGCGCCGATGAGAGTCAAGAAAATGGTCAATCGAGGGCCATCGCCAGCCCGCTGACGATCCAGTAGCGCGACAGTTGCGCCAGTAGCGTGCGCCACTCATGGGGCAGCATGGCCTCAACCCGCGCCGATGCGGCGCGGCACCAGCCGCAGGCTTTTGAGAGCTGCCTGCGCTTCGGTGCACCAAACCGATCACGGCCAGCTCCTGCTTGGCCAAGGCGATCAATTCGGCATCCGACGAGGTCCACAGGCCGTCACCCTCAAAGCAGAAATATTCCAGGCCGAGGCACGCCAGCTTTCCGTCGGGCACCAGCTCGGGCGACCATGAGCGGAAGTTTTGGATGCGGCCAACCTTCACTTTCGGTTCGTGCACGTAGATCCAGTTGTCCGGAAACAGATCGGGCTTATCGACCACGAGCGCCACGGTGAGAAAATCGCGGTAGCGCAGGCGTTCTGCCGCCGGCATTGAGACGGGTACCGACTTGATGCTGTCGATCAGCTCTGGGATCGGGGCTGAGCAAATGACGTGCCGCGCCGTATGGCAGGTCCAGTGCCCGACGGCGGTGATGGTCCAGAGCCTGGTCTTTTCGTTCCAGCGCAGGCTCTCGAGCCGGGCATTGGCCATGGCGCTCCAGAGATCGAGACCCTTGATACGCTGGGCGGCCCAATCGGCCGAGATCTCATCGCAGCTCATGCCCCACACCTTTCGGTGTAGGCTCGGCTGCTGGCAGATGAAGCTCGTTGCTAATGCTAGCTGGCTCGCCGTCCTGCCGCTGGTCCGCCTCTCCGGTACCGCGCGCATTTCAAGCGCCTTGGTCCGCATCGCCGCCATCGTGCTCGCGAGCCAGGCCACGCTCGAGGCCGGCGTGAGCCCGGCGGGGGCTTGCTGGCTGCCTCACGGCAGCCTGGCGCAGCCCCCGCGACGACGGCCGATCCGCGTCTCGCCTGTTTTTGCCTCGAGCTTGCGCACGCTCGCCGCACAGCGCCCCGGATTGGTCGCGGCCGATCTCGATCTTGGGCCCTATATCGTCGCCTGACCCCGCACCGGGTCGTGGCAGCCCCTACCATCGCCTCAACCAGGGCATTCTTGCCAATCACGCCATTCTCGAGGCTCCGCCCGCGCGCGCCGAGCCAACCATGCGGGCGCTTGGGGTCGACTACGTTGCCTTATGCAATGGCCCGATCACGATCCTGGCCGCCGTCCCGTGATCTCCCTACGGGAGGCGCTGCTCGGCAATGAGCCCGTCGACTTTCCTCACGGAGTTAGGCGGAAGTCCGGAGGCGGCGGCCGTCCGCCTCTGTCGGCGCGCGCGCCACCTTGAGGTCTCAGCTCAAGATTGCGCGGCCAGCCCTGCGCACCGGCCCGGCATGAATGGCCTCGATGGTCCGCGCCAGCGCTTCTCCTTCGGGATCCTTGCTCGCCGCCAGCCGCGCCTGCAGCACTGCGTCGGCGAAGGCAACGCCCACCAGCCGGCCCGCCAGCGCCGGTTCGATGACCGCGGTCGCAATCCGTGTCCAGTTCGCCTGGCCGCGCTTATAGGTTTCGGCGTAGCCTCTGACCAACCCGGCGGTTGCCACCACCTCGCGCGCGGCGAGCGGATCGACGGCATACGCGCGGTCCACGAGCTCAAGCCACTGCCGCACCCAGGCCTCCTCCTCGGCAAACTTGAGCGTGCGCGGGCGCCACCGTCTGAGGGCAGCCAGGGCCCACAGCCGCACAAAGCCGGATGGGCGCGTGCTGCGCACCTTCAACGACCAGCTCAGATCGCGGCGAACATGGGCCAGCAGCCACCGCCCCAAGCGGGGCGGCAGCAGGCCCAGCACCTCTTCGGCACCGGGTTTCAAGTATTCGGTCACCTCGATGATGTCGCCGACGCCGGCACGCGACTCGCGGCGCAGGCGTTCAAGCCGCACGGCGCGCAGTTTGAGCTGGGCTACGCGGATCACGTCCTCGACGCTCATGCGCAAAAGCCAAGTAGCGCGCCAGCTCGCGAATGAACGCCCCATCGCTACCGCAGCGGCTGACAAAGGCGCCGACCCGCTCGAGGTAGAGCCGGGCATAGGCCGCATCCTGATAGTCGCTCAAGCGTGCGACGGCACTCGCGAGCACGGCGTGCGCTTCGGCGGGAAATGGCGTTAGTGCCGCCTCAGTCCTGAGCCCAGCCTGGCTCCCGCCCGTCACCAATTCGGGCCCGGCCGGCTCGGGCCGCGGCGTCTCGCCCACCGAGGGCGCCGTCACCGTGGCCAAGCCGGCTTCGAAGCCGCGCAGGTTGACATCGACGGACTTGCCATGGCGGCGGATGGCATTGCGATAATCGTCGAACGCAATCGGCAACACGCCAGCGCCGGCGAGCGCGCCAAGCAGCACGGCGTTGGGCAAGCTCTCGGCTTTGGCTGCCACCGCCGTGTAGTCGGCAATGATCAGGCGTTGAGCACAGCTGCGGGCAACCTCGCGCAGGCCTGTCGGGTCGAGCCGGCCGTCGGTCATGGTTGACTTCTCGTCGACGGTGAACACGCGCGCACACGAGGCAATCAGCGTTGTCCGCTCCGGTGTGACAAACCCGGCCTGGATTGCGCGCGTCGCCTCCAGCAGCTCACTGGCAACCATGACGTCGACTTCGCCAGGCGCCGCGTTCAACGCCAGCACCGGACGTCGTTGCCCCGTGGTATGGCGCACGGCCGCCCCCGGCACGATTTCAAGATAATAGGTGGTCGCGCCCGTGCGCTGTGCCACACCGGGAATAAACGTTCCCTGCGCGTAGTGTCCACTGGCGATGGCGGCATCGTGCAGCCAAGACGCTAAGACGTGCCCGCCTTCGCCTCCGAGGGCGGCGAGCAGCAACTTGATTGGTCTCGACTCGCCCATGGTGCTCACTCGGCGGGCACTACGGCCGCGGTCTTACAGCTTGCCCGGCCGCCCATGCGGCGCACAAGGGCGGCGAAGGTACGCCACCGCAGCCGATCCCACCAAGTTGGGTTCTGGATGATGTCGATCTGCGCAAACGACGGACACAGCTGCGCCGCATGCGCGACCTCACCGCATAAGCCGCAACCGACGCAGTCGCTATTGACGTGCGCCACCGGATCAGTACGGAGCGGATCCTCGTTTGGTTTGACCGTGAGCGACGGGCAGCCGGAGAGGCGGATGCACGAATGATCGCCGGTGCACACCTCAGGGTCGACCCAAAAGCGCGTGCGCACCACGCGCTTGCCGGCGCCTGCGAGCCGCGCCCACTCAGGCCGCAGTCGGCGCTGACGCGCGAGCTGGCACTCGCCGTCCGCAATGATGACCTTGAGACCCTTCTGCCCCGTCCGCATAGCCTTCGCGCAGGGTGCCGACCACGGATTTGACGCCGTAGGTGTGCACCCGTTTGATCCAGCGGCACCCCCATGCTTTTGAGCGTCGCCTCGATATCGAGGCCCTTGCCGCGCCCGTCCTTCTCTTCCTTGCTGGAGAGAATGTCCTGCTGACCTGTGGCGCTGGAATAGCCGTTGTTCATCAGCACCAGGACGGTGTCGTCGTTGTTGAACACTGCGCCGGCGACGCCGGTCAAAAGGCCGTTATGCCAAAAGCCGCCGTCACCCATGACGCTGATCGGACGCTCGAGCTGCGTGCCAGAAACCGCCGCGGCCGAGGCGAGCGACATGCCATAGCCCAGAATCGAGTTGCCCTGGCTGAAAGGCGCGAAGGTCGCGAACGCATGGCAACCGATGTCGGCGGCGACATGCACTGGCCCCAATCTCCTCCGCAACAGCTTCATGGCCGAAAACACCGGGCGCTCCGGGCAGCCGGTGCAGAACGTCGGCGGGCGCGCGGGCAAGGCAACGCCGAGCAAGCGGTCAACCTCCGCGCGCCGGGCATCGATCGCGCCGAGCCAATGCTCGAGCGCCGGCGCCGCTTAAAGCATAGCGGCGCAGAAAAGCGGCGAGCCCACTGCCGACCACCGCCGGGGTATATTCGCCGGCCATCGGCAAGACGTCTTTGCCGTGCAGCCTGGTGGCAAGGTCGGACTTTGCGCAAAATCTGGCCGACCGCCTGCTCGATAAAATCGGGGCCGCCTTCCTCGACGATAAGCACGGCCTTCTTGCCGGCGCAGAAGCCGGCGATCTCTTGGGGCACTAGCGGATGCACCACGTTGAGCACCAACAGCGGTAGCGATACGCTGCCGTAGACGTCGCTGAGGCCGGCGAGCTCGAGACGGCCATTGAGGACGTTGAACAAGCCGCCCTGCACGATGATGCCAAGGTCGCCTTCCGACGGTCCCATCCGCTCGTTCAGCTGGCGCTCCACGATGAACTTCTGCGCCGCTGGCAACCGGCGGGCCACCTTGTCAGCTTCCTGCTGGAAGGTAACGGGCGGATGGCTCAGCCGTTCGTATTTGAATGCGGCGGCGCGCAAGCCGGTGGCGGGTTGAGTACGCGGCCGCCACGTTCGTCTTGGCGGGAAAGCTGCCGTACACATGACACGCACGAATGCGCAGCTCTAAGATCACGGGTGTGTTGGAGGCTTCCGAAGCGCGAAGCTCTCCTCGACGGCGCGCACCAGGACTGGCAAGTCGGGGCGCGGATCGACCAGCCACAGCGACGACTTGAGGGCCATGGCGTGCGTGCGCTCTTGAATCAACGCTGGCACCCTCGCCGTAGTCCTCGCCGACGACAATCAGCGCGCCGCCCAAGACCCCGGGCGAGGCCAAGTTGGAAAGGGCATCGGCCGCGACGTTGGTGCCGACGATCGACTTCCAGGTGACCGCACCGCGCAACGGGTAGTTGATCGAAGCGCCGAGCATGGCAGCCGCCGCGGCCTCGTTGGTGCAGGTTTCCAAATGGATGCCGAGCTCACACAGCAGGTCTTCGGACTGCACCAGCACGTCGAGCAAATGGCTGACCGGCGCACCTTGGTAGCCGCCGACGTAGGCTACGCCCGACTGCAGCAAGGCCTTGGTTACGGCTAGAATGCCTTCACCGTAGAAGGTGTCGCCGTCGCGCAGGCGAAGGCTTGCAATTTCCCGCTGGAAGGAGACTTCGGCCATGCCGACCTCACCCTAGCTCGGTGTGGAGCTTGCGCAGGAGCTGCAGGAAACGCTCGCGATCGCGCGACCCGACAATGCGGTCGAGATTCTGGTCGTGCCGGATTGCGCACACCGTCAGGCGAGCAAGCAACTGATGGCCAGCGGGCGTGAGCGCGAGCTGATAGCTGCGGCGGTCGCTCTTCAAGCGGCGCGCGCGTGATTAGACCGCGCCGCTTCAGATCGTTGAGCGCCGGCGTAAGGGTCGATTTGTCGCTGCCGTGCGCGCGGCTAAGCGTCGTCTGGCTGATGCCGGGATTGCGGCCGATCAACATCAGAAGCGCGAAGCGCCCGGGACTGAGGTCGATCTCTTGCGCCTCATCGGCAAAGGCCTGAAATGAGGCAATCTGCGCCAGGCGCAAGTGGAAGCCCAGCCAATCTGCGAGCGGACCGTAGTCGATACCCGTAACGGGCTCCTTCTTCTTCCTGCTGCCACGCTGCCGAGAGGCGAGGGAGCGGATGCTGTGTCATCAAGCTCGACCATGCGTCGTTCTCCCGGCCGCGCTCAGCTAGCGGCGTTTGCCTGCGGTGTTCGCCGGGTGGGCCGGCGTCGGGCAAAAGCGCCGGCTGCGTGCATCGCGCCTGCTAATCGTTGCTCGATCAGTAGATAGTAGATAGTTTTAGCTCCGACTATTCTCCTTTACAACCGCCTGCGCCTGGGGCTGAAATGCCCGGCGATGCCGCGCCAACAGAAAGCGATAACCGCCGGCACGATCGGGGTGCGCGGAGGAACGAACAAAGGAGGAGAACATGCGTAAGTGCGCGTTGGCCGCATTTTCCGTTGCGTTCGCCTTGGCGAGCTTTGATGCGGCCCTTGAGGCACAAGCACAAGACAAGACATTCGAGCTCAAGCTGTCGCACTGGGTACCCCCTCGCATCCCCTGCAAAAGGCGCTGGAGGACTGGGGCGACGTCCGATCGAGAAGGCTTCCGGGCGGCAGCCTCAGATACAGGTCTTTCCGGCGCAGCAGCTCGGCAAGGCCTTCGATCACTACGACATGGCGCGCGACGGCATCGCCGATCGTCACCTACGTCAATCCCGGCTATCAACCGGGCCGGTTCCTGATCATCGGTGCCGGCGAACCTGCCGTTCCTGGTCACGCAACGCCAAGGGCGGTTCGCAGCGCGCTCGACGCCTGGTATCGCAAGTACGCCGGATAGCGAGATGAAGGACGTGAAGTTCTGCCTCGCCTTCATGCACGATCCAGGCACCTTTCATTCCAGGAGCAAGAAGATCGTCGTGCCCGGCCGACGTCAAGGGAATGAAGATCCGGCCGGCGCACGCCACCATGGCAACATTTGATGACGCAGCTCGGCGGCACCACCGTGCAGTCGAGTGCGCCGGAAGTGCGCGACATCATCGAGAAGGGCGTGGCCGACGCCGTGACGTTCCCGTGGGGCTCGATCCCGCTGTTCGGCATCGACAAGGTGACGAAGTACCACATGGACGTGCCGCTTTACGCCACCACCTTCGCCTGCGTGTTCAACAAGGCGCAGTACGAGACAAATGTCCGCCGCGCAGAAAGAAGGTCATCGACGACCATTGCACCAACGAGTGGGCCGTGCAAGGTCGCAGGTCCCGTGGGCCGACTTCGAGCATGCCGGCATGCAAGAAGCTCAAGGCCGATCCGGCACACGAAGTCTATTCGATCTACCGGCGAGCAGCTTGCCGAGTGGACGCAAGGCCGCGGAGCCAGTGTGGCCAGCACCTGGGCCGACGAACGTGCGAAGAGCGGCGGCGATCCGGACGCCGATCATGAAGGACCTCAAGGCCGCGCTCGGCAAGCATCAAGCTCGGCCTACTGAGTCGCCGTCGACGGCCACAACCTGCAGCGGCGGCGAGCGACCTCGCCGCCGGTGTGACGAAGATGGGTCGCCATGTCCGAGCGCCTGGCCGAGTGCCAGCGCGCGGCTGAACCAACGGCACCGCCGCGCAACGCATGGATCGCTTCATCGACTACGATCGAAGTGGCTGGCGGCGATCTTCGTCGGCGTCGTCGCCGCCGACGTCTTCGTCACCGATCATGCTGCGCTAGCTGTTCGGCATGTCGATTCCCGACAGCTACAATTTCGGCCAGTTCCTGCTCGGCATCCTGATTTTCTGGGGCATCGCCGCGACCTCCTATCGCGGCACCCACATCACGGTCGATCTGGTGTGGGCCAACGTCGGCCCGCAGCTGGCAGCGCGTCATCGACGTGTTCGCGACCCTGAGTGCTGCTGTTCGTCGTCGCGGTGCAGACCTGCACGCTGTTCGACAAGGCGCTCAGCACCTAGCACTCGACAACGTGCAAACGCTTCGAGCTGCGGCTGCCGGTGTGGCCATTCTTCGCGGTGGCATGGATCGGCGACGTCGCCGGCTGTGCTGCTGATCGCCGTGCGCACCTACCGGCTCGTCTTCCATCCCGAACTCGATGAAGCCGACTTGACGAACTCGGCAGGCCGGTCGAGTGAGGCCAACGATGAGCGCGCGACGCTCGTCGCCATCATCGGCTTCGTCAGCCTGTTCGTGCTGATGCTGCTGCGCGTGCCGGTCGGCATGGCGATGGGCCTCGTCGGCGTCAGCCGGCTTCGGCTACCTCAGCGCCGGCGTGCCGGCGCTGAAGATCGTCGGCCACACCACGATGCGCACGGTGACCGACTTCAACTTCGCCGTGGTGCCGCTGTTCCTGCTGATGGGCGCGTTCGCCACCACCTCGGGCATGAGCCGCGAGCTGTTCCGCGCCGCCAACGCCTTCCTCGGCCATCTGCGCGGCGGGCTCGGCATCGCGACCATCGCGGCCTGCGGCGGCTTCGCGGCGATCTGCGGCTCCTCGGTGGCGACCGCGGCGACCTTCTCCAAGGTCGCCTATCCGGAGATGCGCCGCTTCGGCTATCCGCAGAGCTTCGCCACCGGCGTGATCGCGGCCGGCGGCACGCTCGGCATCATGATCCCGCCCTCCACGGTGTTCGCGATCTACGGCCTGATCACCGAGCAGGACGTCGGCAAGCTGTTCATCGCCGGCATCATCCCGGGCATCCTCGCGGTGCTGCGATGTACATGATCACCATCACGATCATCGGCTACGCGCGGCCCGGCTTCCTGCCCGCGGGCCAGAGCGCGCCGTGGAGCGAACGCTTGCTGGCGCATGCAGCGACATCTGGGCGACGCTGCTGCTGTTCGCCTTCGTGATCGGCGGGCTCTACGGCGGCCTGTTCACCGCCACCGAGGCCGCGGGCGCGGGCGCGGGCGGCGCCTTCCTGATCGGCATCGTGCGACGGCAAGCCTGTCGCGGCCAGGACATCCTGCGCTCGCTGCTGGAGGCCACGCGCACCACGGCGGCCGTGTTCACCATCCTGATCGGCGCGCTGCTGTTCGGCTATTTCCTCACCATCACGCAGACGCCGCAGAAGGTGACCGAGTTCCTGACCGGGCTCGGGCATCGGCCGCTACGGCGTGCTGGCGCTGATCATGCTCATGTATCTGGTGCTCGGCTGCCTGATGGATGCGCTCGCCATGATCATCCTGACCGTGCCGATCATCTTCCCGGTGATCAAGCAGCTCGGCTTCGATCCGATCTGGTTCGGCGTCATCATCGTCATGACGGTGGAGCTCGGGCTGATCCATCCGCCGGTCGGCATGAACATCTTCGTCATCAAAAGCGTGATCGAGGACGTGAAGATCATCGACCATCTTCTATGGCGTCCTGCCCTTCATCATCACCGATATCCTGCGCCTGGTCCTGCTGATCGCCGTGCCGGGCCATCGCCCTGTGGCTACCAGGGAAAATGTGAGGGCGGTCGATGGCTCATCTTCCATTGTGGGGCGGGGGAGCCGTTAGGACTTCTCCTGCGCCCGTTGTGCGCCGGAGACGGCCATCCAAGGTCCAGGCATCAAAAGGCAATTCCAGCGCGACGACAAAAGACGCGAGACGGGGGCGGCTGAGCGACAGCTCGATTTCGCCGAGTTGCCAAGCTATGTCGGATATCAGGTACGGCGAGCGCAGGCCGCGATCTTCGGCCGGTTCGAAACGACGCTGGCGGATCTTCTGATCTGACGCCTGGCCTCCCTTCGGCGTGCTCACCTGATCAAGGCCAATCCCGGCATTACCCAGGTGGCGTTGGCGGCGTGGCTCTCGGGGTCGACAAGTCGACCATGCGAAGGCCCCGTGGATCGTGCGGCTCGAAGAAACGGGGACTGATCCGGCGGGAGGTATTGCCCAGCGACCGGCGCTGCTCAGTGCTGGTTTTTTGAGCCGGGGGCGGGGGCATATTTTGCGGCAGCCCGCGACAAAGGTGCGCGCGTTCGAGGAGGGGCTGGCGGGGGCGTTGTCGAAGGTGCAGGGCAGCGCGAGTTTGCCCGCTTGTTGAAGTCGCAGGGATGAGTCGAGGTAAAGCATGAGGCGGGGCCGTTTTGTCGTCGCCCGCGGTTTCTTTTTGACAAAGTTCTCTTTTTGCTCTTATACTGGAGGGCAGTCCCCCGGCTCGGTCTAAGCCTCGAGAAACGACTTCTGTTTCAATGCATTATCTCGCAAGCACGCGGACCCAACAGCCCTGTCGTCCCGGCTAAGGCCAGCCCCAGGTCTGTGACGGGCCTCTCCTCGGCCAAAACGCCTTCGGCCTGACGGACGCCTCTGTCGGGAGACCCGTCTTGGTCCATCGCGGCAGGACAACGGGTCGAGGGCGGAAAACGTCGTGCGCCAGAGCGCGCGGATCTGGAGCCCAGGGCAGGCGCTCGACCTGACCGGGGACAGCCGCATCGCCCAAGCTGCGACGCACCATTGCCAAGCTGGAGACCTCCTTCGTTCGGGCCACGCCAACCACTTTCGCCGCGTGCCTGAAATTCACCGGCATTCCCAGGGCCGGGGCTTGCTTGCGGCGTGCTTACACGAAGTGAGGGCGGCAAAGCTACGGCGATGGACCGGCTGCCCTGGCCTTCCAGCTCGCATTGGCGTCTTTGGCGCTTCAGGCAAAACCGGGTCTGGTCGGCTTATGGTCCTTTCACAGCGGGCCTGCGCCGAATGGGGCAGACCCTTACGGTCATAGGCGCGACTTGATCGGCTCGGGGTTGATCCCAGCCGGCTCATGCTGGTCGAAGCGCACAACCGATAAAGGAGGCGCTTTGCCGGGGCCTGACGAGGATCCGCGAACGCGCGCAGCCGGCTATAGTTTGGCGATCGCTCGGTGCAAACCATCCCGACCTGACGGCCAGCCGTCGGTTGAACTTGGCCCGCAGCCGCTTTGGCCACTCCCTTGGCACCGGCATTTCATGCAAAGGCGGACTGCGGGCGGGAGCGCGGCGGCAACGCGCTGGCGCATCGGCAGTCACTTCATACCGGCGTCGCGTGATCGCTTCGGTGCAGTCTTAAATCCCCGCTGGAGCGTCAGCCTCGAGCGCTGTCGCCATGGCCGTCCCGGAACGTGGTTTGTCGAGTGGGATCATGTCGCGCATCGTTTCAGTTTGGGGTTGGTGGCGGTGCGCTCTGATCGCTCGCCTACTCAGGGCGCTGGCCTCGCGGCGCCGGTTGAGGGCCGGATCAATGTCCGGTGCTTGATCCGGCGCGTCCGCTGGTGCTCGTCGCTCCCGGCAAAGGGGCCAGCGCGTCGTTGCCCCCAACAGGGCGGCGGCGTGTGCTGGCGGTCTTAGCTTGCGGGCTGAGCCCCTCTCCAACACGCCCGCCCAAAGTCCTCAATCTGCAGATCTGCGATGCCGATCCCGGCTGCCGATAGGGACGCCCTGCGCAAGCTTGCGCTCTGGGCGATGCGGTATTGCCCGGTGGTAGCGGTTTGGGATGCTGCAAAGCGGCGCCGATGGCTTGTTCTTGGACATTACGGGTGCCGCTGCAGCTTTTTCGGCAGGTGAGGAGCGCCTGCTTGCCGATCTGCAGCGTCGGCTAGGAAGCTTTGGCCTTTACCCGCGCCTCGCCGTTGCCGGCACGGCCGGGCAGCACTGGGCCTGCCCGTTACGGCAACCGCGATCGGATCATATCCTTCACCGGGGGGCGGACCGGAAGGTGACCCGAAGACCTGCCGCTGGCCGCCTTGCGGCTTCCTGGAAGAGCGTGACGGTCCTGCCGCCTGGCTTTCGCCGCTGTGGCGAGCTGATCGGATCAACCACGCGCCCCTGTTCGGTGCCCGCTTCGATACCCCACTTCTGTTCTCGGCTCGATCAGGCCCTGGCCGTGCATCCGAGCCGTTCATTCTCAAGTTGTGCCGCCACCCATTTACCGCGTCAGGAGCAACTCCTCGAGCCGATTTTGCAACAAGAGCACGTGCTCGAGGCGGCTCGGTGCCTGCCTTGAGAGGCTGATGCAGGATCTGCCCGCGATGCGGTTGGCGTGCGCCTCTGCTGAGATTGCTGCTGTTCAAGCTGGATGGCGCGGCGGTATCGCTGGATTTGGGACTTCCCGCCACCTCAAGCCGTGACGCACAGCATTTGGCTCCCAGCTGATCGGTTTGCGCCTCTATCGCCTTCACCCGAGTTCGAAACGGACTTCGGCTTCGAAGCAGCGGCCCTCCATGTCCTGAGCGCCGAGACATGCCCGAACAGCAAAACCAGCTTGCTATTGCCGCACACAATCCCGCGCCGGAGGCGCGTTTGCCCGGCTGATCGACCGGCTGCACACACGACTTGGGGTCGGCGCTGTAGGGCAGCTGATCGCACGCAGCAAAGTCACATCCCCGAGCGGGCGGTTCGGCACGTCAAAGGCTTCGCCCCTCCCCAAGGCTTCCCGCAATTCGCCGCCGGCGCGTCCTCGGCACGACACGGTGCGGTGCCCGGAGAGCCGTTGCCGTGGGCTACCGGACATGCCTGCAGGCGGCGAGCGTCCTCTTCCTGCTGCTGCCGCGCCCCGAGGCCGCAGACGTCGTCGCCCCTGTTCCGGAAGGGCCGCCACGACAGTTCCGTTGGCGTGGCGCGCGGCATCAAGGTTGTGCCTATTCCGGAGGTCCAGAACGCATCGCTTCGCAGAGTGGTGGCGCCGTACGGGAGAGGCAAGCCGCGATTATTACGTGGTGGAGGATACCACAGGCCGACGTCTTTCTGGCTTCTTTCGTGCGGGCCTCTACGACCGCGAGACGCGATCCTGCCCGCAATGGTTTGTCCACGGGGTATTCGGATGAGCAACCCCTGCTCTTCAATCCATCGGCGAATGACAGCTCAATTCTCCCCCGTGTCTTCGACGGGCACGCCAAGGAAACACGCGACGATCGGCATTGGCGCAAAGGGCAAACCATGGTCTTCGCCGAGCTTTGGATCGCTGCCGCCAATTTTTCCTTCCTGCGCGGGGCCTCACACCCGCATGAGATGAGTGGGACGTGCTGTCCAAGCTGTGGCTTGCTGCCGCGATCGGCATTGCCGATCCGCAATACGCTTCTGCGGCCGGCGTCGTCCGAGGCCCACCAGGCAGCAAAAGAGTATGGCATTCGCCTTCTCGTTCAGCGCCCGGCTCCTGACCACGGGATGGTTTTCGGGACCGTCTGCTATCCGACTCGATCGTCTCCGGCCTACGGTGCCGGCTCTGCCGATTGCTCACGAATCGGCAATCGGCGCGCGGATGAAGGCGATTGCCAACTTCACGTTCCAGGACCCGCTGGCCGTGAAAGCGACGGCCAGATTTTTATCAGCTGTCCCAAGCCGCAGCGCCCAACGGCGGATCGCCAGAAGCCGATCGCCTGTCGACGACTTGCAAAGGCCGCGCGCGGCCGCAGTTATCTTGCAGCCGCTACCTTCGCCTACCGCGGCGATGACAAAGCAGTCGATTAGGCGAGCTGGCCGAGCTGGCTGCGACTGCATCGCACCCCGCTGCTCGCCACCGCCGATGCGCTTTATCACCACCCCAACCGTCGCGTTTACTGGCCGACGTGCTCACCTGCATCCGCGAAAATGCACGATCGCGGCAAGCGGGCTATCCGCCCTGAAGCCAATGCGGAGCGTCATCTCAAAGGCCGCTGCCGGAGATGGCACGCTTATTCGCACGCTATCCCGAAGCCATCGCCCGCACGCTCGAGATCGCGGGCCGCACTACGCTTCTCGCCTGGATCACGCTGCGCTATGAATATCCGGACAGAGCCCGTGCCAGCCGGCCGAACGCCACAGCAGCATCTCGAGGATCTGCACGGCCCAGCATGCGAGGCGGGCGCTATCCCGATGGCGTGCCGGCAAAGGTGCAAGACGCTGCATCGTCAAGGAGCTCGTCGCTCATCGCCCGGCTGGACTACGCCACGCTATTTCCTGACGGTCTACGACATCGTCCGCTTCGCCCGCGAGCCAAGGCATCCTCTGCCAGGGCCGCGGCTCGCGCCGCCAACAGCGCCGTCTGCTATTGCCTCGGCGTCACGGCCGTCGATCCCACCAAAGATCGATCTGTTGTTCGAGCGTTTCATCTCCGCCGAACGACGGGAGCCGCCGGACATCGACGTCGATTTCGAGCACGAGCGGCGCGAAGAGGTGATCCAGTATCTCTACGAGCGCTACAACCGCGATCGCGCCGCCATCTGCTCGACTCGTAATCCACTACCGTCCGCGCATGGCGATCCGCGAGGTCGGCAAAGGCGTCGGGCCTCAAGGAAGGACGTGACGGCAGCACTCGCCGGCACGTGTGGGGCTATGGAGACGGAAGGAGATCCCGACCGGCATATCCGCGAAGCCGGGCTCGATCCCGCCCAACCTGCAGCTCCGGCAGGCCATGTCTCTCACCCACGCTGATCGGGTTCCCCCGCCACCTGTCGCAGCATGTGGGCGGCTTCGTGCTCACGCGCGAGCGCCTCGACGAGACCGCTGCCGATCCACGAATGGCGGCGCTGGCGGAGCAGCACGTTTCTCGAGTGGGATAAAGGACGATATCGACGCGCTGCGCATGCTGAAGGTGGATGTGCTGGCGCTCGGCATGCTCACTTGCATCCGCAAGGCCTTTGCTCATCGCGCAGCATTACAGCCAGAGCCTATACGCTCTCCAACATTACCGCGCCAGGATCTGCAAAGTGTACGAGATATGCTCTCGCGAGCCGATTCGGTGGGCGTGTTCCAGGTCGGAAGTCGCGCACAGATGTCGATGCTGCGGCT
>ERZ1370068.8518-contig-7364_pt1 | contig 82180 bp, 136 predicted proteins | sample MGYA00561227_ERZ1370068 | MGnify/ENA primary metagenome ERZ1370068 (study PRJEB38410, sample SAMEA6850437) | metagenome | study: Metagenomic assessment of the ecological functions of the soil: analysis of the soil microbiota associated with the...
AAGTTACGTATTGCTCGGAGGACCGGCTGATCTACATGGAGGATGTCGGCCGCCACAACGCGATCGACAAGATCGCCGGCTACATGCACCTCAAGCGGCATCGGGCCCGAGGGCAAGATCTTCTACACCACCGGCCGGCTCACCTGCGAGATGGTGATCAAGACCGTGCAGATGCGGATTCCGATCCTGATCTCGCGCTCCGGCTTCACCGCCTGGGGCGTCGAGCTCGCGCGCAAGGCCGACCTCACGCTCGATCGGCCGCGCCGCGGGCAAACGCTTCGTCGCGCTCGCCGGCGAGCACCGGCATCCGGTTCGACAGCAACCGGCCGCGGTGGAGGAGGAGGGTGCCGCCACTCAGCGCAAGGGCAGCCTGGTCGAGATGCGCCCAGCTGGCTGCAGATCCAGCGTCGCCAAAGTCGCGGATCGACGTCGGTAGCCCTCCGGTATCGCAAGCCATCGATCTCCGCAACGTCGAACAGACCGACGGCGCCATGCTCATGGCTCATGCGAACGGCGCCGCTCGCTGCGCTAGTGGCATTGGCGGGTGACGATCACGACTCTCCCGGCCCGGCAGCACCTCATAGGCCGGTAGCAGTCCGCAGCCCAGCGTAATGATCGCCAGCTCCGCGGATTTCGCGCACCACGCAGACGGGCGGCGATCTGCCCGCCGTCTTCAGGCGACCGCTCCGGCAGCTCCCACTCCTCGCGCCTGTTCTTCACAGCAGCGCGACGCGCGGTCGCCGACGAAGACCACGCCCTTGATGCAGGACCGGAAAGACAGGCGGAATCGACGCAGCGCTCACGACCGGGTTCGCTGGCCGACGGCGAATTGATGGCGAGATAGACGAAGACCAGCGCCGACAGCCGACGCATCAGGATTGGCGATACGCCGCGATCGGCCCGATCTTCGCGCAGGGCGGCGACGATCCAGCCGGACCGCGGAGGCCACGATGACATTCACGTCGTGCCGCTGATGCTGAAGAGCAGGCCGAGAAAGATGATTCGGGCCGGCAACGCTGCCGCACGCCGGATCGACGAACAGCGGCAGAAACGCCAGGATGGTGAACAGGGCCACTTTGGGGTTGTTAGGCTGGTGAGCATGCCCGGTAAAGATGCGCCTGAGGCTCGCCGGCGGTCGTGGTGCCTGCCCACCTCGGCATCGCCGGATCGCCAAGCCTTCCACGCCAGGTAGATCAGGTAGGTCGCGCCTGCGAACTTGATGATCTGAAAGGCCGTCTCGACTGGATGACCGGCGCGGACAGACCGACGGCCGCCAGGTAGGTGCACCCACGCCCTGCGAGATCCCGAAGGTGCGGAGCTGATGCTGGCCAAGCGCCCTGGCCGGCGCTCCGGGCGATCAAGATAGTCATGTCGGCGCCCGGCGTCAGGTTGAGCGTGTCAGCGCTGCGATCATGAACGCAGGAGCGGAGAGGTATTTGGGTATGAAGCGGATGGCATGGCGGCGACCGTAGGACATTTGCCGGCGCCTGCCTAAACTGCTGCCGGGGCAGAAAAGCAAGGTTTCCCGGGGAATTAGCCGCTGGTGATGGACGATTGGGGCTGACTTTACCGGATACGCTGCGAGACGCTGGCGCGCAGACTCAGGCGTCGATTTCGGCGTGCGCCGACAAGCGCGCCATCGCGCGGGCGCTCGACCGCTTGGGTCGATTATGTCGAGGGCGGCTGGCCCGGCGCCAATCCGACCGACGACGCCTTCTTCGCCCGCCGCCGCCCTGAAGCGCGCCAGAGCTCGTCGCCTTCGGCATGACCCGCCGGCCCGGCCGCAGCGCCGGCCAACGACCCCGGCCTCGGCGGCGCTGCTGGGCGCCGCAGGCCGCGGCCGTCTGCATGGTCGGCAAGAGCTGGGATTTCCATGTCGACGTCGCGCTCGGCATCGAGCCGCGCGGAGAACATCGCCATGATCGCGCGAGAGCGTCGGCGCTGGCCGAAGACCCGCAGGGCGCGAGGCGATGTTCGACGCCGAGCATTTCTTCGACGGCTACAAGGCCAATCCCGACTATGCGCTGCGATTGCACTGCAGCGCGGCCGTACGACGCCGGCGCGCGCTGGATCGTGCTGTGCGACACCAATGGCGGCACGCTGCCCGCACGAGGTCGAGCGCATCGTCGGCGAGCGTGACGGCGACGATTCCCGGCAGCCAGCTCGGCATCCACGCCCACAACGACACCGAGAACGCGGTCGCCAACAGCCTGGCGGCGGTCCGCGCCGGCGCGCGCCAGATCCAGGGCACGCTGAACGGCCTGGGCGAGCGCTGCGGCAATGCCAATCTCGTCTCGCTGATCCCGACGCCTGATGCTGAAGACCGATTTCGAGATCGGCTATCAGCCGAAGCCGGCTGCGCCAGCTCACGCACGTCTCGCGCCTGCTGGACGAGCGGCTGAACCGGCGCCGCTGCGCAACGCCGCCTATGTCGGCGAGCGTCCGCCTTCGCCCACAAGGGCGGCCTGCATGTCTCGGCGGTGCGAGAAGGACCCGCGCACCTACGAGCATATCGACCCGACGCTGGTCGGCAACCGGCGGCACATCGTCGTCTCCGACCAGTCCGGCCGCGCCAACATCCTGGCGCGCTTCCGCGAGATCGGCCTCGACGTCGACGGCCGACGATCCGCAGGATCGCGGCGCCTGGTCGAGACGGTGAAGGCGCGCGAGTACGACGGCTACGCCTATGACGGCGCCGAGGCCAGCTTCGAGCTGCTGGCGCGCCGCGCGCTCGGCAGCGTGCCCGACTACTTCTGTCATCGTCGCGCTTCCGCGTCATGGACGAGCGCCGCTGGAACGCGCGCGGCGAGCTCGTGACGGAATCGGAGGCGACGATCACGGTCGAGGTCGGCGGCGAGCAGCTGATGACCGTGGCCACCGGCAACGGTCCGGTGAATGCGCTCGATCACGCGCTGCGCAAGGCGCTGCTGCGCGGTCTATCCGACGCTCGCAGGACATGCGGCTGGTCGACTACAAGGTCCGCATCCTCACGCCGAATGCCGGCACCGGCGCGGTCACGCGCGTGATGATCGAGAGCGCCGACGGACGGGCGAGCGCTGGAGCACCGTCGGCGTCTCGCCGAACATCATCGATGCCTCATTCAACGCCTTGCACGACGGCATCACCTGAAGCTCTTCCGCGCTGGTGCGAACTTCGGCGGGCGCCGGTGCGCCAGCTGATGAGAGGCGTCATGCCCGCGCCTGTCGCGCAGGCCCGATTGGCTCATGGCGGAACTGATCGACACAAGCACGACGCGTCTGCCCCCGCCGCCCCGGTCAGTCATTCTGGTCGAGCCGCAGCTGGGCGAGAACATCGGCACGGGCGGCGCGCGCATGATGAATTGCGGGCTCGGCGAGTTGCGGCTGGTGCGCCCGCGCGACGGCTGGCCGAACCCGAAGGCGGTCGCGGCGGCATCGGGCGCCGATGCCGTGGTCGAAAACGCACGGCTGTTCGACAGCACGGCGGCGGCCATCGCCGACCTCCACCGCGTCTACGGCACGACGGCACGCCATCGCGGCATGATCAAGCCCGTGGTCGACGCCGCGCCAGGGAGCAGCTCGAGATGCGCGCGGCCGGAGCGCGCGGCGAGCGCGTGGCGTGATGTTCGGGCCGGAGCGCACCGGCCTCGTCAACGACGACATTCCGCTCACCGACACCGTCCTGCAGGTGCCGCTCAACCCGGCCTATTCACTCGCTCAACCTGGCGCAGGCGCGTGCTCATCATCGGCTATGAGTGGTTCCAGGCCGGCGTCGATGCTCCGGCGCGGCGAACTCGTGACCAACCAGAGACGCCGTCCAGCACTCGAAGGCCGGGCTGCCTGAACTTCTTCGCCCATCTCGGAGAAGGAGCTCGACGATTGCGGCTTCCTGCGCGATGCCGAAAGCGCCCGGTGATGGTGCGCAACATCCGGAACATGTTTCCAGCGCGCTGACCTGACCGAGCAGGAGCTCCGCACGCTCCACGGCAGCGTCAAGGAGCTGGCCCACGAGCGCGTGCGCAACAGGCGACGAATCGCCGCGCGCATGGCGGTGCGCCATTCCGCTTCAGGCACTGCGCGACGGCGCGTCGCTCCGGACACGCTGCGCAGAAAGGACAGCGAACAGTTGCACGAGCCGGCCACTCCCCGTGGAATCGCACCGAACCCGTCGCCGGCCAGGGTCAGCCGCAGCGCGGCTGCAATGGGCGCGCCCGGACCAGCGCCGACCAGCTCGCTCGCTCGTGCGACCCGGGACGGCACATCTCTGCTACGTCTGAGTATCCGGCAGCAACAGCTGCTGGAGGAATTGCGGCCCGCGTGAAGCTGGCGCCCCGTCGCGGGGACCGGATCGTCGAGCCTGAGCGCGGCGTGGTTCCCGCATCTATCTCGGATCGTCATAGACGTCGGCGACGCGGCTCGCTGCGCGCCCGACGCTGGGTCGCTGGTTCAATCTGCCGCACGCGTATCGAGAGATTGCGGGCAGTTGCGTCTGCCCCTTTGCGCTGGCTTTAGCGCGGTGCCTGGAGCCGACAGCCATCGGTTAGGCGACAGACGCCAGGCTGAGCGCGACCTAGGCCCGACCGCTCGACCGCCGCGGCGCCGACGCGCCAGTTTGAAGCGGCACTGTGGCCGCCGCGCACCAGTGCACTTCCTGATGATCCACGCAGTGGCGTCGGCGAAGGCGCCGATAAGGCCGAGGTCGAGACCGGCGCACCTCCGGAACTTGGCGGCCAGGTGATGGAATACGCAGTTGCTGGCGTCGATGGTCTGCATAGCTGGAGACGCCTCGGCCACACGCGCCGCGCGTAGCCCAATTCCTGCATGATCTTCGCCATGGCGGCGACACGCCCGCCGAGGTCTGTCGCCGCTGGCCCGGAACTGCTGAGTTGGGCGGCCGACCGCACGCCCATCTGTTCGAGCTTGGCGCCGACCGCATCGCGGCCGACCTCGCTCGCCATGGCCTCGATCAACAGCTCTGAGAACCAGGGGAAGCGCCGCGGGAAACAGCTCCGCGCCGCGATCGCTCAGCAGATAGACTGCTCGGGCCGCCCCGCCGGAGGCGCTGGTGCTCGCCGCGCCTGCGAGATCGTCGCGTTCGAGCGCCGCCAAATGCTGGCGCACGGCATTAGCGTGTGATCTGCAGCTGCGCCGACAACGGCGTCGACCGTCAGGCCGGTCTTGTATGTTGAGCAACAAGGAGGAGGCTGTTGCTGCCGTTCCTCGAGGGTTTCCGCACTCGTTTTCTCCACAAGGTTGGCGACTCCCACCCAAACTACGTCGCCAGGGGCGTGCTCTGTCATGAGAAATCCAGTATGGAGACAGTTTAAACATAATTAACTTGATTAATATCAACCGGGGTTGCAAGATGTGCGCCCCAACTCAGCACAGGAGGCACAAAATGCATTCCCTCACACGCCGCACCCCTCTTCCTGGCCGCGGGCACCGCCGCGGCCGCCAGCCTGGCGATCCCCACTCTGGCCGGCGGTCGGTCAGTTCCGACGTTCTCGCGGGCGGGCAGCAACTGGCGGCGGCGACGCCGACCTCCGGAAAGGTGGCGGAGACCAAGGCGGCGCTGCGCGATCTCTGGCTCGGCCACGTTTTCTGGGTGCGCGGCGTCGTATTCGCGACCTTTGCAAAGAACGCGCCGGCGGCGCGCGGCGGCGAGCAGGCCGTCGTCAGGCGACGCCAAGGACATCGCCGGCGCCATCGCACCCTTCTACGGCCAGCCGGCGGCGGGCAAGCTGTTTACGCTGCTCGCCGGCCACTACGGCGCCATCAAGGGATATCTCGATGCCCGCCGTGAAGGATGCGCACGGCCGAGGCGAAGCGCGCCACCGATCATCTCACCGCCAACGCGCAGGAGATCGCCGCGCGTTCCTGTCGGGCGCCAATCCCAATCTGCCCAAGGACACGCTGGAGGAGCTGTTGCTCGCCCATGGCGGCCATCACCTGCAGCAGATCCAGGAAGTCCAGGCCGGCCAGTTTGAAAAAGGAGGCCGCCACCTGGAGCGCCATGAAGGGCCATATCTACGTCATCGCCGATGCATTGACCGACGCGCTGGCAAAAGCAGTTCCCCGAAAAGTTCTGAGGTTCGGCGCTGCGACTCACGACGCTCGCCCACGCGGAACAACAGCCGCTGCGGGCGAGCGTCTCTTTGCCGTACGCTGAGAGACGATCCCCTGTGTTTGTCCTCGGGATCTAGACGTGGCTACGATAGGAATGCCTTCTTAGCCGCCGCAGCGATCTCCGCCGGGCGACACATCGCGGACGTGATGGGCGATACTCCATTCGTGGCCGAACGGATCGCGCAGCTTGCCATAGCGGTCGCCCCAGAACATGTCCGCGAGCGGCATGATGATGGTGGCGCCCGCCCCAACCGCACTGTGCGAAGGCCTTGTCCGCGTTCGGTACCCACAAATGGATGCTCACGGTCGTGCTGCCGACGATGTCAGGACCGCGGTTGCCGCCATGCTCGGGAAACTCGTCGGACAGCATGACATCAGGATCCGCGGATGTTGAGCGTGGCATGCAGCAGGCGCGTGCCATCCGGCGCCGGCATGCGATAGACTTCGACGGCATCGAACGCCTTCTTGTAGAACTCTATGGCGTGTTCGCCGCTGCTCACTACCAGATAGGGCGTGACCGATTGCAGCGCCGCTCTTGCGGTTACCGGCCGCCGAGTTGGCTTCTTGGCCTTCGGCCTCGCTACCCTTTTCGCGGATTTCTTGGCGCCCTTCCTTGCCCGTGGGGCGCGCCGACTTCTTGGCCGTCTTGGCCTTCCGACTTCCTGGCCATTCTGGAGTCCCCTCGTGGTTAAGGTGCGTGACGAATTCCAATCCCGAACGCTGGCAAGTGCAAGCCCTAAACCGTTGACGGGCCTCGCCCCGTCAGTGTAGAAGCCGCAGCCTCATTCCCGAGAAAGCGGGTAGCGGGCATCGTCCGCCACCCCGTCCCTTCCGAGTGGTCGGGAACTATCGGGACAAGACATTGAAATAATTAAAGGATCCGACATGTCGAAGAGACAGGAGTCGAAGTACAAGATCGATCGCCGGCTCAACTGCAATCCTGTGGGGCCGCGCCAAAGCCCGATCAACAAGCGCGAATACGGTCCCGGCCAGCACGGCCAGCGGCGCAAGAAGCCGTCGGAATACGGCCTCCAGCTCGATGGCCAAGCAGAAGCTCAAGGGCTACTACGGCAACATCGGCGAGCGCCAGTTCCGCCGCATCTTCGCCGAGGCCGCGCGCCGCAGGGCGACACCGGCGAGCATCTGATCGCTCTGCTGGAGCGCCGCGTCGACGCCATCGTCTACCGCGCCAAGTTCGCGCCGACCATCTTCGCCGCGCGCCAGCTCGTGAATCACGGCCACATCAAGGTGAACGGCCGCCGCGTCAACATCGCGTCCTACCAGGTCAAGGACAACGACGTCATCGAGCTCAAGGAGAAGTCGCGCGAGATGGCGATCGTGCTCGAGGCTACCGGCCTCCGGCGAGCGCGACATTCCCGACTATCTCAACGTCGACCACAAGGGCATGAAGGCGACGCTTCCTGCGTTCGCCGCAGCTGGCCGACGTGCCCTATCCGGTGCAGATGGAGCCGCAGCGCGTCGTCGAGTATTACTCGAGCTGAGCGGCAGCGTTGCCTGCGATTGAAGAAGGCCGGCCGCTGTGCCGGCCTTCGTCGTTTGAGGCTAACACCAGATAGCCTGGAGTACCTACTTCAATTGCCCCATCGGAGCGCTTACCCATTGGACCAGCGCAATGGACCGACTGGAATGACCGCACAATCGCTGCCCGCCCTGTTCATCTCCCACGGCTCGCCCATGCTGGTGTTCGAGGATATTCCGGCGCGCCATTTCATCGCCGGGCTCGGCGATCAGCTCCAGCGTCCCAAGGCGATCCTCTGCGTCTCCGCCCATTGGGAGACCGAGCGGCCGACGGTCAGCGCCGTAGCCGCGCCGGAAACGATCCACGACTTCTACGGCTTTCCCGATGAGCTCTACCGGCTGCGCTATCCGGCGCCCGGCGCGCCCGCGCTCGCGCGCCGGTGGTCGAGTTGCTCGAAGGCGCCGGCATCGACGCCGCCATCGACGGCGACCGCGGCCTCGATCATGGCGCCTGGAATCCGCTGCCTGCTGATCTATCCGAAGGCCGATGTGCCGGTGACGCAGCTGTCGATCCAGGTGCAGCTCGGTCCTGCGCATCACGCGCAGATCGGCCGCGCGCTGCAGCCGCTGCGTCGCGAGGGCGTGCTCGTGCTGGCGAGCGGCGGCGCGGTCCACAATCTGCGGCAATTCCATATCGATCGCGAGCAGCCGGCGCCCTGGGCGGTCGTCGTTCGATGAGTGGCTCGCCGATCGCATTGCGGCCGCCGACGAGGAGGCCCTGGTCTCCTATCGGCAGAACCGGCCGGATGGGCGGCTGGCCCATCCGCGCGACGAGCACTTTCTGCCGCTGTTCGCCGCCTTGGGCGCCGGCGGCGGCGGTCGCCGGCCGCCCGCTCCACCGCAGCTTCGCCCATGGCAGCCTCCAGCATGGCCGCGTATGCCTGGGATTGACCGCGCCTCAGCGGTCGAAGTCAGAGCTCGTCGTAGGGACGGCCAGAACAGGAAGCCGGTCTCGCCGACCCGCTCTTCCGGCGTGCGCAGCGCGGCGCCGGCGGCGGCGCCGTCGGCCGCGGCCCCGGGCGCAGGCCGAAGCCACACGAAGTCGGCGTCGATGGAAGCGACGAGATCCTCGGGCGGGGGCGCGGTCGGGCAGGTAGATGGTGATGAACTTGCCGCGCTGCTCGCTGGCGAGCTGTTGCAACGTAGCGCGGCAGGTCGCGCACGACCTTGTGCGGAATGCGGCGGTGGCGCAGCTTTGCGCAGGACGCAGCGGGCGGCGATCTCGGCGTCGCCGGCGTCGACGGTGACGTGGATCTTGTAGCCGCGGCGCGGCGGCGCCGAGGATACCACTTCGCGAACCAGTGGCGCCGGTGCCCGCGGCGGCGTAGCATAACTCGGCAGGACCGAAGCAGTCGTTGCCCTCGATGACGCGCGCAACCATGGTCCGATCCTAGCGCAATCCGGGCCGCGCCCGCTGTGAGCGACGTCACGCCAGCGGCTGTAGTCCTCGCGGAAGAGACGCCGCGCCGGTCAGGCGGCCTTGGTGTAGATGCCCTTGCTGTGCAGCAGCTCGCGCAGCTCGCCCGGGCGTCCATCTCGCGCACGATGTCGCAGCCGCCGACGAACTCGCCCTTGACGTAGAGCTGGGGGATGGTCGGCCAGCTGGCTGAAGTCCTTGATGCCCTGGCGCAGGCCGCGGATCGGCCAGCATGTCGATGCCCTTGAACTTCACGCCGAGCTGGCTCAGCACCTGGACGACCGCGGCGGAGAAGCCGCATTGCGGGAAACACGGGCGTGCCCTTCATGTACAGCACGACGTCGTTCTCGCCGATGTCCTGCTTGATGCGATTGATGACCGGGTTTGTCCAAGGTGGTGTTCATAAGTCTGTGCCTTTCCGTCCGTGCTATTTCGGTATCGCCGTCTGCAGGGCGAGGGCGTGGAGCTGATCGCCCATCCGCCCGCGCAGCTCCTGAGTAGAACCATCTGATGCTGCTGGATGCGGGTCATGCCGGCGAACTGGCTGGCGGTGACATGGGCGGCATAGTGATCGCCGTCGCCGCGCAAATCCTCGATGACGACCACGGCGCCCGGCAGAGGCCTCGCTTGATCAGGCGCTCGATCTCCACCGCATCCATCGCCATCGTTCGCTACTCCCGACCTAGGCCGCGCCCATGTAAGCCGGCAGCCAGCGCTCGTTGGCTTCCGCAGCCGTGCCACGGATATGGCCCCGACTTCAGGCAGAGTCAACGCGGCGCCGCCGGTCTGGCCCGATGGCCGCCGCCGGCACGCGGGCAGCCTTGGCCTCCTGGAGCAACGGCTCGACGAAGGCGCGGCCCACGGTGACGAGGTAGCGCGCCTGGTCTTCGCCGAACAGCCAGGCATCGAAGGGCATCGGCCTGCCACCGTCGGGTTGATGCCGGCGCCGAGGTTGCCGGCCATGCGCCATCTCCGCGAGCGCCACCAGCAGGCCGCCGTCGGAGCAGGTCGTGGCAGGCGGTCACGCTGCCCGGCCAGAATCTGCGTGCGGATGAAGTCGCCGTTGCGTGCTGCTGCGGCCTGAGGTCGACCGGCGGCGGCGCGGCCTTCTTCGCGGCCGTGGCATCTCGCGCAGCAGATAGAGTCGAGCTGGCCGAGATGGCCCGTGGTCTCGCCGATCAGGATGAATGGCTTCGCCCGGCGGACTTGAAGGCGATGGGCGCCGACTTCTCGACATCCGTCGATGAGCGCCGACGCCGCCGATGACCGGGGTGGGCAGGATGCCCTTGCCGTTGGTCTCGTTGTAGAGCGAGACGTTGCCGGAGATGACCGGGTAGTCGAGCGCGCGTGCAGGCCTCGACGCATGCCTTCGATGCAGCCGACGAACTGGCCCATGATCTCCGGCCGCTGCGGGTTGCCGAAGTTCATGTTGTCGGTGATGGCGAGCGGCTTGGCGCCGACCGCCGTGAGGTTGCGCCAGGTCTCGGCCACGGCCTGCGCGCCGCCGCGCTTGCGGATCGGCGAGGCAGTAGCGCGGCGTGCAGTCGATGGTGATGGCGAGCGCGCTTGCCGTTCATATCCGGCAGAGCGCACCGACGCGCGGCGTCGCCGCCGGGGCGCTGCGCGGTGCGGCCCATGACCAGGTGATCGTACTGCTCCCACACCCAGCGCTTGCTGGCGAGGTCGGGAGCAGGCGACCGAGCGCGTCTCGAGCGTCGGCGCAGCAGGTCCTTCGAGGCGGGCAGGCAGCGCGCGGGATCGATGTCGGGCCTGCGGCTGGTGTCGGCACCCACGGGCGCTCATACATCGGCGACTTGTCGACCAGCGGCTGCGACCGGCATGTCGGCGTCGACCTTGCCGTTCTTCTTCAGCACCAGATGGCCGGTATCGGTGAGGCGGCCGATCTCGGCGAAATCCAGCTCCCACTTCTCGAAGATGGCGCGCGCCTGGTCCACGCGCCTGCGGCTTCAGCACCATGAGCATGCGCTCCTGGCTCTCCGAGAGCATGATCTCGTAGGGCGTCATGTGCGGCTCGCGCGCCGGCACCTTGTCGAGGTCGAGCTCGATGCCGAGGCCGCCCTTGCACGCTCATCTCGACCGAGGAGGAGGTGAGGCCGGCCGCGCCCATGTCCTGGATCGCGACGATGGCGTCGGTCGCCATCAGCTCGAGGCAGGCCTCGAGCAGCAGCTTCTCGGTGAAGGGATCGCCGACCTGCACGGTCGGGCGCTTCTCCTCCGAGTCCTCGTTGAACTCGGCGGAGGCCATGGTGGCGCCGTGGATGCCGTCGCGGCCGGTCTTGGCGCCGACATAGATCGACCGGATTGCCGACGCCGGCGGCGGCCGAATAGAAGATCTTGTCGGTCTGCGCGAGGCCGACGGTCATGGCGTTGACCAGGATGTTGCCGTTGTAGCTGGCGTGGAAATTCACCTCGCCCGCCGACGGTCGGCACGCCCATGCAATTGCCGTAGCCGCCGATGCCGGCGACCACGCCGGCGATCAGGTGGCGGGTCTTCGGATCGTCGGGCTCGCCGAAGCGCAGCGCGTTCAGCGTTGGCGATCGGCCGCGCGCCCATGGTGAAGACGTCGCGCATGATGCCGCCGACGCCGGTGGCGGCGCCCTGGTAGGGCTCGATGAAGGAGGGGTGGTTGTGGCTCTCCATCTTGAAGATGGCGGCCAGCCCGTCGCCGATGTCGATCACGCCGGCGTTCTCGCCCGGACCCTGGATCACCCAGGGCGCCTTGGTCGGCAGCTTCTTCAGCTGCACGCGCGAGGACTTGTAGGAGCAGTGCTCGCTCCACATGACCGAGAAGATGCCGAGCTCGGTGAGCGTTCGGCGCCCGGCCCAGGATCGACAGGACGAGCTCGTACTCCGCGGGGAGAGGCCGTGCTCGGCAATCACGGCGGGGGTGAGGGGCGGCGGGTGAGATCCATGGGCGCGTGCTTTGTGCCTGTCAGAGGTGTCGGCGTCAACGGAGCGCGGGGCGAGTATCGAGAAAATGAACGATGGACCCCATGCCCAGCGGCGGCGGGCCATGTCATGTGCATGGCTGGGGTGGTCCAGCATCACAAATCTCACTGAAGCAACCTTACGCAAAAGGTTAAGCGCGGGCGGACACTGCATCGCGGTCATGGGTCTCTCCGAGTTCCCTCTTTTTGTTGCTATGGAACATGTATGGTAATTCGTAACAGGTCTCAGTCAAGGAGCACACCAGCCGAGGAACGGCGCCGCATGGTCCCTCCCAGATGGGAGGTGCGCCGGGCAGGCCGGGGCAACCTGTAGCACATCGGGTTTGCGGCGGTGGGTTCCTGGGCGAGGCACCGCGGCGTTCGGGGCGTGCGTGCGAGCGGCCGTTAAGGCGAGGAGAATGGCGATGGCAGCGAAGACGAAACGGCAGCAGGCACTGTCTCCGCAGGCCCGGACGCCAGGGCCGCCTGGCATTCCGGAAGAGGTGATGGATGCCAGAGACGGTGCTGGCGTATGCGGTGGCCAGCAGGATTCTACGACCGCCGACGGCCGCAAGGTCGACGACGCCAGCATCGCCCGCATCGAGGCGGCCGAGGATCTGCTCTCCCAGCCGAACCTCGGACGCCAAGGCCCGCGCCGACTTCCGAGCGCCTATCGCGATCTCACGCTTCTGCTGGCGCCGATAACGGCGGAGACTCTCTGCGCCACCTCGGACGATCATCCCGTGCGCAGCTGGATCACGCTGCGCATCGCGGCGCTGTCGGAATCCAAGATGCTGTTCTGGAAGCTGGTGTTCTGGACGATCCTGTTCGTCGTGATCGCCTTCGTCGGCAACCTGTACGTTCCCGCCGAGGGCATCGCCGTGCCGCCGACGATCGAGTTTGCCGGCAGCGACCTGCTGGAAGCGGCTCCTGCAGATCGTCGAGCCCTTCACCTATGGCGGCATCGGCGCCTGCGCCGCATCTGCTGAAGGCCTGCATCGGCTATATCCAACGGCGCGAGTTCGACCCCGGCGCGAGCTCGAATATTACGGCCGCATCCTGCCTGGGCGTGGTGGCCGGCGGCATGGTGGTGCTGCTGATCGAGAATCTGAGCGTCGCCAGTAGCGCCACGACGGATCTGCACGTCAGCGCCACGACGGCGGTGCACGTCAGCGCCGCCGCGCTCGGCCTGCTGGCGGGCTACAACACCGATTTCCTGTTTCCAGGCGATCGAGCGGATCACGGCCGCCATCCTGCCCAAGGTGGGGCCTGACAGCGCACAGCAGCGCCCGGCGGCGCCGACCGTGGCCGGCGGCGACGTGGCGCTTCATCAGGATCTGGTGGCGCAGCTGGCGGCCGTGACCGACCCCGACGCCAGAAGACGATCAGGCGCTCATCGACAAGATCAGGGATCGTCTCTAGCGGGCGGCGGCGATCGGGCCTAGAATTGGCGGGCCGGCAACATTCCCTCTGGCCCGATTGCAGTCTCGATGCGCGCCGCCTGTTCCGCCGCTGGACGCCTTTCCGCCGCCGCCCTGGCCCTGCTCCTCGCGGGCTGCCCGAGCGCGCCCGAGCATGCGGGGCAGGGGGCGGCCACGATCGTCGGCCCGGTGGTGGGTGGCCGAGGAGATCGCGGGCGCTCCGGCCGGCGGGGAGGCGCCGGTCACGCTGCAGCTGGGCGCCGACGGCAATGCAGCCGGGCGCGGGCGGCTGCAACGGCTATGGCGGCCCCTACACCTCGCCGGCGACGCGCTCCACTTCGGCGGGCTGGCCGCGACCAGGATGGCCTGCGCGCCCGCCCTCATGGACCAGGAGCAGCGCTACTTCGACACGCTCGCGAAGGTGACGCACTACGCGGTGGCGGACGACGGGGCGCTGCTGCTGGAGACGGGGGAGGGGAAGGAGATACGGTTGAGGCGGGAGTAGGACGGGGCGCCGCACGTTGCTTTATCCTGACTTGAGGCGATGACCGCAGGGGGTCTTCGCGGCCGGGGGCCGAAATATACGAGGCTATATTGGGATATCGGCAAAACCAGCATGGCTTCCTGCTTTATGTCATGCCGTATTGGAGAGATGGCGCGCCCACGACCGCAGTTCGCGTCGATACCGACAAGGGTGAGCAACACAGCGCCTCGTATCCTGAAGATCAAGCCCAACGCCCGTGTGGAAACTCTCGATCACGACGGGCGGATCACGTTGAACGGCAGCGATCATCCTCTATCTCGCCGACCTTCATCCCCGGTGAAGCTGGCGCCAGCTTCATCCAGCGACGCAGGCCGCGGGCTCTGCGCAGTGGATCGCCTATCTCGTTAACACCGCGCAGGGAAGCGCCCGGTGGTATGGTTTCACGCCGACTACTACGCGCCCGATGCCGCTTCCCAAGCAGCCGTCAAGGCCGAGTCGCTCGGCCCGCTTTCCGCCGCCGATCTGTTCCTGGTCATGCTGTGCCGCTGGACGCAATAACGAAACCGGCCAGCGGGCTACCCCAATCTCAAGGCGCATCGTTGATCTGGTGACGGCCGTCAGCATGGCACGCATGATGCAAGCCGGGGGCATCACCTGCGCCGACAACGCCCCGGGCTGACGGTGTTTCTGCGACCGGGCGGGAGCGCCAGCGCCGAGTGCGACTCTGACCCCTATTCTTTGATGTATCGATTACCGATTTGGGTGTTATCCCGCTAAGGCGTCAGATAGCAGGATGTTTTTTAGAGCCGAGTCCGACGCACTGGTGCCCTTTGATAGCGAGCAAGAACGGTGACGGCTTCTTCAAACTTGTCGTAGACTCTCGCTTCGGGGTGCTCTTACGAGGTGCGGTCATTGGGATCAGCGTTTCCGAAGTCCACCATCATCTATGGTTAGACCTATCAAATGTGCCAAACATCGTTATTGCGAATGCTAGGGCGAACAGGTTGGTTTCAGAATGAACCCGACGACTATTCTTGCGCTCACGTAGCTTTGATACTCATTGGCGCTTTGAATTACATAAAAACTTCATGCATCTTGTTGAATAGCATGGCGACGGTTGCATCTTTAGCCGCTCCGTCAGGGTAATCATATAGCGCGAGCGTAGCCAGGTCGTTATCTATCAAGACCCCGTGTTCCCTGCATGCGATGGATTGGGCCATTGGGAGAAGACGCCACACACAGCTAACCGCCGGCGAGTTATCCAGCTTATTATGCATATGCCTAGTCCCAAGAAACCTCTCATAGCCACCCTCGCTATCGCAGAGCCACACAAGCAAGACCACGACTGCGGCTATGACTGGAATAGCTCCACAGGCTCCCACGCGGATTCTGTCCGGTTCACTTCCACGAACAACGAGTCTTTTCGCATTAGTTGGCTTCCTCCATTCCGAGGTCTAACAGGCCAGTAAGTTAATTTATGTTAATCTCTTGCTTAACAGATTCCTTACGGCGCACTTGTGGAAGCTGACCATGAATCCCATTCTCCTTGAATCGCCCGCACTCAAATGATCAATCGCCTGCTGATCTACTGTCTTCGGCAAATCGGGCACGAGCCCAACGCCAGTACGCCCACGCCCCAGGCTCCGGCGGAGCCGCGCGCCGGCGCCGAGCCAAGGACACGGCGGATATAGAACGCCGGCTGGCGGCCGCCGTCACCGACGCCGAGCGCAAGGAGCGGCGATGGCGTGATGCTCGGGGATGCGCTCGACATGCTGGCCGACTTCAGGATGAAGCATCGACAGCCGGCCGAGGCCGAGCAGGTGCTGCGTCGCGTGCTCGCGATCCGAGGAGGCGGTGGCGCCGGTCCGGTCCGACCGTCTGGTCATGGCGCTGACAGATCTGGCCGCCGCCTGCGGCTATCTCGGCAAGAAGGACGAAGCCGAGTCGCCTCTATCGGCGGGCCAGCGAGCGCTGCCGATGGCAACCCGGATGTGGCGGATGCCCTGGCCGGCGAACGGTGGTGGAGAGCCTGATGGTCCTGTACTCGGAGGAGCGGCGCTACGCCGATTGCGGCCGCTTCGATCCTCCGCAGCATCGCCTTGCGGGAGCGGATGCACGGCGCGACGGACGAGATGCTCGTCAATCCTGATGGATCTCGCCACGATCTACCGGCATCTGCAGCGCTATGGCGATGCCGAGGCGACGCCCTGCGCCGGCTGGTCGCGCTGCTCGAGCCGGCCGGCGCGGTCCCGACACCCGGACGTCGCTCACCAGCTGCACTTCCTGGTCGATGCCTGCTTCAATCAGGGCCGCATATGCCGAGGCGGAGAAGGAGTGCCGGCGCGCCGCTTCTGCCATCTACGAGAAGGCCGTGCCGATCGATCTCAGCCGGCGGCGCCGCGACACTGTCCAATCTCGGGCAGATCCTGCGGCGGCAGGGCCGCGTCGACGAGGCCGAGGAGGCCTACAAGCAGGCGCTGCTCACGGTCGACGTCGGCGGCGATGCCTGCCGCTCCATCGCCGGCCACGTTCTCAACGACTATGCCGCGTTCCTGCGCGAGCGCGGCCGCGGGCGAGGCGAGACCCATGCCGCGCGGCGCCGCGCAGCTCAGCGCGGCGCGGTGCCGGCGGCGAGCAAGACGACGAGCGGGTGACTGCGCGGCGAGCCGGATTCTGCCTTCGCCGCTATCGGATTCACATGTCTCCGTGCCGCTCTTTTTCTTCCCCCTCCCCGCGGAGAGGCAAAGAGGGTTTCGCGCCGGCGCGAGGCACGGCACAGATCGCCGATCGAGGTGAGTTGCGGGCGATCACCGTTGCGGCCTGAGCGCGATACCCTCATCGTCACGGCGGTGGCAAACCGGACTCTCCGCGCGCTGCCGCGCGCGGAGCCACCCACGAACCCCTCCACGGGGAGGGGAATATCTCTTTCCGCTTCGGAGAGCGGCGCATCTCCGCCACCATGCTTAACGGTCGGGAAACCAGTTGGGTGGTAGAGCGGGGTGCCGAGCTGCCGTCGGTTCGGCGCCGGGGAAGGCCCTGCGCGCCGGTGCGCGGAGAACGGCGCAAGCGGACGCGGCGTCGCGAAGGTGGACGGCACATGGCGATCACGCTTCCGCAAGCGCGGCCGCAAGCCTCGCAGCGGCAGGATGCGCGGGCGAAGGCGCTCGTCACCCTGGCGATCCGGCAGCATCATCGCCATCGTCGGCCCCGTTCGATGTCGCCTTCGGATTCGCGACCGGCGACTCCGCGATCCTGCGGGCGGTCGCCTTGCCGGCGCTGGGGCTGGCCGGATTGTTCTTCGCGGGCCCGGGTCGGGCTGACGGTGCCGACGTTCGGACTGCGCCACCCCTGGCGCACGCCGCTCGCCGTCGCCTTCGCGGTTGCCGCCGGGGTCGCCGCGATCGACGGCTTCATTTTCAGGTCGCTCTCTTCTCCCCGACTACGTCGAGTATTTCCGGAATACCGATGACGCGCGAGCGGCTGTTCTATTTCATGCTGCGCGCCTTCAACGAGCAGATCCTCTACCGCCTGTTCCTGATGTCGTTCCTGGTCATCGGTGTCTCGGCCTGCTCTGGCGCGGCGACGGCGGCCGGCCGGCGGATGGCGCCTACTGGGTCGCCATGACCCTGGCGCAGATCGCCAACATCGCGATCAACATGCCGCTGCCGGCCACGCCGGGCATGCTCTGCTACGACTTCGTCCGCTATATCTGCCCCGGGATCGTCTGGGGCTATCTCTATTGGCGGCACGGCTTCATGACGGCCGAGGTGGCGCATGTCGGCACGCACCCCTTCCTCCAGCCGGCCCTCGGCTGCCTGCTCGGTTAGGCGGCACGCCCCGATCGGGCGCACCACCTCATCATCTCGTTGTCATTCCGGCGAAAGCCGGAATCCACTAACCGCCGGCGACAGCGGCATCCGAGCCAATTCCATCGCCATCAGCGTCTATGGATCCCGGCTTGCGCCGGGATGACATCGGTGAGTTGGTGACTACAATCGTTCGAGAGCACTGCTCTAGCGCCGCTCCATCTCGGCCTCGGCCGCCAGGCTGTCGCGGTCGCGGAAGATCGTGGCGACGGCGAGCGGGCGTTGCCGGCCTGCAGGAAGGTGACCTTGCCGTCGTTGCCGGCGAGCGAGCCCTCGACCTTCGTAGCGTCCCAGCGCGCGGCGTGGCCGACGTAGGAAATCGCCATGTCGTAGTGCTGGCTCCAGAAGAAGGGCACGGCGTCGTAGCGCTCGCGGCGGCCCGAGGATGTTGCGCGCCGCGGTCTGGCCCTGGCGCTCGGCGACCACCCAGTGCTCGACGCGGATGCGCTCGCCGCTGTGCGGATCGGGCCAGCGCGCGATGTCGCCGGCGGCGTAGATGCCGGGCGCGCTGGTCTGCGAGATACTCGTCGACGCGTGACGCCGCTGGTCGGTGCGCGAGGCCGGCCGCCTCGGCCAGTGCGATCGCCGGGCGCACGCCGACGCCGATGACGATGAGGTCGGCCGTGAGCGACGTGCCGCCGCTCAGTCATCGCCGTCTTGCCCGTCGAGCTTCGTCACGGTCTCGCCGAGATGGAAGACGACGCCCTGCTTCTCGTGCAGTCGGCGCACGGCATCGCCGAGCTCCGGCCCATGACGCGCTCCAGCGGCCGCTGCTCCGGGCGCCGACGACGTGGACGTCGAGCTTGCGCGCGCGCAGCGAGGCCGCGACCTCGAGGCCGATGAAGCTGGCGCCGATCACCAGCGCGCGTCTTCGCGCGTCGCCGCCGCGGCGACGATCGCGCGGCTGTCGGCGAGCGTGCGCAGGTAGTGCACGCGCGGCAGCATCGGCGCCGGGCAGATCGAGGCGCACCGGATCGGCGCCGGTGGCGAGCAGGAGCGCGCCGTAGTCGAGCGCGCCGTGCCGTCGGCGAGAGGTGACGCGGCGGTTGCGCGGGTCGATCGCAGCGACGCGCGCGTTCGAGGCGCAGGTCGATGGCGCGCTTCTCGTAGAACTTCGGCGACTTCAGCGGGATCCATGACTCCTTCGCCGTGCCCGCGAGGATAGTCCTTCGACAGGTTCGGGCGGTCGCAGGGCGGGGCGTCGTCGGCGCTGAGCAGCGTGACCGGACGGTCGTAGCCCTCGCGGCGCAGCATCTCCGCGGCAGCGAAGCCCGGCGGCGCCGCCGCCGACGATGACGACCGAGGCGGGCCAGCCGGCGCGCTCGGCTTCGGCAGGCGCTCGCTTCGCGCCCGACGCCGGCTGCTTGTCGCGCACGAAGACCTTGTCGCCCTGGCGCTGGATGCGCCAGCGCGGCAGCGGATCGAAGGCGGGCGCCCGCACCGCCTCGCCCGTGCGCAGGCTGAAGCAGGCATGGTGCCAGGGGCAGCGGACGGTGTCGCCGACCATGAGGCCCTCGGCGAGCGGGCCCGTGATAATGCGTGCAGAGGGCGCCGACGGCGAACGAGCTCGTTGCCGCGGCGCGCCAGCAGCACGGCCTCGCCGTTGGCATGGCCCTGCAGCATGGCGCCATCGGCGATGTCGTCGAGCGCAATGCCGGCGGCGAGATCGGGGCCGGACGGCTTCGCGGCGTCTTCGCTCATGGAAATCCTCCTGGAATGTTCGGCCCGCGGCATTCTGACCGCGTTCACGATCCGTTAACCCGCGCGACCATAGAAAGTTCAATCATGCGAATAAAGGCAAATACGCCGTCCGAGCTCGGTGCTGCGCGATCGCACGCTGTGGATCTCGGTCGCCTGCTTCGCGGCGGTGCTGTTCATGGTCTACCGCGTCCTCGTGCATCACGATTCGCAGAACCTCTATCTCTCGGCCCTCTTTCTGGCGGTGTTCGGCTTCGTCTTCCTCGGGGCGGCCGATGTCGTGTTCGACCGGAAGGCTGAGACCTGCGCGCTGCGGCTGATCAGCAGCTTCCGCATCATCCGCGCCCGCCTACGCTTCCGCGACATCCTCGACGTCAAGGTCGAGATCGCGCCCGCGAACGGCCGCTCGAACACGACCATGTGCCGCCTGACGCTGGTGACCGCGTCCGGCCCGATCCCGCTCACGCGCAGCTACGAGCCGAGTCTGGAGCGCTACAACGCCATGCGCGACGCGGTCGTGCTGGCGCTCGCCGCCGACCTGCCGCTCTCGGCCGAGAGTCGATCTCGTGCAGGAGCTGGTGAATCAGGGCCGCACGATCGACGCCGTCACGCTGCTGGAGAACCGCGACAAGCTGAGCCTGACCGAAGCGCACAATCAGGTCGCCCAGCTCAAGGCTGCCGGCCGCGGCGGTCGATGAGGGAACGCTGCTGACAACGTGCTGTCAGGAGGGGCGGCCCCGGACCGGTTGATGTACGCGCGCCGGGTACCTAAATAGAACCGACGTCCTTCATTTCTCACGAGTAGTTACATGCTGGAAACCGCGAGCGCTGCCTCCCGCGTGCTGGTCGATCGCGCGGCGGATTGGCTGATGGCGCAGGCGTTGAACGATGCCGATCTCGAGAGCCGTCGTGCGCGGCGCCTGCGAGCGGCTGCATGCCGCGGGCGTGCCGATCGCGCGCGTGCAGCTCTCCTTCTCCATGCTGCATCCGCTCTACCGCGGCATCGGCTATACGTGGCGGCGCGGGCAGGGCCTGCAGGTCGATGCCTACCGGCACACGCCGCAGGGCACCGCCCAGCCCGAGCGCTACACCAAGAGCCCGTACTTTCACCTGAAGCGGCACGGCCTCGATCATATGCGCCGCCGGCTCGACACCGGCGGGGCGGCCGAATTCCCGATCTTCGACGACCTGCGCAAGGAGGGGCTCACCGACTACATCGCCTTCGCCAGCAGCTTCGAGACTGGGGAAGGGTCAGGGCATGATGGGCTCCTGGTCGAGCGACCAGCGCGGCGGCTTCACCGACGGCGAGATCGAGGCGTTGCTGGGCATCCAGAACACCCTGGCGGTGGCCTGCAAGATGGCGGCCCGCTCGGCGTGGCCAAGAGCGCGCTGTCGCCACCTACCTCGGCGCCCAGGCCGGCGAGCGCGTGCTCTCCGGCCAGATCAAGCGCGGCGACGGCGAGACCACGCGCGCCGCCATCGTCTGGGGCGACTTGCGGAATTCCACGGAGATGGCCGACAAGCTCGGGCGGCAGAACTATATCGACAGCCTCAACGGCTTCTTCGACGCCACTGCCGGGGCCGTGGCCGACGCCGGCGGCGAGATCCTGAGCTTCATCGGCGACGGCTTCCTCGCCATCTTCCCGAGCGGGCGCAACCAGAAGGAATCGAGCGAGGCCTGCAAGCTGGCGCTCTCGGCGGCGCTGAGGCCACGCACCGGATGACCGAGCACAACCGCCAGCGGGCGGAGCGCGACGAGCCGGCGCTCGGCTACGGGCTCTCGCTCCACATCGGCAACGTCATGTTCGGCAATGTCGGGCTGGCCGAGCGGCTGTCGTTCTCGGTGTTCGGCTCGACCGTGAACGAGGTGGCGCGGCTGGAGGCGCTGACCAAGAAGTTCGAGACGCCGATCGTTGCGAGCGAAGAATTCACCAGCTATTGCGGCGGCGAGTGGGAGGCGCTGGGTTCAGGAATCGCTGCGCGGCGTCAAGGCGCCGATGGCGGTGTTCCGGCCGACGCAGGCGGACGGCGCGCTGACGGCGGCGCGCGTCATCCAGCGCAGCCGCGTGCGCGACTTCAGCGACGCCGAGGCGGTCATTCTCCTGCATCGCGACAGCCCGGCCTAGGGCTGGACCGAGTACAACCTCACCCCTGACCCCTCTCCCGCTCCGCGGAGAGGGACACGATCAAGCGAGCACGGTCAGCTGTCGCTGTCGTCGGACGGGTCCAGCCCGTAGGTCTCGCTGCGGTGCTCCCACATGGTGGTCATCGCTTCCTCGAGGCTGTAGGGCTTGCCGCTGGCGGCCGCCACCTCGGCGCCTTCCAGCACCATGCCGGCGAAGGTGACCTTCTTGTCCTTCGGGTCGACGTCGAAGCGCAGCACGATCGAATGCTCCAGCTGGAGTTGGGACTCGGAGCGCATGTCGGCGGTGACGCGGACCTTGCCGGCGTTGACGCCGTCGTTGATATCGCTCGCCGACCAGGAGACGTCGAAGCGGCCGACGTAGAATTCCTGCTCGATCCAGGCGTCCAGGGTCTCCGAGTCATTCAGGCCGGTGCGCGCGATGCGCTCCACCGGCGTACTGCGAACGGTGTCGATCTCCGATCTCGTGGTCGCCACGGTCGGCGACGCTGGTCGTCAGCTTCGCCATGGCGAGGCCGAATATCAGGAGGGCCGCGAAAAAGACGAAGCGGAACATGGCCAGTCTCTCCGATATGACACTCTTGTTGCATGCCATCCGCGGGACCGGGGCGCCGGGGACGGCTGCTCAGGCTAGCCTGCCCGGCGTTAACGAGCGGTGAAGGCCGGTCCGGCTCCCTTGAGCGGCGGGGGGCGGGCCTTATACAGTTGGGCAGCACAACGAAGGGAGGAGCGAAATGCCCGGCAGGAAGATCCTGATGCTGGTCGGCGAGTTCAGCGAGGAATACGAGATCTTCGTGTTCCAGCAGGCCATGGAAGCGGTCGGCCATACCGTCCATGTGGTCTGCCCGGACAAGAAGAAGGGCGACGTCATCAAGACCAGCCTGCACGACTTCGAGGGCGACCAGACCTATACCGAGAAGCTCGGCCACTTCTTCCCGCTCAACAAGACCTTCAAGGAGGCGCGCGAGAAGGACTATGACGCCGTCTACGTGGCCGGCGGGCGCGGGCCGGAATATATTCGCATATATCCGGCGGTGATTTCGCTGATCCGCGACTTCCACAAGTCGGGCAAGCCGATCTTCAGCATCTGCCACGGTATCCAGGTGCTGGCGGCGGCCGAGATCATCGACGGCCGCAAGGTGGCGGCGCTGCATTACTGCGAGCCCGAGGTGCGGCTCGCGCGCGGCATCTATGTGGACGTCGCCGCCGGAGGCGCGACGCGCGACGGCAACATGGTGACCGCCAAGGGCTGGCCGGGCCTGGCCGCCTTCATGCGGCTCTGCCTGGAGGTGCTGGGCACGGAGATCCGCCATGGGGAGATGCTGATGGCGGCGCGGCCTGGAGCGCGCGGCGGCGGCGCGGGTGCGGACGGCGCGACGGGCGAAGCGGTAGGCCGCGGACCGAGTACGACCCCTCACCCCGACTCTCTCCCGCTCGCGCGGGAGAGGGGGCATGAGCGGGTTCGTGATCGGCGTCACTGATTCCCCGTCGGCGGTGCGGGCAATATGATTGCGCGGCGGCCACTTGGCCGCCGTTTCGCAGAAGGAGCTTTCGCGATGGCCGCTGCCTCCGCCAAGTCCCTGACCAAGCCGTTCGGCCTGCTCTCCGCTTTGTGGTTGGCCGCGGGCGGCGCCTACATCCTCTACGCCTGGATCACCTATAGCGGCCTCTATCGCTGGGCGGCCGAATGGGAGATGGCCCAGTTCGGCTCCTACGAGGTCGAGGGCACGGTGATCGGCCTGTTCATTGCGCTGATCGGGCTGCCGGCGAGCCTGCTGGCGCTGCTGGGCAAGAAGTTCGGGCGACCGGCGGCCGGTGCCGGCGTGACGCACGCGCCGCCCGCCAAGCGCCAGGTTTCGCCGCGCACATTCGCGCTCATCGGCTTGGCCGCCATCGCCGTGGCAGTCGGGTCGGGCTGGCTCGGCTACCGCAAGTCCCAGCAGCCCGTCGCCTTCGAGGCCGTGAACCTCAGTGATCACCGGGCGCCGCAATCGACGCATGTGGAGATGACCGGCGTCGCGCAGACCGGCATGATCGTCGAGTGGGAGGAGACGATCAACGGCGACAAGACCACGACGACTTACTTGCCGCTGACCGCGCCCGACTGGCAGGAGAGCCAGCCCATCACCTATTTCCTGCGGCCGGCCGTCAACGCCATCGCCGGGCCGGACGGCTACCACATGATCGACGCGAACTCGCCGCCGTTCGCGCTGACCCAGAAGGGCGTGCTGTTCAGCAACGACCTGCCGGGGGCGGTGCGGACGGAGTATGAGAAGCACGGCCTCACCCTGGCCTCGCCCGCCTACGTGCTGGACACCAGGAGGACGCCGATCTCGAGATCTACTGGGAAGTCGCCGCCGGCGCCGGGATCACCGCGCTGGTGCTGCTGCTGAGCGCCGCGCTGGTGCCGATCGCGCAGCGCCGGGCGGCGAAGCGGCAGGGCCGCGCCTAGCTAGTGGGATCGTGTCAGGGACATACGTCGGAAGCTTCGACTAGGCGTCGCGTCGACGGCTACCATCCGGATTGTTTCATCCGGTCGTAAACGCCAAGCGCTTGTGCGCCCCATTTCAGGGGCGTTCGAGATGCTCGGTGGAAGAAAGGAAGAGCGCTCCAACAGCCCTGCGGCTCGGGATTTCGCCCGGCTTGCGGAGGCGTCGTACTCTGCACGCGGTGAACCGCGATGGCCTGGCGCGCGACATCGAACAGGAAGTACGTCGCCCGGAGATCGGCCGTGAGCGGGCGGCCGACGGTGCCGGGATTGATGAGGTAGTATGCATCCTCACGCAGGAACATCCTCGTCGCCGGTTCTCGCCCGGATCTCATCGTCTCGACGTTCGAAGATCCTGACCCGGTGCGTATTGCCAAAGGCGCAGACATGCGCGCCCGATGGATCCGCGGCCAGCGCCTTGAAGCTGAGGCGTCGCAGGTCGTCGTTGACCAGCCGGACCTGCTCGCACCCGGATTCGGGATGCAGGGGCGCCGTGGACCACGACGAGGTGGTTGTCGATGCGCATCTTCAGCGGCAGCCCGGCAAGAAACTCGATCGCGTCCGAGCTGAGTTGTCCGCGCGTCCAGGCAACGGCCCGAGGCGGCGGTATGGGTGAGATCCTTCCGTCGTGATTTGACCTGTGACGGCCCTATCGTGATTGCCCGCGATACTCAGGACATCGAGCTCACGAAGCAGAGATATGCATTCTTCGGGGTTGGCGTTGTATCCGACGATGTCCCCCAGGCAAACGATGCGGTCCACCGTCTGCGCGGAAATCTGCTGCAGGGTCGCCTGCAGCGCTTCCAGGTTCGCGTGTATGTCGGAAATGATTGCGAGCTTCACGCTCGGACCCTCCTCAAGCCTTTCGTGGCGGCTGCTTGCGGCCCGTGCCGCGGCGCGTGCGCGACCGCCACAGAACCATGCGCCGCGCAGCACGGGCATGGGGTCATCCCAGGCGATGGCCGACTTCGCCTCGCAGCGCAACGCCCAGGGCAGCCAAACGGCGAGCGGAATCTCGCAGGCTCTGGCCGCCGATATGTCCTGCCACATAAGGCACCAGCGAACGCCGGCCCGGGCGCGTCGCACGGCTGGCCGCGGCCGTCCCACGGCGTCGGCGTAGACCAGAGCCGGCAGATTCACTCCGGCCACGGCCCCAGGTGATGCCAAAGGTTGAAGCGGGGTTGATCTCCAGGATATGAAGCTTGTCATCGGGGCCCCGCTTGAAGTCGACCTTGGCGACGCCTCGCAGATTGAGGCGCTGCACCAAAGCGCGACCGTGGTTCGTCACGTCCTCCTTCTCGGTGACTTCCAAGGCCGTACTGAATCCGAAGGCGCTCGGGTAGGTTCGAATCTTCCGACCGGTGAACTTCGCCGACGATCGCGCCCTGCTCATCGACGTAGACGTGATAACTACTCGATGCGGCTCTCCGGACCGGGGATGAGTTCCTGCGCAAGCAGGTCCGTTCCGGAGGCGACCAGACGCGCGGCCATAGCTCCCGCATCGCCGCGGAGTATCGACCTGGAGTGCCTTGCGCATTCCCCAGATAGCGCCCCACGAGCTGTCTCGGGTGGGTGGCTTGATGATGATCGGGAAATTCAAGTCGAGGCGCGGGGAGACAATCCCCGATCGTGCAAATCCGGCGCGTCGCCGGCACCGGAAGCTGCAGGCGTTCCGGCCAACTCGTGAAATCGCGCTTTATCGACGAGATCTTCGATCAAACGCTCGTCGCTGAGGACAAACCGAAACGCCGATTTCAGACGGTGTCGATAGCGAGAGACGAGCAGCAAATGCGAGTCTTCCGTGCAGAAGAGCACAGGTGGTCCCGGGCTGCGCGGCGCCGAAGCGCGCGAGGGCATCCACCAGATCCTCCGTCGCCTCCCAAAATCTTCCCAGTAGAGGGCTGCCCGCGTGAAGCGCGAATGGACTGACGGGCTGCCTCGTGGCGTCACCACGGCGCAGCGAATGCCGTGGCCAGACCCAGGGGGCGCACCAGGTCCATCCCGCCGCCTATGATGCACGCCAGTGCGGCTGTCGAAGGCGCGCTGCTCATGATGGAGCACAGCGACAGACCAAGTCGCTGCCCGCCACTTCGGACGCGTCGACCTGCGCCGGGCGGATTGGATTGAGCAATGCCACGGTCCCCTCCTCCGAGATCTTCGGGTGCCGCCCCCAGCCCAGGCCGCCCCCCAGTTTAAGTGCGATGAGCGCCGTCTGTTCCATTCCGTCCCGGCTTTTTTGGCGTCTGCCGGAACACCGCCAACTTTGCGGGCGTTTATGCGTTGCAGCGTAGGTTGCCTGATCGCGTGCGTTTTGAGGGTGAATGAAAGTATCCGTTTGTCGGCCGTCTGAGCTGAATGCCACGCGATTTGGAGCTATGGCACTCCTTTCAATGCGCGACAGACACGCTGGCCGGTCCCTTTCTTACCCAGAGTTTGTTTGCGCGATGAGCGAGCGGCGCTCAGGCATGAGACTCTCGCGATCCTGGAGGAGGGCGACAAGGTCGTCGGCTTCTTTCCGTTCGAGCGCCGCGCCTTCGGAATAGGAAGAGCATTCTGCTACGGGCTCTCCTGATATGCAGGCGCTCGTGCATGCTCCCGGATACGAGTGAGATGAGCGTGGAACTGCTGGAAGCCTGCCGGACTCGCGGTATGGGAGTTCGACCACCTGGTCTCGGAGCAAGTGCGCCATTTCTCTCCCAGGAATGCTCACCGCGAGCGTCGCCGGTCGTCGATCTGACGGACGGTTGGGAGAACTGGATCGCCCGCAAGAAAGCGAGCCAGAAGAATCCAAGCGGAGCAGGGGAACAGGAGCGAAAGCTCGTGCGCGAGCATGGGCCGCTGCGGTTCGCGGTCGACAGTCGCGACCCGCGCCATCTGGAGCAGACTCATGCGATGGAAATCCGCCCAATACCGCCGCACCGGCAGGTGTCCGATCGTTTTCGCCCGTCGTTGGTTCGCGGACGGCATGCGGCGGTTGTTCGAGCATCGCACCGATAACTTCTCCGCCGAGCTCTCCGGTGACGTTCGTGGGGGACCGCCCGGCATCGCTTTATCTGTCGTTGCGCTCGAGCGGCATATTGGCCGGATGGTTTCCGGCCTACGATATCGACCTCGCTCCCTATGGCGTAGGAACGATCCACCAGCGGCATCTGCTGATGCACGCCGCCCGGAACGGCATCAGGCTCTTCGACTGCGGCGCCGGCGAGGAGCGCTACAAGCAGACCTTCCGTGATTTTGACATCGGGTTGGCGCGCGGTGTGCTGCGGCGCAACGCTGGCGATCGCTGTTGCTCATCACCTGCAGCGAACGCCGAGGAAACTCGCGACGGAGTTCGTCCTCAAGGGCCGCCATTGCGCAAGGCTGCAAGGAAGGCTCTGCTCCTGATCGAAACCTGCGCTCACGCGTCTGCATCCGGGTTGATCGGCATCGGGATTGCCGGAAGCTCGCGCTCCGTTCCGCGCGCTTCCGGCGTCCTTGGTCGCCAGCCCCAGTCAGGGACGACTGCTGCGCGGATGCTGCTGGCAGCCCGCGGGGAACGTGACCCAGGGGTGCTTGCTCTCGCACCAGACGGCGTAGCTCGGCGGCGGGAAGGCCGGATCGGCGAAGTTGCCGGCGGAGATGCCGATCGAGTCAGGCGTGGCCTCCGCATACCAGTAGACCGTGCTGCCGCAGACCGGGCAGAAATAGTTGTCGATCCAGCGGCCCTTCCAGGAGCTGCGGCGCCAGCAGGTGCTCCTGCCTGCAATCGAGACCAGCGCCGATTTCGGCCAATAGGTGGAGACGCCGAAGACACTGCCGGTGCCCTTCTGGCATTCGAGGCAGCTGCGAGGCGGCGACATAGTCCGGCTCGCCCTCGACGGTGACCGTCAGCTGCCCGCAGGAGCAGGCGGCGGTGCGCGACATGATGGTGATCCTCCCGTTTCCTCTGAGGGTGACCGAACCAGCCGCCCCGAGGCAAGGGCGACTGGACGCTCAGGCCGCGGCGTGGATCCCGGCGGCGCGCACGCCTTCGTCGACGGTACCGGCGAATTGCGCGAAGTTCGCTTCGAAGCGGCGCGCGACCTCCGCCGCCGTCTCGTCATAGGCGCGCTTGTCGCGCCAGGCGTTCGCGCGGCTGCAGCACCTCGCGCGGCACGCCCGGGCAGGCCTCCGGCACCAGCAAACCGAAGGCAGGGTCCGTGCCGCATCGGCGCGCGCTTGAGAGGCGCCGTCGAGCGCGGCGTGCAACGAGGGCGCGGGTGTGGGCGATGGAGATGCGCTCGCCCGTGCCGTAGGCGCCGCCGCTCCAGCCGGTGTTGACCAGCCAGCAGCAGACGCCGCGCGCGGCGATGCGGTCGCCGCAGCATCTTCGCGTAGACCGGCGGATGGCGCGGCATGAACGGCGCGCCGAAGCAGGTGGAGAAGGTCGCCTGCGGCTCGCGCGACGCCGGCCTCGGTGCCGGCCACGCTGCGCGGTGTAGCCGGAGAGGAAGTGGTACATCGCCTGCTCCGGCGTGAGCTGGCTGATCGGCGGCAGCACGCCGAAGGCGTCGGCCGGTCAGCATGATGACGTTCGTCGCGGATGACCGGCCGATGCCGCTCGCGCTCGACGTTGGGGATGAAGTCGATCGGGTAGGAGGCGCGCGTGTTCTCGGTAGCGCTGTCGTCGTCGAGATCGAGCTCGCGCGTCGCTCGTTCATGACGACGTTCTCGCAGGACGGTGCCGAAGCGGCCCGGTGGTGGCGTAGATCTCGGGCTCGGCTGCGGGATCGAGGCGGATGACCTTGGCGTAGCAACCGCCCTCGAAATTGAACACGGAATGCGCTGCTCCAGCCATGCTCGTCGTCACCGATGCAGCGTGCGTCCGCGCTCGGCCGGAGAGCGTCGTCTTGCCGGTGCCGGAGAGGCCGAAGAAGATGGCCGTGTCGCCGTCGCGGCCGATGTTGGCCGAGCTAGTGCATCGGCAGCACGCCGCGGCGGCAGCAGGAAGTTCATCACGGTGAAGATCGACTTCTTGATCTCGCCGGCGTAGGAGGTGCCGCCGATGAGCACGAGGCGGCGCGCTGAAATCGAGCAGGATGAACGCTTGCCGAGCGTGCGTGCCGTCGCGCTCGCGGATCGGCCTTGAAGTCCGGCGCGTGGATGACGGTGAAGCGCGGCGCGAAGCCGTCGCCGCTCCTCCGCGTCGGACGGATGAACATGTTGCGGGCGAACAGGCTGTGCCACGCATGTTCGGTGATGACGCGCACGGGCAGACGGTAGTTCGGGTCGGCACCGGCGAAGAGGTCCTGGACGAAGACGTCGCGGCCGCGCAGGTAGGCGGCGACGCGCATCTGCAAGCCCGTCGAACACGTCCTTGGCGATCGGGCGGTTGACCTCGCCCCACCAGATGTCGTCGGTAGTCGCGGCATCCTGGACGATGCGAAGCGATCGATGCGGCGAGCGGCCCGTGCGGGCGCCGGTGCGGGCAACGAGGCGCCGTCCGGCCGACAGCCGCGCCTCGCCGCGCTGGAGGACCTGCTCGTAGAGCGCGGGCACGGCGAGGTTCCAATGCACGGCGCCGAGGCCGCCTGCAGACCCGCGGCCGAGATGCGAAGCCTTCGCCCAACAACTCTGCCGCGCCTTCGGTTCTAAAGCTTCATCGCTTCCTCCAGAAGAAATGCGCGGGATCGCGCTCCGCCGGATCTCGGCAGGCTTGCGCAATCCCGCCCGGAGTTTTCTCAGACAGAATAAGGCCTCCCCCTTGTGGGATAGGCGTGACATGGAAACGGCCGAAGAAAGAGACGCGACGAGTTCGGTAGCGATTTGTATTGCTGACAGCAGTTGGTGCGATTATGGGACCGACGGTTACACGGAGGCAAGGCGCATGAATCAAAGCTCACTTCCCCAGGCGTGACGGAGCTGGACGAACTAGAAATCCTCGTGATCGTCGACCAGCGAGACCGATACGCTGTCGAGCATCGATGAGGGCGTGCCGCAGGTTCCGGAGGTCGTCCTGCACGCGGCTCGTACGCCGGCGAGCCGCACGCACGGACACGAGGTGCAAGGTGGTGTTCGACCAGCTGTGCTGCGCCTGCCACGGGTTCTCCGTGTTGATCACGGGACGGAGGACGGGCATCAGCACCGCATGCTCTTCGATGTCGGTCCCTATCCCGATGTCTGAAGCTCGACAACGCGCGGCGCCTCGCCGTCGACCTCTTCGACCATCGAGTGGGTCTTCCTGTCGCACTGGCATTTCGACCACAGCGGCGCGTTTCCGGAGGTCATCGCCGCCATCAGTGCCGGGCGCGTACCGCGGGCAGGCCTCGGCCGGCCGATCGTCGACCTCTGCCATCCGAGCCGGCCGGACCAGCGCGGCATTCTGCTGCCGAGCGGGACGATGCTCCTGCTCCGCAGGAACCTACGTTCGAGGCTATCGCGCGGGCCGGCGGCGAGATCGTGAAGCGCGACGATGCTCACGCCGCCTGCGACGGCTTCTTCTTCGCGAGCGGCGCGATCGATCGCGTCGCCACCGATTATGAAACCGGTCTCGTCGGCCACCATAGTTTCCGCGGCGCTGTCTGCAGTCCGATCCGTTGATCATGGACGAGCGCTTCGTCGCCGCCGGCGTGACGCGGCCGCGGCGTCGACCGTGTTTTCCGCCTGCTCCCATGCCGGAATCGGTCAATGCGTGCCTGGCGGCCAAGGCGCAATTCCCGGACACGCCCATCGACCTCGTACTCGGCGGCTATCACCTTGCCGGCAAGCTCCATGGAACCGCGGATCGGGGCGACAGTGCGCGACCTGAAGGCGCGCGCATCGATCCCCACCTGGTCGCTCCAGGCCACTGCACCGGCTGGCGCGCAAAGTCCATCTCGCGGCTGTCTTCGCGCTCCGGCCGCTACGCGCCCAGCGTGGTCGGCACGCTCTACCGGTTGGCTGCCACTCGGAGCTGACGGTCCGTCACGAAGCGCGCGCCGACGCTACGAGAGCGCCTGCACCAGGCCGCTGAAGAGCGGAAGCCGTCGGTGCTGCCTTGCAGCGGATCGATGGCGTTCTCGGGGTGGGGCATCATGCCCAGGACGTTCTTGGTCTCGTTGAAGACGCCGGCGATGTCGCGGGCCGAGCCGTTGGGGTTGCCGTCGACGTAGCGGAAGCGCAATCTGGCCGCGTTCTTCCAGGCGGTCGAGCGTTGCTTCCTCGGCGAAGTAGTTGCCGTCGCCATGGGCGACGGGGACGCTGAGGGTCTGGCCCTTCTCGTAGCCGCTGGTGAAGAGCGTCTGGCTGTTCTCCACCTTCAGGGTGACGCTGTGGCAGACGAACTTCAGGCTGGCGTTGCGCAGGAGCGCGCCCGGCAGGAGGCACGGCCTCGGCCAGGACCTGGAAGCCGTTGCAGACGCCGAGCACGGCCACGCCTCTCTTCGCGCGCTCGCCGCCACCTCGCGCATGACCGGCGAATGCGCGGCCATGGCGCCGCAGCGGAGATAGTCGCCGTAGGAGAAGCCGCCGGGGATCAGGATGAGGTCGACATCGGGCAACTCCGTGTCGCGATGCCAGACCATGGGCAGGCTCGCGGCCGGTGGCCTGGAGGAGGCGCGGCGCGGGCGTCCTGCTCGCGGTTGGAGCCGGGGAAGTAGCGACGATGGCGGAGTTCATGAGCATTGCATGATCGTTGTGCGTCCTTCGACGGCTCAGGATGAGGAGATTCTTCATGGCACAAAGAAAACCCTCATGCTGAGCTCGTCGAAGCACGCACTACGCTGATCCAAGCGTCTTATCCGATTTCCACCGAATAGTTCTCGATCACGGTGTTGGCCAGCAGCTTCTTGCACATTTCGTCGACGCGGGCGCGGGCCTGCGGCCTGGTCGGTCTCGCCGAGGTCGAGCTCGATGTATTTGCCCTGGCGCGACGCCGTCGACGCCGGAAAAGCCGAGGGAGGCGAGGGCGTGCTGAATACGCGCGGCCCTGCGGGTCGAGGCACGCCCGGCTTCAGGGTGATGTGAACCTTTGCCCTCACTGGACCGTGTCCGGGCCTTGCATGTCGCGCGAGGCCGGCCTCCGGCAGGATGCCGAGGCGGCGGGCGACTTCCTGGTAGGCCTCGGCGACCTTGCCGAGGTCCTGGCGGAAGCGGTCCTTGTCGAGCTTCTCGTTGGTCTTCACGTCCCACAGCCGGCAGTTGTCCGGGCTGATTTCGTCGGCCAGGATGATGCGCATCTCCTCGTTCTCGTAGAGGCGGCCGAACTCGAGCTTGAAGTCGACCAGCTTGAGGCCGACGCCGAGGAAGAGGCCGGAGAGGAAGTCGTTGATGCGCAGCGCGAGCGACATGACGTCGTCGATGTCCTGCGGGTTGGCCCAGCCAGAAGGCGGTGATGTGCTCCTCGGAGACCATCGGGATCGCCCAGCTCGTCGGACTTGTAGTAGAACTCGACGATCGAGCGCGGCAGCTGCGTGCCCTCGGCCAGGCCGAAGCGCTTGGCGAGCGAGCCGGCGGCGACGTTGCGCACGACCACCTCGAGCGGGATGATCTCGACTTCGCGCACCAGCTGCTCGCGCATGTTGAGGCGGCGCAGGAAGTGCGTGGGCACGCCGGCCTCGTTCAGGCGCTGCATCAGGTACTCGGAGATGCGGTTGTTGAGCACGCCCTTGCCGGTGATCGATGCCGCGCTTCTGGTTGTTGAAGGCGCTGGCGTCGTCCTTGAAGTATTGCACCAGGGTGCCCGGCTCGGGCCCCTCGTACAGTACCTTGGCTTTTCCTTCGTAGATGCGGCGGCGGCGGGACATGCAGTGCCTCGCCAAAGACAGCGATCCGTGGAATCAAACGGGAACGAGCGTCCACCACCAACGGATAGGCTGCATATAGCAGGTCGATGCCGGCAAAACAATGACGGGTCCGGACGGCACGGGCGTCGAGGAGAAGTGTAGCGACTCAAGCGGTTATTGCTGGCGTTGCTCGACTCTCCCAGGCTTCATCCGGGCATTCATCCTCATGTGCGGCGCGCTGACGCCGCGGCGTGGATCGCGGGTCAAGCCCGGCATGACAACTTATCGGCTTACACGTTGACGCGAACTCGACATATCCACATCGGCGAAGGGATGTTCGCCTGGGCGGCCGGGGGCGAAGCGCCAGAGCGGGCGGCGTTTGCGGCCGACGGCCGGCAACGCGATGAGCGAACTCGACACCGTGGCGAGATCCCGAGGGGGTCGCGAAGGCCATGGCGTCGGTGGGCTGGTCGCCGTCCGCGCTGTCGCCGCTCCCGAGCAACGCCTCCCACGAGCGCCAATCGCCGCTCTCGGGATCGGGGGTGCGGCCTGTTCGAAGCGCGGCAGATAGGAGCGCATGCGCCGGCTCTTCGACGTGTCGTTGCGGTCGTGGGCGGTGATCATGGAGACGCCCGGCGGCAGCGGCCAGGCCTCGATCCAGCCCTTGGCGTGGCCCAGATTGCGCAGCCAGAAGGCCTCGCGGTTGTCGGCGACTACCATGTTGAAGGCGCGGTAGGCGACGGGATCGAGCGCGCCCAGCGCTCGGCAGCCGCCGCCGCGTCGGCGTGATCGAGGGCCTCCAGCACCAGCTCGCCGCGGCTGCGGCGGCCGGGCTGCGGGCCCAGGGTGTTCATGCGGTTCATGATGGCGGCGACCACGCCCTCGTCGTTGACGCCGAGCCAGCTGCCGCCGGCCAGCTTATCGAGCCCGGCGACGACATTGCGGCGGTCCGGCCAATGGCGGTGCCGGCGGCGCCCAGGCGAGCCGGCCATCTCGTCGCGGTTGGCGCCGAGGATGAGCGGCCAGGCATCGTTGGGGCGATGGAGGATGACGACGCTGCACAGTGCGGGATTTGCCGAGCTTCGCTCTTGTCCGCTATAACCTTGACCCGCCCACCGGCGGGGCCACATACCATTCAGAGGTCGGCATCCGGGGCAGCAGCAGCATGGCGACGTTCGACGACCGCGAGAAGGGCTTTCGAGCAGAAGTTCAAGCACGACAAGGAGCTCGAGTTCAAGGTCACTGCCCGCCGCAACAGGCTCCTGGGCTTGTGGGCTGCCAAGGAACTGGGTCTGCCGGATGCCGAGGCCGAGGCCTATGCCAAGACCGTGGTCATGGCCGACTTCCAGAGGCCGGGCGACGATGACGTGGTCGAGAAGATCGTCGCCGACTTCAAGGAGAAGGGCATCAACATGAGCGAGCACCGCGTGCGCAAGCACATGTCGGAGTTCCTCGATATGGCCCGCAAACAGGTGATGACCGAACAGAAATAGCTGACGCCGGGGGGCGCCAGGGGAGCATTGTCATGGCACGTTCGGCGGTTTGGGTCGGCACGGCAGCGCTGGTCGCGGTTGCGGTGTCGGTCGCGGCGACGGCTGCATCGGCGGAGACTCTGAACGAGGCGATGGCCACGGCCTATGCCAACAATCCCACGTTGCAGGCGGCCCGCGCCCAGTTGCGCCAGGTCGACGAGCAGGTGCCGCAGGCGCTGTCCAACTGGCGTCCGACCGTGAATATCCAAGGTGACATCGGCCCGGAATGGGAAAAGGACACGATCCGGGGCGCGAACGACAAGACCAACTCGCGCGTGCCGAAATCGGCTTTTCTCAGCTTGACCCAGCCGATCTACCGCGGCGGCCGCACGGTCGCACAACGCGACCAGGCCGAGAATCCTCGTCAGCGCCGGACGCGCCCAGCTGACGAATGTGGAGCAGCAGATCCTGCTGCAGGCGGTGACCGCCTATGTCGACGTGCTGCGCGACATGCGGGTGCTCGAGCTGACAAAGAACAACGAACAGGTGATCGGTGAGCAGCTGAAGGCGACGCGCGAGCGCTTCACCGTCGGCGAGGTCACGAAGACGGACGTGTCGCAGGCCGAATCGCGGCTGGCGCGCGCCGTGGCCGATCGCATCCAGGCGCAGGGCAACCTGACCTCGTCGCGCGCCGTCTACCGGCAGGTGATCGGCATGCCGCCGGGCAAGCTCGAGCGTCCCCGACCTGCCGGGCGGGTTGCCGAGCGGCGAAGAGGAGACGATCGCGCTGTCCGAGAACACGCCGACCGTGAACGAGGCCGTGTTCGTGGAGCGGGCGTCGCGCGACGGCACGGACGTGGTGTTCGGCGAACTGCCGCCCACGATCTCGCTCATCGGGCAGGTGGGGGTAGACGACGAGGTCAACAGTGAGCGTGCTGAGCTTCGGGCACGGCCACGATCTTCGCGCAGGTCACAATTCCGCTCTACCAGGCCGGGGCGTCGAGAGCCGCGTGCGCGAGAGCAAGCAATTGACGGCGCAGCGGCGCCAGGAACTCGACGAGGCGCGCCGGCTGGCGACACAGGATGCCACGACGGCCTGGCAGGCGCTGGAGACGGCGCGCGCGCAGATCGAGTCGTTCACGGCCGAGGTCGACAGCGACCCAGGTGGCGCTCGATGGCGTTCGGCAGGAGCAGCAGGTGGGTCTGCGTACCGTGCTCGACGTACTCGATCAGCAGCAGGAGGTCCTGAACGCCGAGGTGAGCCTGGTCGTCGCGCGGCGTGACGCCGTCGTCGCCGCCTACCAGACGCTCGGCGCGGTCGGCACGCTGACGGCGGCCGACCTGAAGCTGCCGGTCGACCTCTACGATCCCGAAAAGCACTATCGCGAAGTGCGCGACAAGTGGTTCGGCCTGAACGCCTCGGGGCAGTGACGGTGGCGCGCGCGGCGACGGCTAGTAGACGGCGCCGGCCGAGCGCCTGACGAGCCGGATCTCGCCGTTCGTGTTCGACGCAATTATTGAATTCCGGCGTGCCCGAGACGAGGCCGCGGAAGCCGCAGCGATCCGCGAACTCCTGCTCGAGATCGACCTCCTTGGTCGCGGTCTCGCAAGCCGAGAGCAGGAGAGCGGCGCCGATCAGCAAGGCGAGCGACGTGTTCAACAAGGCGGCCCGAAACCTCGTCCTGAGCCCGGCTGGTCGAAGGTGCGCCTCTACGTTCATCTGCTCGACAAGGGCAACTACGAGGCCTGAAGGAGTTTGCACGCGACTCCCGCGTCGACGTTGTGGCCCAGTCTGGTGGCGGCCGGGAAGCCCCTGCCAGCCTCACCAGCGAAATCATCGTGACCTTCATGCTGCGGCTCCTCGAGGGAACACGCTACGCGCGCGTAGCCGCGCTTCCAGGCCAGGGGCTGGCAGGCGCAAGGTCGGCCAGACGCGGCAGGCCGTACGAGCCGCGGAGCGCGACGACAAAGCGGTGCGGAAGCCGCTGCGGCACGCGGCCATCGGCATGAAGAAGGAAGGCGTGGCGGTGAGCATGCGCGCGTTCATCGAGGTGGCCTTCTGCCTCGATCGAGAGGCCGGCGAAGCCGCTCACCGGTAGCATTCATCCCGGCATCGAGGTATGGAACCGGATCCAGGTCGCTCTATCGCGCGCGCAAGCCGGACTGACCTGCTTCCTCTCGCCGCCGGCCGTGCTCGGTAGTTTGCTGCTGTCCCTGATCGGGGTGCACTCAGCTGCGGCGGCTCGTGCTGCACACCGCCGCCAGCAGCATGAATGCCCCCAAGCTCCATACTGCTGCATTCACGCGGAGCCCCGCCGAACCCCGGCGGGATCTCTTTGTGCTGGCGGCCGTGCTTCGATTGGCTCCTCCCAAACAGGGCCAGCGACCATTCCGCATACGGAAGCTCTGGACTATGGCCAGCTGGTTCTCGTGCCTTGATCGGTATGAACCTACGGTACATACTTACCTAGGATTGTAGGCACAGTGGAGACTAAGTCGATCGACATTGGGGAAATCGCATGTCAACTGGGCCGTTAGCGATAGTGTTCGCTGGGATGACTGCGATGCTCCCTGTTCGCTTCTCCTTGGGCGGGCGTCCGCCGATGAACTCAATACAGCAGACGACGACTTGGCATTGCCGGATCAGCCGGCCGGCAACGAAACGCTAGCGAAGCAGTCAGGGTCCTCCCCACCCTGTGAACATCGTGGACACTAACAACAACGTCGAGCAGCAGCAGCAGAACTCGATCGTCGGTTTGCCGACGACAATGACCATGGCGATCACCAAGAGCGGCACCATCGCCATTGGTAACGAAAGCTCCAGCGCAGCATCACCTGATGTGCATCGGCGACCGTTATACACAGCGGTATGCAACAGACGCCATCAAATCTAACGGCGGCAGCCGATCCTGATAGGGATGCTGCCAGCTTCCCTTCCGCCATCGGCTGTGCTGTTCGCTTGTGCCGCTTTAGCATTGGTAGTACCTGCGAAACCCCGCATACCATCAACAACGTTGCGAACCTGCTCCGGTCTTGGAGTTCTTGCTCGGCTCCCGCGGATTGACCTGCTGTTCCTCAGCTGCCTTGATTTCTGCGACAAGCTCTGGATGCGCGCCCGCCGGTGTGTACGGGTCATCGTTCCCCGCTGAACCGCAGTCGTCATCTGCATATCTTCTGTAATCAACTGATCATAGCGCTGGCTGGTCAGCGCCGGGTTAGCGTGTTCGTAGGTGCGGACAGCGTCAGGCGCACTGCCGCCACTGCAATTCCTGTGGGCAAGGCATTCTCTGCGATGCCCGCCAGGCTGTTGGGATCATACGCGTAGCATGCCGCTACAGGCCCTTACATCGGCGACCAGTTTGGCGCGCGCTTGCATCAACGGGGCCGCAGCAGACGATGATTTCGATGACGTTTGGCTGCTGAGCACGCCGCAATCAGAAGGGCAATGCCCAGGAGCGAAAATAGACGTACCGTCATCATGGTTCCACCCTTTCAATTTGTAGCTTCAGGCTCCCTATGGGACCTCGCCTGGAGGTGAACATTATGCCGAAAGTGGGCCCGGCTGAATCCAATCTCACTCGCGGGCTAGCCAGCACTACGGCGACGACGCCACGCTAGAGGCCGCTCGGCGCGCCGATCAGATGCTAGACGAGGGCGACATGGCCGGCTCCGAGACGTGGCACCGATCCTTGAACGCGATCGAGCGGCTGCAGGCGAAGGTGCCGGCGGAGGGCGAGAAGGTGCACCAGCTGCCGGCCTTCCAGTTGATCGGTAGCAGCAGTTGCGGGCCCTGGGCTTCATTAGAGCCTCCAGGGTGCGCTTGTCCGGTCGCGGTGGGGCAGGCTGGGTGCCGCCTGACCTGGCGGACCTTGGCAGGGGCTTCGGCGTCGATCTGAGTGACGATCCTCTGGCGCCCCCGGTGCAGCAGCGGCATGTTCTGACAGACGATCGTCTCCAGCTCCTGATACTCGGCCAGCGTCAATCCGATCTGCCGCACGACGGTCTCCTGGCGAACTGCTCGATCTCGGCCATCAGCGGCGAGACCAGGGTGACGTCCATCAACTGGCCTTCGACGGTGAAGATCGCCCCACCCCATGCAGTCCGACTTCTGGCCGTCGGGCGCTCGGCGAAGAACGCCTTCAGCTCCGGAACGCAGGCGACGAGGTATGGCGCCGCGCGCATGCCCTCGGCCGTGCGCGAGTCGTAGGCGCTCGACGGCAGTCCGGCGATGACCGGCTCCTGATCGAGCCCCCCGTGTAAGTGCAGCCGTCCCCATCCGACGCCGACGCGATGCTCACCGACAGAAGCAACGTCCACAGCAGGGATGATGGTCGCGCCCACTTGCACAGTTCGACGATCGGCGGCGCAAATCCCATGGCCGCTGCTGCATCTGCGACACCTCGGCCGCCGTCGAAGCCCGCCAAGTCGGCGAGTCGCTCGGTCCAGTGGCGGTCCGCTGGCGACGATCTTGACGACATCGGCTCGGGAGGTGGTCGCCATGGCCGCGGACATCGCCTTGATCGAAAGTCGGCGGTGGCACTCAGCCACAGGTAGTCTCCCGCCTGGCGCCCGGGCACTGCGCCAGCTGACCTGCAAGCTCGCCGACGATCCACCGCGCCGAACGCGTGCCGCACGTCCGGGCGCTGCAGATGCAAGATGGCTTCAGCAGGCAGCCGCCGCGTCGGCGGTTCCGTCCTCCGCCATGATTTCCAGGAGCCGGACGTGGACGGGTAACGCCGGTCGCCCGGCGAGCTTGGCGGCCAGCACCCCGGCTTCCTCCCGGCGACTCTCTGCGGATCAGCTTCTGAACCGCAGAAGCATATCGCCAGCGATGGGCCTTCAGGGTGGTCACGCGGTCAGCTTCCACAGGACGGCCTGGCTCTGCGGACCCGCACGACGCCGGTCTTCTCGTCGAAGCCCTTGGCCTTCGACAGGTCCAGCCAGCTCCTTCGTCGCCGCCGGCGATCCAGGCCCACGGCGTACTGGACGAGGCGAGGTGAGGTGAGGTGAGGGTGAATCCTGACGATCTCGTCGGGCTTGGGCTCCTCGGCTCTGCCGGAGCACCCGCCTCGACGGTCGCGCCGCTCTTGATCTTGGCGCACTTCTGACGACGAATAGCGGGAGGAGCGCGCCGTCAGGTCTCGGCCCGGGCCTGCCGCTGGCGGGCGATCTCGTCCTGGAAGTCCTGATAGGATCGCCGCCGTCCCGCACGACCCTCAGCCAGTCGATGGCCCGCGTGAACGCTTCGTCGGCGGTCATGGTCGGGCGCCGTCCCAGCGTCGGCTGGCGCACCCGCCCGCTCTGGCAGCGGCACCACAGGGTGAAGGTCGGCGGCCCGCCGCCCCGCCAGACGTTAACGTAGAGGCCGCTCAGGCCGAGGTTGATGCGGTAGTCCTTGTCCCTGAGCGGCAGCTTGTCGACCTCGGTCGTGGTGAGCGCAGCCTTGTAGGCGACCATCTTCTGCTCCTGGTGCAATGAGGGTTACTGGTGCATTAGATGTAGTGCCGACATCACCAGAGATCGAGGAATAAATTCATGCATTGTTCGGCCCGGAGCGCACGTCTCCGGCTGATATCGCCATGAACTACGGAGTATCGCCGTCAGCAGGTGTTATGAATGATGACGGTGGCGGAATTCAGGCTTCCATGCCGCACGGTGGCAAACGGCCAACGCCGTCCCCGGCACGTCCCCAGAAATGCTCAAAGCAAACCGCACGTCTTTTTGCCGCAAATACTCTTCCTCATCTTGGCGCGTGCGAAGCTCCGGCAGCGGCGCAGGCGTGCGCAGCAGGCCGCACCACATCATCCTGCAATAGCCATATGGCCGGACGCGCCTATCGGCTCTTGCCGAAGACGCGCTTGAAGATCGTGTCGACCTGCTTGGTGTGGTAGGCGAGGTCGAAGAGGGCGGCGAGCTTCCTTTGCCGACAGGTGCTGCGAGACCTCCTGGTCGGCCTGCAGCAGCTTGAGGAAGTCGCCGCCCTTCTCCCATACCTGCATGGCGTTGCGCTGGACGGCGCGGTAGGCGGCTTCGCGGCTCATGCCGGCCTGGATCAGGGCCAGCATGACGCGCTGGGAATGGACGAGGCCGCCGAGGGCGTCGAGGTTGCGGCGCATCGCCTCGGGATAGACGAGCGAGCTTGTCGACGACGCCGGTGAGGCGGGCCAGCGCGAAATCGAGGGCGATGGTCGTGTCGGGGCGCGATCACGCGCTCGACGGCGGAATGGGAGATGTCGCGCTCGTGCCAGAGCGCCACGTTCTCCAGCGCCGGCGTGACGGCGGCGCGCACGATGCGCGCGAGACCGCTGAGGTTCTCCGACAGCACGGGGTTGCGCTTGTGCGGCATGGCCGAGGAGCCCTTCTGGCCCGGCGAGAAATATTCCTCGGCCTCGCGCACCTCGGTGCGCTGGAGGTGGCGGATCTCGAGTCGCCAGATGCTCGATCGAGGCCGCGATGACGCCGAGGGTGGCGAAGAACATGGCGTGGCGATCGCGCGGGATGATCTGGGTCGAGACCGGCTCGAGCGTCAGCTTCAGCTTCTGCGCGACATGCGCCTCGACACGCGGGATCGATGTTGGCGAAGGTGCCGACGGCGCCGGAGATGGCGCAGGTCGCGATCTCCGCCCGCGCGGCGCTCGAGCGCGCGCCTTGGCCGCGCGCGAAGGCGGCGTAGTGGCCGGCGAGCTTCAGGCCGAAGGTGGTCGGCTCGGCATGGATGCCGTGGCTGCGGCCGATGGTCGGCGTGATGCTTGTGCTCGAGGCGCGCGCCGCTTGAGGGCGGCGAGCAGGCGGTCGAGATCGGCGAGAAGAATGTCCGACGGCCTGCGTGAGCTGCACGGCGAGGCAGGTGTCGAGCACGTCCGAGGAGGTCATGCCCTGATGCACGAAGCGCGCCGGCGCGCCGACATGCTCGGCCAGGTTGGTGAGGAAGGCGATGACGTCGTGCTTCACCTCGCGCTCGATGGCGTCGATGCGGTCGACCTCGAACTTGCCCTTCGGCCCACACGGCCTTGGCCGCCGACTTCGGAATCAGGCCGAGCGCGCGCCATGGCGTCGCAGGCATGGGCCTCGATCTCGAACCAGATGCGGAAGCGGTTCTCCGGCTCCCAGATCTTCGTCATCTCCGGCCGGCTGCAGCGGGGGATCATGCGGTCGGGGGTCCCGTGGCTGGAGGCGCCCGGCGGGCGTGCTAGGTCTGGTTTTCCAGTCGACCCCCGGAGTAGCCCATGGCCGTCGTCCGCTCAATCCGATCTGACCGCAACGCGCCCGTCGATCCGTCGGCGCCGACCACGCACGCACAACTGGTACGAGGATCCGAGCGGCGTGCTTGCCTCCGGCTTCTGGTCCTCGAAGCCGCATAAGGCCGACGTCAACTACACCGAGGACGAGGTCTCTGCTACATCCTGGAGGGCCGCGTGCGGCTCACCGGATCTGGTCGGGCAAGGTCGAGGAGTACAAGGCTTCGGCGACGCCTTCGTGATCCCCGGGCGTTTCAAGGGCGCGTGGGAGACCGTCGAGGCCGTGAAGAAGTTCTTACGTCATCCACACGCCGAAGGCGTGAGCGCCTAGCGATCGACCCTCGCGGCCTATCAATTCTGGTTCGTCGGGCATGACCGTCCAATCCGACCAGACCCGGCGGAGTCTTCTTCCAGTCGATAGCCCGATCGTCCCAGCTCGTAGCCGGAGCTTGAAGAGCTCGTCTCATGTAGTGCTGGTCGAACGGCTCAGTTGAGCGGCACGTCGAAGGTCGGGGGAATGAAGGCCAGGTTGAAATCGACGCCGTCGCGCTGCGACGTCGCATAGATGCGATAGAGATCGCCGACGCCCTGATTCTGGATCAGCGACGAATGGCGCGCTGCGCGATAGTGAGGGTCTGGCGCTCGTGTCCGCCCAATCCGGATCGAGGCGCGCGTTGCGGATGACGAACAGCCGCCGCTCCCGCGTGATGCCGGCCTTGGCCGAGAGCTCCTCGATATTGAGGACCGGCGGGTAGGCGAAGACCTGGCGCGCTGGCGCCGCCGTCGACATGCATCTCCTGGTAGGCTTTGCCGTTCACCTCCACGTCGATCATCATGGGCGGGAACGCCGCCGGGAATGGCGGCCGACGCGACGCAGAATATCGCGCACGAGGTCCAGGGCCTTCGGGTTGCCGCTGGCCGCGATCTTGCCGATGTTCCAGACGACCGGCCGACGGGCGTCGAGGTTGGTCGTGCCGATGGCGAGGATGCGGCCCTTTGGCGTTCTCGGCGGCGATGTCCTTGCAGCATGTCCGCCGTGACGTACTTCGCCACCAACTGGCGGAGCGGCGCGTTGTCGGCCAAGAGCGTCCTCGTAGATCGCCGCCAGGAAGCCGCGCTGCTCGAGGACGTCCTTCGGCGTTGATGGTCGTGTACACGGCCTTCAGCTGATCATCGTACTTGGGTCCGAGGAACGCGAAGGGCGCGGTCAGCGCCCCGTGCTGATGCCCGTGACGAGCTTGAACTCCGGACGGGTGCCCGCGGCCGTCCAGCCGATCAGGAGGCCGGCGCCGAAGGCGCCATCCTCGCCGCCGCCGGAGATCGCCAGGAAGTTGGCGGGCGGCAGCGGTCCGGTTTTGCCGGCAGCGGCGAGGATCGCCTGCTCGCGCTTGAAGGCATCGACGACGTCCTGCTCCATCAGCGCAATATCGGGCTTCTGCCAGTAGCGAATGCCGGTCATGCCGTCGACGACGGCGGCCGCCTCCTGATCCCTCGGCACCGCGGTGACGCGCTCCGGGGTCGCGCAACCCTGCAGTAGGGAAAGGGAGAGGAGAGCGAAGATCGGAAGCAGCCGCCCGCACCAGAGCGCCGTCAATCGCGCCCTCGGCATGGCCATCGGCCGTGTGCTTGCGGCTTGAGTCATCGCCACCTCCCATTTCAGATTCGGACGCCAACCTACACCCGTTCCCCGCCGGAACGAGCCCGCCGTCGTCAGCCCTGACCGCTCCCAAGGTCAGCCCGCGCACGATGCAGCGCTGGGCGAGCAGGGCCAGCAGGACCGGCGGGATCATGGCGATCACGGCCCGCGTCGCCATGAACCAGAACTGCACGCCGCGCGTGTCGACGGCGCCGGCCATGTGGACGGGGATCGTGATCGCATTGCTGCTGCTGATCGTGATGGCGAACAGGAACTCGTTCCAGGCGAAGGCGAAGATGATGAGTGCGGTTGCGGCCATCGCGGCGCGCGGCCAGCGGCAAGCGCGACGCGGAAGAAGGCGCCGAAATAGCTCGCGCCGTCGACCAGCGCCGCCTCCTCCAGTTCGACCGGAAGGTCGAGGAACGTCTGGCGCAGGATGACGACGACGAACGGCAGAATGAAGGTGGCGTTGATCAGGATCAGGGCGAGCCAGGTGTCGAGCAGGCCGAGCGTGCGCATGACCAGATAGAAGGGGATGACCGTCGCCACCGGCGGCAGCACGCGCTGCGACAGGAACCAGACAGTGATGTCGCTTGTTCGTCAGCATGCGCACGCTGAAGTGGAACGCGCGCGCAGGCGCGTAGGCCGCCGGCGCGCCGAGCGCGAGCGCCAGAAGCGTGGCACAGGTGGCGACGACGGCGCTGTTGCCGAACGCCTGCCGCGTCTCGGGCGTGCCCAGCTGACTCGATCCAGTTGTCGAGCGTCGGCTGGAAGTTGATCCACGGTATGCCCAGCCCCGATACGGTGAAGGTATCGAGCGGGTTGCGCAGGCTGGTCGAGACGCCCCAGTAGAGCGGGAAGAGAAAGATCAGCGCGACGCTGATCGCGATCACGCTGTAGATCGCGTGGCTGAGCGGCGTCGACGGCCGCTTCGTCTCGGTTCCGCTCACGCATAGGTATTTCTCACGCGCCGGAAGAACACCGTGATGATGATCATCACGAAGATCAGGAGGCCATAGGCCATCGCGCTGGCATAGCCGATGTCGAAGTAGCGCAGGCCGGTGCGGTACGCCAGAAGCGAATAGGACTGGGTGGCGATGCCTGGGCCGCCGCCGGTCAGCGCGAACGGGATATCGAACAGCTTGAGCGATTCCGCCAAGCGGAGCAGCAGTACGATGACGATCGTCGGCTGCAGGTGCGGCAGCGAGCACGTGCCAGAAGATCTGCCAGCGCGACTGCGTGTCGAGGACGTGCGTTCTCGACCAGATCGTCGGGCACGCCCTGGAGCGCGGCCAGCAGCACGAGGAAGCAGAACGGCGTCCACTGCCAGATATCGACGAGGGTGACGGAAAAGATCGCCCAGTGGGGATTCGACAGGAAGGGAATGCCGAGAAAACCGAGCGGCCCGCCCGCCTCGTAGAAGATCGTGAAGAACAGGTAGGCGACCGCGAGCGGCGTCGCGAAGATCGGCAGGATCAGTGATGGTGCGCCACAGCACCGCGCAGCGGCAGGCTGCGGTTGAACAGCACCGCCAGGATGAGCCCGAGGATGATTTCGCCGGGCACGGCGATGATGACGAAGATGAAGGTCACCGCCGATCGCCGCGGTGACGTTCGGATCGTGAAAGAGGCGAACATAGTTGCCGAAGCCGTTGTATTTCAGTAGGTCGTGACGTTCTGTCGCGTCACCTGGATGCGGGTTTCGGGCTGGCCGTTCGCGCTGACCATCTGTTTGCCGTCCGCGTCGACGACCGGCACCTTCTCCTGCTTCACCTGCATCTTGGTCTCGACGTTGTAGACGCTGATGTACAGCGAATAGACGAGCGGAAAGACGGTGAAGACCAGGACCCAGACGACCGCCGGGGCGAGGAAGAGGAGCTTGACGCGGCTGGTCCAGCGCATCGCAGACCCTTGCGTTGGCTCGTTCGGAGGATGCGCCGCCCGGGTTGATGGGCGATGGGCCCGCTGCCGGCGGAGCCCATCGATCCCGGTGCCGCGCGCGCCGCTACGGCTTATAGCCGATTGCCGTATCGTAGTCGCTTGAGCTGCGAGTCGCGACCGATGCGGTCGGTGATCTGCTGCCAGGTCGTCGGCCGTCTTGTCGAGCGCCTGCTTGGCCGTCATCTGCCGGCCATCGCCGCCGACAGGTTCTTGTCGAGGTTGTCCCAATACTCGAACGTGCCGGGGATGCGCAGATAGGTGAGCATCGTCTTGGAGTTGAAGTTCTTGTAGTAGGCGTTGAGGTAGTCCTTGACGTCGTTCGCGTCCCAGCCGGCCGAGGTATAGTCCTCGATCGTGGCGTCGCCGTCCGGCTTCAGCATCTGATACTTGTAGCCGGGATCGACGCCGTCCCAGCCGATCGTCGCGAACATCTTCGAGACCGGCTTGATCGCCATCAGCGACAGGAAGGAATAAGGTCGCCTCCGGGTTCTTGGAGTAGGAGGAGACCACGCCCTGCCAGGAGCCGCCCGTCGTGTTGCCGACCGGCTCGGGGTTGTCGGTGTGGACCCACTGCTTCTTCTCCATGTCCCAGTAGTCCGTCGATGCCGGCAGCGGCGTCGAGGCGCATTTGCCCTTGATCTTCGAGCGCGCGGTGTCCTCGGCACAGGCCGCCGACGTCGCCCCAGCTGAAGACGAACACCGCCTTGCCGCGCAGGAAGTAGTCCCAGGCCTCGCCGAGGCTCCAGCCGACCTCCGCCGACGGGCCGTTCTTGTGCAGCTCCTGCAGGAACTCCGAGCGCCTTGACATGGCCCGGGCTGTTGATGAGCGGGGTCATGTCGGTCGGATCGAACCAATAGACGTTGTGGTAGCGGTCGAGCGTGGGGCCGGGCGTGATGGCAAACGAGGCCGACAGCGACTGGAAGTGATAGTGGCCCTGCTCGCCGACCTTGAGGTGGAGCACGACGCCCGAATCCGGATCGGGATCGCCGCCGTCCCAGTTCTTGCCGTTGAAGAACTGCGCGATCTCCAGCACCTGCTGCCAGGTCTTGGGCGGCACCACCATGTCGTGGCCGGTCGCCGCCTTGAAATCCGCCTGGTTCTTCGGGTCGTTCAGCACGTCCCGGCGATAATAGAGCACCTGTCCGTCGGCATCGTTGCGGATGCCGTAGCCGACGCCGCCCCAGGTGTAGATGTTGCGCAGCGAGGGCGGCATGTCGTCATACGACCATTTCGGGAACCGGCCGCTCTTGTTCATGTCGTCGACCGGCAGGCGCATAGCCGTTAGGAACGATGTCGCCGTACCAGAAGGCGCCGACCATGAAGGCGTCGTACTGGCCCGTGCCGTTGCGAACGTCGAGCATCATCTTCGTATAGTGCTCGGCGAAGGGCAGCTCGACGATGTTGATCTTGCCGCCCGAGAGATCCTCCCAGATCGGCCGGAATTCGTAGAGCGGGCCGGAGATGCCGCCCTTCGGGCCGCCGGAGTTGACGGTCACGGAGATGGTCGCGCCCTTGTAAGGCTGCTTTCCGGGCCCGAAATCGGAACCGAGCTCGTCCAGGCTGGTATGGATCGTCGCGCCGTATTCGGCATCGGTAATGAGATCGACCGTCCCGTCGCTGTGCCATTTGACGTGTGCCGTGTCCTGGGCAAACGCCGGCAGGGCAATGGCCAGCGCGGCCGCCGCGGAAAGCAGGAATGTCTTCGGATGTGCCATGCGCGGTTCTCCTCCCTTGATGGCCGCGCGGCGCGCGGCTGCCGTGGCGCAATCGAGGCGATTTTTGCTGCGATCGTGCGGGCGCTCGAATTCGCTGTCAAGCGGCATCGTGAACACAGATGTAACTCCGGTGACGCAGATGTTCCGGCAACGGCAGCGGACCCCTTTATCCCGACGGAAATATGCGTATAAGCTGGGCCGTTGGACTTGGGGTCTCCGGGAGGAGTTGGCATGGCGTCGGTCACGCTGCGCGGGATCGAGAAATTCTTCGGTTCCGTGAAGGTCATTCACGGCGTCGACATCGACATCGGCGACGGCGAGTTCGTCGTGCTGGTCGGGCCGTCCGGCTGCGGCAAGTCGACGCTGCTGCGGATGATCGCCGGCCTGGAGGAGATCAGCGCCGGCGAGATCAGCATCGGCGAGCGCGTCGTCAACAACGTGACGCCGCGCGACCGCGACGTCGCCATGGTGTTCCAGAACTACGCGCTCTATCCGCACAAGACCGTGTACGACAACATGGCCTTCGGCCTGAAGCTGCGGAAGGCCGACCGCAAGCTGATCGCCGAGCGGGTGAAGCGGGCGGCCGACATCCTCGGCCTCGGCGAATCTGCTCCAGCGCTATCCGCGCCAGCTCTCGGGCGGCCAGCGCCAGCGCGTCGCCATGGGCCGGGCGATCGTTCGCGATCCCCAGCTCTTCCTGTTCGACGAGCCGCTCTCGAACCTCGACGCCAAGCTGCGCGTGCAGATGCGCACCGAGATCCGCTCGCTCCACCAGAAGCTGCGCACCACGTCCGTCTACGTCACCCACGACCAGGTCGAGGCCATGACCATGGCCGACCGCATCGTGGTCCTGCATGACGGGCGGGTGGCGCAGATCGGCGCCCCATCGAACTCTACGACCGGCCGGCCAACCTGTTCGTCGCCGGCTTCATCGGCTCGCCCACCATGAACGTGCTGACGGGCACGCTGAAGCGCTCGAACGGCACCGTCCTGGGTGGAGACCGACAGCAAGCTGCGGCTGCCGCTGCCGCCGGCCGCCGCCGGCGCCGAGGGCCAGAAGATCGTCTACGGCGTACGGCCCGAGCATTTCGCCTCTGTCGGACGCGCCGGACGCGCTGGCCGTCAACGTCGAGGTGGTCGAGCAGACCGGCATCGACGTCGCTGGTGTTTGCGCGCTTCAACGGCGCCCCGCTCTGCTGCCTCTTCCGCGAGCGCCACGTCGTTCACGCCCGGCCAGCCGATCCGCCTGATGCCGCAGCTGAACGCGGTGCATCTCTTCGACGCCCAGAGCGGGAGCGGATCAGGGCGGGGTGATCGGAGCCCGCCGAGGGACGCAGGGCGATCATGCAACGTCCCTTTGTAAGGTGAGGGACGGCAGAGGTAGTCTGACGGCCAGTTGCGGCACTGCGATGCCGTCAAGAGCGACCTCATGCCCCAAACGAAGTTCCCCCATCTCTTCTCGCCGCTCAAGGTCGGCGCGGTCACGATCAAGAATCGCATCCTCTCGACCGGCCACGATACGCTGCTGCCGCGGAACTTCGTCGTGAACGAGGCGCTCGTGGCCTATCACAGGGCGCGGGCGGAGGGCGGCGTCGGACTCATTGTCGTGCAGGTGTCGGGCGTGCATGAGACGGCGCGCTACACCGCTCATAGCCTGATGGCCACGACCGACGACTGCATTCCCGGCTATCGCCAGCTGGCGGAGATGCTGCATGGCTACGGCTGCAAGGTGTTCGGGCAGGTCTTCCATCCCGGGCGCGAGATCATGGAGGGCATCGACGGCAGCATCACCGCGGCCTATGCGCCCTCGGCGGTGCCGAACGAGCGCTTCCACGTCATGCCGGTGCCGCTGTCGAAGCGGCTGATCCGCGAGATCGTGGCCGGCTATGGCGATGCGGCGCGGCGGATGAAGACGGCGGGGATGGACGGCTGCGAGATCGTGGCGAGCCACGGCTACCTCCCGTCGCAGTTCCTGAACCCGCGCGTCAACCAGCGCGACGACGAGTATGGCGGCTCGATGGAGAACCGCCTGCGCTTCCTGCGCGAGGTCGATCAGCGGACATCCGCTCGAAGGTCGGCAACGCGAGTTCGTCGTCGGCCTGCGCATCACCGGCGACGAGAAGGATGCCGACAGCATCGAGGCCAGCGAGGTCCTGCAGTTCTGCCGGATGCTCGACGGCGACGCGGCGACGCTCGACTACTACAACGTCATCGCCGGCACGTCGGCTACGCTTGCCGGCGCTGTCCACATCGTGCCGCCGATGATCGTCGAGAACGCCTATGTCGCGCCCTTCGCGAAGGCGATGAAGTCGGTCGTGTCGAAGCCGGTGTTCGTGGCCGGCCGCATCAACCAGCCGCAGACCGCCGAGCAGGTGATCGCCTCCGGCCAGGCCGACATGTGCGGCATGACCCGCGCCATGATCGCCGACCCGGACATGCCGCGGAAGGCCGAGGCCGGACGAGCTGACGACATCCGCGCCTGCATCGCCTGCAACCAGGCCTGCATCGGGCATTTCCATCTCGGCTTCTCGATCTCCTGCATCCAGCATCCGGAGACCGGGCGCGAGCTGGCCTACGCCACGCGCGTGCCGACTCCGACCCCGAAATCGATCATGGTCGTCGGCGGCGGTCCCGGCGGCATGAAGGCGGCGGCCGTGCTGGCCGAGCGCGGCCATCGCGTCACGCTCTACGAGGCCAAGGCGCAGCTCGGCGGTCAGGCGCTGCTGGCGCAACTGCTGCCGGGGCGCGCCGAGTTCGGCGGCATCGTCACCAACCTGGCGCGCGAGATCGAGCTGGCGGGCGTGCAGGTCGTGAAGAATCGGGCGGTCGACGCTGCCTTTGTGCAGCAGCAGAAGCCCGACGCCGTCGTCATCGCCACGGGCGCCGCGCCGCGACGTCCGTCCGTTCGATGGCCAGGACGAGATGCATGTGGTCGATGCCTGGCAGGTGCTGAAGGGCGAGGCCAATGTCGGGCCACTCCGTCGTCATTGCCGACTGGCGCTGCGACTGGATCGGCCTCGGCCTCGCCGGAAGCTGGCGCGCGACGGCTGCCGCGTGCGCCTCTGCGTCGACGGCCTGGTCGCGGGACAGCGCCTGCCCTGGTATGTGCGCGACAGCTGGAACGGCATCCTGCACAAGCTCGGCGTCGAGATCGTGCCCTACGCCCGCCTGTTCGGTGCCGACGCCGACTCCGTGTATTTCCAGCACGCCACCAGCGGGAGGCGATCGTCATGAACGAGGTCAACACGCTCGTGCGTGAGCCAGGGCCACGACCGCGTGGCGACTCTCGAGACCGAGCTTGCCGACTACTCAGGTGAAGTCCGCGTCATCGGCGATGCGCTGACGCCGCGCACGGCCGAAGAGGCGGTGCTGGAGGGCCTCAAAGTGGGGGTTGCGTTGTGACAATTTCGCACCCTCACTCTAACTCCTCCCGCTTCGCGGTAGAGAGGACTCGATCGAGCTGTGGCATTGACCGTGTTCCCTCTACCGCGAAGCGGGAGAGGGATGAGCGTGCTAAGCGAAAGGCTCTGACAATGACCCTAAATAGCTTCGATCTTACCGGTCTCGCCGCGATCGTCAGCGGCGCCGGCCGCGGGCTCGGCCGTGCCATGGCAAAGGCGCTGGCAGCGGCCGGCGCCAAGTGGCATCTGCGGCGCCCGCAGCATGCCGGAGGTGGAGGAGACGGTCGCGGCGATCGTCGCCGCCGGCGGGCAGGCGTTCGGCCGTGCACCTCGATGCTACCAAGCCGGCCGAATGCCGCGCCATGGTCGAGCGCGTCGTCGCCAGCGCCGGCCATCTCGACATCGCCGTGGTCGATCACGGCATCGGCTTCGCCACGCCGGCGGAGGAGACGACGGAGGAACAGTTCCGCCGCATGGTCGAGGTCAACCTCACCGGCTGCTTCAACGTCGCGCAGGCTGCCGGCCGCCAGATGATCAAGCAGAAGAGGGGCGGCTCGATCATCCTGATCTCCTCGACGGGCAGCCTGGTCGGCTTCAACGGGCTCGCGGCCTACGGCGCCTCGAAGGGCGGCGTCGATCAGCTCTGCCGCCAGCTCGCCGTCGAGTGGGGGCCGCACAGCATCCGCGTCAACTGCGTCAATCCCGGCTACACCACCCACAACATGCGCGGCACCGATGCCCGCCATGCCCAGGCGGAAGTGGAGGACGAGATGCGGCGCATGACGCCGATGGGCCGCCGCGGCACGCCCGAGGAGATGGCGGCGCCCGTCGTGTTCCTGGCCTCGCCCGCGGCCTCCTTCATCAGCGGCGTGGTGATCCCCGTCGACGGCGGCTACTGCGCGATGTGAGCGGCCGACGCAGGCGGTGGCCGGTCCCGAAATCGCCCCGAACTCGCCTTAATCTCGCCTCAGGAACCCTGTCGCATCGTCTGCGGAGACAGAGAAAGCGATGGATGGAGGTGACGATGAACGCGAACACGTTCTTCCCGCTGGCGACGATCGCGCTCCTGGCGGCCGGAATTGCGCAGAAGGCATTCTCTGCGGCGGACCTCGAGCAGAACTATGAAGGCGTGCGCTACGCCTGCGCCGGCGTCTCGCAGAGAGCCGCGACGATCCGCGCTGGAGCAGCTATCCGGTGAAGCTCGTCTTCGCGGCCGCCGACGGCGGCTTCCTCGGCGACGTGAAGGTGAAGATCGGCGACGCCAAGGGCGACACGGTGCTGCAGGCGCATTGCCTCTCGCCCTGGCTGCTGGTCGACCTGGCGCCCGGCAGCTACAAGATCGAGGCCATGTGCGCGGCAGGACTCGCAGCAGAGCTTCCCGCTGAGCGTCGGACAGCCGGCATCAGCAGGGAGCGCACCACGCGCTTCCCGGAGATCGCGAACTAGCGCCGGCATCCGCCGCGCGTGGCACCGAGGGGCGGGCCGCCGGTCCGCCCCTTCTTTGTCATCCGCTAGGTCGCGGCGGCGTGTCGCGATCTGTCGGAGGGCGACCGGCAGGGTCGCCCGCCGCTCGTGCGACGGATAGACGGGCGACCTGCCGGTCGCCCCTACGGGTGTCGGTCTTCATCCGCCCAGGAACAGCCGGCCGACGTCCGGGATTGTCGAGCAGGTCGGCGCCGCGGGCGGCGAGCGCGACGCGGCCGGAGACGAGGACGTAGCCGATGTCGGCGAAGGCCAGGCCCTTCTTGGCGTTCTGCTCGACCATGACGATGGTCTTGCCCTCGCGGCGCTGCAGGTCGTCGAGGATCTCGAAGACCATGTCGATGTAGCGCGGCTCGAGGCCGATCGAGGGCTCGTCGATGAGCAGCACGCTGCGGGTTCATGACGAGGGCGCGGGAGATCTCGAGCAGGCGGCGCTCGCCGCCGGAGAGCACGCGGGCCGGCTGGCGGCGGCGCTCGGCCAGACGCGGGTAGCGCGTCCAGCACGACTTCGGCGGCGGCGCTGGCGTCGGCTGGCCGGTCCATGAGAAAGCCGCCCATCCACAGATTTTCCTCGACGGTCATGTCCGGGAAGACGGAGCTGTCCTGCAGGATGTAGGCGATGCCCGCCTGCTTCAGCTTGGCGCTCGGCGCCAGGCGCGTGACGCTCGCGCTCGCCGATCTTGATGCTGCCGCCGCTGATCGAGGTGAAGCCGTAGATGGAATGCAGCACGGTCGACTTGCCGGCGCCGTTCGGGCCGATCAGGCAGAGCGACTGGCCGGCGCCGAGCCGGAGGTTGATGCCGTGCAGGATCTCCATGGCGCCGTAGCCGGCGACGAGATCGTCGACGCGCGAGGAGCGGCGGGCCGGTCACGAGCGCGTCGAGATCGGCGATCGATGGGCCGGTGGCGGCGAGGTCGGCGGCGGCGCGCTCGACCGCGTCGACGGACAGCACGGTGTCGACCGTGCCGAGGCCATAGCCGCCGCACGCGGCGCCGGGTGCGCTGCGGCGGTCATCAGTGCGCCCCCAGATAGGCGGCGACGACGCGCGGATCGTTCTGCACGTCTTCGGGCGGTCCGTCCGCCAGCAGTTCGCCGTGGGCGAGGCAGTAGATATGCTCGGCCAGATTCATGACCACGCGCATGTTGTGCTCGATGACGAGGAGCGTGATGCCGAGCTGGTCGCGCGCCCGCTTCAGGCGCTCGATCAGGCCGTTGATGAGCGTCGGGTTGATGCCGGCGGTCGGCTCGTCGAGCAGCAGCAGGCGCGGCTCGTTCATGAGGGCCATCGCGAATTCCAGCAGCTTCTGCTGGCCGAAGGAGAGGCTGCCGGCCGGCAGGTCGCGCTTGCTGGCGAGGCCGACGAAGGCGAGCAGCTCCTCGGCGTGGGCGCGATCCTCGGCTGCCGGGCGCGCGATCATCGCGCGCAACGAGGCGTCGCCCTGCGGCACGCTCACGACTCATGTTGTCGAGGCAGCTCATCTGCCGGAAGATGCGGGTCTGCTGGAAGGTCCGGATCAGGCCGAGGCGCGCGATTTCGGGCACGCGCAGCCGCGAGATCTCGCGACCGTCGAAGCGGATCGAGCCGCCGTCGATCGGATGGGTCCCGACGATCGAATTGAACAGCGTGGTCTTGCCCGAGCCGTTCGGGCCGATCAGGCCGACGATCTGGCCCTCGCCAACGGTGAGACTCACCTTGTCGTTGGCGACCACGCCGCCGTAGCGCTTGCTGACCTCGCGGACCTCGAGCAGCGCGCTCATTCGCGCCGCTCCGCGCGAAGCGCGCCGGGACGTCGCGGGCGAACAGCCGGGGATAGCTGGCGCTTGAGCCAGCCGAGGATGCCGATCGGGAAGAACACGACGACCACGACGATGAGCACGCCCATGCGCCACGTTCTGCCAGCCGAACAGGTAGGTCCAGAACAGCTCGCTGCATGACGTGGAAGAGGACGGCGCCGATCACCGGCCCCCACAGCGTGCCCTTGCCGCCGAGGATCGCCATCAGGATCATCCAGACGCCGAAGGAGGCGCCGGCGAAGGCGACCTCGCGCGGATCGATGAAGCCGATGATGTGGCCGACGAGGCCGCCGGCGAGGCCGAGGAACACGGCGCCGATGCACCAGGCGATGACCTTGTAGCGGGTGGTGCGCAGGCCCAGCGCCTCCGCCTTGTCCTCGTCGTCGCGGATGGCGTTGCATGGCGAGGCCGAAGCGCGTGGTGTAGAGCCAGCGCAGGCTGAGGAAGGTGGCGACGCCGAGGCCGGCGCTGAGGAAATAGAACAGCAGGCGGCCGCTCCCGAGGCTGCCGGGGTAGACCGGCACCTGCACGCCGGAGGAGCCGCCGAGGAAGGTCCAGGCGGCGGCGAGTTCGCCGGCCGCGATGCCCAGCCCGAGGGTGGCGATGGCGAAGTAGTGGCCGCGCAGCCCGAGCAGGGCGAAACCGAGCACCACCGCCACGGCAACCGCCAGCAGCGGCGCCGCCGCCAGTCCGACGAACAAGCCGATGAAATACTGGTCGGGTGTCGAGGCTGATCGTCTCCATGCCGCCAGACCCGGTGTAGGCGGCGACGTTCTGGCAGAGACCGATCTGGACGATGGTGGCGGTGTAGACGCCGATGCCGAAGAAGGCGATGTTGCCGGAAGGAATTATAGCCCATCTGCCCGCCCAGGATGTCCCAGCAGAGGGCGAACACGATCATGATCCAGAGAAACGTCAGCTGCACGAGGAACGTCGGCAGCACGAAGCGGCGCGACGATGCCGAGCGCGAGCAGCGCGAAGGGGAGCGCCCGCCTTGCCGTCGCCAGCGTCATGCCAGATACCGGCGCTGCCGGCGCAGCCGCCAGCTGCGCAGGATCAGGATCGCGACCAGGGCGAGGAAGATGAAGGCGATCTGGAACTGGGCGCCCAGGATGAAGCCGACGAACTGCTCGGCGGCGCCGAGACCGAGGGCGGCCACGATCACGCCGACGAGATTGCCGAGCCCGGCGCCAGCACGACGATCATGAAGGAGCGCACCGTGTAGATGAGGCCGCTGAAGGGCGAGATCGTCCAGATCATCGCCACCAGCGCGCCGGCGGCGCCGCAGATCGCGGCGTTGAGGGCGTAGGTCGTGGCGTAGACGCGGTCGGTGTCGACGCCGAGGATGCGGGCGGCGCGCGCGTTCTGCGCGGTGGCACGGATGGCCTGGCCGAGGCGCGATCGCCGCATGAACAGGACGATCAGGGCCGCGATTGCCAGCGTCACCAGCAGCGCCACCACCTTGACCTGCGCGACCGTCACCATGCCAGCCGAGCAGGAACCAGGTGCCGAGATGGGCGTCGAGCGTCTCGATGTTGGCGCCGAAGCCGAGGTTCATCATCTGGCCCAGCAGGATGCTGAGGCCGAAGGTGGCGAGCAGCGAGATGAAGAGGTCGCGCTCGACGATGCGGAAGATCACGAGGCGGTAGGCGCAGCCAGCCCACAACGAAGAGCACGATCATGGCGGCGGGGATGCCGAGAAAGGGGTTCAATCCGGCGCGCGCGACATACAGGGCGACATAGCCGCCGAGCATGACGAACTCGCCCTGGCAGACATTGATGATGTTCATGACGCCCCAGACCAGGGCGAGGCCGTAGGCGGCGAGCGCGAAGACGGCGCCGATCAGCACGCCGTCGATCAGCAGCTGCACCGCCAGCGACGGGGCCTGGATCAGGAGCGCCAGATTGTCCATCGATGGGGCGGGAGCCTGCCGCCTCGCGCCGAGGAGGCAGGCTCCCGATCTCAGGATGCGCAGGACGATCGACCTAGGACGGTCGGTCGGCCCAGTTCGGGCGCGGATAGACGGGCCTTCTCCGTCGCCCACTTGGTCGGCGCCACCACCACATACTGGCCCTTGATCACCTGCAGCATCACCGTCGGCTTGGCGATGTTCTTGCCGGTGTCATCGAAATCGATGTGGCCGTAGAACGTCTCCATGTCGGTGGCGGCGATGGCGTCGCGCACCTTCTCGGTGTCGAGGGTGCCGGCGCGCTCGAAGGCGTCGACATAGGCCAGCACCGAGGCCGTGGATTCCGCCGCCTGATAGGGCGGCTCATGGCCGAACTTCTCGGTGAAGGCCTTTGCTGTATTCCGCCGCCGTTCCGAACCACTTGTCCTTGTAGGTCAGCGAGGGCGCCCATTGCGAGGCGCACAGCGTGAATTCGGCGGCAGGGCCGACCTGGCCGATGATGTCGGCGGGATCGCAGTGCGTCATCGCGAGCAGGGGCACGTCTATCTTCTGCTCGGCAATCTGGCGCGCGGCGGTGAGCGCGCCCTTCTCATGGCCGGAGATCAGCAGCGCATCCGGCCTCACGGCCCCGCACCTTGGTCAGCGTCGCCGACATGTCGGTGAAAGCGTCCGGCAGCTTGTCGTCGATGGCGATCTGCATGCCGTATTTCTGGGCGGCCTCCATGATGCCGGCGCGGACGTCCTGGGAGAAGTTGTCGTCGCCCATGGCGAGCGCCAGCCGCACCTCCTTCGGGTCCTTGCCGGCCTCCTTCGCCTTCTCGGCGGCGAGATCGACCGCGCTCGAGAGATACTGGTCGGACGTCGAAAGCACGGCGAAGGTATATTTGTAGCCCTTGGTGAACAGCGAGCGCGAGGCGCCGTTGCCTTCGATCATCGGCACCTTCAGCTTCTCGACCACCCGGCGCCATGGCGGCGGTGGTCGGCGAGCCAGGCCCGAGGATGAACTTGATGCCGTCTGATCGACCAGCCGCTCCCGCCAGTTTCGGCCGACCGCGCGTCGCCTCCGGACTCGTCGTCGTAGTACTTGATCTGCAGCTTGTAGGTCTTGTCGCCGACCTTCACCCCGCCCATGCTGTTGATCTTGTCGACGGCGAAATCATAGCCATTCTGCGTGTGTATGCCGCTGACCGAGAACTTGCCGGTCTGCGAGACGGCGGCGCCGAGGACGATGGTGTCGTCGTCGGCGAAGGGCCGGGGCCGCGGCACAGAGACCCAGGGCAACTGCGGCGGCCGCGAATGCAGCCGAGCCGATACGCATGGTCGTCATGGCAACCTCCCTTCTCGTCGTTCGCGGAATTGCTTCACACCCGGCACCGTTCAGCCGATGTCCGTATGATCGTAGATAGTCTGCGGTCCCGAAGCCAGCAAGCGGCAATGGCCGCCGGATTCATCATGTTGCAGTGCAGCGATCGGACGCCGTGCAGCTCGTTCGGAGACGTCGGCGGCCGATCGCCGCCGCCGCCAGGGCAGGTGCCGCAGCTGCGACTGCAGGACGCCCGCCAGCACCAACGCGCCGCCCAGCAGCTGCATGGTCGTGGGCGGCCGCCCCTGGAGCGTGGTGATGAGGATGGTGAACGCCGGCACGAAGTTGAGGAACAGCGAGGCCACGACGACGCCGAGCTGGCGCACGCCATAGTTCCAGCCGAGCAGGCCGGCAATCACGGCCATGAACGTCATCCAGGCGAAGAAGCCGATGTCGAGCACGGCCCGGTCGGCGCCGCCGGCAGCAGGTCGGCGCTGCCGGCCAGGGCCGCGGCGAGATAGACGGCCACAGAGACCACGGTGCCCGGCACCATCGTGACGCAGCTGATGCGCAGCTGCGACCGCTGCGCCCAGCCAGCGCTGGGCACGCGAGCGAATACCAGGCCCAGCAAGCAGAGGCGAGCAAGATCAGCAGCTCGCCGCCGCGCAGGTCGAAGGCGCCGCCGGCCGCGCCGGAGTCGTAGGTGGCGAGCGATGCCGCCGGCCATGGCCAGGACGATCGCCGGCACCATGCTGCGGTCGAACGGCAGGCCGAAACAGGCCCAGCCGACGACCGCCGCCACCGCCGGGCCGGTCGAGCCGACGATGGCGGCCGTGTTGGGATCGGCGTGCGCGACGCCGAGCGTATAGAGCGGCACGAAGGCCCCGAGGGCCAGCCCGAGCAGCCAGATCCGCCCGTCGCGCAGCGGCCGCAGGATGGCCCCGCTCGGCTCGACGACCGCGAGGATCGCCAGCAGCGGAGGTACCTGCCAGGGCATAGCGCGCGGCGGCGAGGAAGCAGGGATCCCAGCGTGCCAACAGCTCGTTCAGCACGGGAATCTGCGCTCCCCACCCGAAGGCGGCGATCAGCAGCCCGATATTGGCCAAGCAGTTTCATGCGATCGCCACGTTAGCGGCTCTTCACTGGGCGTGGCGATTGCGGTCACTCCGCCGGAGGCCGGCGCCCGGACGCGGAGGGGCAGCCGGCGCAGCTGTGATTGCAGGACGCCGACCAGCACCAGCGCACCGCCCACCAGCTGCTGCGGCGTCGGATAGACGGCGAACGCCAGGGCGGTGATCAGGATGGCGACCACCGGAGGTCAGGTTGAGGAAGAGCGATGCGACCACGAAGCCGAGCTTGCGCACGGCGTAGTGCCAGAGGAAGAAGCCGAGGATCACCGGCCCGATCGTCATCCAGGAAAACAGGGCCATATCGAGGGCGGCGCGAGGCACGGCCGGCCGCAGCGGCGCCAGCCCCGCCAGGGCGGCCAGGAGGTAGATCGCGACCGAGGCGACGGAGCCGGTGGCGATGGTCATGCCGGTGATGCGCAGCTGCGACCAGCCCGCCAGCCAGCGCTGCGCCATCAGCGAGTACCAGGCCCAGCAGGCGGTCGCGCCGACGATGAGAATTTCGCCGCCGCGCAGGGCGAACGGTCCGCCGGGGCCGCTGGGGTCATAGGTCGCGATCACGCCACCGGCGATGGCGAGACCGATCGCCGGGAGGGGTGCTGCGGTCCAGCGGCTCGCGGAAGCCGATCCACGCAACGGCCGCGTTGATGGCCGGCGCCATGGCCGAGAGCACGGCGGCCGTGATCGGGTTGGTATGGGAAAATCCCACGATCAGCAGCGGCCCGAACATCCCGACCCCCACCGAGCCCAGCGCCCATACGCGCCAGTTGGCGAGCGCCTGGGCGACGCTGCGGCGCGACTCTGCGAGGGCGACGACCAGCAGGAAGATCGGACCGGCCACCACATAGCGCAACGACGTCAGCAGGAAAGGGTCCCAGCGCGGCACCATGGCATTGACGCAAGGGATCATGGAGCCCCAGGCGAGGACGGTGACCAGCAGTCCGAGATTGGCGCGCCAGCATTACCCAGCGACCCTAGCCGGTTCCGGCGATACTGGCGATGGCGCGCCACGCATGGTCGCGCATGGCTGTCACGCGCTTGCCGCAACGTTGTCTGCCTGCTCAACTGGAGGCAGCGATCGGGCAATGGCCCCGAGGCGATCAAGAGGAGTTGGAGAGCATGGCGAAGAATTGAAGCCGCGATCTGCCGTTCGACGATGTCAATCTCGCGGGCGCCTCGTTCAACAACGTCAGTCTCGCGCAGGCGCGCTTCACCGACATCAATCTATCCGGCTCCTTCTTCGACAACATCGACTTCACGAACGCGGCGATCGCGAAGAACTGCAACTTCACGGGCATGACGATCGCCGGCATTGCGGTCTCTGGAGCTGCTGGCGGCCTATCGAAGCCGGCCAGCAAGTAGCCGGGTGGAGCGGATCTGCGATGACCTACGAAACCATCACGCTTCGAGAACCGGGGCGGCATCGGCATCATCACGCTCAGCCGGCCGGAGCGGCTGAGACGCCATCAACACGGCGATGATCGACGAGCTGAACGCGCTGCTCGACGCCATCCGAGCGCGACGAGTCCGTGCGCGCCGTGGTCCTGACAGGCGCCGGCCGCGCCTTCTGCGCCGGCTTCGATCTGAAAGGAGAGGCGCGGCCACGCCGAAGGCGGGGATCGCCGATTGGCGGCCGATCATCCAGCGCGATTTCGACATCATCATGCGCTTCTGGCACCTCTCGCCGCCCGACCATCGCCGCGGTGCAGCGGCCATTGCATCGCCGCCGGCTGCGAGCTGGCGCTCGCCTGCGACATCACCATCGCCGCCGAGGGCGCCCTCTTCGGCGAGCCGGAGCTGCGGTTCGGCAGCGGCATCGTGCGCCCTGCTCATGCCCTGGTTCGTCGGGCCCGAAGAAGACCAAGGAATGGATCTCTCTCCGGCAACGACAAGGTCGAGTGCCGCGCGAGGCCGCGGCCTGGGGCCTCGTCAATCGGGTGGTGCCGGACGGCCCAGCACCTCGAAGCCGGCGCTCAGGCTCGCGCGCGACATCGCCGTCAACGACCGCGATGAAGGTCGCGATGGTGAAGCGGGCGCATCAACCGCAGCTATCGACATCATGGGCATGCTGCGATGCGCTGGCCGCTGGCATGGAGACCGAGGTCCAGCATCGAGGCCATGGAGACGGCCGGAGGGGCGGACGTTCCGCGAGATCCGCATCCGCAAGGACGGCCTCAAGGCCGCGCTCGCCTGGCGCGACGCCCGCTTCGGCGGCAGTGAGTCGGCCGTTTGCCGATCGCTTGCGGCGGAACTCCCGTAGCCTTCCGGCCGTTAATAATCTGGACCCAGCGCTTTCGGCGCTCTCCGGTCCCGCAGCGTAGATCGACAGGAGACTGTGACAAAGAAGCTAAACATGTGCGCGAAACTCCGGTGAAGGCCGCACGCACTGGCTGCGGTTCCTCGCCGCGTTGGCCGGCTCGCTGGTGCTGGCGGGATCCGTGGACACGTATCCTTACCACCACCACCGCGGCCAATATTGCTACTACGACCAGACCGGGCTTCTAATCTGCGGCCGTCGTCATATGAAGCGGCGGCCGCGTGTAAGGTTTGGTTAACGTTAGGAACGGCTTAACCCCGCCGCTGGATAATCGAGGAGGATCGCGGATTGCCGCCCAGAGCGCGATTTCAACGACCGCAGCTGGAACCAAACTATGGCCTGGATCAACCTCGCACCCTCGCGCTGACCCGCCGCCTTTCCGGGGCCAGATCGGCCGCAGGCGGAATAAGGTGCCGGCGGCAAAACCGCACGATGCCGCGCGTACTTGTCATCGATGACGACGGCGTCACGCGTCTCGTCCTCGGCGCCGCCTTGCGCGACGCCGGTTACGAGGTGGAAGAGGTCGCCGACGGCGCCGAAGGCGCTGGCCGCTTTCCGCGCGCGCCCGGCCGATCCTCGTGATCTCCGACCTGGTGATGCCGCAGCATGGCGGCTCTCGAGACGGTGCGCGAGATCCGCCAATCCGACCCGAAGGTGCGCATCCTCGTCGTCTCCGGCGTCATCGGGAGCAGCGCCGAGCATCTCACGCGCCGCCGTCCGTCTCGGCGCCGATCGGGTCCTGCCGAAGCCGGTCAATCTCCCGGAACTGCTGGCCATGGTGGCCGGCCTCCTGAACCGTCCGCAATAGATCTAGATCTAGGATCCGGCGGCCGCCATCTTCTTGCGCGGCTCCTGCTGGAGGCGTGCGTCGGCGGGGTGCTCTCGCGCTCGTTGATGCGGAAGCGGGTCGATGCGGGTCTCGGCCGGCCGCTGTTTCGGTGCGCGGATGACCTGGAGAATGGTTTCGGCCGCCTGCCTGCCCATCTCGAAGCGCGGAGTCGCGACCGAGGAGAGCGCCGGATAGGCGCTGGCGGCGAGAACTCGAGATCGTTGAAGCCGAGGATCGACGAGATCCTCGGGCACGCGGATGCCGCGCGCGCTGACATTCGAACAGCGCGCCGAGCGCGAGGTCGTCGTTGCAGCAGAAAACGTGCTTCGACGTCCGGCGCGCTGCCAGCAGGTCGCCGGAACAGCTCGCCGCCAAGCGCCACGGTCGAGGCGCGCGGCGTCGAGCTGGCCGCCAGGCCCGCCGGGTCGATGCCGGCTTCCTCGCATGGCCTCGGTCGATAGCCGGCCAGGCGCCGCCGCGCGCGCGGCGTCGAGCCGCGCGGCGACGCAGGCCGATCCGGCGGTGGCCAAGCTCGAGCGAGGTATCGGGCCGCGCGCATAGCCGGCGCCGACGCTGGGACAGGCCGATATTGATGTCGATCGGGTCGCCGCCGTCAGCTCCATGGTCTGGACGACGGGTATGCCGGCTTGCTCCAGCGAGGCGCCGCGCATGCGTCGGTCTGGTCGATGCCGGCGACGATCATGGCCTCGGGATGGCTGGCCGAGCAGGGGTGGCGATCAGCCTTTTCCTCCTCGATCGGCGAATAGCGGGCGTTCAGGACCAGCACCTGGAATCCGCGCGGCGTCAGCACGTCGTGAACGCCGCGCAGATAGTCGCCGAGACGCCGTTGGTCAGCGAGGGCACGGCGACCACCCCGATGGTGTCGGTCTGCGCCGGGCGAGCGCGCTCGCCATCTGGTTGGGGATATAGGCCAGCTCGCCGACGGCGTCTTCGACGCGCAGGCGCAGCGCGTCGGAGACCAGAGCCCGGCCGCCGCAGCACGCGCGACACGGTTACCGCGCTCACGCCGGCGCGGCTGGCGACGTCGGCAAGCGTGGCGCGGCGAGGTCTTATTCCCGTCATCCGAGGACCGCTAGTGCATCTCTCCGTTCCTGCTGCCACCGGACGCCGTTCCTGTCAACCGCAGGCACCCTCGCGCACGCAGCCACGCTCAGGGTGACTCGGCCACCAGGCGCTTCTTGAGCAGGAACAGCCGGTGCCCGGGCGGAAAGTCGTCGAGTGCGCCGAACACCCTCATAGCCGAAGCTTCTCGTAGAGCGGCCGTGCCTGGAAGCTGAAGCTGCCGAGGAACGCTCCATGGCAGCCGCGTTCGATCGCATAGCGCTCGGCCGCCTGCACGAGCCGGGTGGCGTTGCCGGCGCCGCGTGCCGGCTCCGCCACACCAGAGTCGCGTGACGTACATCCAGCCGCCCCAGATCTCGCCGAGGAGCCGCCCAGCACCTCCGCGCGCCCATTCCGCAGATAGAAGCCGACGGGATAGTAGGCCGCATGGCCGGTGGCGGCGATGTTGTGATAGTCGACCCCGTTGACGACGATGTCCTTCTGCGTCTGGTCCGCATAGGGCTCGAAGGCGACCTGCAGCTCTTCCATCGGATGTCCCCGTCGCGTGCAAAGGCAATCGATCCGCGAGATAGCGCCGCCGCATTGAGGCCCGGCGCTGCCGCTTGATTCAAGGGCGGCAACGCGGGAAAACATGGGCCTATGCTGCGCACCGACGACCCCCTGGCCATCGAACCGCCGGCCGAGCTCGGGCACAATGGCGGGCCGCCGCTCGAATGACGAGCCGCGCACCCGCGGCTACGGTCCACCTACTGCTGGAAGCGAGCGCACCGGGCGGCCTCGGCGCAACCCTGGCCGCGAGATCATGCTGCGCCGCTTGAAGCGCGCCGAGCGAGCTCGGCCTGAGCTACCGCGAATACACTGGCGATCATCCTCGACCGCGGCGTCTATCTCTGATTCGGAGATGAGTAATGTGCAACCGTTCGTTGCGCCGCCGCCCGCTGCAACCCGCCGTTACCCGTTGCCCCTGACGTCGCCGACCCGACCTGCGCACATGATTGCGCCCGACGACGCGGCGGACGCGTCGCGGGAAGGCAGGGGTGGCCCATGTCGACGAAATGGAAGTTGCTGTTCGCGCCGTCCGAGCGGGCGGCCGAGGTGATCGGCACCTCCTGCTGATCGGGATCGGCTTCGTGATCGATGCCCTCACCGGTCCCAATTACAGCAACCTGCTATTCTACATCCCGCCGCTCACCTACGTCGCCTGGTTCTCGGGCAGCCGGGTGGAGCTGGGTCTATGTCAGCCTCGTCGCCGTCATCATCGTCGTGGTCCATCTGTTGGAGAGCGACATCCAGAACATTCGCGCCGCCGACTACGATGCCTTCACCCGCATCGTCACGACCGGCTTCGTCTATTGGACGGTCCACAAGCTGCGCCGGACCATCGTGGCGCTGCGCGCCGCCAATGCCGGCCTCGAAAGGCTGAACGACCAGAAGAACCTCCTGTTCGGCGTGATCTCTCACGACCTGAAGTCGCCGTTCAACGCGATCCTCGGCTACGCCGAGCTGCTGGAAGCGCTCGTCGGACCGGCTGCCGACGACCCGCGTGAAGGAATACGCCGGCAGCCTCGGCGAGGCCGCGCGGCGGGCCTTCGACCTGCTCGCCAACCTGCTGCAATGGGCCCAGCTGCAAGATGGAGCGCGCGGCCTTGCAGCCCGGCCATGTCGAGGTTCAGCTGCTGGTCGAGCGCGGCGTCGAGGCGCAGCGCGCCGCAGCGGCGCTCAAAGGCATCGAGATCGTCGTCGAGCCGGCGCCGGCGGGACTACAGGTCTACGCCGATTTCGCGGCGACGCAGGCGGTGTTGCGGAACCTCCTCGGCAATGCGCTCAAATTCACGCTGCTCCGGCGGTCGCGTGACGATCGCCGCCCGCGCGGTCGGCGGCTTGACGGAGATCTGCGGTCGACGACACCGGCGTGGGCATTCCCCGAAAGCCGCTTGGCGAGCTTTGTTCGAGATCGTCCCGAACCGCTCGACCACCGGCACCGCCGGCGAAAGCCGGCACCGGCCTCGGCCTCATCCTCTGCCAGGACCTGATCGCGCGCAGCGGCAGCCGCATCGCCGTCGAAAGCCGGGTCGGCCGCGGCTCGCGCTTCACGGTCGCGCTGCCCCGCGACCCACCGGACGACCCATCGACTGTATCCGAGTTCCGCCGGCGGAACGTGCCGCAGAGAACTCCTGCCGCGCACCGCCAGGCGATATCAGGGTCGGAGCCTCCCGAGGGCGGTCCCCTCGCGCAGCGGGAGACCGGGCAGGGGTGAGCGCGTCACGCGCTCCCGACATGTACACGCCGTAGCGTCGCCGGTAAGATCGAACTTTCGGCCAACCAAGAGCGTCATTCCCCGTGAGCTCCGCAAACCTCGACCCTCATCGGTCTCGTCGGCGACTACGATGCCGGCGTCACTGCCCATCAGGCCATTCCGCGCGCGCTCGCGCTCGCCGCGAGCGCCCTCGGCGCGCCTCTCGAATCCCGCTGGCTGCCGACGGAGACGATCGACGGCGACGCCGTGCTGGCGCCGTTCGACGCGCTCTGGTGCGTGCCGGCCAGCCCGTATCGCAGCATGGCAGGCGCGCTGCGGGCGATCCGCTTCGCGCGCGAGCGCCCGCTCCCGTTCCTCGGCACCTGCGGCGGCTTCCAGCACGCGGTCGTGGAATATGCGCGCAATGTCCTGGGCTGGGCCGACGCCGAGCACGCGGAAACGGCGCCTGACGCCGCGCGTCCGGTGATCGCGCCGCTGGCTTGCTCGCTGGTCGAGATCACGAACAAAGGTGCGACTCCTCCCGGGCTCACGCATCGCCGCCGCCTACGGCGCGACCGAGGCGACCGAGGGGTACCACTGCCGCTACGGGCTCAACGAGGCCTTCCGGGGAAACGCTGGTCTCCGGCGCGCTCCGCGTCACCGCCGAGGACGAGGCCGGCGACATCCGCGCGCTGGAACTGGAGTGGGCCACCCGTTCTTCGTCGCGACGCTCTTCCAGCCCGAACGCGCGGCGTCGACGAGCGCGGCTTCCGCCGCTGGTAGCGGCGTTCTCACGAGCCGCAGTCGCGCGCCACCTGGCACTCGGCGACGCTGAGCTGCCCTAAAGCGCGCGAGCGCTCCGCCGCCGAGCGGATCGGTCGACGCCGCCCTCGTAGCGAGGGGCGTCGCCGCCCGCGGACGCACGTCGCATCGCTCGCCAATCTGCGGCGCATTGGCCGCGGCATGCAGGGGTGGGCGCGGGTCCGCGGCCACAAGAATATTTCCGTTGCGGATCCGCGCCCAAGGCTCCGCGCCTGACGACATACCACAAGCGATAGGAGCTCTCATGACGATGAAGCATCGAAGTCGGCGCTGTGGCGAGCGGCCCTGACTCGCATGCATTGCGGCCGCCGTTCTGCCTGGCGTCATCCTATGCCGCAGGGGACGTCGATGAAAGCGCCGCCTGAAGGCCGCCGATCCTGAGCCGCAGAACTGGTTCACGCTCGGGCGCGACGGAAACCAGACCTATTTCTCCGCCCTTGGCGACAATCGATGCGAGCAACGTCAGCCGGCTGGGTTTCGCTTGGACCTACGATCTGACGACGGCCGCGGCCAGGAAGCGACCCCCATCGTCGTCGACGGCGTCATGTATACGTCGGGAACCTGGGGTTTCGTCTACGCCGTCGATGCGGCGACCGGCAAGGAACTATGGACCTTCGATCCGCAGGCCGATCCGGCGCGCGGCCAGGAATCCCTGCTGCGATCTCATCAACCGCGGTGTCGCCGTGTGGAAGGGCAAGGTCTTCGTCGCCTCGGTCGACGGGCACCTGCACGCGATCGACGCCAAGACCGGCAAGCAGCTGTGGGATGCCGACACCATCATCGACCACGCAGCAATCCTATTCCAGCACCGGCGCCGTCTACATGGCCGGCGACCTCGCGGTCATCGGCAACAGCGGCGCCGACATGGATAAGGGCGGCGTGCGCGGATATGTCTCCGCCTATGACGTCGAGACGGGCAAGCTGAAGTGGCGATTCTTCACGGTGCCCGGCGCTCCCGGACAACCCTGATGAGAATCCGGCGCTGGCGATCGCCGACAAGACCTGGGACCCGCACCGGGCCGCCGACTACAAGGGCGGCGGCACCGTGTGGGACGGCTTCGCCTACGATCCCGATCTGAAGCTCGTCTATTTCGGCACCGCCAACGCGGCAGCCTATGATCAACGGCAGGTCGGTCCCGGCGCAAGCCGATGCCCTCTACACCGCATCGATCCTCGCCGTCCACGCCGACAGCGGCGACCTTGCCTGGTACTTCCAGACGGCACCCGGCGACCACTGGGACTTCGACGCCGTCAGAAGCTGATCCTCGCCGACCTCAAGATCGACGGCGCCGCCCATCACGGTGATCATGCAGGCGAACAAGAACGGATTCTTCTACGTCTTCGACCGCGAGACCGGGAAGCTGCTCTCGGCCAAGAACTACACATTCGTGAACTGGGCCTCCGGTATCGACATGAAGACCGGACGCCCGCTCTTCACCAAGAGACGCCGATTGGTATTCAGGGCCGAAGAACGTATTCCCGTCCTGGGCCGGCGGCCACGCCTGGCCGCCCACGTCGTTCGATCCGAAGACGGGCCTGGTCTACATCCCGCGATCGACGCCCCGAGCGTCTGGGCGGACCTTGGTGCACAACGGCGGCCGGGTGAAGTTCATCAACAGCTTCTTCACCGTCCTCGGCATCATCCCCGACGACACCTATGACGCCAAGGCGCTCAAGCCCGATTTCGGACCGCTTCCCGACCTGAAGAAGCCTGCAGGCCGGCCACAAGGCGCAAACTGGTGCGCGAGATCCTGCGGGCCTGGGATCCGGTCGCGCAGAAACTGGTCTGGGAGCACGGAGACGTCCGCGGGCATCCGCGGCTATGACGGCGGCGTGATGAGCACGGCCGGCAGCCTGGTGTTTCGGGGCCGCGGCAACGTGCGGGCTCTGGGTCTACGCCGCCGTCATAGCCGCGGATGCCCGCGGACGTCTCGTCTCCAGACCAGTTTCTGCGCGACCGGATCCCAGGCCGCAGGATCTCCTTCGCACGGTTGCCCTTGTGGCCGGCCTGCAACTTCTTCAGGTCGGGTGATCGGGCTTGAGCGCCTTGGCGTCGTAGGTGTCGTCGGGGATGATGCCTGAGGGCGGTGAAGAAGCTGTTGATGAACTTCACCCGGCCGCCGTTGTGCACCAAGGTCGGCCCAGACGCTCCGGGGCGTCGATCGCCGGATGTAGACCAGATGGCCCGTCTCTCCGGATCGAACGACGTGGGCGGCCAGGTGTGGCCGCCGGCCCAGGACGGGGAGTACGTTCTTCGGCCCGGCATACCAATCGGCGTCGCTTGGTGATCAGGGGGCGGCCGGTCTTCATGTCGATCCCGGTGGCCCAGTTCACGGAGGTGTAGTTCTTGGCCGAGAGGAGCTTCCCGGTTCTGCGCGGTCAGAAGACGTAGAAGAAGCCGCTCTTGTTCGCCTGCATGATGACGCGATGGGCGGCGCCGTCGATCTTGAGATCGGCGAAAGGACTCTGGGCGGCATCGAAGTCGCTGGAAGGTACCGAGCAAGATGCGGCATGGACGGCGAGGATCGATGCGACGTGAGGCATCTGCAGCCGCGATCATAGGAGCGCTGGCGATGTATGGAACGAGCTTCAGATCATCGCCGTTACGGTGCCGCCGCCTTGGCCCGGTATCGATCTGTCGGCGATCGCCAGCCAGATCATCAGGGTTACAGCGGGAGCGCCGTGGGGCTGTGAAAGTCACCATCGTGTCATCAGGCGATATATCCGCTGCGCCGCTTATCGTGGGCCATGTTGCCGATGACAACGAATCGCCGGCCGGCATCTGTGCTGGAATAGGGCGCTGATGTCGATCCCACAGCGATCGTGGCGTCGAAGCGTGCGAAGTGCTGTCGACCAGACTGCCTTTTACGCGACACCGCCACGGTTGTGGATCGCAGCGAGTGCGCTTAGTCGGCCTGCGAATCGAAGATCAGCTCCTTTGCCGATCGCCACATCAGCGTGAACGTTCCCCAGGTTCCCGACAACCATGCATGACGCCGTCGACGACGATGAAGGTCGCTCCTGGCCGCGAACATCGGAGTCAACGAAACAACGACGTTAACCGTACTGCTTTTCCATCGCGCCGGCGTAATTGATTGCCCGCGTCATCATCAAACGGCTTCTGCGGCATGGAATGGCGCGACGGCGACACTGCGGTGGCCCGTGTATGTGAGATACATCAAGCGTATTATGTCGTGTTGCCGAGGCGGACCCCGCCGACCTCATTGGCCCGCTTGATCGTTTGGCATTAACGCGGCGACCTGAACGAAAGTCGTTGATCTGTTCAGCGAGCAACCAATGGCACGTCACCGGGCGCGCGGCGATCGGCGCCATTTCCGCGTGCTCGGCTGCGGCCCCAGGACGCGTTCTGCCACGACCGCGTGTGTTCGCCGCTAGTCTTCGGAAACAGCGCTCGCGCAACCTGCCATGCTACAGCCAGCTACCAGGCGAACGGCACCAGCGAAGGCGTGCCGTCGATCGTCAAATCGACGCTCCGGCGCACCGGCGCTCGCGGCGACGCACGAGCGCGCCATTGTGTTTCGCCGGCATCGTCGAGATATGACGTGGTACTCTTGGTTTGGCTGGTTTTACGGCCGAGATTCGATCTTACCAGCTACCGGTGGCCTGCCGGAAGCGCAGTAGCTGGCACCAGCCCCGCCAGTCTCTGCGCGAACGCCGTCGACCTGACTCTTCGCCCGTGGTGCGCGGCAGAAATTCCTGCGATTCCGCGGATGGCCGGATACGTCGATGAATCGTCTGACAGGTCGCGGGAACATGCGGCTCCGTGGCTTTTCGACGGCGTGCGACTACCACCTCGCGCGTCAGATCCTGGCACGAAGGATGGGCCGGGCCAGTGCCGCTTTCGTCGGCGTGCGCCGATGATCGGCGTTCGAGACGATCTTAAGTCGCCAGGCGCCGGAATAGCCGCCCGTGTCGTCGACGTGAGATCTCCGTCAGACCGCCGGGCGGCTGGCGCGCCGCCGGCAGCGTGAACTGGCGCGTGCCGAGGAGAACACCGCAACGCCGTCGCCGCGAAATCGGCACAGATATCGATCCGCGGCTCAGCTCGACGACGATCTCGACGAGTACCGCTGCGGCGCGCTGCATACGGCCGCCGCTGTTTCTCATTGACTGTGCGGATATCTCTGCAACAGTTTATTAACAGGTGTGAGCGCAGACATCACCAGACCTTAATATATTCACGCGGGCCGTCGACGAGCGTCCATTGAAGCGGCGGCGCAACCACGGCGGTTGTCGTGAAAATCGGCTGGAAGTTCTTCTGTCGTTCAGCCTTTCGGCGGGCCGGCGTGGCTGGCATGGCGCGCGATGTCCGCAATGGACGTCAATCTGGAACGAAAGCCGGTCGTGACGATGCAGAAAGGCATCGTACAGTCGACGGCGCGATCTGCGGTCATCTGTACAACGATGGCGTTGAACTGACAGCGCCCGGCTGCCCAGCGGCTCAGGCGTAGTGTGAAGCGGCGATATAAATGGCGGGTTTCTTCATGTGGGTACCCGGGTACGATCCCCGGGAGGCCGATCGCATCGACCTCGGACGGCGCAGGCAACAACTTCCATCTCTTTCGCCTCGATCTTTTAGTGTTTGTACGTCAGGGCAACAGTAACGGCGGGGCCACAGCGAATACCGATCGCTGGTTTGTCTTCAGATCAGATAGACGCCGCGGTCAGCGAATATGATCGATCGCTCTCGTATCAGGCGAACTTTCGGCGCGCTCAACGGCACGGCGCGGCGGTGCTGTGCTGCGTTTGTCTTCCAGCAGTGGACGAAAGTGCTGGCACTATCGGCGGCCCGCCATTGTGCCCGGGTCGGCGGTGAACTCGTCGATCGTTGTGACCTCTTTCGCGTTGCTGCTGATCGGGGCGCCCGGGCTCAATGCGGCCGTCGGCAGTCGATTGCCTTTGCGCGCGACAGCATCAGTGGGCGGCTCCTGAGGCCTATGCTGTGCCAGACTCGGCGAGTCATTTCTCTGGCACATCGCCGCCACCATGCGACGTGGAATGAACGCGCGGCGAAACTCGATCTGAGACTGGGTGCGTCGCACACCTGAATTGGCAGACCGGCGCGCGGCGCCAACAGCATCCGGCTCGTGCCAGGCAGCTGAGCATCGCTGCTGTCGAGACGCGACCTGCGGCTTCCTTCCGAACGGCAAACTCGTATAGTGATTCCGGCACTCGGCGCAACTTTCGGGCACCAGCTGTTCACTGCTCAGCGCCTGGCGGCAGTGAGCGTACTGCGCGAGTGCGGTGTGAACATCGATAACATGAAGATCGCTAGCGGTAGCCGCCACGCTTGCCGACATCGCCAGCCGCGCCGGCGTGGCGCAGTAACCGTGCGCTGCTCACGGCGGCAATTCCCACGCGCTGCGCCTGCGCGTCAGCGCCGTCGACGAGAACAATCCCTGGCCCGAATGGCGAGAACGCTCGCAGCAGTCGATGCTCGCTGACAACTGGTGCCTCGGCGACTGGCGCGGCGTTCGCGACGTGCCAGCGCCGCGCCAGTATTCAGGTGCAACGGTCATATTCACCTGATCGGCGGAAGACCTCGACCTCGCCAGCCGATCATTGAACCGATATGCGCGGCACCAGCAGACAGTCCGGCGCCGATCGTGCCATGAACTGACGGCGGCATAAATCGTAATATCGGCATATCGCCGTACCGAAAAACGGCGCGATATACCTGCCGGCTGTACATCGGCCTGAACGCGCCACGATCGCGGCGCGCCTGGCGCCGATCATCGGCGAATGAAGTCGGCATCGTGGCTCGGCAGCTTCGTGGCTTGGCGGCGGCTGTTCCAGCGCCTGCTGGCTGCTGCGCCGGTTTGGCACCGTCGTTCGCTGCGTCGCGCTCGGCGTGCTCGCCTGCCAGCAGTATCCGTGCTTGAGTGTCGTCGAACGATCTCATTTCGCCGCCAGCATATCGGCGTCCGTCACGACTCCGCGCTTCGAGACCAGCTCGTCTCAGGTCATCCGCGCGCTAATCAGCGACACAGACTTCCGCATCGAACAGCGCGAAACACCGCCGACACCTCGGCAGGAGCGCATATCAAAGATCTAAGATCTCTAGATGTGAGCGACGATTCCGGGATTGACCAGCTAGGCGTTCTCGGCGCCGGACGAACGGCAACAGATATGGCGCTCCGACACCCAGCAGGGTCGATTGGCGGATCTCGCGCCATGACGCCGTCTTCTGGCATCGAGATCGGCCGGAGCGCGCGGCGAAGCCGGGCCTTCGGCGCCGTCGTGACCTCCTCGGCGTCGCGCAGGCAGCGCCAAGCGGACGCGTGAGCTGAAGGCATCGTGGTTTGCCGCCGGCAGACGGCCCCGAGGCGGCGAGTCAGCGGCGGGTGATCAGGCGTGGTTCCGGCTGCGATGGTGAAGCTCGCGCTCTGAATCGCGTCCTCTCGATTATCCAGCGGTGCTTCGTTCTAACGTTACGCGACCGCCGCTGCATATGGGCGACGGCCGCAGTCTTACCCGGTCGTCGTAGTATGGCCGCGGTGGTGGTGGTAGAGATGCGTGTCACGGATCCGCGGCACCGGCGAGCGCCGTGGCGAAGTATTCCCGGTTCAGCATGTTGCTCTTTTGCAGTCTTTACAATCGATCATGCGGACGGCCGCTAGTCAATCAACGGCCGGAAGCTGCAGGGGCCGCAACATAGCGACGGCCGACTACTTACCGCCAGACGTCGCTGAGCAATGGCGGGCGATCTTCAGTTTGTCGCCCCCTTCTCCGACTGCCTCGGTGGACCTCGTCTCAATAGAGGGCCAGCCTCATGCCAGCGATGTGAAGCTACGGTTGATAGCCTGCTTCACCATCGCGACCTTCGCGGTCGTTGACGGCGATGGCAACTTGAGCGCGGCTTCGAAAGGCTAGCACTTCACTGTAGACGCGACGCTCGCGGCGCTCACGTAAGTTTTTGGCTTGGTCTTCTTCGACCGAGCATCTTTGTCAACTCGCCAGGCAGCGTGTGATATGTCGCGAACGGCGCTGCAGCAGTAACGGCTATCTCTGACCGTGTATACCATGTCACGGAGGTAAGCATGTTCAATGTCGAGTATCGCGGATGATCGGCCGCCAATCGGCGATCCCCGCCTTCGGCGTGGCCACGCCACTGCTCAGATCAGCGCAGGCACGGCGCCCGTCGTTGACTGGCGGATGTCAAATGGTGGCGTCGTGCAGCACGCCAGTCGTCGATCATCGCCTTGTTGTGGCGTTCAGCCGTTCAGCCGGCTGAGCGTGATGATCGCGATACGCCGATCTCAGAAGGTGATGGTTTATAAATGGCGATCATCGCGATCAGCTACGCCGCTGGGCCGTGGCCGCCGGCAGTCAGAGACGCAGTGCCCGTGGGTTCTTCTGGGGTGTTGTCGGGAGGGCCGGACAGATTGATATCGGTGGCGCGCCTGCGCGGACGACGTTGTTGGCAGACGCGAGACGATCGTCGACGACGATCGCGACTTCGGATGCTGCACCATGCGCCAACGATCGCACCTCGAGTGACTAACGCACTCCCGGATGAGCTGGAGCCCGGTGTGACGCGACGAAGCGATGTCGCGCGATAATGCGTGCGCTGCATCTTCCGGAACCGGCAAATGCAGATCTCGGACTTAGCAGTCACCGTCACCTGGGGCGTCCTGAGATCTGCTGCATGTTACGCTGGACTTTCCTGGGCATCGCCGCTGTATGTGACCTCAGCCTGCGAAGTCGCGTCTCCAGGCCTTCGCCAACTGGCGCAGCCATCAGGCGAAAAAATCAGTGAAGTCGGTGTCGTGAAGTTTTCCATGCCAGCTTGATCACGACGCGTAACTCGGCCATGGCCCCGGCAATCAGCGCAGCCGTTGCATGGATCGACTCACTTAACCGCTGGACCTTCAACGTCATCGCGTATTGCCGAGCCCCAGACACCGTTCGAAATTCTCATCGTCGGCGCGTCGCCTGCTGAGCGCAAACCGCTCGCTGATGAGCTGGCGCTGTCGCATCATGATACCGGCTCTGGCGCAACGAGGCTGGCGCACCGCTACGTGACCGTGCCTCACGCTCGATATATTTTGAACTCCTGGATTGACGATCGGGCCGGTGATCTCGGCTGAACTCACTCTACTACGCCGTGCGCGAAGCACCGGCTTCGTGGTCTCATAAATAACTTCATGGCGACTCCGACGGTGTCTGTCTGCCACGGCGCTCGCCAATCCGGCCACTGGTGAGCGGTGCGCTGGTGCTGGTCGGCATCTGCAATCGCAGCTTCACTTTGTCCGGCCCGCCGGCATCGGCGGAAGCGCAATCGCCGCGCCCGGTGCGTGACGATCGCATGCTGGCGTCAGGCTGCGATCAACGCGTCGACACTGGCCTGGACGGCTGTTATCCTATCGCCGCCGCGCTGACTGGCGATCGCCGTGATCGTCGACAGACCATCCTGCGCGACTGGCGCGACGAGTTTATCGACTCAGACGCTCGTGCCTAAGCTCTATACGCTCAGCGTCGCGCACCGATCCCAACGTACGCCATCGTCATTCGGCCCGGCGGTGGCGGCGGTCGTCGGCTGGGCCTGTTTCAGCTTGCCAGTCGACCGCAGCCGACAATGTGGCCCGGCGGCGTCGCCACCACCGTTTCCGGCGCGGCCGGCGACCTTCGACGCAATCTGCGGCGGCGAGCTGCTGATGCTGCTTTCGCCTCTGCTGGGCCTGTCGCTCGCGTCAGCACGGCTGGCAGTGTGCAGCTGCGCATCAGCTGCGTCACGATGGTGCCGGGCACTGTGTCCTCCGTGGCACGGCCTGGCAGTGCTCGCCGGCAGCCTAGCATCCTGGCTAAGCACGGATGACTCATGGCCGTGATCACACAGGCCTGCTCGGCTGGAGACCCGGCGTGCCAGCTCGTCGTCGTGGCACTCGCTGTTTTCTCCGGCTTCGCCGCCGTGTTCACCATCACGCTCAGAGACAACATGACAACCAGCTGCTGGAGCGGCACGACCAATTAGCTGGCCAGGCAGCTGTAGCACCTGCCTGGTGGCGGCAGACGACATCTCACGACTACTCTGTAAGCTGGGATATACGCCATGCGCCTGCTTCTTTGGGGCTGATCGATCGAGACAGACATCAGCCAGGCTGGAGTGTGGCTGTCTGGCGCTGATTATGTTGACCATCGCCGCCGCATTACCCTGGATCTCTGTGCTTAGTATCTTCCGACGACATTGCAAATGCGGTGCTCGGCTTTCGCTATCGAAGACCTCTCGGTCGGCGACATACACACGCAGGAGAACAACACACTTTCGCCGTCATTGGAATCTAACGCGCGATGAGCAGAAGTGAAAGGTCGCGACAGGACACTTACAACAGATCAACCTTTGCGACGACGAGTCAGGCGACGCGGTCGGCTGGCAGGCGACTGGTCGATCGGGACATCCAGACAAATCCTCGGCCCTACACCACCGCTGGCGCCGGTATTGTCAGCTGTAGTGATCGAGACAGCACTGTCGCTGAAGGGCTTCTAAACCTCGCCGTCTCGACGTCCGACCAGTATCTCTCGGCGCGACAGGCGGAAGCCGGCAGGACCCCAGAGAAGGTGCGGCTGGCGCTCGCCGTGGGCGTGCGACAACTCTCCGGAACATCGCCCATCGACGCCGAAATACGGCATGCAGATCGCCATCGACGACAAGCTGCCGGACGCTCGCCGATGTCGGCGACGGTGGGCCATCTCCGGCCAGAGGCGCGCTCACCGCCGCGCCAGTTGCGCGAGCATAAATAGACGTGCTATCGCGATGACACTGCATTCCGCCGACATCATCGACAGGTCGATCCTGCCGCCGGGTCACGCTGTGCGCGTGGGCCACGCTACGAGGCAGAGTGGTTCGGGGCGGCATGGGCGAAACTCGCGAGGAAGTTCGGCCATGAGGCCGCCCTGATCGACGGCGGGCGATCCACGACGCCGTGCTGGCTTGTCGACGCTCGGCGCCTGGCATCACCGAAGACGCACCTGGAGGGCGTTCGGCCAGTTTCGATGACCAGCGTCGCCAGAGCCGACGACGATGCGCAGTGCGATCAGGGTCAGTCTGTGTGTGAAGTGGGCGACGGAGAAACGTCTATCCGCGCCCGGGCTGGAAGCCGACCGTGAATCGATCGTCCGAGATCGAGGCCTGCCCTCCTCGGCACGAGGCGGCAGACTCTCCCGCTATCGATGTGACATCCGCTGGCGTGCGCTGCGGCGTGTCGGCACCGTCTTCGCTCGCCACTACGGCTCGCCTGATATGAATGTGAACATCAATGTACCATGATAAATAACCGGCTTTATAATGCCTACCGCGTGCCGTGTTTCGCTTACTCAGTGGGTAATGCCGGTGATGCGCGGCTGTCTATCTCGTGATGGCGCATCAAAGATGGGGCGCGACGCCTCGCTTTGGCACAACGCCTTCGGCGCCGGCATCCTACTGAATAACTGATGATACCATTCGGCGCGCCACATCGAGACGCTCGATGCATCTCGCTGCCTGGTTTACTGCTCGGCGTACTGTGTGCAAAGCGTCAGATGTTGTTTTACTGTGACCGCGATCGCAGCGACGATCGTGCTGCCTAAATGCGGCGACGCAGCCATCCGCGCCGCCGCGAGGCTGCTCGTCGTACCGACGTCACCGCATTCGCCGCAACGCGGCGTCTGGCGCCGCCACCGGCGATGACGTCTGCATCAGCGGTGCCGCGGTAGACCCTTCGCGATCGTCGTGGCAAAACCGGCAATCTCGTCGGCGTGGTGTGAAGAAGCAGCGCTCATTTCGGCTCGTCGGCTCAAATCTGGGCGCCCCAGTTCCCAGTCGCTTTCGCCTGATCGATCCTGATCATGCGCAGCTGGCAGCAGCGCCGTATCTGGCGCGGCAGCGCAGCGACGCTTTCGCGCTCGTATCGTCGCCTCGCCAACGCCGACGTTCTCTGCGGCACTGACGTTCTGGATCGCATGATCATGTTTCTACTGGAATCTGGAGGCTGGAGATGAGGCCTATTCCTTCGGCAACATCGCCTTCACCCGCCGCCATCGTTCGGGTCGGTCTCTGCCAGGAACGTCGCCGCCTACCTCAGATCTGGCGGCATCAAATCAGCCGACAATATTTCATCGGCTATTCAGCAACCTTTGGCGCGCCGCTTTGGCGTCGCCGTGGCGGCGTTATGAACTCGCCGGACTCCATGTACTACTTCAGCTATCGCCGCCTCGGACTGGGCATCGCGGCCGACTCGCCGCCGCCTGGACCTTCCTCGGCGGCTCCTCCGGCGTGCAGACGGTCTACCCCGGCCTCGGGAGCGGCCGCCTGCTGTTCTATTTCCTCAGCGCCGGCCTCGGCGTCGCTGCCTTCCTCACTCTCCAGCCCCTGCGCGCTCGGCTTCGCCATGAACATTACCATCCGCGGCCCGACGAGACAGGCGCTGGAGCCTGCGCACCACGCGCTGGAGTCATCGCCTGGTGCATCGGCGTTACATCGGCTCGCTGGCAAATCGGCCCATCATCGGCGCTCTCGACCCGCGCGGTCGCAGTAACACCTCGCTCGGCGTCTGGGTATCTGATGGCGATCCTCGGCGGCGCGGCACTATGGTATGATCGCATGATCTCTTCCGATGTCTCGGCCTGACGTGGCTGATGAGCGTTAACTAGTCGTGGTCGTCGTCTTCTCCCGATCGGCAAATCTCGGCAACCTCTCAACGCCGCTACCCCAGCTCTTCGCCCGCGACGATCCCGGCTAGCGAATGGCCGAATATTGCGCTGCTCGAGATCCACTGTCAGCGGCGTCCTCCAACGACAGGTGATCTCACCGTTGGAAGGCCAGATCGTCGGCCTCGGCCCGGGCTGGCTTCGGGCAAGACGCGCTGTTCAGTTCGATCGTCGGGACCTCCGATCGATAGCGGCTCGATCCGGTGTCGCGAAGATCTCGCGGTTGCGTATCAGGACGCTTCCGGCAGACCCGCGTCTTCCGGCAGATGAAACTGCCTCGGCAATCGCGCCGGCGTGCAGAACGCGCCTCGTTGCGCTTGCGATATGTCAACCGAAGGATTACGCCGCGAGGCTGCTTTCGCCTTCGTCGGCACTCGCCAGCAGCGCGACGCCGCCGGCCGGTAACTTCGCCAGCCTTGTGTATAACGAGTCGGCGCGCCTGAAGCAGGCGCGCGACCAGCGCCGGCATCACGCTATCATCGGCTGTGGCGTGTCAGCCCGGCATCTACTGCCTCGCCCGCGACGCTGCTGGCGGGCGGATTACCAGTGCGGCATTCCGCGCGTCGTCGCCGCCTATCTGGGGGCGATAAATGACCGCCGCAGCTGGCTGGCCTCGGCGCCGTCGACACCGTGCTGATCACCGTCGACGCTGTCGAGCGCCGCCGACGCTCGCCGCCGCACCATGCGTCGGTAGCGCTTCGTGACCCGCCGCTCGCCGTGGACGATCTCGTAAGCGAATATGGCACCGTATCACTGCGGCATCAACTCCGGCGGCAATCTCTGCTGTTGGCGAACGGCGCCGGCTGTAAGATGCATTCCATCTGCGATTCACCTCGTCGGCGGCGGCCGCATCCGTCGGCAGGAAGCGCCAAACTACGGCAGGCGGGCGTACTGCATCTACAGGTTTTAGCTCGATACATGACAGTCGAACGTGAATGGGCGGCGCTTCCTCATCGTCGGCCAGTCGCCACCAGCGGCTGACACTGCCAGCGCCTGCTAACGCGTGCTCTCCGGCAGCCCTGCGCCCCTCGTCATGAACTAAATCGACGAGCCCTCATCGCGCTATCGGCATGGTCTTCGAGATCGCGACCTGCAACAGCGCGAGCAGAACCATCGTCATGTCGGCAAGCACATAGGCCCTTCGCCGACATCAACTACGTCATCCGACCGAAATCCTGCCGCCCATTTTCGGCCTGTAATCCCGATAAATCGGTGGTCTTCCGACACCCGCCGCCAGCAACGGGACATTTCGCCCCCGATGAACGCGACACTGTGGATGGCCGCGTCCTCGTACGCGCGGCAGTGCTATGTGATCTCAAGGCGATGGTCTGATCCTGCTGATGCCGGCTATCGCATCGGCAGCGGAAACTGCGAGTCTGCGCGACATGGCCTCGATCTTCAGCAACTGCCAGACCAGATCGACCAGCGGGCGTCGCCGCCCTTGGCAAAATCGCCGATCTTCACTCACGTCGCCGAGAAACCGCCGTCGACGGCCGCAGCGAGCTTCGCAGACTACCAGCGCTGGTCGTCAGGCCTCTCCTGTTTGCCAGCTGCTTACGTAAGCGCTCGGCTGTCCGCCGCAGAGAATATCTGCGCAATTCCGGCTGCGCCGAAGCGCGATCGTCTTTCAGCGGAAAGAGCGTGTTCGCCTCCGTCCATCGCTTTCTCCTGTCTCCGCTGCGACTGAAGTCCCTGGGCGGATGGGGCACGGTTCAGGGCATTTCAGTACCGTCGGCCCTCACGCGATCGACGGGGATCACCACCGCTGATGAAAGGGCGCGGCAGGCGAGCCAGGGCACGACTGGCGCCGCCATCTCGGGCTGCCGTATCGGCGTCATGCGCCGCATCCTCGTCCTCCGCTCCGCCTGGAGCATGGCAGGCATCCTGCCGGGATTGACGCGGTTGTTCGCGGATCGGCGGCAGGCTGGCGGCGACCGCCATCAGCGGCGCCGATACCCAGCGACCAGTTATCGAGAGATGAGCCGCTGTCTCTTGATCATCTAAACCGGCAGCCTGCGCGGCCCGACCGGTGGTTGACCTCGACCACGGAACCTGTCGTCAGCAACCAGTCGACCACGGCTGGCATGTGGATGTGGCGCTGGCGGCGACGCATGGCTTCGACCGCTGGCCAGCATCGGGCGGCGAACGCCTGCGGCACGGCGACCTCACCTCGGCATGCGCGCAGACCACGGCGCCGGCCGCGCCGCGCGCTATATGGCGCGACCACGGCCTGCGCCGCGGCAGGCAGATCAGAGAGCGGTGGTGTCGAGGACGCCGTTTTGCGCGCATCGGCCTCCGCCGCGAGCGGGCGAGTGGCGCAAACAATCGTCACAGCGCGACGCCCGCGCTGAACCTCAGCGCCTCTCGGCCGTCCGGCGGTAACATCGCCGATCACGCACCTCGCCGTCAATCCGCGGCGAAAGTCGCCGCGGTCGTGACTGGCGAGCGTGTTGACCTCGCGCTGCTCCTTCCCCGCTGATGGCGTGCTGAAATACGCAGGTCGACGTCGGCGCCGGACGGGCGTAGAATTTGTGCCGACGCCGAGTATGCTGTCCAGCGTCGCGCCAGGCACTGGCCCACGAACCGGGCCGTCGACAGGCGTTGCGGCAGCGCCGTCGCGCCTTCGGCGGGGCCGATCGATCGCGCCCGGTCGGCGACGACAGGTGACCGATCGCTTCAGCCTGCCAGGCATCGACAGCGTGCGATCGTCTGGCCGTCGGGTGCGGTCGTCTGGCGTACCGTGGCGTGACGCGACATCAGGCTTCTTTGCTGCACAAAATCGACCGGCAGCCTTCACGTCGATCTCGCCAGGTGTTTGATACCGCCAGTCGTACGGCCCCGGCGGGAAGCCCACGGCGCCTGCCCGACCTTGGCTCATGAAGCGTGTACTGCTCGGCCAGACGGCGCACCGGGATATACCATAATGATCGACGGCGTCTTGGCACGCGCGTGGCGGCGGCGCAACCCGCATCTCCGGATAGCTGGATGCGGGAGATCGGAGAAGCCGAGATAAAATGCCGATGCAGCCTGGTTGCATGCGAAAGGCGCGGGCCGATCGGCCTCGGCGCTTCGGCCGGGTCGTAATCGTGGCGGGTCATGCCGCGCATCGGCGACGTCTCGGCGTCTGCGGCTGGTGCGGCCGGCCAGACGCGGCTTCATTTACGACCGACGATCATCATGTCGCGAAGGGCTATTTACGACGTCATCGACGGCACGTGGTTAACGCCGGCAGCGCCGCCGGCGCGATATTCCGTGGCAGTAGTCAGCGTCGCGGCGTGCGTCGAAGACTCTGGTTCTTCGGCCTCGATCTTGGCATCACCGTCGCCGACCGATGCACAGGCCGGCGACGAACTGCGCGACCGCGCTTTCGAGCCGTGATCACCTCGCGCGGGGCGCAGGCGGTTGACGCGGGTTCAGGAGGCCTGCGACGGGGCGTGGCTGTCGCGGCATCTATCGTCTTCTGTTCCCCGCGCCCATAATCGGATCAGAAGCCTTTGTAGCGGCACCAGCATGACCTCGACGCTCGTGCTTCCACCGCCGAGCATGGCCTACTGCCATCGATACCCTCCTCTGCCGGGATCGTTTAAGACCACCATGCGTACCAAGCCGCTCCGGCATCTCCACTTCTTCGGCGATACCCAGCCGGAATACGTAACCCGTCGAATATGGCTTGGTATGTTTATAGATAAATGCGCCCCTTGCGACGAATGGATCCGCCCATGCCTGGCGCGCCGTTAACGTTCGCCCGATCGTGACCGCGCCGACCGCCAATGGGAACTCGTTTGAGCATGAGGTCGCTCTTTGACGGCATCGCGATGGCGCGATCGTCCCATCTGAAGTGCGCGTTCAGCTGCGATGACGGGCGTGGCGCTCGCGAAGCAGCGAAGCGGGTGAACGAAACTGTCGATGCCGGTCTGCTCGACCACCTCGACGTTGACGGCACCAGTCCGGGCGTGCGTGTTTCTTCTGGCCATCGGCATACCGGCGGCCGGCGCGGCAGCCTGCGCTGTCAGTCTCCATGACGACGTGCCGTTCGAGCGCTTCAGCGCCCGTCAGCACGTTCATGGCAGCCGATCGAAATGGCGGCGACCTCAGAACCAGCGCGTCATGAACGATGGGCGCCGTCGCCACCCGGCGTCGTGCCTTCCGCGATGCGGTCGGCCATGGTCCTCGACTGGTCGTGGGTGATAGACGTGTGCAGCTTCTGAGTAGACGGCGAACCTCGATGCGTCTGCCCGCGCGCACAACAACGTCGGGTTCGAGCGTATGGTAGGAAGAGCTGGGGTCTGAACGATCGCCGTCATGGCGACGCGCTGGCGCTAATGCGCGAACTGGAGCGCTTCGCCGAATATCGCCGCTTCGCCCCCATCTCGATCGGCGATCGGCCCGCTCAGGCTTCGGAGCCGAAGGCCATGTTGTGTGCCGCGTGCTGTCGCCCGGATAAGCATGTGGAGTGCGGAACACCATGAGCGACGAATCCGTTTATTGACGACAGTAGCTCGCCTCGCCGGCGCTGATCTCCTCAGACCGGCGATCATACGCAGCGGCGGCGTAACGCGACGAACTCGCCGTCGCCGATGTCGATGTCGACGCCGTGAATGACGCGAACAATTTCTCACGCAGCGTGATCAGACGGCCTGCGCTGTTTCCGTCGGGATGCTGGTAAGGAACATCTGCGTCGCAGGTTATCTGTATTCACGGCTCTGCCGCTTGACAACGAGTCGCACGATCATAAACCACGGCAGCCGCGCCGCGCAGGAGGCCGCGCGGCTGTCCAGACATTCGGCGGCTACGCGGCCACGCGGTCGCCCGGGGCGCGTCGCGTCAAATGCAGCACGGACGGTCGTGATGACCTGCGACGTCAGCCACCAGCCTGGACGGCTCGGTTTCCGATTCCGGGCCCAGCTGTAGCCGTGCGACGTGACCGTCAGCTCCGGCGGCCCCGAAGAGAACGCACTCCGGCCCGCTCTACGGAAATTCCGACGTCTGGGAATCTGCTCGGGCGGCAAATCGAGCTGCCTCGCCGGCGCTATGCGAGATGATACTCGACATTGTCGGGGTGAGCAGCCGACGCTGCATCGGCGCGGCAACTGTCGCCCGTCATTGACGCTGGGCTAAGCGGCGGACGAGATGTCGTATGACGACATGCCACTCGCTGCGCATCCACTGGGCGTGACTCTCATCCGCGGCATCACCGATGGTGAGACCTGAGGATTGTCTTGGCTGACAGCCAACCAGATTTCAGGCGGCGACCGTACGGCGAACAGCGGAGATCGCGCCAGTTCTTCGGCGACGGTTGCCATAATCGATCACGCTCAAGACCACAGCAATGCATGAA
>ERZ1370068.4794-contig-3849_pt1 | contig 82174 bp, 130 predicted proteins | sample MGYA00561227_ERZ1370068 | MGnify/ENA primary metagenome ERZ1370068 (study PRJEB38410, sample SAMEA6850437) | metagenome | study: Metagenomic assessment of the ecological functions of the soil: analysis of the soil microbiota associated with the...
AGTTACGTATTGCTCGCCTGCGTCTTCATGATGTCGGTGTGGATGGTCGAGCCGTGGACGAAGGGATTGATGTTCATCTTCAACCCTCAGGGTTGACGTGCACGATGAGGTCGATCCCGAGCTCCTTCACCGTGCGATCGCGGAACTGGTACATGTCTCGGAACTTCCAGGTTGTGTCGACGTGGAGCAGGGGAAACGGGAGCTTGGCCGGATGGAACGCTTTCATGGCGAGACGAAGCATCACCGAGCTATCCTTGCCGATCGAGTACAGCATCACCGGGTTTTCGGCCTCAGCGACAACCTCCCGTATGATGTGGATACTCTCGGCCTCGAGATGCTGAAGGTGCGTCAGCGGCATGGCGGTAATCTTCTTGGCAGCAGTTGAGAAGCCGGCGAGCCGACTGCTGAATCCGTCATGGTGTTCAATCCTATCGCGATTTTAGCTCGTTGGTGACGGTCAAGCGCCGGATCGACCGAAACACGACAAAGTACGAATCAAGTGGACCGACCAAGAAATGCCAATAAGGTTGCCGAGCCGGGATGATCAGCGCCGGGTGCATCTGCGCGGAGCGCTGTTGGTTTCGTGGCAGCGGGTGCTCCTAAGCACGAAGCGAGTGCCCCCAGCCCGTCATCTCGAACAGGACATGAGAAATCGCCAAAGCAAGCGAGTTGCCGCGTGCGGCGATCGCGTCGCGCGCTCGCGCAGATGCTGATGACGCCGCAACGCGCGCGGCTTCTGGTTCTCTGAGGTTCGCTCAGTATGACGCGCCGGAAGTGTTGTGTTTCTCCGACCACGGCGTGTCGCTGGCATGTCCATTGACAAAGGAGCCGGGCTTCACGACCATGATTCGGGCGCCCGTACAGGCTATTTTCGCTGGAGATGCTGACGGACGCGGCCGCGGCCAAGTAGTAACGTTAACGCCGAGGTCCCAGCGTGTTGCCTACGCGGCTCACATCCCGCGGGCTGCCGGCCCGTCGCCCCTCGTCGCGGCAGACGCGTATCCATGCGGGCCGCGGTCCCCGGCCGGAACCTCTTGATTTCGCGGCGCACGCGCCCCGGCCGCTTGTTCAGAGGGCCGCCGGAGGGCAAACCAACATGCGCCAAGGCGATGAAGGTGACCGGAAGGCGTCGGGACCTCGACGGCGAGGTGCTGGGCCGACGGAGCGCGGGCCGCGGCGACGGGCGAAGAGGTCGAGGTCTCCGGTGTCGCCGAGTGGGTGTGCGAGACGGCGTCGCTGCGCCGGGCGATCTCGTCCGTATGCCGGACGGGCGCCTGTCGCCCTGCGGCGGGAGGCCGCTCCCGGCTGGCCGCCGAGAACTGAACGCCTGGCGGCCGCCCGCGCGCTCGAGGCGCCTGATGCCCGAGCCGTTCGATCAACCAATGTATTTGTAGTCGGTGAACTCCTGATGTTCGTGGTGCGGTGTTGCGGCCCCGCGACGTGAAGTACGGTAGAGCATTGCTCCTTCAGCGTGCGACACGTTTTAGATCAAATTGACGTCGAAGAGCATCTTTGATATCGAGGATTGCGGCCCCCGATTTGGAACTCGTGACCCAACAGAGACATAGCCACGGAACCCTTGCCCCCGGCGTGTTTTGTCGCGTCAGGTCGGCCCCTGGATTTGTTGCTCAGTCGCCGCAGACGGTGGCTCCGCTAGCGTCAAGCAGATTACAGCCACCTGTCGCGGCGAACAGAACCTTGTCGACCTAACTCGTACCAGCAGACTTTTTCGCCAGGTTGGTCTGACCCCGCCAGCTCCTCCTGACGCGCAGCGGCGGAGCACCGACACTATGGCGTCATGACTGCACGCCACCACGTGACGGTGTGGGGCCTCCCTGGCCATGGTTTGCGCGGCCATGGCGCAGACCAGAGCTGCTCACGGGCGGTGCTCTGGGCGTCGCGGGCAACGCCATGGGTTTCGCTCCCGACAGCGGAAGCGGTTGAGGGACGTGACCCGCGTCGACCAGTCCTCCTACGAGTTCCTGACCAACGGGCTGCCGTCAAACCGTCGTGGGCTACGTCTCCTCCGATGGAAGCGCCGCAGCTGACGCCGTATCCATCATTTCGATCAGTAAGCCCGCCCGTGTTCATCTCGTGGGCGCCCACTGACGGCTCCCAGCGTTAGCCAGAAGTGCTCAATACTTTATCGAGGGAGGCTTCACGATCGCCTCCGGAGGGCCCGGGACCTCAAACCCGGTCAATTCCCAGATTCCCACTGTATTCCCACTTCGATTCCCAGCGAATTCCGACGCACACAGCAGCAACACAAGGCGGTGCTGTCAGTGGAAGGGCTGGGACAAGATGACATCGATGCGGCGGATCTCAGACGACGTCTACCTCGAAGGCGGTGACAGAGTCGATTTCGGTGGTTGCAGGCCCCGCAACCAGAGAACAAGGGCTGAGAGCGCACCTCGAAGCCCCTGGTGCTTTCGGTGGCGAGAGGTGGGGCGAGAACGGCTAGGACCTGGTGGTAGGTGGGTCTCAGCGCGACAGGGACAAGCTCGCGGGAGGCGTCCTCGGATGACCTTCGAACGGCCGAGCGGCCGAACACTCGCCAGCGACCAGGAGCCCGATGACGAGGTATCGTGGGCCACGGCGAGCCTGCTTTCCGTGGGCTACGGCGGCAGCCGCCAGCAGCTCGCCCGCGTTTCCGAGCACATCGTTACGCGAACACACCCAGGCCGAACGCATATTGATTATCGTCGCGGCGGTGGCGTCGCAGCAGAAGCAGGCAGAACAGATTAGCGGCGAAGGCCACGAGGCCTACGGCGGCCGATTCACCCCGGGACTCGGCCCGAGCCCCTGGCGAGTTTGAGAGCCAGCGACCTGGACGAGTACGCGCCGGTGGAAACCGAACGCCGCCATGACGACGCCTCGAGGAGGGCGGCGCGATGAGCGCCTTCCAGGCGGCGCCACGCTCGATCGCATGAGAGTGCTGAACCCGTGGTGTGATGACTCGCATCGCCGGAGCGATATCCACACCGAATCAGCAAAGAGCGCCAGTGGAGTGGGCGAGGAGACCGGCGACGGACTCGGCAAGGAACATGACGACGTTGACCAACAGCACCGTCAACGCAGCATGCGGCGTCGTGCGATCGAACCTCACGGATTACAGCGCAGCACTCGTCCATCGAGCGCTATCTTAGGCTTAGGCGAGCCGCGAAGGCTGCTAGATTCGGAACTGCCTTCCCCTTCTTCCGGCCGGAGGCACTCGGCGCCGCGTGGCAGGCGCTCACACGCGAGCGATGACCCGGGTCGCCCGCTCGTGTTGAAACCCCGTCAAACACGGATTCAGGCCCACCTGAACTGAACACCAATGACCTATCCGCCGGCAGGTGGTTGCGGGCCCCGATTTGCATCCCCGAATTGCATCAGCGACCGAGGTGGACATCGATCTCCGGGCCAAGGATTGAAGTCGCGTTCGAGTCCCACCAGTGCTTTCGGTGTGGATCCTGTTTGATCGGTTCGGCGGTGCACAGGTGCTGGCGAGTGGCTATCATGGTCTGTGCACGAAAGCACGGTCGCCCCCACTATCGCTTTCCTCGGTCTTCGTGAGCTCCTCATCTAGGACTGGCGCTGGGGCGGGTGCCAGGCTTCCGCTGACCGGACCGGGGTCAAGCCAGAGAAGGTCTACCGGGAGATTAACTGGCAGCTCTTGGTGCTCTTCGTTGGCCTTTTCGTTCTCACCGGGGGATCGAGAAGTCCGGCCTTGTCGGGGACCTCATGGCCGGGGCGTCCGCGATCGGACTCCTCGCGCCCCGCCATGCTCACGATGGCGACCGCCGTGCTTTCAAATGTCGTTTCGAACGTTCCTGCCGTGCTGCTGTTCAAGCCGGTGATCCCGAGCTTTGGCGAGCCCGCCCGCGCATGGCTCATCCTCGCCATGGCCTCGACGCTCGCAGGCAACCTCACTATCCTGGGCTCCGTGGCCAATCTCATCGTCGTGGAGGCGGCCCGCGAGGCGCGGGTGGAGATCGGATTCCTGGAGTACTGCCGCGTTGGCGTTCCGCTCACCATCGTGACGTTGATTGTCGGCTGGCTGGTGCTGATCGTGGTTCCCGTGTGACTCTGCTCACCGCTTTGCCCTGGAATCATCGCTGCGTCATGTCGTGCGGCCCCTCTTCTTCGCGACAAGTGCGCGGCGCCGGCCATGACGATCTCGGAGAGCTGACCGCTCGGGCCCGCAAGGTGGCGCTGGGCCTGAGGCCCCGGAGGAGGTCGGGACATGACGGAGACGGCCGGAAACATGTCGGATGATCGTGACCCGCCGGCGCGGTACCTCGAAAACTGGCAGGACGAGGTTGACAGCGCCGCTGAATACCGGGCAATGGCAGCTGCCGAGCCGGATTCCCGGCTGGCCAAGGTCTACGCCAACCTGGCGGCGATGGAGGAAACACACATCGCGTTCTGGGAGAAGCGCTTGCGGGACGCCGGCGTACCGGTGCCGCCACGTCGCGCGTCCTGGCGCAGCCGCGTGCTCGGGGCGATTGCGCGGCGGCTGGGGCCTGACCTGGTGCTGGCCACCATCGCGGCGAAGGAAGAGGCCGATCAGAACGTCTACGTCAGGCAGGCGGAGACTGCCGGCACTCGCATGTCGGCCCAGGAGCGCTGGCACGCGAAGGTCTTGAAGCAGCTCGTCGCGAGCCAGCCGCGTGGCGTCCAGGGCAGCTTCCTCGCGCGCCTCGAAGGCCGGCACCGCTCGGTGGGCGGCAACGCCTTGCGGGCGGCAGTGCTGGGAGCCAACGACGGGCTGTGCTCGAACCTCAGCCTCGTCATGGGTGTGGCCGGCGCCTCGGTGGGCAGCCACGGCCTCCTCGTCACGGGCGTGGCGGGACTTCTGGCCGGCGCCTGCTCGATGGCCCTGGGCGAGTGGGTGTCGGTGACCAGCTCACGCGAGCTGGCCCAGCGTGAGATCCGGATCGAGACCGGCGAGCTCACCGAGGACCCGGAGGGCGAGGGAGACGAGCTGAAGCTGATCTACGAGGCCAAGGGCCTGAGCCCGAGCGAGGCCGAGGCAATGGTCAAGCACCTGCTCGCCGATCGAAGCAGCGCCATCGACACACTGGCCCGCGAGGAGCTGGGCATCGATCCAAACCAGCTCGGCGGCTCGGCGTGGGAAGCGGCGCTCACCTCGTTCGTGCTCTTCGCCATAGGCGCGCTGGTGCCGATCTTGCCGTTCTTCGTCGCTGCGCGGCCCCCTTGCCGTGGCCGTCAGCGTCGCCGTCAGCGCGCTGGGCCTCTTCGGCATCGGCGCCGCGATCACGATCTTCACGGGAGCGCCGGTGTGGCGATCGGGCGGCCGGCAGCTCCTGCTGGGCCTGGCGGCGGCCGGAGTGACGTTCGGCCTCGGCCGGCTGATCGGCATGGCGCTCACCGGCTGATCGACACGGACCTGCCCTCAGGGCGCAAGGAGTGACCTCGACCTGATCACTGGAGGTGGAGAGCTCCACCTTGAAGATTGATCATGCCGAGCACGGGCTCTGCGCGACCCCACCCTCAGCAGGCGCCGAGCCAGGTGTAAGCATCTGGTTGGTCCGGGGCGCCCTGTAATATCCACGCGGAGCACGAAGGAAATTGCAGACCACCGAGAACCAGGAGCGCGAGTTGCGGCAGTGGGCGGAGCGACGGACTGCGCTCACCCAGAAGCGCCGCGCCATGTCCCGAAAGCCCGGTTCTCGCCACCTTCGAGAATACTTGGCCGGGTCGACCGCGAACTCGTCGCTGCAGGCTACGCTCGAGTGTACTCCCGGCCGCCGTGCCTCGAGATCTACCTGCATTCCACAGACAGGATCAGTCACCTTCACTTCGCGCCGTCCGTCATCCACCCGTGCTCGGCTCATTCACGCTGATCCCGTCTCGCGCAAGGCAAAGGCTTGACGGGCTCATTTTGGCTGTCTAAGGTTGGCACTCTAACTCGAGTGTGTGCCTGAGCCTAGAAGGAGGCAGTGATGCTCCCGGTTCTCGCGACAACCCTTCGGCGCCTTCAATGTGCTCATCCTAGGCGGGAAGGAGTGAGCGATGTTCGATACCGGCCCGGAGTCCCGCAAAGCGGTCATGGCACACAGACTGATCAGGCAGCGCCGGTGCCTCGCCGGGCTGAGCCTCGCATTTTCGGCGACCCTCCTGGCCGGCTGCAGCACTCCGACCCGCCTGTCGGATTCCCACGTCACGTCCGTGCCGCGGTCACCGGCTGTCGACGTCGCCGGGCTGGTGTGCGAGCCGGTCGCGGCTTTCGGCCCCGTCGCCGCTCCGGCCATCCAGGGCTTGAGTGCCACCGTGTCGTACGCTCTCACGGCCGCCCTCTCGCAGGCGTCGCCGCCCATCCGCACGATGCCGATGCCGGACATGCTGAATCGGCTCACCGACCAGGGACTGGCCGGCGAGTACGTGGATCTGCTCTCGAGCGCTGCTCGCGGCGGCGGAATCCTCGAGCGAGAGCGGCTGGGGCGCATCGGCGCCGCGCTCGGCTCCCGCTACGTGCTGCAACCGGGGCTCGCCGAGTTCAACCAGACCGTGCTGGACAAGTTCGAGTTTAGCGGCCTGAAGATAGTCCGGACCCGGGTGTTGGCCCTGCGCCTGTGGCTCCAGCTCTGGGGCACGCAGACCGGTCACCTGCTCTGGGAATCCACCGGGGAAGTGACGGTGGCGGAGCCAGTTCTCCGTCCGGAATCGACGGTGTCGCTCGCCGCGATTGCCCAGAAGCTATGGTCGCTCATGATCGAGGATGGCTTGCTCGGAACGAAGGCCGGAACGCCGCGCTGTCCCTGAGTCCAGGAGACCCCTATGAGCGTTCACCCGACGGACTATCTGGTGCACTTCTCGAACATCCTCCTGCTCGTGTCGTACTCCGTGCGGAATATCCTGTGGCTGCGATGGTTCGCGGTCGCCGCCGCCCTCACCAACATGCCGTACTTCCTGTACCAGGCCGAGCATCCTCTGGCCGCCGATCCTGTGGGCCGGCGTGTTCACGGGCATCAACCTCTATCAGATCTGGCGCATCTATATGGAGCGCCGTCCGGTGGCGCTGTCTCCGGACGAGCAGACGCTCTACGATATGGGCTTCCACTCGCTCACGCCCCGCGACTTCGTCGCTCTCGTGATGGTGGGCGCCTGGAATGACGCCGCCGCGGGCGACACGCTGATGAGGGAGGGACAGCCGGTGCCGTCGGTCTGTATCGCGATACGCGGTAGGTACGCATCCATCGGCATGGCAAGGATCTGGGCCTCCTCGAGCCAGGGTACGTGGTCGGCACCGCGGTGGCGTTGATGGGTACGGCATCGGCGTTCGATGCGACGTTCACCGAGCCCGGCCGCTACATATCCTGGCCTCTCTCCAAGGTCCACCGGTTCACGGACGGAAGGCCGGAGCTGTAGTCCACGCTGCAGCACCTCGTCAACCAGGATCTCGCGCGAAAAGTCGAGCGCCTCGTCCTTGGCCTGACCCGCGGATTATTTCTGCGCCAAGGCAAGAGCCTGAGCCTCGGCCGGCTCTGACTGAGAACAGGGGTTGGGTGCGCTAGGCCAGCGCGGCGACCGCCGCGGCGAAGCGCGCCACCTCCTCTTCGGTAAGAGTACCCGGGCGAGAGGCAGACCGAAGCGCATGTGGTGCGAGTGTGAGCTGTCCTCGTTCTAGCATCAGTTGCGAGAACTGCCGATGCGCGCCCCGGCTTGCGTGTGTCTCGGGCTGTTGTGTTCGATGGAGCGCTTTGGTACATTCGCTCGCGCAACAGCGTCCCGCCGCGCGCCGTTGTCACAGACCGTTGTCATAGACAATGTCGCGTGGCGGATGACGAGCGTCCCGACGGATGGTTCGCCGGGGAGTTTGGAACGCCCTTGAAGGAAAGGAGGCCGCGCATGTCCACGAGGATCATCCCACTGTTGCTGGTGCTGTGCCTGGGCGCTGTCTCGCTGCAGTCGGGCTGCCGGGCCACGGGCGGGGCGAAGGGAGAATCTGTGGCGGAGCAGCAGTCCACGATCCGAAGCGAGCAGAGCGCGACGCTGAATCAGTTGTACGCCGCACGCCCAGAGCTACGGGCCAAGGTCACGAACGCGGCGGGGCACGCCTTCTTCAGCAACTTGAACGTCAATGTGCTGCTGCTCAGCACCGAGAACGGCTACGGCGTGGTGCACAACAACGGCACGGGCAAGGACACGTTCATGAAGATGGCTGGTGCCGGCGCGGGCCTGGGCATGGGCGTCAAGGACTACCGCGTGGTGTTCATCTTCACTGATCCGGCCGTCATGCAGCGGTTCGTAGACAGCGGCTGGGACTTCGGCGGGCAGGCCGATGCCGCGGCCAAGACGGGCGAGACGGGCGCGGCGGCCAGCGGCACGACCACGGCCGGGGCGGTCGCGGGGATGGAGATCTATCAGTTCACCCAGTCGGGCCTGGCACTCCAGGCGACGGTGCAGGGGACCAAGTACTGGCGGGATGAGGCCCTCAACAAGTGATACCAAACGCACTTGTTCCTCGGGCGGCTCTCAGGGCGGAGCGTAGCCAACACTGATACCGTTCGCTCGCCGTTTCTCGACGCGACTCGGGGAGGTACTGCCTCATGGGGGCAACGACGACGGAGGGGTCCGGGAGATCTTGCGTCCGCTCCGGGACAAGCGGCTGTGCGCCCTGGACACAGTTGTGCCGGGCCTCGCCGACTCGTTGGCGGTCGCGCTGACGCGAACCGAGCTGATGCTGGCCGAGGCGGAGAAGCATCATCTTCCGGAGCGCATGCGGGAGGATCTCGGGATCGTCCGATGGCATCTCATCGGACTCTCCCAGCTCGCGCATGAACTTCCCGTCCTGTGCTCTGGACCACACGCAGGGCCGATCGCAGCGCGAATGACACACAAGGAGGAAGAGACATGAGACGAGTGACGATGATGCTGAGCGCGTTCGCATTGGTCACGGCTCTTGCCCTGCCCAGTTGGGCGCAGGTCAAAGAGCTCCCGACAACGACCGAAACCATTTCGGGCACCATAGAGACGATCGACAAGGACAAGCGCGCCATGAACATCAAGACGGCCGATGGCAAGTTCGTCGCCGTCAGCGTGCCCAAGAGCGTCATTCGCTTCGACCAGCTCAAGGTGGGGGACAAGGTGAAGGCGACGTATAACAACAACGTCATCGTGCGCCTGAAGCCGGCAGGCGAGCCGGCGGTCGATACGGCTGACAAGACCACCATCAGAGACCAGACCAGCGGCAAGGCGGTAATGGTGCGGAGGATGACGGCGAGCATCGCCGAGATCGACAAGAGCGCGTCGTCGATCACTTTTGTCGGGCCGAACGGGTGGAAATACAGTCGACGGGTCGTCGATCCGGCCGTGTTCGATCAGGTCAAGGTGGGCGACCGGGTTGACATCACCTGGAACACCGATCTCACGGTGTCGGTGGAGTAGGCAGGCCCAGGGAGACGAGCGGAACATCTGGAAAAGCTGGGCCTGGTGGTACTCGCCGAACGGCGGAAAGCGGCTTTCGGATCGACCAGGCCTTCGTGAACCGCGCGCTGCAGCCGCGCCTTCGCTCCGCCTCGTACGTCTAGGGGTGCCCGCCAACGGACGCGCGGTCGCCGCGCGACGGCACGCGCTGAGCGACCACGCCGCGCTCATGGTCGATCTCGAATCCTGACCCTCAGGCGATCACGTCCTGGGGCGCTATTGAATGGTGTCGACTGGACACACCCGACCGGAAGCTATCGCTCGTGTTTGCCCGGTCATGCGACCATTTGGATCGTCCACAGGTCGTCGCACAGGTTCGAATTGGTCAGGTACGCGTACGGGATCGTGAAGTAGCCCTTCATTCCCCACGAGGTGCCCCAGGAGTTCCGCATGATGAACCGTTGGTCCGCATCGTGATAGCCGACGGCGAGAATGGCATGACCGCCCAAGAGCTTCTCGCGGCTGGCCGGCATCGGTACGACCCCGGACCTGGCGACCTGCTGCGACTCGAACGACTCATACACGGAAATTCCCAGGACGATGGGGAACCCCGCGGCGAGACAGCCCTTCATCTGATCGAGGGTCTGTATGACCCGTTGATAGGAGACCGCTTTCCCGAGCGGCGCGTCCTTAAAGGCACCGAGCGGGGGCTTGTGGCTGAAGTTCGCAATCACGTACGGCCAGTCAGCTTCCGGGCAGGCACCAATCTGGTTGACTGACTTCATGCCGTCGCGGATCTGCGCTCCTGCGTCCTGGTCCACGGTGTGCTCCATGACCCGCTCGTTGTAGTAGATGAACAGGCGAGACGGCGCAAAGGGTTTGGCCTCTTTCTGTCGGATCTGCTCGTATTCGATGGCCGCTCCGATCGCGTTGGCGGTACACGATCCGAGTTGACCCTGGTCGTAGACGGGGGACAGCCGGGCCGGAGATCGACCGCGGGCGGGAGGGTGACCGCGCGTGCCGCGGTAAAGACCAGATCGCGCTGGTCGGGAACGTCGGGCATCCATCCGTAGTGGCCGAGGTATTTGGCGTGCGCCCCCGCCTCTGACGTTCCCTTGCTGGCCTTCCGCTTTTTCGGCGTCGCCTTCCGCTGCCTCCCCTTCGCCATGACATTCTCCTCGTGACTGCCGGTTGAGCGGACAAGATTGAGGGCGCTTGTCCCTCTTTCATCGCTCTGGCGCTATCGATAACGCAAACTGAGACCCCGTAGAGAAGTGGAGAGCTCAGAGATGAGACGCAGGCTCCCCCACACGCCGTACCGGCGGGCCGTAGATACCTGTTTCACTCGTGGCGCCTCCGGCGCCATACCAGACCGCCGAGCCCGACCAGGCCCGAGCCAAGCAGCAGGAGCGATCCCGGCTGAGGCGTGACAAACACCCCAATGCAGCCGGTGGGGCAGATGCTGTTCGTGGCAGCTCCAAAGCTGCCGCCGAAGGGCACGAAGACTTCACCTGAGACGGGGTCCACGGCCACTGAATGATCTCCCGGCGTCGTGGGCACGTTCTGCAAGAACGTCTCCGTCAAGCCATCAATGATGCCAAGGACTGGTCCACCCGGATTCAAGCGCGCCGCGAGGAAGAATCGATCGCTGGTCGGATCGAACCAGACCATGTCCTCGCCACTGACTTGGGGGAAGGCCTTGGTGGACCCGTTGCCTCCATTGGCGTTCGGATCCAGGAGAATCGACTGGCTGGCGACGCCGCAACCGACCATCAGTTTCCCGTTCGCTCCCAGGGCGAGGCCCGCGGGCGAGCACGCGGCGAAGGCCCCCAGACTGGCGCTCCCGAAGTCGTAGACGTGCGTTACGTTGCCGGAGATGTCCAGCACGGCCACGCCCCCAGGGCCACTGCCATTGAGCTGCGGGATGGAGATGAAGAACCGCCCCCGTGACTCGGATCCCACACGGATTGCTCGATGCCGCCGGTGGCGTTGGGGGCATTGTGCCCGTCCGGCGTTCGCTCCGTTGAACGTGATTTTCCCGTTCGGGACGATGGTATTGGTGTTCGTATTGATGAGCGTGGCGAAGGGCGGATCGGCAGCGTTGTTGGCCACCAGCAGCAGATGATCTCTCGGATCGAACGCCATCTCGTCGACGCGCTTGTCGGTCGCCGCGCTCCCAGTTGCCACCGGCGTACCGGGGAGCTGGGCCAAGGCCGAATTGGGATTCAAGAGGTTGGGGCTGGTCAGGTTGAACCCTTTCAGCGTGCTGTTGCCGTCCCCCGCATACAGATTCTGGAGGCCGGAAAAATTGGCTACCACGACCCCGTCGGGACCGGAAATGTCATTGTTCGCGGTTGCGGCATTGACCGGCTTGGGCTGAATGCCGACGAAGAGGTTGCCGGTCCCGCCCACGCGTCCCACGAAGGTATTCGTCTGCGCCGAGAAGATGTCCACCGACGCGTTGGACCGGTCGGCGAGGTACATCAGCTGCGTGGTCCCGTCGAAAAACGCAATGTCGTAGGTGGTAAACGCCCCGCCCTGTCCATTATCCGCGCTGGACGGGACCGGGATGGTGGTGAGCAGGTGGTACAGGGGATCTGCCAGAGCCGAGCCAGGGCTGAGTGTCAACGTGAGGCAAGCACAGCACGGACGACACGAGGGCGATCGTTGTACGGCGCATCGTAACCCTCCTTATTCGGGGTGGTCACCAGGTGGCTGACGCGCGCCCGTGACCCTCCCCTACAGGTCGTGCAAGACTCCTCGAGCTCTGTCGCCGCCGCGCACTTCGAACCCGACACCCCGGGCCCGCCGTTCAAGGGGTAGAAAGCAATGCGGCCGGTCGGGACCGCGCTTCGCACCATGGATACTTGATTGCCCGCGAGGCATGCCGTCGCGGAATGAAGCGGTGCGCGATCGTGACGCGCACCCAGGGCGAGACCGTCAGATAGTTGGAGGAGAGCGGAGGCGGAAGCCGAGCAGAAACGCGTCGGGGACGACCGATGCAGCGCCACCCAAAACGGGCCAAAAGTCGAGACGGTGCAGGACCGGTCGCTATCAGCTGTAATTCGCGGATCGCCGCGGTATCGGTGAGCAGCCCTATGACATCGTCATAGTCCGCGTTGTCATAGATTCCGGGAAGCCAGGTCGGATCGGGCGGACTCGCCTGCGCGAGGACCGGGAGTGTGCCACAACAGACAAGCAGGACGAGCACAAGGCACCGTCTCCACCGGCGGTGTCCTCGTGCACAATCGTCCTGCTCGACAAGGCGCGCGAGATGTTGCCCAGCTACGCTTTCACGCATGCGGCCTCCCGCAGAGCTGAACAGGGCCGGACGAAGGGACTTTAGTCCTCACATCAGACCGTGTCAAGCGAGGAGCCTATTCATGTGTGCGATAACGCGAGGCTTGCTGACGAATCGGAACCTCGAAGTGGGTAGTCGAGAATCCCGGCAGGTCGTTGCCACCCAGCCACTCCACTCGCTGCGCAGAAAGCGTACCCACGCCTGTGGTAGGCTCCCCGCGGTGCCCCGTCTCCGACCAATCCGAACTCCATGGCCGGCAGACGGTCTGTTCAGCCGCCTGTCGGCGGGAACGGAGCCGGCGGCGTGCAGCCGAGCGGCGAGAGGGCCGAGACCGGGAGATTCGAGTGCTGCTTGAGACGGTCCTGCGGAAGTTGGAGGAGGGCTCTTCGTGGCGCCGGGCTGGCCAATAGTCCGCCGCACGTTCCTTGCTGGCACGGTGGGGGTGCTCTTCGCCGCGCCCTTCCTCGCCGAGGCGCAGAGGCCTTTGCTCTACGAAGGGCGCGTGCAGTGGATCGCCGGCTCGACGCTGATCCTGTTGACGGACGACGGGTGGAGTCTTCGGGTTGACTTGACGCGTGTTCCTCAGAGCGACTACTCGGGCCTCACACCGCGGGATCGGATCATCGTGAGTGGGACGCTTTCGCAGGACGGTAACTACGTGCTTGGGCTATCCATCGAGCGCGTTCGATCGGACTACCAATCGCCCTAGGTCATCCGGCGAAGGCCCTTGACCTCATGACCCCGCCGGCGCTGCTGGGGCGGGCCGATGAGGTCCTTCAGTGATAGCCCGCCGCACGTTCCTCGCTGGCACGGGTGCGTTGCTCGCGTGCCAGACTTTGATGCCGACGACGTGGGACGGCTCACGCTGCCGCACAAAGCACGAGAGAATCCTGTGCCTAGACCGTTCCAGTAGTCGAAGCTGACCGCCTCCGGATGTTGTCGGTCTTGTCCATTTTCCTCGCGATGTGGGTCGTGGGTTGTGGGTGGGACGGCTGCGGTACCCGCCGGGACCGCGCGTCGGCACCGCCGCCGTTCGTCGAGCGAGTCCACTCCAGACTTTGGAGCGCGGTCGCAGCGCTGGATTTTGACGGCGCCGGCCGACTCGCCGTGAACGCTTCGCAGCGCTGGAAGCGATGCATTGACAAGCGGTCGCGTGGTGATCGATTTCCAGGCAGGCGAGTTCGTCCATCTCGGGCGCGCGATGAGCCCGAGCGATAGCTCGACCAGCTGTCGAAACGATCGCGCTGCTGACGGTCGAGCGAGGCGAGAGAGCATCGCCTCGCCGAGATCGAAGGCCAGCCCACCGTGAGCAGTGCTCTCAATCGAGGGTGTCAATGATTCTTACATCTCGAGACCTACCCAGACATGAGCCCGGGCTATGCCGCTGAAAAGAAGGCAATCGTGACAATGGCACAAGTCTCGCTTGAGAGCGTCGCGATCCGGTAGTGCTTCCGACGAGACACACGGGCCCAGGAGGGCCGCGGACAATGCGTAAACCTGTTGGCATCGGTCCAGAGAAGCCACACCAACAAAGGAGACGGCACATGTCGATTTCCAGAGGCCTGACGCTCGTCGCGCTGATGCTTCCCGCTCTCTTCGTCGCCTTCCCGGCGCGAGACTCTGAAGCCGCCGCTGCTCCACAGATCACGGGTGTGTGGTCCTGCGCGGTGACCAGACCGGGAAGCCCCGCAGCCCGTCCGCTCGACTTCGTCTTTCATTCGGACGGGGTGTTCGCGTATTCGAGTCAGACAACCATCAATGGCGGACCGCTCAGCTTGCCATTCACCAGCCGCGGTGGCGCGAACGGGCAGTGGCAGAAGATCGGCCCCAGTGACTACGCATACCAATCGAGAGAGAACATGTACATCAACGGCAACGCGGGAGGCTTCTTCTACGTCGATGCGACCCTACATCTCAATCCGAAGCTACAACAGCTGTGCAGTGGAACACCGGAGTGTCCGGCGGCACAGACCAAGATCCGACTCACGCAATTCACCTTTGCTGCGAACGGGAGCATCACCGGCGAAATCGATCTACTTCCTGCCGGCTCCATAGCGCAGTCGATTTGCAGCCCCCTGAACACCGTGTTCACGGGCTTGCCGTAAGCCACCGACACGGCGGGGATCCGGAGGGCCGTCAGGCCTCCGTGCCCCGAGGGGGCTAGTGTTGACTATCCGCTGACGATCCTCTCGAAGAGCTTTTGAAGGTTCCTCAAACGCGGAGCGTAAAACATCAACCAAAACACCTTGGCGCGGCGCTCCTAATCAGTTCTTCGAGAGCGAGTTGAGTAGGCACGCCTCGACCGCAGCGTCCACACTGTGAACGCTCCGATGAGCAGCAAGGCCGCGCCTGACGGTGTGAGATCCCGTCGCCGCCGAGCTGCCACGAGCCATCGGCTTGGGCCGCGATCGTGAATACCGAGGTCACCGGCGCCGATGCGATGCAAGCGCGACGGTGCCCGAGCGCAGCGCCGCATCGCGCCGGAGGTCGAACCGAGATCGCGCCGGCGAGATCCGTCAGCTGGTGACGCTCTCGTGATCGGAGCGTGCCGTGGCTACCTGATCCGAGGAGCCCAGTCGCGCCAAGTGTCCCGCTCAGGTAACCCACTCCGCCGTGGCGAATCGTGCAGCTGGACGGACGTCTCGTTGGTGACGGCTCAACCAGGGAATCGCAATTCTGGTTACAGCTGGGCGTCATTTCGGATCGTCTCCATCGTCTCGAGAAAAACACGACCGACGTCTAGCACATCTTCGGTATGCTCCACTATGGAATGGCCGGCCGCGCAAAAGCCAAGTCACGTGTCGGGCAGGGCGAACGAGTTGGCCTACAGGCCAGCCTGCTCGCTCACCCGCAAACACGCTTTCTTCCGCTCCCCGTCTTCGTGCTCATCGCTCTCTGGGGTGTGCCGGCCTACCGCCTACTCCACCGCGAGAGTGGGTCATGATCAAGACAAGCAGTTCAGTTCAGTACTACTCGGTCCGCGGGACGACAGCCGACGCCATCTTCGACGACATGAAGAGGAACGGCCTGTTTGACAATAAGGGCCGCCGCGCGTTCGGCGTGACGTCCGCGGAATGGAGCATGGACTGGAAACGCATTGAGACGACTCGTCCTGCCGTTTGCAGCGCCGAATCAATGACGATTCTGCTCAACCTCGTGGTAACGCTGCCGCAGCACGACCAGTTGAACGACCTGTCGCGGGGCATCAGAACCAACTGGCAGCGATTCGCCGCGAGCGTCGCCGTGCATGAGCAGCGTCATGTCGACATCTACCTGAACGGCGCGAAGACGATGAAGACTCGTATGGATGCGATAACAACGAAGTCGTCCTCCTGCTCCGAGCTTGAGAACGTAATCGACAGCGTCTGGGCTAGTCAACAAGCGGAGACCGAAAGAGCGCAGAATGAGTTTCACCTCGAAGACGAGGCGAGGATCCAGAACAATCGGAAGCCGCTGCAGGATCAGATCGACATCAACCAGGCGCGACTCACGGCCATCAACTCTGAGTTCCGGAGCCTCGACCAAACCCTCGACGACGTCAAGCGGCAACGCGACACGACGCATGCCAGGATCGGCGCTGTCGAGGCCGAGATGGCCAAGTCCGGCGCTTCACCGCCAAAGTGTTCGCAAGCTCGCCTCACGGGTAGGATCCAGGCCCTCTGTGAGGAGTACAAGGCGCTGGTCGCCGCCGATAATGCACTCGTCGACCAGCACAACGGAGCCGCCTCCCGCCGAAACAACCTCGCGGACGAGCACAACCGGATAGTCGCGGTCAACAATGGTCTCATCGAGGCCTACAATTGGACGCAATGAGCGTGAGGCATCGGCACTAGGGGCGGTTGTTGGAGTGTGTACCTCCTCAGCCTGGGAGCGCCCCAGAGACGGGGTGAGGGATCGCGTCTTCGAGACGCGCGGATCGGAGGCCCAGCACTTCGTAGGCGTCCACGCCCTCAGCCAGCCCCTTCACCACCACGCGGCCGAGCGGGCGCACGTCGACCAGGGACTCGACCTGGGCCAGGGTTTCCGCGGTGATCACGATCGAGCCTGAGGTCGCGAGCTGCTCCATGCGGGCGGCGACGTGGGTCGGCATCCCCACCGCGGTGTAGTCCCAGCGCAGATCGCTGGCCACGGAGCGGACGATCACCTCGCCGGAGTTGATGCCGACCCGGATCTGCACGTCGGCGCGATGGCGACCGTGCAACGCACGCGCGTAGGCCGCCACCGTTTCCTGCATGCGGAGCGCGGCCCGGCAGGCCCGGGCGGCGTGATCGGACCGGGTGACGGGCGCCCCGAACATCGCCATGATGCCGTCACCCATCACCTGGTTCACGGTGCCGCCGGCCTCGTGGGCGGCGGTCATCAATCGCTCGATCACGCCGTCGAGGATCTGTCTCGCCTCGTCGAGGTCGCAGGTCCGCGAGCAGCTCCGTCGAGCCGCGCATGTCCGCGAACAGGACGGTGAGATAGCGATGCTCGCCCTCGGGCGATGCAGGCGGAGCGGCATGCGGCGCGGGGAGGTGAGCCCAATGCGCCGGTGCAAGGCCTGCTCCTCGAGCGCGTTGTCGATCCTCCGGAAGAGTCCCTCGGGCTCCTGTCCCTTCTCGAAATAGTCGAAGGCGCCGAGCCGCATGGCCTCCTTGGCCGACTCCCAGGCCGGATAGGCCGTGAGCAGGATCACATTCGCATCGGGGCAGTGCGCCTTCGCCGTGTGCAAGACATCGAGGCCGACGCCGTCCGGCATGCGCAGGTCGGTGACGATCACGTCGAACGAGTCGGCGCGGAGCTCGCGGATGGCCGCCGTGACGCTGTCGGCCTCCCGGACCCGATGTCCGCGATGCCTCAGCAAGAGCGCGAGGGTCGTACGCGCCGAGGACTCGTCGTCCACGACCAGGATGGCGGCCATGCGTCCAGAGGATTCACATTCGGTGCCAGTGCCGAAGTCCGCAAGAGCAGCAGCTTGGGAGGCCACGCTGAGTATGGCGTGTTCCAGGACGGGACACCCGGGTTCCGTTCTGAAATGCTGAGGAGGGAGGGCGCCTACGTGGTCCACTTCGGAGCGGCTACTTGTCGATCCCGTACTCCTTCAGCTTGCGCCAGAGGGTCGTTCGCCCGATCCCGAGAGCCTCGGCCGCTCGAGAATGGCTCCCGCCCGAGCGCTCGAGCGTTTGGATGATGAGGATCCGCTCGGTCTCGGCCAGGGTCTGAGGCGACCCGAGGCTCGGCGCGGGGCCCAGCGTCAAGCTCGCGGTGACGTGGGGAGGCAGGTCGTCCGGCTCGATCGTGTCGGCCTGGGCGAGGATGGCGCTCGCGCTCCATGGCATTTTCGAGCTCCCGGACATTGCCAGGCCACGGGTAGCGGAGGAGGCGTTCCATGGTGGCGGGGCTCAGGCGCAGGACGCGGTTCTGTCGTTCGGCGAAGCGGGCCAGGAAGTGCTCGGCCAGGAGGGGAATGTCCTCGCGGCGTTCGCGGAGCGGTGGCAGCGTCACGGGGATCACGTTGAGGCGATAGAAGAGGTCTTCGCGGAAGCCGCCCTGGCGGATCATCTGCGCGAGATCGCGGTTCGTGGCGGCGAGGACGCGCGCATCGATGGTGATGGCGTGCGTCGAACCGACGGGCCGGATCTCCCCGCTCTGGAGCGTGCGCAGGAGCTTGGCCTGCAGGCTCGGGGGCATCTCGCCGATCTCGTCGAGCAAGAGCGTCCCGCCGTGGGCTTCCTCGAACAGACCCTTCTTGTTCGTGGCCGCGCCCGTGAACGCCCCTTTGACGTGGCCGAAGAGCTCCGACTCGAGGAGCGTCTCGGGGAGCGCCGCGCAGTTGATGGCGACGAAGGACCCGCGCGCGCGCGGGCTCGCGTGGTGGATCGCCTTGGCGATCACCTCCTTGCCCGACCCTGACTCGCCGTGGATGAGCACCGTCGCATCCGTGGGCGCCACGCGCCGGACGAGATCGAGCACCTGGGCCATCCGGGCCGACCCCGTCACCAGCCCCGTCAGCGCGTAGCGATCCTGCACTTGCGCGCGGAGGTTCGCGTTCTCGCGTCGCAGCGCCTTCTCGGCGAGCGCCTTGTCGATGCGGTGGAGCAATTCGTCGGGCTCATGCCCCTTTTCGAAGTAGTCGCAGGCGCCGAGCTGGATCGCTTCCTTGGCCGACTCCCAGCCCGCATACGCGGTGAGCAGGATCACGTCCGCCTCCGGGCAGTGCGCCCTCGCGGCCCGGAGGACGTCGAGGCCATCGCCGTCCGGCATCCGGAGATCCGTCACGATCACGTCGAACGCCTCGTCGGTGAGCGCCTTGACGGCGGCGGCCACGCCCCCACCTCGGTGACCCGGTGACTCCGTTTCCTCAAAAGGAGCCCGAGCGTGGTCCGCGCGGACGGCTCGTCATCGACGACGAGAATGGTCGCCATCGTCGTCCGGTCCGCCGAGCGGGAGGAGAATGGTGAAGCAGGTCCCGCGTCCGGGCGTCGACTCGATCTCGATTCGTCCGCAGTGCGCGGCCACAATGCGCCGGGCGATGGTGAGGCCGAGGCCGGTGCCGGCGGGCTTTTGGAGTAGAAAGGCTCGAAGACCTGGCGCAGCTCCTCGGCCGGCATGCCGCGGCCGGTGTCGCTGATGGCGATGGCGACCTGCGCCTCCCTGAGGCTGACCGCGATGTCGAGCCGCCCGCATCCATCCATCGCCTCGACGCTGTTCAGCGCGATGTTCCACACCACCTGGGTGATCTGGTCGGCGTCGAACGGAAACGACGGCACGGCGGGATCGACGCGCACGGAGAGCTCCACGTCATGCGCCCGGCCGGGGTCTTCCCGGATCAGGGCCCCGACGTGATCGACGATCTCCCGGATGTCGCCCACGAGCGGCTTGGGCTCGCGTGGCCGGGCGAAGAGGAGGAAATCCGAGAGGATGCGGTTGAGCCGACGCGCTTCTTTCTTCACGACGCCCAGGGTGTGGGCCCGCTCCTCGCCGGTGAGGGTTTCCTCCACACCGAGGAGTGTCGTCGCGTTGACGATGGCCGCCAGGGGATTGCGGATCTCGTGGGCCACGCCTGCGGCGAGCTCGCCCGCCGCGGCCAGGCGCTCGGCCTCGGTGAGCCGTGCCTGCAGACGTTCCCGCTCCGTCACGTCGGTGACCAGCTCGAGGAGAAAGACCTGGCCGTTGGGTTGGCGTACCGGGGAGCAGCTCAGGGAGAAGCGCCGTCCGTTTGCGCCGGCCACCTGAATGTGATCCGCCTCGCCCATCTCCTCACGGCGCCCGAGCGGACAGCCCGGGCAGGGGTGGGTACCCACGCCGACGACCTCGTAACAACGACGGTCGGAGATCGGACCGAGTTGCGCGTGCATCCAACGGTTGGCGTGCCGGATCCGGAAGTTCCCGTCAACGAGCTGGAGGCCCTCGCCGAGGCCGTCCACCAGGCGCTCGTTGAATTCCTTGAGCGTCGCGGTCTCGCTGCGGGCCCGGTCCAGCACCACGATGATGATCGCAAAGGTGCAGAGGAAGTAGAAGACCATGAAGGCGGCGTGCATCATCACGTGCGGCCCGGTACTCCGGCCCCTCGATGAACGGCGACACCATGCGGTGCAGTCCCCATAGCGTGAGCGCCACCGCCAGGAATCGGGGTCCCCGGTAGCCCAGCGCCTGCGCTCGCCGGGGCCAGAACTGCAGCCCGGCCGCGATGAGGACTCCGCCGGTGACCACCCCCACGAAGCCCCGCGCGGCGACACTCGCGTCGGAGAGATCTCCAATCCCGGCGGCGGCAAAGCCCGCCAGCACGCCGATCAGCAGGTCCCTCCGCCCGATCCGGTAGTCGGTACGAAAGGCCAAGCCGCCGGCCAGCACAAGGAGCGTGGCAACAAAGGAGGTGGCACTGACCAGGGCACTCAGGACATCGAGGCTCGGAACGAAGGCACGAGCCAGATACAGGCCTTTGCACAGGCTCATGAGGCCCCAGGCCAGCAGCAGGTAGTGGAAGAACCGCGCGCGGTGGAACGAATACAGGTAGACGAAGATCAGGAACTGCAACGTCAGGCTGAGCGCTGCCGCAAACACCAGCGCGGACGCCATAGGCATGGGCACAACCCTCCTCAGGTGAGTCTACTCCCCAGTGTCAATCTCCATGCCACCGCCATCCCCCTGAATTGACTGGCATCGGAAAAACTCGCCACGTTTCGGCCCGGAACAAGCTGTTCCGATGTGAAACGTTCGGCTACCCTCGAGCTTGGTTGCCCCGAGACTCAAGGCTCTCAGCCACCACCCGTGCCGACAGAGTCGGTGGATCCCGCGACGACGTATGCCTCACTCTTAGCTGACACGCGGGTTTCAGGTCGTGACCTGGAACTAGAACTCCAATGATGGCGTTTCCCAGCTGCGCGAGATTTGGCGCATAGGAGCCCGCACACTTCCGCTCATCCCGTGGACCAGCGAAAGCTCGGAGTCGGTCAAGCCTTTTCCTTGTCACGGCAGAGTTCGGATCAGTGACGTTTTGAAACTGCACATTCTCCGTATGGCACTGCAATCCGGATGTGGCCCTCTGAGACCTCCGTCCGCCGACTCCGGTGGGCCAGTGCAACTACGCTTGGAAGGTCGTCGCGTTGAGCCGCGGTTGAAGTTCGGGTATTTGTTGTGATCTGGAGGAGATTCGAGTAGCATCGGCGGCCGTCGGGTCGGAATCCGCCGGGCCGTCCCCGTATCCGACAGAAAGGGTCCACAATGATCCGAGTCGCGGTGGGGACCGTCGTGATCGCCCTTGCGCTGATCGCTGTCGACGGCGCTTGGGCCCAGCCGGTGTTCAGCCCGAGCCAGGATCCGATGGCCGGCTCGCGGGTGTTTACGGCCAAGGGCTGCGAGAAGTGCCACGCGATCAACGGGGTCGGGGCCAAGATCGGTCCCGACCTCGCCAAGAGCACGCGGCCGCATTCCTTCTACGACGTCGCGGCGGCCCTGTGGAACCATCTGCCCCGCATGACCGAGCGCATGAAGCAGCTCGGCATCACGCGTCCCGAGCTCACGAGCCAGGAAGCGGGCGATCTCATCGGCTTCCTCTACACGCTCGGCTACTTCGATCGGCCCGGCGATGCCGCGACGGGTCGCAAGCTCTTCGTCGACAAGAAGTGTTCGGTCTGCCACTCGGTGGGAGGGGTCGGGGGATCCGTGGGGCCGAAGCTCGACTCCCTGAAGCAGTTCGCCTCGCCCATGTACCTTGCCTCCGCCATGTGGAATCATGGGGTCGCCATGGCCGAGGCGATGAAGGCCCAGGGCATAGAGCGTCCGACCATGACGCCACAGGAGCTTCGTGATCTCAGCGCGTACCTCGCGCCTGCCACCGGGGCTCCGCCGAGGGCCCGCTCTTCGTGCTGCCCGGGCGGCCGGAGCTGGGCCGGAGCCTCTTCGTGGACAAGGGCTGCGTGCAGTGTCACAAGGTTGGCGGCACGGGCGGAGCGGTGGGGCCAGACCTGGTCGCCATGAGCGCGCGGCGGAGCCCCGTCGAGTTCGCCGCGGCCATCTGGAACAAGGAGCCGGCCATGCTGAAAGCCATGGCCTCGCAGAACGTCAAGGTGCCGCAGCTCTCGCCCGAGGAGATGGCCGATCTCGTCGCGTACCTCTACTCGGTCGGGTACTTCGCGGGAGGCGGCAGCATTCCCCGGGGGTGGGTGGTGGCCACCAACAAGGGGTGTCTCCATTGTCACGGCGCCTACGGCGAGCGGGGCAAGCCGGCGAGCGACCTGACGAGGGCCAAGGGTCTGGATTCCTCGGCCGCGGTGGTGGCGGCGCTGTGGAACCACGCGGTGGTGACGCCGACCGTGGCGGGCAAGAAGATGCCGTGGCCCACCATACAGCCCAAGGAGATGGCCGATCTCGTCACCCTGCTGCAGAGTCTTCAACCACGCACTCAATGAAGGAGGTCGACCCATGAGCGATTCCAAGCGCGTGACCGTCGTTGCCGCGTCCGTGGCCTCGGGGGCTCTGCTCTCATTGCTCGCGTCGGTTCCCGCGGGAGCCACGCCTCAGATGGTGTCGCAGGCGAAGGCGGCTGGCTTTCCCGCCCAGAACTGCCAGTACTGTCACACGGTGGCGATGCCCAAGAAGGAAGGGTTCAAGCCCGACGAGCTCAACGAGCGCGGCAAGTGGCTGCTCAGCGAGAAGGACAAGCTCAAGGCCACGCGAAGTCAAGCCCGAGTGGCTGAAGAACTACCCCGGCGGCAAGTAGAGTCGTGAAGATGGCAGGACGGGCGGCGGTGCTCGTCATCCTCCTGTCCTCGGTCGCCGCGGAGGCTCAGGTTCCGGGGGCGTGCCCCTTCCGCACGGCTGGATCGGCACCACGAGCGAGTGGATGCGGGGCTTCGGCATCGCCTTCGCCCTCCTCAATCTGGCGCTTCTCGCCTTCGCCTGGCGGAGCCTCCGGGGCGGCGCCGTCACCCCCACCAGCCGCGGCTGGCTCTTCGTGGCGGTGGGTCTCGTGCCCGTGATGGTTGCCTTCCTCTCCTTCGCCCACGGGTTGGAGGAGTCGATGACCGTCGGGGCGTGCGGCTCCTGCCACGTGATGACGCCCTTCGTGCAGGATCTCCAGAACGTGAAGAGCGACACCCTCGCCGCGACGCACTTCAAGAACCGCTACATCCGCGAGAGCCAGTGCTACACCTGTCATTCGGACTACGGCCTGGGAGGCACGATCAAGGCGAAGTTCGAGGGACTCGGCCACGTGTGGCGCTACACCGTCGGGGCCTACGAGCTGCCCATCAAGATCGCCAAGCCCTATCCAAACGTGCGCTGCCTCGGCTGCCACGGGGCCTCGCAGAAGTTCCTGAACGCCGCCGGTCACCCGAAAGAGGATATGAAGACGCTCATGGATGGCACCGTGCAATGCATCGCCTGCCACGGCCCTGCCCATCCCGAGCAGAAGAAGGCGGCCCTCCGATGAGCCAGCACGATCTGGCTGTTCGCCTGCTCCGCGTCGCCATTGTCCTCGCCGCGATCTTCAATCTCCTTGCCCTGATCGTGATGGTGCACACCACGCCCATCGCCTTCACGCTGTTCATGTTCGTGGGGCAGCCGCTCTTCGCGATCGCCTTCGTGCTGCTCCTGGGCGCCGTCCTCGCCGACCTGAGAGCCCGGCAGATGCTCTAGCCCGGGGGTCCGCCGGCTGGTGGACCCGTGCCTCGGGGACGCCCTGAAGAGTGGGGAGGGCGGCGTGATTGTGACGGGGCCTCCAAAGGCACTGGCGGGAGAACTATGCCGTGGATCGCTGGTCGTCGGCGTACTGGCGCGTGCCAAGGCCGAGGGTCGACTGATGACGACGTCTTGCAACTGTGGGCAATCGGAAGACAACATGGAACGAGCGAACTCAGGTGCGCGACGAGATCGTCAAGCTCGGATGGGACAAGCACCTCCTCATCCTTTCGGACGTAGCCGTGGTCGTGCGTGACCTCGACGGATCATTCACATTCGATCGAAAGAAGCTTCCCATGGCCCCCAACGTTCTGGGCTGACCGCGGTAGGCTTCCTCGCCGGCCTGGTGCTCGGGCGTGCCCCTGACCGGTGCGACCATCGGCGCCACGGTAGGGGCGCCGGGACCGTCATTGGCTCGATCGCGGCGACGGGGATCAGCAATGACTTCGTGAGGGAGGTCGAAGCACTGATGAAGCCAGGAACATCCGCTCTCTTCGTGCTGGACAGCGAAGGAGATATGGATGTCGTCCTGTACAGGATACACGGGCTGGGCGGGACGGGTGTTGAAGACCAACGTGAATCGAGAGCACGCCCAGTTGATTCAGTCCGCCTTCGCGGCCCTCCCGCTCAAGCGACAGGACCGGAGAGCACGTAGGACTTCTCATCCCGGAGCAGGGGAGTGGGTTACCTCTATACGGTCTTGAGGCAGGCGCGATCCCTCTGAAGCAAAAAGGCCCCCGTGGTCTCAAGAGGAACACGCCAATGTTGCCCGTTACAGGAGCGCCCCTCTGATGCGCTTGAGCGTAGCGAGTCTGCGACGGATGATCAAGGGGAAGTTGCAGGTGGAGTTCGTCCACCAGGACTTGACGTCGTACAGCGGGCTGGAGCTGCTCCGTCGCTACCTGCGGCAGCTCGACCTGCCGCGCCGACTGCGCGCCGCGTGTGCGACGCACGGGCGGGGATTACGGCGGCGGCCGCCTGGCGCTGCTCGTCCTGGCGCTGCTCTACGTCGGCGCCCGCCGGCTGGAGCACCTGCGGTATGTCGCCGGCGATCCGCTGATCGCCCGCTTCTGCGGGTTGGCGCGCCTCCCGACGGCCCGCACGGTCGGCAACTGGCTGCGGCAGTTCACGCAGGCCACCCTGGCCCCGCTGGTCCAGCTCAACCACGACCTCGTCATCGACGCGGTCACCGCCTCGCCCTGCCGCGCCTGACGATCGACGTCGATGGCACCGTGGTGCGCACCGGGCGCCACCGTGGGCTGGGCCTTCCGCGGCTTCAATCCCGCATCACCGCAAGGATCCCAGCTACTACCCGCTGCTGGCCCACGTCGCCCAGACGGGCCACATCCTGCGGGTGAAGAATCGGCCCGGCAACGTGCACGACTCCAAGCAGAGCGGCGCGTTCCTGCGCGAGGTGATCGACGGCCTGCGGACGGCGTTCGGCCGCCGGCTCCCCTGGAGTTCCGCATGGACGCGGCCTTCTTCCAGCGCGACGTGCTGCGCCTGCTGGCCGCCCGCGGCTGTGCCTATGCCATCAAGGTCGGCTACTGGCACTGGCTGCCCCTCAAGCAGCTCGCCGCCGAGCGCGAGCGGTGGCTGCCCGTGGCCCCCGAACGTCACCGGCTTCTTCCACGACCTGCACATCCCCCAGTGGAACCTCCGGCTCCGGGTGATGCTCTACCGCAAGCACGTCGCCCACGAGAGCCCCAAGAACTTCCAGCTCGATCTGTTCACCCCCGACGACGGCCACTTCGAGTACGCCGCCGTCGCCACGAACCTGCCCTGGACCTGCCCGCCCTGTACGCCTTCATCTGCGGCCGCGGCGCCCAGGAGAAGACGATCGCCGAGCTCAAGGGCGAGTTCGCCCTCGACGTCATCCCCACGCGCCACTACGGCGCCAACAGCGCCTGGCAGCAACTCAGCGTCCTCGCCCACAACCTCATCCGGAGCTTCCAACTCGACACCCTGGCGACGCCCAAACCCCGCTCCCGCAAACGCACCTATGCGTACCTGATCCGGAGCATGCGCACCCTGCGCTTCCTGCTCGTCACCCGGGCCGGCCGCCTGACCCGCATCGGCGGCCGCCAGAGGCGGACGGAGCAGCATGGCGGACCATCGTCTTTAGTCGCGCGAAAATTGTCAGCGGACCATCGTGCAACTCGCGCTCTCGTCGATGCCCGCCGCGCAGCTCGGAGGGGGTTAAGAGGACGCGTCGCGCGTGAACCGACGACCGCCGCCCGGAGACAGGAGGGGACGCCATGGCGAAGAAGACGGTCGCGGAACTGTTGGTAGATACCCTCGTCAGCCGAGGGGTCTCGAGGATCTATGGGTCGCGGGAGACTCGCTCAACGGGATCACCGACTCCATCCGGCGACAGGACCAGCTCCGATGGGTCCACGTGAGGCACGAGGAGACGGCGGCCTTCGCCGCGGGCGCCGAGGCGCACCTCACCGGCCAGCTCGCCGTCTGCGCCGGCAGCTGCGGCCCGGGCAACCTGCACTTGATCAACGGGCTGTACGATTGCCACCGCAGCCGTGTGCCCGTTCTCGCCATTGCCGCGCAGATCCCCACCCACGAGATCGGCAGCGGATACTTCCAGGAGACCCACCCGGAGCACCTCTTCGCGCAGTGCAGCCACTACTGCGAGCTGGTGTCGCATCCGGAGCAGATGCCGCGCGCGCTCGAGATCGCGATGCAGACCGCGGTGTCGCGCCGCGGCGTCTCGGTCATCGCCCTCCCGGGCGATGTCGCCCTGCGCGACGCCGTGGGGAAGGCGGCCGCGCCTGACGTTTCCCGAGCCGAAGCCGCTCCTGTGCCCGTCCGACGAGGAGATCGCCGCGCTCGCGAAGCTGCTGAATGGCGCACAACGAGTCACGATCTTCGGAGGCGCCGGATGCGCCGGCGCGCACGCCGAGCTGATCGAGCTCGCGCGCCGACTGAACGCGCCCGATCGTGCACGCGTTGCGGGGAAGGAGTTCATCGAGTACGACAATCCGTTCGACGTGGGCATGACCGGTCTCCTCGGGTTCTCGTCCGGCTACCACGCCATGATGGCCTGCGATGTCCTGCTGATGATCGGCGCCGACTTCCCGTACCAGCAGTTCTTTCCCGAGGAGCGCGACGATCGTCCAGATCGACGTCCGGGAGAGCAGCTGGGCCGACGCACCAAGGTCGACCTCGGTCTCGTCGGCGATGCGAAGACCACCCTCCGCGCCCTGTTGCCCAAGCTCGCGGCCACACGAGGACGACCGGCATCTGAAGGCGGCCCGGGAGCACTACGCGCGAGACGCGAAAGGGTCTCGATGAGCTGGCGACCGTCGGGTCTGGGACCCGCAGCCATCCTCAATACGTCGCCCGGGTGGTCGACGAGCTGGCCGCCCCCGACGCCATCCTGACGTGCGACACGGGCACCCGACGGTCTGGGCGGCTCGCTATCTGACGATGAACGGCCAGCGCCGGCTCCTGGGGTCCTTCAACCACGGGTCCATGGCCAACGCGCTGCCCCAGGCCATCGGGGCCCAGGCCAGTCATCCGGGTCGTCAAGTCGTCGCCCTGTGCGGCGATGGCGGCCTCGCGATGCTCATGGGCGATCTGCTCTCGCTCCGGCAGCTGAAGCTGCCCGTGAAGATCATCGTGTTCCGGAACGACGCCCTGGCCTTCGTGGAGCTGGAAATGAAGGCGGCGGGTTCCTCGACTTCGCAACGGACCTCGACAACCCCGATTTCGCGAAGATGGCCGAGGCCGCCGGGCTCCTGGGGCTGACCGCGGAGCGGCCGGAACAGGTTCGGCCGATGATCGCCCAGGCATTCGCGCACGATGGACCCGCGCTGGTCGAGGTGCCCGTGCACCGGAGGGAGCTCGCCATGCCGCCGACGATCAGCCTCGAGCAGATGACCGGGTTCGGCATCTTCATGATCAAGGCGGTGCTCAGCGGCCGCGGCGACGAGATCGTCGACCTTGCCAAGACGAACCTCTGGCGCTAGCGGAGCTATCGCGCATGCTGTCAGACCAGGATTGACGAAATGCCCGTGAAGCCATCACCGCCGGTGGAGTCGGCGGCTCGGGCGACCCTCAGGCCATATCGTCGTTGGGCCCAGGTGCGCGCGCCCGGGTGCGGCGCCACGCTCGACGGACGCGGACGTGGTTGGCACGGCGTGAGTCGACCGTCTGAGTCGAGCATCGACCGGGCGATGGCCGATGCGGAGCAGAAGGGTCTCGGGTTCCATCTTCGCGTCCGGCTCGCCGTGCTCGCCGTCGTGGCCGTGTCGCTCGTCGCGTATTACGCACCGGCCCGCTCGATTCCGGGACTCTTGGTCGTCGCAATATTCGCCGCATTCGGCCTGGCGCAGTACGCTCGGGCGCACGGTATGGGCGGCCCGTCTTCTGGGCGGGCGTCTTCAGTACGCTCGAAGCGGCACTGTTGATCGGGGTCATACTGACGCCGATCACGTTCCCGCCGAACTGGCCGCCGCAGATGCAGCTACGGCTGCCGACGGTCTTCTACCTGTTCGTGTACGTCGCGGGAACCGCGTTGTCATACTCGCCGCGGTTCGTCGTCTGGACCGGGGCGGTCACGATCGCCCTCTGGAGTCTCGGACACCAGGTCATGCTGCGCCTGCCCGGCACGGTCTCGATCCACAGCTCGGCGCATCGACAAGCCCGGGCTGAGCCCGACCGCGTCGCTCGAGCTCTACCTGGATCCTCACTACGTGAGCGATGCGGCGTGGCGCACTCAGACGGTGCTGCTGGCGCTCCTCACGGCGGTGTTGGCGGCTGCCGTGGCGCGCTCGCGGAGCTTGTTGAGACGGCAGGTGACCGATCACCTCGCGCGAGCCAGCCTCGCCCGATACTTCTCGCCGAACGTCGTCGATGCGCTCGCGAGCGCGGGCGCGGCGGGCATGGCGGCGCGACGCCAGCCGGTCGCCGTGCTCTTCGCCGACATCCGGGGATTCACGCGCCTCAGCGAATCGCTCGGGACCGAGGCCACGATCGAGCTGTTGACGGAGTTTCACCAGCGCGTGACGCGCATCGTCTTCGATCATCGTGGCACGCTCGAGAAGTACATCGGCGATGCCGTCATGGCGACGTTTGGCACACCGTCTCGCGGGGCCGACGATGCCGGACGGGCGCTTCAGTGCGCCTGGCAGCTGGCGGACGAGACGCATCGCTGGAGCCGGGAGCGGGCGAGACGAGGCCAGGCCTCGGTGGACATCGGCATCGGTGTGCACTACGGAGAAGCCGTCTTGGGAAGCATCGGCGATGCTCAACGGCTGGACTATGTCGTGGTCGGTGACACCGTCAACGTGGCGAGTCGACTGGAGCGTCTCACGCGCGACCTCGATGTCGAGCTCGTGGCGAGCGATGCGGTAGTCGGTCGCATACGCGAGGAGGACGGCTGGTTGGGCTGCGACTCGATCAGCTGAAGCCCGGCGGCGAGGTCCACCTGAAAGGACGGATGCAGCCGATCACCATCTGGACCGCTGGTCGGGAGTCGACCCGCCCACCTGTACTCTAGCGCCCGTCACCCCAGTGCTCTTGCAGACAAGGTCTCTCGCCTGCTCGTCGTTACTTCCACGCCTTGCGGCCGCGCCGCTCGAGCTTCGGCCACTGCTCGAAGAAGTCCAGCTGCGCCGCCTGTCGACGGACCCGCTGCCGCTTGACGAGCTCGTTGGCGAGCAGAGCCACGGGACTGCGGCGATCCTCAGCAACGAGGGTGCGCAGGCGCTTCTCTGCCACGACCGCATCCTGGTACTCCCCAGGATGTCCTGCAGTTTCTTGGTCCTTGCCACGAATCGCTCGGCGGGCTCGCCGACAATCGGCTGCGCCAACTCCGCAGCGTAGCGGGCTCGCTTCACCCGGATCCGCACGGCGTGGAGGTCATCATCGTTGGGCTTCTTGGGCAAGGCCTTGACCGCCTTGCGGAGCTTCTTGAACTGACTCGCTGCGACGGCGGGCAGCGAGAGGTCAGTCGACACCACCTTGGGACGCTGGACAGCCCGCTCCAGTCGAGCCAGAAGCTTCGTGTAGCGCTCACCATCTAGGGCCGCAACGATCTTGTGCTGCGCGTGAGCCCGCTGGGCATCCACGAGATCGAAGAGATCGTCACCCACCACCCGGGCGGCGGGTTTGAGGGAAGCCAATTCCTTCCGAAGGTACTCGCGGAGGACGTCGAGGTCGCGGAGACCGCCCAGCACCGTCCCGAGCCAGTCGAGCTCGCCGCGCAGGCCCTCAAGCCAATCAAGATCAAACATGTCCCGCACCGCCTCCAGGATGGCCCGGAGTCGCCGGACGGCCGCGCGCATCTTGTGAAGCTCCTCAGGGTCTGTCCCGAGGCGCGTGCCTGGTTCCTCCGCCCGAATCACCTTGAGCTGCTCGCGCACGAGCGCGAGAATCTGGTCACGGGATCGGCTGCTGGCCGCGATCTGAGGCTTCTGTACCGCGCGAGCCCATGGCATAGGGAGGAGTATCTCAGGAGAGTCACGGCTTGTCGCTCCGGTGGCGCCGGGCACCATTCCGCCGCGCTGGGCCAACTACCCGTCTCCACTGGTCGTCACGGCGGACACCTCGACCGACGTCTTTCTACCCCGGAGCGTCCGGCCTCCGAGGAGCTGAAGCACCTGCCGGTCGGTTTCCCAGGGTAGCCATCATCTCGAGGGTGCCAATGTAGACTATGCCGATGCCCCATGGGGTCGCGTTACGCCGCTGGCTCGTTTCAACGCCGATGATCGTCGCGTTACCTAATGGTCGCCTGCTCCCCGGTGACGAACACCCCGCTCAGGACGAGGCGTGGCGCCGCTGGGAGGCTTGCAGGAGCCAGGTGCCCGGGTCGGACATCCGGAGCGTGCAGATCGACGGGCGGATCATGTTCTGGGCCGACGGAACATTCCAGGGGCTGTCCATGGTCGACTGTCTGACGCGAGCTGGAAAGGATGGCCCGGCTCTGCCCGAGGCCATCTATGCGACCCGCCCCGGCGGCCAGTGATCGCCGTATTTCCCCGACACCGTGGACCCGCGCGGGCCGAAGGGGAAGTAGGACACAGTAGGGGACGCGGCTAGCGGACTCGTTCCCGACGACCTCTCAGGCCTGCAGCTTCACGTCGAGGCTGCTGATCAGGCGTCTGGCATGCCGTTGGCTTTGCGGATCTTGGCGATCTGCCCGGCGTGGTCGTTCCAGTGGTAGTCGAACATCGCGCCCACGTACACCGGCAGGGCGATCTCGTCGGTACCCATGAACTGCTTGAAGAGCGGAATCTTCGCCTTGCGTCCCGAGATCGGCGTCGCCGAGGGACTCGAGATAGCCGAAGATGTCGCGGCGCTGGGCCTCGAGCGCCTCCCGCAGCTGCGCCGAGCGTCATCTTCTGCCGCTCAGGCGTGACCGGGGCGTGCCCCGGCTTGATCTCGATCACCGGCAGGTTGGAGCTCGTGAAGCTCTTGAGCATGGCCACTGGCTTCCAGTCCGGATCCGCGAGCAGATGACAGAGGACCTGCCGGGTGGTCCACTCGCCCGCGGCGTCCGACTTGTCCAGGTGCGGCTCCATGCCCTGGAGCTGCGCTCAGAGATTCGCCGCCGCCGCGTCGCTCTTCTTCTTCAGCTCGATGACTGCCGCAGTGGCCATTGGCTAGCTCCTTGCTGGTGCGAGCCGAGCTCCGTCCAGATCTCGGCCCGCGGGTTGCGGTTGTAGCCGCGAATGTCCGGTGCTAAGCGGCAGCTCGGGTACACGCCATGGACCGCCGCACTCTAGGCAGCCCCGGAGTGACCTGCAGGTCTGCCAGGTTGATGCGCTCCTGGAGCTTCGGGTTGTCGAGCGCGACCTGGACCCGGAGCGCCCGGAGGCCCTGGACTCCCTGCAGCTCCCCGAGCTCGAGTTGTTCGACGGCAGCCGGTCAGATAGCCGAGGCTCTGCAGGTATTCGATGTACGCCCGGTATTCCCGGGCCTCGCCGGGCTGGCTGTAGACGATGGCCACCTTCCCGGGCTGGGTCACGCGCTCGGCCGTCCCCTGGACGACCGCCTTGTCGATCCGCTTCTTGACGATCTCGTACGCGGATGTCGTAGGCGCCGTCGACGTCGAACCGCTTCTCGTCGAACCGGAACCGGATCGAGAGAGGCGCGTGCTGGACGAGGATCAGGTGCGTCGTCTCGAGCGGGATCGGCAGGCTGATCGCGGAGCCGATGGGCGCGGACCGCGATCCCGCACGTGACCATGAGCTGCCACAGGCGCAGGTTCTTCAAGCACAGAGGGTCGACGCGGCCGTTCTCCAGGAGGCCGGCGCCGACGTACATCTGGTAGTCGACGCCGTCCGTCTTCTGCTTCTCGAAGTAGTGCGGGAACATGCCCTGCGCCGCCTGCTCCTCGAGGTCGAGGTACGACGAGATGCCTCCGCGATGCCCGTGACGCTCTCCTCGAACAGCCGGCGCCGGTGGTACACGGTGCCCAGCCGCGCGTCGAGGCCGCCCGGTACGCGGCGATCCGCTCGCGGACGCCGGCGGCCGAACGTGGCCGAGATGATCCAGCAGGCTCTCGACCTCGGCCCGCAGGAACGCGATGATCCCGATCTCGTCGCTCGAGTTGAGCGCGCGCTCGATCTGGGCGGTGCGGTTGTCGATCCGGTAGGCGAGCTCGTCCAGCGCCGGCAAGGACCGCGCCTCGCTCGCGGCCTGGACCACCGCCTGCGCGAGGCGGAGCTGGGCGAGCAGATCGGCCTGGATGGCCGTGCCCCGCTGCGTCGACGACCCGCGGATGTCGGCGAGCCCGTAGAGCGGGTACACGCCCTCGAAGACGATCGGCTCCAGCTCGGTCACCGCGCTCGCGGTGCCCCGCGTGCCGCTCGAAGGCGTTGAGCACGGCCTGCCGGAAGCGCCACTCGACCGTGGGGTGGATCGCGGTGCACTGCTCGTTGATGACGGTCTGGATGCGGCTGTTCAGCTCCTCCACGCTCCGCTGGACCGCCATGGAGAACAGCGGCAGCACTTCCTGGAGCTTGGGCAGGTGGGTCGCGTTCAGATCGCCGACGTGGGTCGGAGACCAGCTCCAGCGTGCCGATCACCTTGTCCTGGTAGTGGAGCGGGGCGCAGACGAAGTTCCGACCCCGCTGCTGGATCAGCTCCTCCTCGATCGGGGTCCGGTCCGGGGTACGCCGTCAGGTCGTCGATGACGACGGGGCGATCCTGGACGACCGCCCGCTCGTAGAGAGACCCGCGAACTCGGCGGTCGTGTGGTGGGCGGAGTCGGCGAAGATGCACGCCTGCTCGTGGCGCGAGGCGTCGTTCAGGACGAGCACGCGGTCTCCCTCCACGGCCGCGAGGCCGAGGCGCAGCTCGGGCCGCCGGAAGAACGTCCGGAGCTTCGCCTGCAGCCCCTGGAAGTGCGAGCTCGACACGATCGAATCCTTGTCGATGAGATCGCGCTTGAGCGAGGACAGGACCTCCTGGTCGGTGACGTCCACGGCCTTCACGATCATGAAGCCGCGCAGGACGAACCGCTCGGGCGGCAGGAGCTCGCGGAGCAGATCACCGTCGATGGCGCCGGTCTGCAGCCGCTGCCGCGCCGCCTCCGGGAGCGGCGGCTTCGGCCCGACCAGCTCGACATCCACGAAGCGCCAGTCGAACTGCAGCCGGAAGTGCTGATCCAGCCCCGTCGCGGGATCGGCGGTCGTGAAGATCACGGGGCACGTCGCCGCCGATGCTCGATGCCGTACGTCCGCTCGAGAATCAGCTCGTAGGCGAGCAAGAGCCGCGCGGCCGCCAGCGTCTGCTCCACGCTGTGCTCCTGCAGGAAGTTCGCCCGGCCCTGGAGCGTGCCGTCCGCGTTCATGAGCGAGCGCCGGAAGGGGGCGTGGCGTAGAAGGCGCGCAGCTGGAACGGGAACAGAGCCGCGCCGTACTCCTGCTCCCAGAAGGCCGGAGGGAACAGCGCGCTCATCATCAGGTCGACGAAGGCGCGTGTGCTTCTCGATGACCGACAGGTCGTCGATCACGCTCCGCCAGCTCCGGGCGCCGCGCGCGCCTTCTCGCGAACGAGACCCGGGATCGGTCCGCGGCCGAACTCGTGGTAGGCGGAGAGCTGTGTCCAGAAGGTGATCAACGGGGCGAGGCTGAGCTCGCATCTGAAAGGGAAGGCCGCAGGATCCCTGACCGGTCGCTATCCCACGGCGGCCGATTCACGGACATCACGCTACCCATCGTTGCCATGCACGGATTCTACCAGCCTCGTCGAGCGACCGCCGGCCTCCTGAGGGCCTAGGCCAGACGGGGCGACTAGATCCGAGCGGCCCAATCGGACGACGTCCACCTCGAAAGTGAGGCGAGTCGCAACACCGCCCAGGGATTGATCGAGGGTGTCGCCGCCGACCGCGTCAAACACCATCTCGACGTTCTCGATCGTGGCCCTCGAAGCGAGCCGTCGTGTAGTCGATGACTTCGTCGGCGCCAAAGCTGTCTCACGAATTCCGTGGTCCGCCCGGAAGTCGTAGCTATCACATGGGCGCCGTAGCGATGCGCCAGCTGAACGGCGAACAGGCCTGCCGAGCCTGTCGCTCCGTGAATCAAGACCGCGGTTGTCTCAGGCGCCCTGGCCCTGCTCCGAGGCTGCGCGGCGCGGCGGATGGGCGAGGGCGGGGTACCCGATCTCCAGACCGCCGGTGCCGCGCCAGCTGCCACGGGGACAAGGCGTGCAGGAGAATGGAAAGGGGGCACGGCGAAGGTGGGAATCATCACGAGCGGATAGGTGGCGATGTTCCTGTTGGGATGGTCCAGCGCGATGATCTGGAAGGGGTGGGGACTGCTCAAGAACCCCAAGGTCAGCGCCACCGCCAGATCGGCGATACCCAGCACGTTCCAGACCGCCGCGGCGGTGGAGCCTCCACGGGCGCCAGAACGCAACCACAGCGCCACCGGCAGCGCCGGAGTTCCGACGAGTACGTCGCCGATACCCGCCGGCAGCGCGAAGGCACCGAGGAGCGCCCCGCTGGCCCACCGCACCAGGAACACCGCCCCCAGCACCCGATACACCTGGAAGCCCACGAGCCAACTCGGCTCGACGGCATCCAACACGGCGGCCAAAGTCGCCGAGCGCAGCGGCAGCAGCGGCAGGCCGACCAGCAGCGGCAGCAGCACCGCCAACGGGATGCCAGGAACGCCCCGGCCCGGCACGAACAACCCGGCGCAGGCGATCCGCCACACCACCGCCATCCACAGCAGGAGCGGGAGGGACACGGCGAGCCAGGTGCGGCGGCGCACGCCGGGTCCAAATCCGTCCGACGCAACCCAGCGCCAACCCGGCCATCAACAGCCCAACGATCAGAAGCCGCCATTGCGTCACGCCCGTCAACAGTTCGACCATGGCCGTCACCTCCTGTCGTTATTGACGACGCAGTCACTATAGTATATGTAGTTACTAAGTCAAGAGGACGGGAAACGCCGCCGGGGCGACGCGACGCACGCCCCGGTGGACAGCTGTCGTCGGTCGAGCGGGAGCGAGGGGCCCAATGTCCACGAGCTATGAGCAGTTCTGTCCGGTCGCCCGCACACTGGACGTCATCGGTGAGCGGTGGACGATCTTGATCCTGCGCGACTTGCTGCTGGAGGGGCCGCGCAAGTTCCAGCAGCTGCAGAGCTCTCTGACCGGCGTCAGCCCGAACACACTCTCTGCGCGGCTGAAGCGGCTGGAGGAGTACGGGGTGATCGCCCACCGGTTCTACGAGCAGCATCCGCCCCGTGCGGAATACCTACTGACCGACAAGGGCCGGGCACTGGGTCCAGCGCTGGCCGCGCTGCCGGGACTGGGGGTTGCAACACGCGGGAGGCCGCATGCACCCGAAGTACCGCGCCCTGGAGACAGCGTCTCGGCCGAGGGGAGGCGATGACCGCTCGCGAACGCATCGTGATCAGGCTGGGCGAGGTCGGCAGGCTCGCTTGGCGAACTCCCGCAGGGTGACCGGTAGCACCTGATACTTCGATTTATCGAACTTACTCCGCGTCTTTGATTGACGTTCCCCCAAGACCCTTGTTACGGTGCGTCCAGCGCGGCATCGCCCGTTCGAATCGTGCCTGGTTCCAAGGTCAAAAGGGGTCACATGGGCCCTTCAATCGCCGTCCCGGAGGCGGGACACCGAGCCCGTTGCCGCATCGTGGTCGAAGGGGTTGTCCAAGGGTCGGCTTTCGTCCATTCGTCTATCGACTTGCCAGAGCCCATCGGCTCGGCGGTGCAGTGCGCAACGGGCAACATGGTGTCCTGATCGATGCCGAGGGTGATCGAGACGCGATCGCCAGGTTCCTGGACGAGCTCCAATCCACAGCTCCTTCCTTAGCCCGTCTTCGACACCTCACGGTCAGCTGGACCACGCCTCACCATGACGACGAGGTGTTCAGGATCGATACGAGCTCGGGTGAGGGGAGCCGGCGCTTTTCCCCGCTCCGGACCTGGCGGTCTGCGCCTCATGCCTCGCGGAAATGGGCGATCCTGCAAACCGACGGCACCACTATCCGTTCCTGAACTGCACCGAGTGCGGTCCGCGCTACACGATCATCCGGGCGCTGCCGTATGACCGCGAGCGGACGGCAATGGCCTCTTCACGATGTGCCTGAGCTGTCGTGAAGAGTATGAGGACGTCGGGGATCGCCGCTTCCACGCGGAGCCGACTGCCTGTCCGGCTTGTGGACCACGACTAGTCCTGCTGGATGCTGCTGGCCGGGCGCTCGAAGTGGCCGACCCTTTCCAGGACGTGGTCGCGGCGCTGCGAGCCGGCCAGATCGTCGCGCTCAAGGGACTCGGCGGCTACCATCTGGCCTGCGATGCGACAGCGCCAGAAGCCGTGAGTGAGCTGAGGCGCCGGAAGGCGCGCGATGCGAAGCCTCTGGCGGTGATGGTGGGTAGCCTCGACGCCGCACGCCGGCTCTGCGTCATCTCGAACGCCGAAGCTGACCTTCTCCAGTCCTCGGCGCGGCCCATCGTGCTCCTGGAGCGGCGCCCTGAGGCCGGCCAGGGGTGGCCGACGAAGTGGCCCCGAGGCTGCGCCATCTCGGCCTGATGTTGCCGCATACACCCCTCCAGCATCTGCTTCTTGGGCGAGTCGACTATCCACTGGTCATGACTAGCGGGAACCGCAGCGACGAGCCCATTGCGTACGAGGACGGAGATGCCTTGGCCCGGCTGGGTGGCATCGCGGACCTCTTCCTGGCTCACGACCGGCCCATCGAGGTGCGGTGCGACGACTCGGTGGCGCGATGCATCGACGGTGCCCCGGTCGTCCTGCGCCGCGCGCGCGGCTATGTGCCGCTGGCCATCTCCTTGGTCCACGAGGCGGCAGAGCCGATCCTTGCCTGTGGCGGGAGCTCAAGAGCGTGTTTGCTCTGGTCCGGGGCCGGGAAGTGTTCCTCAGCCAGCATCTGGGTGATCTTGGCGATGAGCGCGCATACCGTGCCTGGACGGACGCCATTGCCGCATCTCCAGCGCCTTCTGGAGCTCACGCCCCGCGTCGTCGCCCATGATCTCCACCCGGGCTATCGGTCAACGTCCTACGCCCGGATGCTCGACGGCGTTCGTCACGTTCCGGTCCAGCATCACCACGCGCACATCGCGAGCTGTCTCGCCGACAACGGGATCGATGCCCGCGTGATCGGCGTGTCATGGGACGGCACCGGCTACGGCACGGATGGGCATGTGTGGGGCGGCGAGTTTCTGCTGGCGGATCTCGATGGATTCGAGCGCGCCGGCTCCTTCCAGGAGGTCCCGATGCCAGGCGGAGAGGCGGCCATCCGGGAGCCGTGGCGCATGGCAGCTGTTTTCCTGCAGGCCGCCTACGGCGATGGCAATGGAAGAACTGGATCTGGCCTTCGTGCGGCGCCTGGACCGCACGGCGTGGCGCCTCTTGAGCCGTGCAGCTAGGGGGGCCTCAATGCGCCGCTCACATCCAGCGCCGGCCGGCTCTTCGACGCCGTCGCCAGCCTTCTGGGGCTCCGGGATCGAGTGGACTTCGAGGCCCAGGCCGCCATGGAGCTCGAAGCGCTGGCGGCTCCGGAGGCCGATCGGGTGTACTCGGTGGACCTGCAGGAGAGGGATGGCAGGATTGTCGTCCAGACGCCGGACATCTTCCGTGGAGTCGTCGAGGATCTCCTTGCGGAGATCGGTGCCGAGCAGATTGGGAGCCGCTTCCACGCGACCCTTGCTGACGTGATGGTGAGGACCTGCCGCCGTCTGCGTGACCGCTCCGGGCTGGATCGTGTCGCCCTCAGCGGTGGCGTATTCCAAAACGCCACGCTCTTGCGACTCGCGGTCGACGGACTCCGTCGCTCCGGCTTCCAGGTCTACACGCATCATCAGGTTCCGCCCAATGACGGTGGACTGGCCCTGGGGCAGGCGGCGATCGCGGCCCGGAGTCGCGCCTGATGTGTCTTGCCATTCCGGGGAAAGTCATCGAGGTCTTCGAGGATCACGGGCTTCGCATGGGGCGCGTCGACTTCGGCGGGACGGTCAAGAAGGCCTGTCTTGCGCAGCTGCCCGAGGCCGGCGTCGGAGACTACGTCGCTCGTCCATGTCGGATTCGCGCTCAGTCTGGTGGACCCGGAAGAAGCCGAGCGGACGTACCGCCTCCTCGAAGAGCTGGGTTTCCTTGATGAGCTCAAACGTACCTGAGGGCCCGGCGTGAAATACCTGGACGAATATCGGGATGGACGTGTCGCGGCGAAGATCCTGGCCGAGATCGGCCGGGTGACCACACGGCCGTGGACTCTCATGGAAGTCTGCGGGGGCCAGACACACTCCATCGTGAAACATGGCGTGGATCGGATGTTGCCGTCAGAGATCGAGCTCGTCCATGGCCCCGGATGTCCCGTTTGCGTGACTCCGCTGGAGCAGATCGACAAGGCCCATGCCATCGCGAGCAGACCGAACGTCACGTTCGCCTCTTTCGGCGACATGCTGCGCGTCCCCGGGTCGCACACGGACCTCCTCCGGCTGAAATCGCAGGGCGCCGACGTGCGGATCGTCTACGCGCCGCTGGACGCCGTCCGCCTTGCCCAGCAGCACCCGGATCGGGAGGTCGTGTTCTTCGCCATCGGCTTTGAAACGACGGCGCCTGCCAACGCGCTGGCGGTGACCCGGGCCGCGGCGCTCGGCGTCAAGAACTTCTCCATGCTCGTGTCTCACGTACTGGTGCCGCCTGCCATCGCCGCTGTGTTGCAATCCCCGGCAATCGGGTCCAGGGCTTTCTCGGCCCGGGGCACGTCTGCACGGTGATGGGCTATCGTGAGTACGAAGCCCTCGCCTCGCACTATCGGGTCCCCATCGTGATCACCGGCTTCGAGCCCGTCGACCTCCTGGATGGCGTGCTCCGCACCGTCCGTCTCCTCGAGGCGGGCGATGTCGACGTGCAGAATCAGTATTCGCGAGTGGTCACCCGCGCGGGCAATCCGGCCGCCCAGCGGCTCGTGTGGTCGGCCTTCGAGGTGTGCGATCGCAAGTGGCGGGGAATCGGCACCATTCCCAAGAGCGGCCTGCGCCTTCAGTACGAGCTCCGGGAGCTACGACGCCGAGCACCGATTCGACGTGGGCGCGATGGAGACGCTGGAGCCCGCCGCCTGCATCAGCGGACAGATCCTCCGGGGCCTCAAGAAGCCGCACGACTGCCCCGCGTTCGGGAGCGCCTGCACGCCCGAGAGTCCCCTGGGCGCGACCATGGTCTCGGCCGAGGGCCTGCGCCGCCTACTTCGCGTACGGTCGCCACCGTCAGGAGGCCATCCGGTGAAGGAGGCGATCCTGCGGAAGGCGCGCGAAAGCGGCGACGTCAAGGAACAGTTCTTCCGCGCGGAGGCCGATCGCATCGAGGCGCTGGTGCGGGCCATGGCCGTGCGCTTCTCGGCCGGCGGGCGCCTCTACGTCATGGGGAACGGCGGGAGCGCGACCGACGCCCAGCATATTGCCCTCGAGTTCTTCCATCCGATTATCGAGAAGCGGAAGGCCCTGCCGGCCATGGCCCTGACCGTCGACCCGGCCCTGCTGACCGCGATCTCCAACGATCGTGATTTTGCCAAGATCTTTGCCGACCAGCTGCGCGTGCTCGCGCGACCGGGAGATATGGCCCTCGCCGTGAGCACGAGCGGGAAATCGCCCAATCTGGTTCAGGCGCTCGAGGCTGCCCGTGAACTCGGCCTTCTCACCATCGCGTTCACCGGCAAGGACGGCGGTCGACTCGGCTGATCTGGCCGAGTATTGCTTTGTCGTACCCTCGTTCAGCATTCACCGGATCCAGGAGACGCACGTGGCGCTCTACCACGTCGTCTGGGATCTGGTGCACGTCGCGCTGGGGGAAGACGATGTCATCTGACGGGGCGCCCGGCAGCTTTGCGCTGAGCTGCGCCGTCCCCTCGCGACCACCGATCGCGTGCTCCTGGGCCACGGAAGCGGTGGCAAGATGACCGCGGATCTCATCGCGCGATACTTCCTGCCTGCGTTCCGGAACTCATATCTCGAGCGCCTGGACGATCAGGCCGTCTTCAAGGTCGCGGGCGAGCGACTGGCCTTCACGACCGACGCTCACGTGGTGACTCCGCTCTTCTTCCCGGGCGGCGACATTGGGATGCTCGCGGTCAACGGGACGGTCAACGACCTCGCCATGGCGGGAGCCCGGCCCCTGTATCTGAGCGCGGCTTTCATTCTCGAGGAGGGTTTCCTCTCGCGCAGCTCGGCCGCATCGTGGAATCGATGAGCGTGGCCGCCAAGAGGGCAGGCGTCTTGCTCGTTACCGGCGACACCAAGGTGGTTGATCGGGGCAAGGCCGACGGGTGCTTCATCACGACGAGCGGCGTCGGAATGGTGGCGCACAGCCAGGAGATCACCGCCGCGGGCGCCCGCCCGGGGGATGTGGTGATCCTGAGCGGCGCCATTGCCGAGCACGGCATCACGATCATGGCCGCCCGGGCCGACCTGGAGATCGAGTCCCCGATCGAGAGCGACTCGGCGCCGCTCCACGAGCTGGTGCTGGACATGCTCGAGACGGGCGGACAAATTCGCTGCTTGCGGGACCCGACGAGGGGTGGTGTCGCCACCGCGATGAACGAGATTGCGCGCCAGTCTTCCGTGGGGATCGTGCTCGAGGAGGAAGCCATCCTCGTGAAGGAACCGGTACGGGGGATCTGTGAGCTTCTAGGTTTTGATCCGCTCTACGTCGCCAACGAGGGGAAGCTGCTGGCGGTGGTGGCGCCGGAGAGTGCGGACAAGATCCTGGCCGCCATGCGCCGGCGGGTCGAGGGGCGCGACGCGCGTATCATTGGAGAGGTCGTGGACGATTCCGATCGCCTCGTGGTGCTCAAGACGCGCGTGCGCGGGCGCCGGATCGTCGACATGCTGCAGGGAGATCAGCTGCCGCGCATTTGTTAGCGCGCGGAGCCTGGGAGCCAAGTCCATGGCCATAGTGGAACGCGAAGTCCTCAAAGGCGAGCAGCCCTCCGTCCCGGAGACGCAGCCCGAGCCGAGCCGCGAGCGCTTACCGCTCGGGCCGATCAAGACGATCCATGTCTACTGGCTCGCCGGGTATGAGCTGCGACGGCTGCACGATCTCCGTGGCCGGCGCGACGAACCCGGGCATCGAGGGGCTCCTCGCCGGGGTCGGTCCCTGCGATGCCAAAGGTCATCCTCCATCACCCCGTCCTCTCGGTTGAGGCCGGGGCAGAGTTCGTGAAGTCCTTCGCTGACGCATGGGAAGGCAAGCTCGGAGCCCCTATGTCGTGGTGTTCGAAGGCTCGGTGGCGGATGAGCGGATCGCGGGACGGACCGGAGGGTATTTCTCGGCCATGGGCGTCGAGACCGTCGAGGGCGTTGCGGGACCACAGCCGGTGCCGACGGCGACATGGCTGCGCAGGCTCGCCCCGGGAGCCGCGGCCACCATCGCCATCGGAACCTGCGCCACGTGGGGCGGGGTCCCGTCCGCCGAGGGCAACCCCACCGGCGCCATGAGTCTCATGGACTATCTCGGCAAGGACTACCGGAGCGCCTTCGGTCTGCCCGTGATCAATATTCCGGGGTGCGCGCCGCAGGGGACAACTTTACCGAGACGGTGTTCGCCGTGCTGCTCTTCCTGCAGGGCCTGGGGCCGCTGCCGACCTTCGACGAGCTCGGCCGGCCGGCGTGGCTCTTCCGCGACACCGTGCATCAGGGTTGCACGCGCGCCGGATTCTACGAGGAGGGCATCTTCGCCGAGCACTACGGTGACCCGGAGTGTCTCGGTGGAGATCGGCTGCTGGGGCCCTGTCGTCAACTGCAACATCGTGCAGCGCGGCGCCATCAACCACATGGGCGGGTGCATGAAGGCCGGCGGCGTGTGCATCGGGTGCACCATGCCGGGCTTCCCCGACAAGTTCAGCCCGTTCTACAAGACGCCACCCGGCGCCATCGTCTCGACCTTCGCCGCCAAGAGCGTGGGCGTGCGTCGATCCGCCGACTCCGACGACTCTCGAATCGCGAGGCCAACCGGGAGCACCGCTGGGACGTGATGCGGGAGGTGCCGAGCGGGTGGGCGCATGTCCAGGCGCAAACGGCAACCGACCGGGCGATGAAGTTCTTCTACAGCGTGTGGCAGCACCTGGGGGCCAAGAAGCCGGGTCGGCCGCCGAGCGAAGAGGATCGCTTCTGGGGAGCGGACCGTCCCGGTTACCGCAAGCGACTACATCGACGGGAGCGCGGCCCGGGAGGACAGCGATGACCGAGCGCTGATCTCTGGGCGGCCTGGCGAATCTGGATGCTGGTGGCGGCAGTCGTCATTCTCGTGGCGGCGGCCTTGCTCGTGACGATCTGGCTTACCGCTCGGAGCATCGCCGGCCACGCTCGCCGGGCTGTCGTCGCTCTCGAGGCGATTCGCGACAACACCCGCGCGATCTGGGCGCTCCAGACGACGAACGAGGTAGCCGAAGAGCTGCGCGACACGGTGCGCGACATCGAGGCCAAGGCGACGGCTCTCGCCGAGGCGCTCCAGAGCCACGCTGCCGCCGGCGGCCGAAGCTAGGAGAGGACTATGCCCGACATCAGCCCCGACACCATCCAGCGGATGTGGATCATCGACCCTCGTCGATCTACGCGGTGGTCCTCATCGTGGTCGCCGTGTTGCTGGCGCTCATCTTGCGGGCGGCACGCGAGGTGCGCGCCGAGGTGTCGACGATCTGGACGATCGGCCAGCAGGTCGCCAACAACACCATCCACATCGCCCTGCTCGACACGACAGAATCATATCGCGGCGGAAATCCTCGCTTCCGCGAAGGGCATCGTGGCCGCGACGGCGGCGATGGGCGCCCACGCTGCGCACTGTCCGGGTGTCCGGGCTGTGTGCTCGACACGGAGCCGACGCGATGAATGCCATGGTCTTGCTGGCGGTGATTTCGGTGGTGGGAGCGGCTGCGCTGTTCGTGGCCCTGGCCCTTTTCCTGCGCGCGATCGACAGCGAGCTCGAGACGATCGGCGGACCGGCCACCCGGTTCAAGGCTCCGGCTAACTTTCTCGCCAAGATCCGTCTCGGCGTCCGCGCCATCGAGCGGCAGACCGACGCCCTGGCGCCGCAGGTGACGAGGCTCAACGGGGGTCTCAGCGCGTCCGCGACGGCCTGCAGGGCCATCGACGGCAACCCGGCCATGCTGATCGCCTCGGTTTCCAAACAGGCACGGACGATGAGCCCCTCGACGGTCCCGGAGGCTGTCTACACGATCTGGTGGACCGGCCTGATCGTCACGCTGGTCGTCTTCGTGCCGCTGGCCGTCTACTCGCTCCATCGCACGTGGCGGTCGGCCCGGTCGATCCAGCGATACGCCGCCGAGACGTTGCAGGCGGCCGGCGGCATTGCGCGCAACACGGCGAACATCACGGCGCTCGACGCCACCATCGCGGTGGCCGGCGACATGCTCGGCGCGGCCGGAGCCGTGGAGCGGAAGCTCGATACGGTCGCCACCGTGCTGGAAGAGCGCTGCCCGTGAGGAGGCCGCCATGCTCTTGACGCTGACGTTGATCACGGTCGCCCTCGTGGTGCTCGCGCTCGCGGGTACCTCATTGCGATCGCCTGGGCCCTCCTCGATACCCGGAAGAGCGTGGCCGCCATCGCCGATGGCCTCGAAGCGGTCCGTGGTCACACCGCCCCTTTGCCCGAGAAGCTCACCACCATCAATGGCGCGCTGGGCGCGCTGCTGGGCGGCTTCGAGTCGGCCGACCGCCACGTGGGGCGGGCGGCCAAAGTGTTCCGGCTGCTGTGATACGACGAGGGTCCAATGTGCTTTAAGAATCTTCCGATCGAGTTCGACGCTGAGGGGAAGCCGTTCCTGCGCGCGGGGGTGGCGGATCCGTATGGACCGTCCACGGCGACCCTCGAGGGGCACCCGCCCAGCTGACGGCGGAGCGAATCGAGGACCTGCTCAAGCGTAACGGCTACATCAAGGACCTCGACTTCGACCCGGTCACGCGGGTCGCCGGCGCGTTGGCCTTCCACACCGTAGCCGACTTCAAGGGTCGTAAGGTGCTCGAAGCGCGGTCCATGGCGACGTTGTTCCGCGGCTACGAGGTCATCATGATCGGGCGCGACCCGCGCGACGCCATCTTCATCACGAGCCGGGCCTGCGGCGTGTGCGGGGGTGTGCATTCCGTGACCTCGGCCATGGCGATCGAGATGGCCATCGGCTGCGTCCCACCGCCCCTCGGCATATTGATCCGCAACATCGCGCTCGCTCTCGAGTTCCTCTACGACCACCCGCTACACTTGCATCTACTGGCCGGCCCCGACTATTCCGCGGCCATGGTGGGTCCCACGAATCCATCGCTGCTCGCGCGCGCCCGGTCCGCCCAGGCGCCCCACGCCGAGATTCACGGGTTCCGTACGATCGGCGACCTCATGGAGGATCTGAACCCGCTCACCGGCAAGCTCTATCTCGAAGCGCTGCACATGACGCGGGTCGCGCGGGAAGCCTACGTGCTGATCTGCGGCAAGTATCCGCACCCCCAGACCATCGTGCCCGGGGGATGAGCTCGACGATCACGCTGTCCGTGATGAACGAGATGTTCACGCGGCTCGCCCAGTTCTTCGACTACTCGAAGAAGCTCGCGGCCATCTGGGATGACCTCACGGAGTTCTTCTACGAGGCGAATCCGGCCTACAAGCAGGTGGGCGCTCGACGAGCGAACCTGATCGACACCGGTATCTTCGATCATCACGAAGCCTACGACGCCACGTATGCCGGCGCCACCGCGTGGGGCGAGCGGCGCTGGGCGACTCCCGGTGTCATCATGGATGGACAGCTCGTGACCACCGACCTCCATGCCCTGAACATCGGGGTCGAGGAGTTCGTGGAGCATTCTACTACGAGGAGTGGTCGGGAAACGGGCAGCGTCAGCACTTTCCTACCGACCCGGTCGGCAACCCGCTCTCGCCGTACCACCCGTGGAACAAGGTGACCAAGCCGCGACCGCAGGGGCAGAACTGGAAGGAGAAGTACACGTGGGACACGGCCCCGCGCTGGGACCGCCAGTCCATGGAAGCCGGCGCCTACGCCCGGCTCTGGAACACCGCCGTCGCGCAAAAGCTGCCGGCGAATCCCTTCATCGAGGCCACCGGCACCTCGCTCAAGCTTCGCCTGCCCAAGGGAGCCCTCCCGAGCTCGAGCTCGAATGGAAAGTGCCGGCGGTCTGGAATGCCTTCGAACGCAACCGCGCCCGGGCCTATTGCACGGGATTCACGGCGCTGGTCGCCATGAACAACTGGCTGGCCGCGATGGATCGCCTCAAGCTGGGCGACACGAAGACCAGCACGCCCTTCGAGATCCCCAAGCGGGGAGAGCAGCGTGGCGTCGGCTTCTGGGGGCGGGGCGCGGGATACCTCACCCATCACCTGACGCTCGACCGGGGCGCCGTGGCCAACTACCAGATCCTCACGCCGTCAACCTGGAACGCCTCGCCGACGGATCGCTGGCAGCAGCCGGGCCCCTACGAGGAAGCCGTCCTCAACACTCCGCTCCTGGAAGAGACCGACGACCCGGCAAAGTTCAAGGGGATCGACATCCTGCGCGCCATCCGGAGCTTCGACCCCTGCATGCCGTGCACCACCCACATCCATTCGGATGCCGGCGTCATCACTCGCGAAGTGAACACGTGTGCCTGCGGTGTCGACGACGACGGCGGGTGAGCGGTGCGCGTCATCGTCGCCGGCGTCGGGTATCGCAACCTCCGAGATCATTCTGGTCGGAGTGGTGGTGGCCGACCGTCTTCTCGATCGCGCCTGGCTCGGGGACGTGGTGGTGGAGGACCTCAGCTACAACCCGATCGCCGTCATGCAACGGCTGGAGGACGAGCCACCGGAGCGGCGCTTCACACGGGCGGTGGTGGTGGCGGCGGTGGAGCGCGGGAACCGTCCGCCGGGTGCGGTCACGGCCTATCGCTGGGATGGCGTCCTGCCGAATGACGAGGAGATTCAGCGCGCGGTGGCCGAGGCGGTGACCGGCGTCATCGCGCTCGATAACACACTCGTGGTGACGCGCCACTTCGGCGGCCTGCCCGACGAGGTGGTGGTCATCGAAGTCGAGCCGGGTGTGCAGGAATTCGGCGAAGATTTCAGCGAGCCGGTGGCCAAGGTGATCGACCAGGTGTGCGACCTCGCGGTGGCTATGGCCACGGATGCGGCAGCGGCGGCGCGACTCCCAGCACCGGACTTCGGTGGCGCGTTACCCAGCGTGGCAGGAAACCGGCTGGGATGAAGCGCAGATCTTCTCGAGGAGGTCCAGCGGCTCATTGATACGCTCGAGTCGCATCCTGATCCCGCAGTGCGCGACGCGACGTCACGGCCCTCCTTCAGGGCGTCGACGCGGTTCACCGCACCGCCCTGACGCACCTGGTGAACGCTATTCGAGGCATGGCCGGGGACGCCTTCGTCAATCGGCTCGCCGGCGATCCGGCCATCCGCCTGCTTCTGATGTCCTACGAGCTCTTGGCCGTCGACCGGCGAGTGCTCGCGGAAGAGGCGCTCGATGCGGTGCGGGGCCATCTGCACGATCACGGGATCGATGTCGAGCTCGTCGACGTGGTTGGCGGAGCCGTCTATGTCCGGCTCCACGGGCTCCGCGACAGCGGGCCGGGTCTCGAGGCCGTGCGACACGACGTGGAAGAGGCGCTTCGGACGGGCCTGCTTGGCTTTCAGGAGCTCGTGCTCGGAGACCGCGCCACGCCCGCACCGGTGCTGCTGCAGGTGGGGTTGCGACGGGCCCAGCGACCAGTGTATCGGCGCGCCTGTGGGACGGCCGACGTCGCGCCCGGCCGGATGACGGCGGTCGATGTCGAGGGGGCAGCCGATTCTCATCGCGAATGTGGAGGGAGAGATTCATGCGGTGATGAACCGGTGCGGCGACACTCCGCTGCCCCTTCAGTTCGGGACTCTGGACGGTGCCGAGCTGCGGTGCTCGTGGCACGGGTGCCGCTATGACGTCCGGACCGGCAAGCGCCTCGATGGGGGCGCCGAGCAGCTTGCGGTGTTGCCGGTCGCGATCGAGGACGACGAGATCCGGGTCGCGGTCGGCGTCGAGCCGGCGATCGGGCGCTGACCGTGCGCACGCTCATCGCCGGGTTCGGCAACGTCCTCCGTGGTGACGACGGCTTCGGCGTCGAGGTGATTCGACGATTGGAGCTGCGCGAGCCGATCCCGGGGTCGAGCTGATGGAAGTGGGCACGGCCGGGATTCGGCTCGCCCAGGAGCTCTTGACCCCGTGCGACCGGCTGATCATCGTCGACGCCATGAGCCGAGGCGGAGTACCCGGCACGGTCTACGTCGTCCAGGTGGAGTCCGTGGAGTCGGCCGGGGAGGTGGATCTGCACCTCGCCGTGCCGTCGCGGGCGCTGGCCGTCGCCAAGGCACTCCAGGCGCTGCCTCCCGAGGTCTTCATCGTTGGCTGCGAGCCCGCGGAAGTGGATGAGTTGACGACCGACCTGACACCTCGGGTCAAGCCGCCGTGAATGCTGCCCTGGAGCACGTTGACCGGTTACTCGCAAATGGTGGTCGAGTTGCCGATCCCGTAGCCGCGCTCCAGCAGCGAGACGAGATCTTACAGATCATGTTCTGGCTTCATGGCGAAGGCCTCGGCCCGGACGTCAGCCCCGCGGACATCCTCCGCTTCGTCGACGACAGCATGGCGGTGCACGCGACATTGCGCCAGCTCGTGGAGGACGGATTCGCCGAGCCTCAGCTCGATGATACGGGTGCGCAGCGCTACCGACTGACCGCGCTCGGTATGCGGGAAGGTCGCCGGCGCTTCCTCGATGAGTTCGAGCCCTACCTGGCCAAGCACGGTCATGGGGAATGCGGCTCGGCCGACTGTGATTGTCACACCGGGGGCGGGGACTGCCGGAGCCTTGCGTGATGGCTGCCGTGGCGGCGACATGCGGTTGCGGCTCGGGTCTCGCGGCGACCGATTGTCTCTGTCCGGCCACGCCGCTGGCGAAGCTGATCGGCCGGCGCTATGCGCTCGGGCTGCTGAGCCTGATCGCCAACCATAGGACGGTCAGGTTCAACGAGCTCCGGAGCCGTCTCGGTGATGTCAGCTCATCCACGCTGGCCACGAGGTTGGCCGATCTCGAGGAGGCAGGATTGATCGAACGGACGGTTCATCCTGAAACACCGCCCCGGGTCGAGTACTCGCTGACGGGACGCGGCCGCGAGCTCTGCCGGGTCCTGAATGACTTTCTCCGCCGCGGGCAGGCGCGGGATTGAGCTTGCTCCCCTTTTTTGCTTGGCATACTTCGATTCTTCGCAGCAAGTTCTGTTCCTCGAACTGCCGCACGGAGGTTCCATGCGTCTCCGTCGCATGACGGTGCTGGCCGTGCTCGTGCTCCTGGCTCGTGTGGTCGCTGGGCGCAGCACCTGCCCGAGCACAGGACGCGCCGGTACGAGGCGGCACGCTCGTCGTGGCGATCGTGTCGGACCCAGGTCACTTGAATCCCGCGATCACGACCAGCGGGGCCACCCACGCCGCATCCGAGCTGCTCTACAACGGGCTGGTCGGGCGCGACGAGCGCGGTGATCCGGTCCCGGAGCTGGCCGAGAGCTGGCAGGTCGAGCAGGGCGGCACGGTGTACAGGTTCCGCCTGCGTGACGGGGTGAAGTGGCACGATGGGAAGCCTTTCACGGCGTCGGACGTCAAATTCACCTTCGAGGAAGTTCTCCTCAAGTTTCATGCGCGGACGAGGGCCTCGATGGGAGCGGTCCTCGCCGGTATCGAGGCGCCGGACGACCGAACCGTGGTGTTCCGCTTCAAGCAGCCGTATGCCCCCTTGCTCTACCAGCTCGACGCGACGGAAGCGCCGATCATCGCTCGACACGTCTACCAGGCAAGCGATCCCCAGACCAACCCGGCGAACAGCAATCCAATCGGTACCGGCCCGTTCAAGTTCGTCTCCTATACGAAGGGCACCGAGATTCGGCTCGCCCGCAACCCGAGCTACTTCAAGCCGGGCTGCCGTACGTCGACGGCCTCGTGATGCGCGTCATTCCCGATCTGTCGGTGCAGGTGCTTGCGCTCGAGAATGGCGAAGTCGACTTTCTGTGGGAGCTGGCGGGGCCTTTGCAGAGCCGCATCAAGAGCGATGCCCGGTTCCAGACGGCACGCACCGGGTACAACCCCGGCGGGTCGAACTGCATCATGACGATGAGCTTCAATCTCGACCGGCCGGTCCTCAAGGAGCTCCGGGTCCGTCAGGCGGTGGCCCACGCGCTCGACCGGCAGCCGTTTCTTTCCCAGATTCTCTTCGGCGACGGCAAGGTCGCGGCCGCACCCATCTCGAGCGAGATTCCGTGGGCCCATGCGGCTGGCCTCGCCATGCCCAAGCCTGACCGCGCCGAGGCCGAGAAGCTTCTCGATGGGGCGGGCTGGAAGAAGGAAGGTGAGGGACCGAGGACGGCCAGGGGAGTGCCCGGAGTTGCCGACGGGACACGACTGTCGATCGACTTTCTCCACTTTCCGACCTTCGCGAAGTACGGGGAGCTGGTCCGTCAGCAGCTGGCGGTGGTGGGCATCGGTGTGGTGCTGAAGCCTCTCGAGCCAGCCGTCTTCGCTCCGATGGTATTCAAGGACCGCAACTTCGACTCCAATGTCATTTCATACTGCAATGGGTCGGACCCGGAGATCGGAGTGCGCAGGATGTACCATTCCTCGCAGATCGGCCCGGCCCCGTTCACCAACGCCGCCGCCTACCGGAACCCTCGCGTCGATGCCCTCTTCGACGAGGCGAGCCGGACCGTGGAGCGTGACAAACGCTCGCGACTCTATCGTCAGGTCCAGGAGATCGTTGTGCAGGATCTACCGTACTTCTGGCTGGTGGAGACGGTGAGCACCCGGGCGTGGGCGGCCCGCTGTTCGGGCTTCAAGGCATGGACAGGACTGTTCGCCGAGGGGGCCTTCTGCCGACGATGAGCGCCGCGTGCCGTCTCACTATCTGCTGAGGCGGCTCGCCCAGGTCCTGCCAACCGTGGCGGGACTTCTTGTTTTGAACTTCTGCATCATTCACCTGGCCCCGGGGATCCGGTGATCGCGCTGGGCGGCGAGCACGGGGACGCGGCCTACTATGCATTTCTTCGAGCGCGCTTCGGCCTCGATCGCCCACTGCCCGAACAGCTGCTGACCTACGTCGCGAACGTGCTCCGCGGCGACTCTGGGGACCTCGTTTGTCCATGGGCGATCCGTGATCAGCGTGATCGCCGAGCGGCTTCCGGCCACGCTCCTGCTCGTTTCACCGCGCTGGTGCTGTCGAGCGTGGCCGGCGTCGGATTCGGGACCCTGGCCGCTCGTTACCGCCGGCGTCCGGCGGATGTAGCGCTCAATACCGCGGCGCTGCTCGGCTACGCCACTCCGTCATTTTGGCTGGGTCAGATCGCCTTGATCGCACTTGCCGTGGGAAGCGGATTGTTTCCTGTGCAGGGCATGACCGACGCCCGCAACCCGCAGAGTGGCCTCGCGCATCTGATGGACGTGCTCCATCACCTGGCTTCTGCCCGCCATCGTTCTGGCTGTCAACGAGCTCGCTCTCACGACACGCCTCGTGCGGACAGGCTTACTGGAGGCGTTTGGAGCCGACTACGTACGGAGCCGCACGGGCCAAAGGGCTGCCGGAACTCTCGTCATCCGACATGCACTCCGGAACGTGATGCTCCCATCATCACGGTCATCGGGAGTCGGGCCGGCATGTTTCTGTCGGGCGCGGTGCTCGTGGAGGTGGTGTTTGCCTGGCCCGGGCTAGGGCGCCTGCTTCTTTCTTCGCTGCTCTCGCGAGACTATCCGGTCCTGCTCGGCATGTTCTTGGTCATTTCCATCGGGGTGATCCTCGCCAACCTGATCACCGATCTCGCCTATGCCCGACTCGACCCCCGTATTCGATATCAGTAGCCAGACAGCGCTCGCCGCTCGGGCCGAGTGCCTCGGAGAGCCGGAAATGACTCTTCCGAATCTCTCCACCAGCGGCGCCGGCCGCGTCGGGAGTCGTGCTCACCTGTGGGCTGCTTGCGCTCGCTCTGCTCGCCGGCTGGATCGCGCCGGCCGATCCCTTTGCCTCGGTCGGGCCGCCCCTGAGGTCCCCGACACTGGCGCACCCGATGGGCACGGACGACCTCGGGCCGCGATGTCCTCTCGGGAGTGGTTTACGGAACCCGGACGTCCCTACTTCTGGCGCTGATCGTGAGCCTGCTGACCGGCGCTATCGGAGTCAGTCGTGGGCTCGCTGGCGGCATGGCAAGGGAGAAGAGCGGATGATGCCCTCATGCGGATCACCGAGTTCGTCCAGGTCGTACCGCGGTTCTTTCTTGCCGTCATCGTCATCGCATTGTTCGGACCTGGACTCGATCGACTGATCCTGCTCCTCGGGCTGACGTCGTGGCCATGGATTGCTCGCGTTGTACGGGCGGAAGTGCTGTCGCTCAAGCAGCGGGAGTTCGTCGAGGCCGCACGCTCGCCTGGGGCAGGGCACTTGCGGATTCTTTTCGCCAGGTATTGCCGAACGCGTTGCCACCCGTCGTGGTGGTGGTGTCCCTGAGCGCGGCCAGTGTGATCCTGATCGAGGCCGGATTGTCGTTTCTCGGATTGGGGATCCGGACGTCGTCAGCTTGGGCTATCTGGCCAACAATGCGCAGCGGTTCCTGCGAGTCGCATGGTGGATGGCAGCTTTCCCGGGCGCGGCGATCGCTCTGGCCGTCCTTGGCTTGAATCTGCTGGGCGATGGGCTCAACGACGTATTGAACCCGCGCGGCGGACGCTGATCGGAGCTGTTTAGGCGGTGGTGGTCAGGACCTGGTCGGCGAGCCGTCGAATGGCGGCCACACTGGTCGCCTCAGGTCGCTGGTCCATTACCGCGGTGCCGCGCTCATCGGCTTCCACGACCGCCGGATCAAACGGAATCACTCCCGCGACCGTCACCGCGTGCCGTCCCGCGAACTCACGGACGGTGTCCTCATCTCGGGGAGAGCGGATCTTGTTGGCGACCATTTGGATCCGGCTGATTCCAAGATCCTTCGCGAGAGCAAACGACCGTTGTGCCGCTTCGAGTGACTTGAAATACGGCTCAGCGATGAGAAGGAGCGTGTCGACGTGACGGGCTGTACCGCGGCTCAGGTGCTCGAGCCCAGCTTCGAGATCCACGACGGTCATGCGCGAGGTCGTTGAGACCAGACCCCGGAGCACGCCACGCACGGTGGCGTGTGCTCGGCACAGTCACCCGGAGCCCCCGTGATCGGGTTGGCCCATGACGAGGAGTGTCAGGTTCTGTCCGACGTGCTTGCCAAAGCGCTCGATGAAGTCTTCCGCCGGAACCTTCAGCTCGAGCCGCGTACCGCCCTCGCCGTCAGGCTTCTCCTCGAGCCAATCCCGGGGAATGGCGGGAAGGGAGGCGGCCTGGCCGTGGGGCAAGCCCAAGGTCACCGCGAGGTTCGGGTTGCTGTCATCGTCCAAGGCCACGACCTGCTGCCCGCGCTCCGGCGAGGACCCGCGCGAGCGTACCCGCCACGGTGGTCTTGCCGGAGCCGCCTTTTCCGCCGATCGCGATTTTCATAGGGCTGACTTCGAAAGCGTACCGTATTGGCGGACTGGACGCTACGATTTCCCTAAAGGATCTGTGAGCGGTACGGGCCCACGCTTGGGCAAGACCAAAAGGTCAAATCGAGCGAGCCTTGAGAAGGTGCTTATATCTTCTTACCTGTCGCCACGGCGTGGGTGCTTCTCTCCCTCACGTCTGATCAAGTCCAGAATGGCCTGCTTCACCTCATCGTCATTTCTGAGTAGGTGGAGGATCGTTTCGCGGAGCCCTTCCGGCGTCACATTGGAGTACGGCATCGGTTGTTCTCCCTTCCTATGGTCGCGTTGATGTGACGTCGCCTCTCGTATGAGATGACCGCGACGGCTAGAAGAATATGAATCGGGCCCGTTATTGTAGGCAGAGCAATGCTCGATCACGCCGCCATCGACGTCTTTGAAGAAAATCCCATTGCCCGTCTGTTCCTCGATGTCAATGCCGGGATTGTCATGAATCAGATTGTAGCCCGCATAGACGTTCTCGAAACAATAGACCCCCTGGGATCCGCTCGCTGCGCAGCCCCCCATCCACACACCCGCATAACCATTGCCGTAAATGTTGGAATGCGTGATACGAATGTCGTTGTATCCCACCGAGACGTGGGAACCAGCATCCATCGTTATGCCCGCCATTCGAAATCCACTCGTCTCCACGTGATCGAGGTAGATGGAGTTGAGCCGACGGTTGCCTGATACCGTGCGGCTCAATCGAATTCCGTAGCCGTTGTTGCTGCGTATACCGCTGCCCGTCACTTTGATCTTGGACACTCTGATGTGCTCGGCGTTTTCAATTGTGATTCCATCTCCGGCGCCAGCGAAGATTTCCGCCTGATCTCCCCTTGCGTTGGATGGGAGGTCACCTGAATGGGCAGGGCAACTGTCCCTGACTTGCCTGATGACAAGGTTTCCACTGAAGGGAGGAGCCCCTTCGAAAGCGACGGTATCCCCGGGCTCGAGGAGGTCCTGTTGATCTTGTCGATCTGTTCTCCTATGGCCTCTTGGGGCGTCCTGACGCTCAACCCAACTCGAACCGGGCACCCTCGGCCGCCGGTGTCACCGGGAACTCCGGACGCACGTCCCTGACCGCCGCCTCGACTGCAGCTTCCAGGGCCGCGTCCTCCCGCCCCGGGTCGTGGTGGAACGGCACCAGGTGCTTCACCCCGGCGAGCCGGGCGAAGGCCAGCGCATCGTGGATCGTACTGTGTCCCCAGCCGACGTGGCGCGGATACTCCTCGCGCGTGTACTGCGCGTCATGGAGGAGCAGATCGACGCCGCGGGCCAGGTCGAAACCCGAGGTCCATTCCGGCTCGAGGGGAATCGCCGAGCCCCGAGCGCGGGCTCGTGGTCGGGCAGATACGCCAGCGAGGCGGTCCCAGTCTCGATCCGGTAGCCGACCGTGGGCCCAGGATGGCACACGCGCCCGGCCGTAACCAAGAAGCCCCCGATGGGGACCGGTCCCCGAACCACGTGGTGCAGTTCCAGCCGGCAGGGCACATCACGCAGCATCACGGGGAACAGCGGCGGGGAGAGGTAGCGCCGGAGTCGGCCCTCCAGGCTGAGCGTGGCGCTGGCCGGCCCCCAGATGTGCACCTCCATCCGGGGTCGTAGAGCGGACCGAAGAACCCCAGGCCGAGGATGTGGTCCATGTGGACGTGCGTGAGCAGCACGTCGACCCGGGTGAGTCCCTTTGGCAGCTCCAGCGCGAGCGGCCGAATGCCGGTCCCCGCGTCGAGCACGACGACGGATCCGTCCGGTCCCGTCAAGCCCACGCACGACGTGTTGCCGCCGTATCGGGCCGTCGAGGGGCCGGGCGTCGCGAGCGAGCCGCGCACGCCGTACAGTGTGATGTTCACGGCCCGGGTCGCTCCCAGAACATTACCACGGCGCCCAGCAGCTTCCCCTCCTGGCCGATGAGTGGAAACGCCGTGACCTCGATCTGCAGCCGGACACGGTCACTGCGGCGGAGCATCAACCGATGAGCGTGGGCGGGCCGGCGCTCCTCCAACGCGATCTCCAGCGGGTGTCCGGCATCCCCTGGCTTCGCCGTGGGATCGTCGCTCAGCTCGACGAGGCGATCGATCTCCTCCCGCTCGATGCGTCCCGTCTCCTCGAACCGGACCCCGAGCATCCGTTCGGCCGGCTCGTTGTAGAAGATCACCGTGCCCGCCGTGTCCACGAGGATCACTGGGACGGACAAGTAGCCGGTCAACTGCCGCGCGAGGATCATCTCCACAGGCTGCTGGGTCATCGTTCGCTCCGCAGGCGTGGAACAAACCACGTTAGGGTGTGATGTCGGCGCCGGCCGTAGATCATCTGCCTCGATGAGCCACTTGTGGACGCATCCCTCCTCGAGGGCTGAGGCGCTCCAGTCCCTGCACGGCGAAACCGCTCATGATTCCGCATTCCGCGACCTTGAACGGGACCCACAACACGGGAATCGTGTCATCGATCAGCCTCCCGCTCCGGCCTTTGGACGCTGCCCATGGTCCCGCGTCCGAGCGACCTCGGCTAGTGAAAATGCATGCCGCCGTCGATGACGAGCACCTGCCCGGTGACGCTGTCGCTTCGGCAGAAGGTCAGGACTTGCTCCGCGATGTCGACCGCGTCCGCCGCGCGTCCGAGCACCATGCTCCGGCGCGCGCGATCGACCACTTCGAGAGGGATTCGCTTGGCCATGCGCGTGCCCTCGACGAGGCCGGGAGCGACGCAGTTGACCGTGATCTCGGGGGCGAGCGCCACCGCGAGACAGCGCGTGAGATGGATGAGGGCGGCCTTGCTCGATGCGTAGCCGAGAGAGCTGCCGGTGGGAGCGAGGCCCGCCACGGAGGCGATGTTGACGACGCGCCCTCCTCCCTGCCGCTTCATGAGCGGGGCGGCCGCCCGCACGAGCTGAAATGGCCCACGCACGTTGGTGGCGAACAGGCGGTCCCACACGTCCGTGGTGAGCTTGTCGAGGTCGGGGAACGGGACGCCGATGTTCCAGGCGGCATTGTTGACGAGAACGTCAAGGCGCCCGAGGGCGTCGGCGGCCGCGCTGACGGTGGAGTCGATGGCCACCGGGTCCGTCTGATCGAGCGGCAGGGCGCAGGCGCGGCGTCCAGCTGTTCGACGGCCTCGACCGTCCGGGCGGCGCCGTCTCGGTTGCCGACGTAGGTGAGGGCGACATCGCAGCCGGCTCGGGCCAGGGCCATGCAGATGGCCGTGCCGAGATCGCCCGATCCTCCCGTCACCAGGGCTACCCGCCCGAGAAGATCCATGTGCGCTCCGATCCGCGCTACGACAGGATGATCGAGACCGAATGCACGCGAGGCTCGACACCGTAGGCATTCATGCAGGGTGCCCGCCTCGTCGGCAGGAGGATTGTCGGGCAACCGCGGGAGAGCCGTCAAGCGCCTCCCCGCGCGCGCAGATGGCGACACGGCCGCGCCACCGAAGCGCGTCAGCGGTTCGCGCCGGGCACACCCTCAGGATGACGTTATGGCTCGGCGAGCCGCCGGTCATCCCCGCGCGGTCCGGCACGCCTCGACGAAGCCGGCCGCGAGCGCCGGATTCGAGCCCCAGTGCAGGTGGACGTAGGTCGCGAGCACGGAGCCGATCCGGTAACCCTCGGCCCGAGTGCCGGCGCCGGGACGCCGGAGGCTCCATGTGCGTTCCACGCCGTCCGGCACCGGGTCGCTGGTCGAGTAGTGGAACTCGTGGCCCCGCGCGGTGAGGCCGGCGGGGCCGAGGATCGAGGGCACGGCGAGCTCCACCTCCGTGTAGCCGAGCGTCAGCCGGCGCGGGCGCATGCGCACCGTCGTCGGCAGGAGCCCGACCATCTCGTGGCCGCGCCCCTCCAGGTCCTCGAGCGCCTTGGCCAGGTACATGAGGCCGCCGCACTCGGCGTAGATCGGCCGGGCCGCCTCCGCCATCTTCCGCACGCCATCGCGGGCGGCCCGGTTGGCGGAGAGCCGGGCCCCGTGAAGCTCGGGGTAGCCGCCGCCCAGATAGAGCCCGTCGGCGTCGAGCGGCACCGGATCGTCGAGCGGGCTCCAGAAGATCAGCTCGGCGCCGGCCTCGCGCAGGAGATCGAGGTTCTCCGGGTAGTAGAACTGGAAGGCGGCGTCGCGGGCCACCCCGATCCGCGCCCGAGGGGCGCTGGGCGCCGGTGGACGGGTCGCCCGCGCGGGGACGCCCGGGCGAGCGAGGAGGCGGAGCGCGTCGAGATCCACCCATCGCGCGCAGGCCTCGGCGAGGCGGCGGCGCCAGCTCACCGGTCAGCACGCCCTCGGCACCGGTGACCAGGCCCAGGTGCCGCTCGGGCAGCGCGAGCGCCTCCTCGCCGCGCAGGGCGCCCAGCACGCGGGCCCGGCACGTGGCCTTCACCGCGTCGGCCAGCCACTGCGCGTGCAGGTCGCCGCCGACCCGGTTGAAGATCACGCCCGCCACGTCCAGGTGGGGGTCGAAGCGCTCGAAGCCCAGCACGGTGGCCGCGGCGCTCCGCGACTGCGCGCCCGCGTCCACGACCAGCACGATCGGCGCGCCCAGCCACTTGGCTACCTGCGCGGTGGAACCGTCCTCGCTCGCGCCGTCGACGCCGTCGAAGCAGCCCATGACGCCCTCGACCAGGCAGAGGTCGGCGCCTGCTCCGCGTGAGGTTACCGTATCGACCACGTGCTCCCGTCCGCACATCCAGCCGTCGAGGTTGTACGAGGTACGGCCGGCCGACGACGGCGTGCAGCCCCGCGTCGATGAAGTCGGGACCGACCTTGAAGGGCTGCACCACGAGGCCGCGGGCGCGCAGCGCCTCGATGAGCCCCAGCGCGACGGTGGTCTTGCCGACGGAGCTGGCGGTACCGGCCAGCACGATCACGGGCGGAGCCTTCGCCGTCATCGGTGCGCGTGACGGCAGCAGAAGCCTCGGGGGCGGCAACCCGCAGGCCGCCACGCTGCCGTACGAAGTGTGCCCCGTCCGCGGCCCGAGTGGTCACAGTCAGGGAGTGCTCACGACAGCCACTTGCCGCTCGCCCATTTTATCGACCTGCGATCGGATCTCACAGGAGGCATCGCGCATTTCTCGAACGAGTTCGAGTATCGCTCATGGTCTGCCATGGGTCAAAGGATGTGTCGGGCCGAAAAAGCGGTCAACGTGCGGCGTCGGATGCGTGGTAGGGTCGTTCCGCAACGGGCAACCCGGTCCGGACTACCTACACGACCGAACGAACAAGGAGAGCACGAGACATGGCCTTGCACCGTGGCAACGTCATCAAGCTGGGCGGCGCCCTCGTCGTCGCCCTCTACCTTGCGCTGTCAGCTCCACTGCTCCTGGCCCAGCCCGGGAAGGTCGAGGTGCTCTGGCTCGGTCAGGCGACGTTCAAGATCACCACGCCGGGCGGCAAGGTGATCGTGACCGACCCCTTCCTGACCGGGAATCCCAAGACACCCGCCGAGTACAAGGACCTCGCCAAGCTCGGCAAGGTCGACCTGATTCTCGTCAGCCACGGCCACGGGGATCACGTGGGCACGGTCGGCCGCACCGACGGGTCGTGCGACGCCGCCGACCTCGCCAAGCGCACCGGCGCCAAGGTGTACGGGCCGGCCGGGCTCATGCAGACCATGATCGATCTCGGCTGGCTCACGGCCGAGCAGGGCGTGCGCTTCGGCAAGGGCGGCAAGGTGCAACCGCTCGGGCCACAGATCACGATCACGCAGGTTCGCGCCGAGCACTCGTCCGAGCTGACGGTGACCGATCCCGCGACGAAGAAATCAACGACCCACCCGGGCGGCGAGCCGGCCGGCTTCATCATCCAGTTGGAGAACGGTTTCAAGGTCTACCACATGGGCGACACGGGGATCTTCGGCGACATGAAGCTGATCGCCGACTACTACAAGCCCGACCTCATCCTGATGCCGATCGGGGGCCACTTCGTCATGGACCCGCAAGACGCGGCCTACGCCACGCGGGAGTGGCTCAAGCCGAAGTTCGTCATCCCGATGCACTACGGAACGACCCCGGTCCTCAAGGGCACGCCGCAGGAATACATAGCGGCACTCGGGCAGACGACGACGAAGGTCTTTGCGATCAACCCGGGCGATCGACTCGAGTTCTAGGCGGCGCGAGGGCGCCGCGCCGCTGCCGCCGGGCGTTTACGTCTTGTCGAACCACGGCGGCCGCAGGCAGGGCAGGCGCGGCACCACGCTGTCGCCCTTCCCGAATTGCTCTAGGTAGGCGACCGATGCGACGCCGTGCCGAAAGTTGCCCTCGTGTAAGTCACCGCTCTCGGATACGGGCTGGGTCACTCCGCGCCCAGACTCATCACTCTAGAGCCTCACTCGTCACGCGGGGCACAGGCCGCTCTGACTTCCGCCTGAGATAGTCATCGATCCCTAGTGGCCCAGAACCAGCGAAGACGAGCGCCGTAAGACACGCAAGATAGAGCAGGTTACATTCGAAACCGGGGGCCCGAACTCGGCCCGGCCCGCCGTCACGCTCATCAACTTGATCGAACTGAACCCATACGGCAGATGGACAGTGAAGACGGCCACCAGGAGAAGCGCAGCCAGCGGCAGGCTAACGAGTGGGAGAAAGGCTCCGAGCAAGACGGCCAAGCCACCGATGAGCTCGGTCAGAATGCTAAGCCACGCCATCAGATGCGGCGCGGGCACGCCGAGGGCGTGCAGGATCCCGGCGAAGGCTTCCGGCCCCTTGGACAACTTAGCGAAGGCGTGCTCCATGAAACCATAGCCAACAATCAGTCGCAGCGGGATTGGAGCCCAACGGGCGGCGAAAGGTCGCTTCAAGAATGCAAAGCCGCCCGCCCCTTTGCCTGTTAGGCGAAGTTCGTTCATCGCCGCATCACCGACCGCACGGCTCTGTATTTCGAGACTAGAGCACTTCAGGCCAATCCACCTCGACGACGCGGTGCCTCGTCCTGCGCAGCTTGTCCGGCAAGGAAAATTCCACGGCTCCCTCCCGCGCGCTCTAAACGCGCCTCTGTCACCCGGTTCGCGGATCAGCGGCGCGGCAGGTTTGAGAAGAGGGGATCGAGGCCCTCCGCCATCGTCGGGTGCGCCAGGACCGCGTCGCGAAGCTGCCAGTAGGCCAGGCCGGCGCAGCATCGCCGTCTGCACCACGGCCACGACCTCGCCGGCGTCCGCGCCCGATCATCGTGAAGCCGAGGATGCGGTCGTCCTTGCTCGACGAGCGCCTTCATGAATCCCTCCGTCTCGCCGGTCGTCTGCGTCCGCAGCACCGCGCTCATCGGCAGCCGCGCGACGCGCGCGCTGATGTTCAGGCGTCGCGCGTCGCCTTCGCTGCAGTCCGACGTGGGCGAGGGGAGGGTCCGTGAACATGCAGTAGGGCACCAGCCGGTCACGGGTGGTCCGACTCCCTCCAGCGAGGTTGTCCCGGATGATCCGGAAGTCGTCGGCGGATACGTGCGTGAACTGCGGGCTCCCGGCACATTCGCCGATCGCCCAGACGTCGGGGGCGCTCGTCTGCAAGCCGCTCATTCACCCGTATGTAGCCGCGCTCATCCAGCTCGACGCCGGCCCGCTCGAGCCCGATCTCGGCGGTGTTGGGCGTGCGCCCCACCGCAACCAGAATGTCGGTGCCGTCGATCTGCTCCTCTCCGGAGGGCGTGTGCACGACGAGGCTGACCTTCTCTCCGGATCGCCCCTGCACACGTCGAGTCTCAGCAGCCACCAGCACGTCGATCCCTTCGCCGACCAGAATGCGCTGGATCTCGTCGGACACGTCACGATCCTCACGGGCCATGAGCTGAGGCTGCTGCTGGATGACGGTCACGCGGCTACCGAACCGACGGTATGCCTGCGCCAATTCGAGACCGACATAGCCTCCCCGAGCACGATCAGGTGAGGCGGCAGGTAGTCGAGATCCAGTGCCTCGATGTTGCGTGAGCGGTCGGGCCGCCTCGAGGCCGGGAATTCCCGGGATGGCCGCGTGCGTTCCCACGTTGATGAACACGCGTTCGGCCGCCAGCGTGCGCGTCCCGCCGTCGTTCAGGCGCACCTCGAGCGTCTTCGGCGCCACGAAGCGGCCGGCGCCCATGATCAGCTCCGCTCCGCTCGCCTTGTAGTTGGCCAGATGCGCCGCGATCTGATCCTCGACCATCTCCCGCTTGCGCTGGCGAACCTTCGCCATGTCGATCGCCACGGGCCCCGTCAGCGGCGCCGTACTCGGCGGCGTGGTGCACCAGATACGAGACCTTCGCGCTCCAGATCTCGTTCTTGCTGGGCAGGCAGTTGACGTTGGGACACGAGCCGCCGATCCAGCGGCGCTCCACGACCGCCGTCGGTTGGCCCGACGGCGCGAGATGCCAGGCCAGGAGCTTGCCACCTGCTCCACTGCCGAGGATCAGGTTTGCGAACGATTCTGTGTGAGGCATGCTGTCCTCCCATCTGGGCGGTCCGGGTCACAGCCCGACACTCTCCCTCAAGTCTCAGCCCTCTCCGCGCTTCCGCGTCGAGTCATCGCCTCGTGTCATTGCGTCACCTTCAGGCCTCCGCCTTCCACGAGGAGCGCGCCATGCGTCGCTGGGAGTGGCGCGCGTGCGACGTCCTGCTTCAGCAGATACACCGAGGCGGCGAACGAGGACGATGTCCTTCATGAGGAACGGGATGTTACCCGCCATGGCCGGGAAACCCCCGGCAGGATGCCGCCCAGCCGTCCGGCATGAAGGGGATGATCGTGATGGTTCCGAGGAATGCCGCGCAGGAGCCCAGGGCTCCGAGAATCCCGAGTCGCTTGTGCCAGAATCCCAGGAACAAGAGCAGGGCGAACGACCACTCCGATAGGCCCAGGAACGCAGCTCGCTCCCCGGACGCCGAATACCGGGTACATCCACGAAATCAGCGGGCCGTTACTGATGTACGGAATCAGCACTTCCGCCTCGTACGGGAACCACTTCTGGTACCCGAAGAACAAGAAGAGAACGATCATCGACCCACGAATGAGGTGATAGTCGAGGTCCTCTTTGAGGAGACCGAGCTTGATCAAGGCCTTGATGAGCGAGTTCATGGTCTGGGTACCTCCTTTGATGCCATTACGACGACACACCGCGACTTCCGGTTACCGAGCGTCGTGCAGCGACGCCGCTGCGGGCAGGATTCCGGCTGGCAGGTCGTCGTTCGCGGATCCGCCGTTCGGTGGTGCCGAATCGTAGAACTGGTCAGCTGCTCGCGGCGATACCGGCTCCCAGAGTTCGTTCTTGAGCGGCTGGAGATCGTGGATCTCGCGCCGTTCTCAGCCCCCTGCCACCTACTGATGACGTCGCACCCTCGAGGCCGGTTACGATGGCAGTGCCCGGTCTCGAGTTGGCGCTCGCACTGACCAAAGGGCGGCGGGACGGGCGACGGCGCCAGGCGTGCTCATGGGAAACGTAGGTGGGGGCCGGTCGCGTTCATGCCGAGACTTGCGGAGTCTTACGCGACGCTTTGCGGACTCGGAGCAGCGCCTTCGCGGCCCCGAGGTCGGCGGTGGCGAACCCTCGGTGAAGCGGGCGTAGATCGGGGCCAGGAGGTCACGCGCCGGCGCGGTCCGTCCTGCTGAAGCCATAGCCGGGCGAGGTCGGTGGCGCAGCGCAGCTCCAGGTGACAACGCGCCTTGGCGGCGCGTCCACGAGAGGGCGTCCTGAAGGTGGGCCTCGGCCGCCGCAGCGGCATCCGCGCCTCCGCTGACAACATCACCTCAGCCTTGATGCGCAAGAGCTCGGCGATCCACCAACGCTCCTCGTCCCTTTCGCATTTGGCGAGCGCCTCATCGATCGTCGCGAGCGCCTGAGCGACGTGCCCCGCCTCGGTCAGACCTTGCGCCAGCGCGCCGAGCATGACCGGGTAATACGGGACGAAGCTCGTTCCCCGAAGCTCATCGAGCGCAGTACGGAGCAGCTCGAGTCCCTCACCCACCTCGCCGCGCTTGATGAGTCGGATTCCGTCGTAGCACCGAGCCGGTCGATGCCAGGCGGCCAGCGCGTGTCGTGCCGAATAGTCGAGCAGCGCCGTCACGTAGCGTTCGGTGGCCGCCACATCGCTGCTCCAGATGGAGACCAGGGATGCAGTCTCCAGTGCATAGCACACGCCCACGGCGAGATCGATCGCCCTCGCGTCCTCGACGTTGCGCTCGGCGAGCCGCAGGCCCTGATCGGGGAATCCCTGCAGCCAGAGGATCCGCGACAGAATCAGCGGGCATTCGGCCGGCCATATTGAAAGGGGACCGCGCGCGATTGGGGCAGTGGGGCGCCGTGGCGGCTCGAGTATGCCCTCCAGGATCTGCCGCGCGTCTCGCCTGGTCCCCGAGGTAGTGCAGGGAGGCGCCCATCATCCTCTCGCCGCGGAGCCGATCGGCCGGATCGGTCACCAGGCTGCAAAATCGATCCACCAGCACCAGTGCCCTGCGGGCCTCGCCGCGGGTGATGTGGACCAGCCACAAGCCCCAGAGGGCAGCCAGCTGATACTCGGTGTCGGCGAGGCCTTGGGCGATGTGGAGGACGGTGGTCCAGGCCGCGATGGTGTCGGGAGGTGCTGTCTCCCTCGTCTCGCATGAGCGCCACCAGGAGCGCTGTCCGGAGCTGCATCTCGCGGCGCCTGTCCCGCCCCGGGCGTTCCGCGAGGCTGGCCAGCGCGCTCGACCCGGCCGCGCGCACTCGAGCAGAGAGCGACTGGTGGAACCAGAGTGGCAGCGCCGAAATGGTGAGCGCTACGCCGATCGACCCGTCACCGCTCGGGAGAAGGCCCAGTCCAGCGCCGTCCGCACGTTGTCGATATGGCGGCCGTACACTGGCCAACCACTCGAGCGTGGGCCGGTCCCACTCGGCCTCGGCCCGCTCGAAGACGACTTGGTAGTGTTGGGCATGGCGTCGGGCCACCTGGTCGAGCTCCCCGCTGTCGGCGAGCTTCTCGAGCGCGTAGACCCTCGTGGTCTCGAGCGAACGGTATTGCGCCGTCGGCATCCGCGATCTCGACGACGATCAGCGACTTCGCCGCCAGGTTCGTCACGATGTCTATCACCTCCGGCGCGTCGAGGTCGTCGGCGGTGACGACGGCGCTGGCCGCCTCCAGCGTGAAACTCCCGGCAAAAACGGCGAGGCGGCGTAGAACGGTTTGCTCGATCGCCGGGAGGAGCTCGTAACTCCAGTCGAGGGTCGCCCGCAACGTCTGCTGGCGCAGGAGCGCCGTGCGGTGGCCTCCCGTGAGGAGTCGAAACCGATCGTCGAGACGCGCAGCGAGTTCGTCTAACCCGAGCGTGGCCGTCCGAGCCGCCGCCAGCTCGATGGCGAGCGGGATCCCATCGAGGCGTCGACAGACCGCGCCCGTGATCGCCGCGGTTCGCGCGTCCGGCGAGAAGCGAGCCTCCACCGCTCGCACCCGGGCGACGAACAAGCTGACGGCGGCGGTCTGGAGCAGCTCCTCGCGATCGTCCGTGTCCTCGTGGGGACTTCGAGCGACGGAACCCGATACACGTACTCTCCAGGCGCCCGCAACGGCTCACGGCTGGTCGCCACCACGCGCGCGTGCGGCGCGGCACGCAGCACCGCTTCGGCCATGCGCGCCGCCGCGTCGATCACGTGTTCGCAATTGTCCAGAACGAGCAGAAGGCGCCTTGTCACCGAGCGCGGCCGCCACCCGCTCAGGCGACTCCGCACGGTCGGGCAGGGCAAGCTTGAGGGCAACCGCGACGCTGACCGGCACGAGACCAGGGTCGGAGAGCGGCGCGAGCTCGGCTAACCACACTCCGTCCACGAAATCCGGCAACAGGTGTCGCGCGACCTCCAAGGCGAGCCGCGTCTTCCCGATGCCCCCGACACCGGTCAGCGTGACGAGCCGATGCCGCGTCACCAAATCCACGACATCGCGCGTCTCGGCCTCGCGGCCGATCAGCTCCGAGCTCGACGCCGGCAGATTCGTCGGGGTGTCGCGGGCGGCGCCGCCGCGCCGGTTGCGGACGTGGACTGCTCTGCTCGGCCGGGATGGACGGGAGGTGTCTTCAAGAGTTGCTGATAGAGCTGGATGGTTTCCGCCTCAGGCTGCGCGTTGAGCTCGCGCTTGAGCGCATCCATGCAGAGCTGGTACTGGCGGAGTGCCGCCTGCCGGCGACCAAGCCGCTCATAGAGCGACATGACGGCGCGGTGCACAGGCTCCTGGAGCGCGTCCAGCGCGAGAAGACGAAGACCGGTCTGAACGGCCACCTCGTGATCGCCAGCCTGCTGCTGATAGCGCGAACAGACGGCCCAGGCCCTGGATCGCCAGCTCGTGCAGGCGCACGCGCTCCGCCGTGAGCCACTCCTCGAACGGGCGCTCGGACAGCACCAATCCGGCCAGGAGCTCACCTCGATAGAGAGCAGCGATTTGTCCGAGTGCCTCCGTGCTGCCATCGGCGAGCAGCCGCTCGAACCGCGCCACATCCACGTCCACGGCCGTGGGGTCGAGAGACACGCTCGCGCCGTCGACGACCAGGCTCGCGCGCACGGGCTTTGGCAGGATTTTCTTGATTCTCGACAGGGCGTTACGGAGGTTGCCCCTGGCTTGCGTGTGCTGCATGTCTCCCCACAGAAGAGTGGCAAGCTTCTCGCGGGGATGCGATTGCCCGAGCGGCAGGGCGAGATAGGCGAGGAGCGCCTGGGTCTTTTGGGTCGGGAGGACGAGCGCAGCACCGGCTTGGAGGCGTGCTTCGAAGCCGCCAAGAAGCTTGAGTTCCAGGTGCACCTCGGACGTCACTGCTCCTCCACCGGTCCGCAGCCTGCCACGACCCCCGCCCAGAATACGCCATTTTCCACGGTGCTGGTGACGATCCGGATACGGTCACCCGGTACAACCGAGGAAGAAGCAGCACCATTTCGCACGGGAGGGAGCCGAAATGAGAGAGTTGACGCTCGGTGACGCTCGACGGAGTGCGGATCGCGACGCAGATCTGGTGGAAGCGCTGCGCGGGCAGGAGACCGGGGCCATCGAGGCGCTGATCGCTCTGTACGGAGATCGCGTCTATCGCTTGGCGATGCGCATCACGGGCAACCGCCCGGATGCCGAGGAGGTCGTCCAGGACGCCTTCTGGACAGTGGTCCGGAGGATCGATACGTTCAGAGGTGATGCGGCCTTCGGCTCCTGGCTCTATCGCATCACCGCTAACTGCGCGTACACGAAACTTCGCGTTCGACGTGCGCGGCATCAGGAGAGCTGGATGGACGAAGGTTCGGTGATGGTCGACGAGCATGTCCCGGGCTTTCCGGACTGGTCTGCGCACGTTGAGGATCCGGCGCTTCAATTCGAGCTGCGAAACGTGTTGGTCGCCGCCCTCGACAGCCTGCCGGAAGACTACCGTGCGATCGTGCAGTTACGCGACGTCGAGGGCCTGTCGCCCCAGGATGTCAGCCAGATCACAGGGCTGAGTGTCGCCGTCGTGAAGACTCGCACCCACCGTGCGCGGCTGGTGCTGCGCAAGCGGCTCGGGGAGTACCTCTCGGATCGGCCGTTGTCGCTCGCTCCGCCCTTGCCACGCCGCGGCGATGGTCGAGCCGGACGACGCGGGCCCCAGGCGCGGTCCGGGCGCCGTATCTCTTCCGGGCGCAGAATCTCGTCGGTGCGATCGCGTGTGGCACCGTGAGGCTCGCCCTGCCGGGGAGGGAGCTGTGAAATCTTCGCACGGCCATGTTACCGGCCTCTACCCCGTAACCAATCTCGGTTAGTCAGCATCAAACAAGAAAGTGTCCTGAATGACCTGCTCAGGTGATGCCAAGGGACGGTGAGACCGGTCAGCGGGCTCGACTTGCAGCGTAGGGAGCCCGACGAGGCAGCGTCTAAGACGCGCAGGAGGGCGGTCATGGAATTTCCCCTGCTGGACAAGCTGCGCAGGACGAGCCACCGTTTCGCCGACGTGGATGGCCGGAAGATCTTTTACCGAGAAGCGGGGGCCGACACGTCCCCGGCGCTGCTCCTGCTTCACGGATTTCCGACGTCGTCCCACATGTTTCGCGACCTGATCCCGGCCTTGGCGGACGACTACCATGTGGTCGCCCCCGACCTCCCCGGCTTCGGATTCTCCGAGGCCCCGGACCGGGCGCAGTTCAGGTACACGTTCGATCATCTGGCCGACGTCATCGACCGGTTTACGGCGGTGGCTCGACTCACCCGTTATGCCATCTACGTCTTCGACTACGGCGCCCCGGTGGGCTTCCGCCTCGCGATGGGCCACCCAGAGCGAATCACCGCAATCATCTCGCAGAATGGCAACGCCTATGAGGAGGGGCTGAGCGAGGGCTGGAACCCGATCCAGCGCTACTGGAAGGAGCCCACGCCCGAGAATCGCGCGGCGCTCCGCAGCTTCCTCACGCCCGAGGCGACCAAGTGGCAGTACGTGTATGGCGTACAAGAGGAGTCACTGGTCGCGCCCGAGAGCTACACGCTCGACTCGGCGCTGCTCGCTCGGCCCGGCAACGACGAGATCCAGCTCGACCTGTTCCTCGACTACGCCAGCAATGTCGCGCTGTACCCGAAGTTCCAGGAATACTTCCGCACGCGGCGGCCGCCGCTCCTCGCGGTGTGGGGCAAGAACGATCCGTTCTTCCTGCCGGCGGGCGCCGAGGCGTTCAAGCGCGACATTCCAGGTGCAGTGGTCCGCTTCTTCGAGACGGGCCACTTCGCGCTGGAGACGCATGCGGGCGAGATCGCGGCGGCGATCCGCGACTTCCGCGCAGCCTGAATCTGTACCGATCAACTGGAGGAGCGCTATGCGCGCAATCGTATTGAAGAAGTTCGGTGGACTCGACAGCGTGTTTGGCACGACCGGGGTTGCCCGCTGTCCGACGTTCCGCTGCAGGAAATAGCGCAAGACGTGGCGGCGGGAAGGCTCAAGGCCAAGCCGGCGCGCGTGTTCGGCTTCGAGGAGATCCGCGAAGCGCATCGCATCATGGAGGCCGGTGAGGCCGGCGGGAAGATGGTCGTCGTCCGCGGCTGATGAAACGGGAGGTCATCGTGCGCATGAGCGGGGCCCGCGTGTGATGTTTCGACCACCTCGAGTGGATTCTGTTTGCCTGGGTTCTCGGCAACCAGAGTGGCCTCCCGGTACCGGTGGTCCCTGCTTTGCTCGGTGCCGGCGCGTTGGCAGGGAGCGCGCGCCTGAGCCTGAGCAGGATCATTGTCGTCGCCGTGGGCGCGTCGCTGAGCGCTGACCTGACGTGGTACGGCCTGGGGCGATGGCGTGGGGAGCGGATGCTCAGGATGCTCGCGCGACTTTCGCCGACGCGCCATGCCCCTGGTCCACCGTGCCCGGCATGTGTTTGTCACCCATGTTGGAGCATTTCAACTGGGCGCTCGGTTCCTGCCCGAGCTGAACGCAATTTCGGCCGGACTGGCGGGCACGGCAAAGGTGAGCATCGTTCGATTTGCCTTCTACGGCCTCGCGAGCGCGGTGACGTGGGCCGGAGGATGGATCGGTCTCGGATACCTCGTCAGCGATGCTGTTACGGCGACGGCGGCTCGCCTCGGCGTGCGACTGATAGCCTTGCTTCTCGCGCCCTTTGCGCTCTATCTCCTCTTTCACCGCGCCCGTCGCCATCGCGTCATTCAGCTGTTCCGGCGGGCACGGATGAGCCCGGATGAGCTCTCCGCAGTGCTGGAAAAGAGTGACCGCGCACACGGCCGCCGCATCCTGGATGGTAGCGACGACGCGCAGCCGGCCGCCACAGTGGGGACAGGCGAGGGCATCGAGATCGAGCGCACGGCGCATCAACGCCGCCCAAGACTAGGCGTGCGTGGGGACGGCGGTGCGCTCGTAGCGGACGACCTGAGGAGCGGGCCGACGTAACGAGGCGATTCGGAGCACGCGGGCTTTCCGGGGGAAGAGTTGCCGCGGCGCCAACACCGGCCCCTCGGCAGCGGTTGCCCCCCTCGTAGTCCCCGTCCCCATGACGAAATCTGCCTACTCAGACGCTCGCCCCCACGCCGCACCCCCGCTGGAGCCGCAGGCTTTGTAACCGGGCGTCGTGGTGCTACGTCATATCGGTGAAAAGGCAAGGCCGGAAGCGCCGAAGCTGGTCAGAGCTCGGGAAATGTCCCCGGCCCCGAGCCGATGATATTCGGCCACTACAAACAAGGAAGGAGAAGCCAACATGATCTCTGCGGAATTTCCGTACCAAAAGCAGCGGCGGCGGGTCCTCGGCAGCGAGATGGCGTACGTGGAGGTGGGAGAGGGCGACCCCATCGTACTGCTGCACGGCAATCCCACCTCGTCGTACCTCTGGCGGAACGTGTTGCCACACCTGGAGCCACGAGGCCGCTGCATCGCCCCCGACCTGATCGGCATGGGCGACTCCGACAAGCTGCCTGACAGTGGCCCCGGCTCGTATCGCTTCGTCGAGCACCGTCGCTACCTTGACGCCCTGCTCGAGGCCCTGGATGTGCACGAGCGGGTCACCCTCGTCGTCCATGACTGGGGCTCGGCCCTCGGCTTCGACTGGGCCAACCGCCACCGCGAGGCCGTGAAGGGTATCGCGTACATGGAGGCGATCGTGGGGCCGCAGAACTGGGACCACTGGGACAAGTTCGGAATGCGTCCAGCCTTGCAGGCGCTGCGTTCCGAGGCCGGCGAAGCGATGATCCTGCGAGACAACTTCTTCATCGAGCAGATCCTGCCGAAGGCCATCCTGCGCACCCTCTCCGTCGAGGAGATGGCGGAGTACCGACGGCCGTTCGCCGAGCCCGGCGAGGGGCGACGGCCGACGCTCACGTGGCCCCGGCAGATCCCCATCGAGGGCGAGCCCGCCGACGTGGTTGCGATCGCGGCCGCCTACGCGGACTGGCTGGCGACGAGCCGTGTGCCCAAGCTGTTCGTGAAGGCCGAGCCCGGTGGGATCCTCGCCGGCGGCGCCGTTCTCGACTTCGCCCGCAGGTTGCCAGCGCAGACCGAGGTGACGGTCGCGGGGGTCCATTTCCTCCAGGAGGATTCGCCGGACGAGATCGGGCGGGCCATCGCCGGCTGGATGGGGGCGCATAGGAACGATTAGCGCCATCTCCGGAAGCGGCCGCTGACCGACGCTCAGTGGACAGACCAGAATAAGGAACTAGCGAAATGACGTCCGTCGGCCGGAGCTCCTGAGAACGCGCTGATGACTGATCTCCTCGTTCAGTATGGCGTGGTGCTGGTCTTTGCCTGGGTGTTTGCCGTGCAGGCTGGGATGCCAGTCCCGGCCGGCCCGATGCTCCTCGGAGCCGGCGTTCTATCCGGCTCCGGCCAGATGAACCTCGCGCCAGCCGTTGGAGCGGCGATCGCCGGTGCCCTCGGTGCTGACGTGCTCTGGTATTCACTTGGCCGATCACGGGGGACCCGACTGCTCGAGACTGTGTGCCGGTTCCGCATGAATCCAGACTCCGTCGTTAGGGACGCCAAGGAGCGATTCGTCGCGCATGGCGTTCGGTATGTCGTCCTGGCCAAGTTTCTGCCCGGTGTGAATCCGCTCGCCGCCGGACTCGCGGGGGCCGTCCCCATTCGCCTCGAACGATTTCTGCTCTGCGCCTCGACGGGCGCCTTGCTGTGGGCCGGAGCCTGGATCACTCTCGGCTACCTCTTCGCAGATATCATCGCTCGTGTCGCGACGAGAGCCGCTCCCCTCGGGAGGCTGCTCGTCATCGTCATCGCGGTGGCGCTGACTTCATATCTCGTGTTCAAGTTCGTACGACGGCGCCGCTTCCTCCGTCACCTCTGGAAGGCTCGCATCACCCCGATAGAGCTCAAGCGACGGTTGGAGGCGGGCGATCATATCGTGATCTTTGACCTGAGAACGGCGCTAGACATCGCGACGGCACCTTACCGCATCCCCGGAGCGCTCGAGATCGGTCCCGAAGCGCTGCAGCATCCATACCGCCTGATCCGACGTGACAGCGAGGTGGTCTTCTACTGCGCGGAGCCAAGGGAGGCGACCAGCGCCCGGATGGCTCTCCGCCTGGCCTCCCACGGCTTCAAGAATGTCCATCCTCTGAGCGGGGATTTGAGGCCTGGCGCCAAGCCGGCTTCGTCGTCGAGCCGGTCGTGCCCGCGCCGTCGAGGGGCAGCACTCCACAGCGCGCTGTCGACGAAGAATTCGGTGATGTTCGGCCGCTACAGCGAAATGCTCGAGAGTTAGCCGTCGCTCTGCTGCCAGGGTCAAAACACGCTCGCGCTGATCCGACCGCGACTACCTCCCCAAAGAATGGGGAGCGCGCTGGATGACCCACACAGAGGCGGCGCTACCTCACGGCGACCGCGGTCAGGTCGACGAACCAGCTCTGCGGGCTGGACGAAGCCCTTCACCTTCGGCGAGAGGGCGCGCGGGTTCTGGTCGTGCACCACGAAGATCCACGGGGCGTCGTCCACGACAATCTCGTGCAGCCGCGCGAGGATCTCGTTCTGCTTGGCGGGGTCGAAGGTCCGCTCCGCCTCGTCGATGAGCTTGTCCGCCTCTGGATTGATGTAGGGCATGGTGTTGACCGACGACGGGCACCACCGCCTTGCTGTGGAAGAACCGGCCGAAGCCGCTCCACGGCTCGAGGAAGTTCCACGAGATGTTCCAGGCGTTGAGGCCCTCGTTGTCCGGCGTCTTGAAGCCGGCCCGCCAGCGCGTGAGGAGGGTGTTCCACTCCACCGGCTGGAGATCCACGTCAATGCCCACGTCCTTGAGATTCTTCTGGATGAGCTCGTTCATGGCCAGCGGCAGCATCTGGCCGGAGCCGGAGGTCGAGATCAGGTGCACCGCCTTCGCCGGATGCTTGCCCGCGTCGAACCCGGCCTGACGCAGCAGCTCCTTGGCCTTGGCCGGGTTGTAGTCGTAGGTCTCCTTGGGCTTGCCGAACCACGGGTGGCCCCTTGTACACGACGCCGGTGGCCGGAATGCAGGTGTCGTTCAGGAGGTTCTTGCAGATGCCGACCCGGTCGATGGCATAGTTCGCGGCCTTGCGGACGAGCTTGTTGCTCCACGGCTCCTTGTCCAGCCGCGAGGGTGTGCGTCCAGTTGTGCGGATAGCTGTTCAGCGTGATGGTGAAGCCACCGCCCTTGAGCTGGGGAATCGCGTCGGGCGGCGGCACCTCGATCCAGTCGACCTGCCCGCTGCGCAGCGCGGCCAGCCGCGTGGTCGGCTCCGGCATGGGCAGGAGCACGAGCTTGTCGATCTTGGGCCGGCGCTTGGCGTCCCAGTACGCCTTGTTGGCCTCCAGCTCGAGCCGCTCGCGGGGCACGAACTTGGTGACCTTGAAGGGCCCGGTACCGGAGGGCTGCTCGGCGAACTTGCGCCAGTCCTTGACCTTCTGCCACTGGGCCGGCGACACGATGAGCATGTAGCAGAGCTGGTAGGGCACGAAGCTGGTGGGCTTGTTGCGTCTCGAACTCCACGGTGTGGTCGTCGATCTTGGTGATCCCGATGATCGAGGCGAGCCGGAAGCTGACCTGCCCGGACCCGTAGGTGTCGAAGTGCGGCGCATCCTTCTTCTTGATCGACTCGAACGAGAAGACCACCGCGTCGGCGTTGAAGGGGCTGCCGTCGTGGAACGTCACGCCCTTCCGGAGCTTGAACACCCACTTGCGTGGGCGCGTCCTTGCGGACGTCCCACGACTCGGCGAGCCCGGGCACGAGCGGGGCCAGCCGGTCGCCCCGGGTCAGGTCCCACGCGATCAGGGACTCGTAGATCTGGTAGCCGACGAAGCGGAAGCCTTCGAAAGCCGTTGTCCGGTCTGGCCGCCCGTGTAGGGGATGTCGCTGGCGGTCATGCCGATGCGGAGCGTGCCCTGGGCGGCGGCCGGCCCGGTCGGCAGGAACGGCAGCGCGACGGCGAGGAGCAGGATGACCATGCGTCTCATGGAGCCCTCCTAGGCAATGAGATGACAGCGGGCGGCGTGGCACCCCTGTCATCACGCCCTGTCATCACCTTTGCTACACCCCGTCGGACCCGTGATGGCCGCACCCGGAGATCTCACTCCCTCAGCCGTCGGCGACCCTTCCGGCCCGGCCGCGATGCCTCCTCCTTCAGGTACGCCTTGATCGCGGCCAGGGACACGCTGGATGTCGCGACCCTGCTGGATCGCCTCGAGCCGTCCATCCCAGATGGCGCGATACACCGAAAAAGACATGCCGCACGCCCAGGGCGGCGGCAGCTTCGGGGACGTCGAGCCAATCGTTTGGGCCAACATTGCGCTCGTAGACCTGCCCGCGCCAGACCCGTTCAACGCTGCCCCCCGACCGCGACCCCGGGGATTGTCCCAGTAGAACGTAGGGCATTCGGCACAACCGAATGCTGGCATCGGGCCACGAGGCCCCAGAAGTCCCTATCTTGCAGGTTGCCTACCGTGAGGGTCTCGGATATGGTGCTCGCGACATGCTGCTAGGGCGACCATTCGAGATGGCCACACGCGCGGTACTCGCCGTCGCGATGTGTAGTGGCCGTCCCTCCGGCGATTCCCTCGGCGTCGGCGGGCGCAGCCCGCCTCGTCGACGGAGACGGGATCGTTCACTTCACGAATGTCCCTGAGGATCCGCGCTACAGAGGTCTGCGGGGCACATCTGGAACAGCCCTGGGATGGTTTTCGAGATCTGATCTCCCGTGGGGCCTGTATGCCAAGGACATTCGCGAGATATCGCTTCAGCATGACGTCGATCCGGTCCTGGTCCAAGCGGTGGTCCGGGTCGAATCGGCGTTCAATCCCTCTGCCGTCTCCCGGAAAGGAGCCGGCGGTCTCATGCAATTGATGCCGCGAACAGCTTCGGCCCTCGGCGTGCTCGACCGATTCGACCCGCGTGAGAACATCAGGGGCGGCGTCCGGCACCTGCGATATCTGCTCGACCGCTATCAGGGGAACGTCGCCATGGCTGTCGCGGCCTACAATGCCGGTGAGGGAGCCGTCGATTTTCACCGACGGAATCCCCCGTACCCTGAAACCGAGCAATACGTGCAGCGGGTGCTGCGGCAGGCCGGCATGCTCGAGGCTCGCGGTCGGAGTCCGCAGCGGATCTACCGATATCCTGGTCCCGACAATTCTCTGATCTACAGCAATCTTCCGCCCGACATCAGCCGACAGCTCCCTAATAAGTGACCGTCGACGTTAGCCCGATTCCCTAACCCCGCCTGCGGGCTAGAGAGGAGGACCCGCTTCAGCCCCTCATGAGGGCGGCCCCAAGACTGCCGTCGAAATGCTTTCGGAACAGCGGCAAGGCACGGTTTGAGGAGTCAAAAAGAGCGGGGCCGTGCGCAGCGCCGGGTCGGCCTTGGCCAGGAGGCCGACCATGCGGCCCTGTAGGGTTCGCTCAACCTCGACGTGGTCCGGGATGACCCGATGCCACGTCGAGGCTGTTCGGCACAAGACCCTAAGGCCTATTCTCTGAGATCACGCAAGGTCGTAGCGATCGAGGTTCATCACCTTGGTCCACGCCGCGACGAAGTCCTGGACGAACTTCGCCTGCGCATCCGAGCTTCCGTAGACCTCCGCCAGGGCCCGGAGCTGGGAGTTCGAACCGAACACGAGATCGACGCGCGTGCCGGTCCACTTGAGCGCGCCCGTCTTCCGATCGCGCCCTTCGAACACGTCCTTGGCGTCCGATGCCGCCTTCCACTCCGTGCCCATGTCGAGCAGGTTCACGAAGAAGTCGTTGGTCAGCGCTTCCGGCCGCTTGGTGAAGACGCCGTGCTTCGTCCGCTCCGACGTTGGTGTTCAGGACGCGCATGCCGCCGATGAGCACCGTCAGCTCGGGCGCGGTCAGCGTCAGCAACTGCGCCCGATCGATCAGGAACTCCTCGCCCGACACGGGGTACTTGCCTCCGAGGTAGTTTCGGAAGCCGTCCGCGACCGGCTCGAGGACGGCGAAGGACTCCACATCGGTCTGCTCCGGCGAGGCATCCATGCGCCCCGGCGCGAAGGGCACCGTCACGGCGTGACCGGCATTCTTCGCCGCCTGCTCGACGCCGGCGCAACCGGCCAGCACGATCAGATCGGCGAGCGAGACCTTCTTGCCGCCGGACTGCGCCTTGTTGAACTCGCTCTGGATGCCCTCCAGCGTCTTGAGCACCTTCGCCAGCTGGGCGGGCTGGTTGACCTCCCAGTCCTTCTGCGGCGCGAGGCGAATGCGCGCCCCGTTCGCCCCGCCGCGCTTGTCGGAGCCACGGAACGTGGACGCCGACGCCCAGGCGGTCGACACCAGCTCCGAGACGGACAGCCCCGACGCCAGGATCTTGCCCTTGAGGGCGGCGATGTCCTGCTGATCGATCAGCTTGTGATTGACCGCGGGGATGGGGTCCTGCCAGATGAGCTCTTCGGCAGGAACCTCCGGGCCGAGGTAGCGGGCGCGCGGGCCCATGTCCCGATGCGTCAGCTTGAACCACGCCCGGGCGAATGCGTCGGCGAACTGGGCCGGATTCTCGTAGAAGCGCCTCGAGATCTTCTCGTACGCCGGGTCGAGCCGCATGGAGAGGTCCGTGGTCAGCATGGCCGGCGCGTGACGCTTGGCCGGGTCGTGGGCATCCGGAATCGTGCCGGCGCCTGCGCCCCCTTCGGTTTCCACTGATGCGCGCCGGCCGGGCTCTTCGTCAGCTCCCAGTCGTAGCTGAACAGGTTCTTGAAGTAGTCGTTGCTCCACTTCGTGGGCGTGGTGGTCCACGTGACTTCCAGGCCGCTGGTGATCGTGTCACCGCCCTTGCCCGTGCCGAACGTGCTCCGCCAGCCGAAGCCCTGCTCCTCGATGCCGGCCGCCTCGGGGTCAGGCCCCACATGGGACTCCGGGCCGGCGCCGTGGGTCTTGCCGAACGTGTGACCACCCGCGATGAGCGCCACCGTCTCCTCGTCGTTCATCGCCATGCGCTTGAACGTCTCGCGGATATCCGTGGCCGCCGCGATCGGGTCCGGATTGCCGTTCGGGCCTTGCGGGTTGACGTAGATCAGCCCCATCTGAACGGCGCCGAGCGGATTCTCGAGATCCCGGACGCCGGAGTACCGCTTGTCCCCCAGCCACTTGTCCTCCGAGCCCCAGTAGACCTCCTCCGGTTCCCAGACGTCCGGACGCCCGCCGGCGAACCCGAAGGTCTTGAACCCCATCGACTCCAGCGCCACGTTGCCCGCCAGGATCAAGAGGTCGGCCCACGAAATCTTCCGGCCGTACTTCTGCTTGGTCGGCCACAGCAGCCGGCGCGCCTTGTCGAGGCTCACGTTGTCGGGCCAGGCGTTGAGGGGCGCGAACCGCTGCTGGCCGGCCCCGGCGCCGCCGCGGCCGTCGCGGATGCGGTACGTGCCGGCGGCGTGCCACGCCATGCGAATGAACAATGGTCCGTAGTGGCCGAAGTCCGCCGGCCACCAGTCCTGCGAGTCGGTCATCACCGCCACGAGATCCTTCTTCACCGCCGCCAGGTCCAGGCTCTTGAACTCCTTGGCGTAGTTGAAGTCCTTCCCCATGGGATCCGCCGGCTGCAGCATCTTGAGGTTCAGCTGATTGGGCCACCAGTCGCGGTTCGACCTGACGCCGCTAGCGGTGTGCGTGAACGGGCACTTTGCTTCGGTTGACATCTGTTCTCTCCTTTGGTCTGTGGGTCGCCGACATCACCTACGTCATCCAACACTCGGACCAGGGCCGCCAGTACACCGCAGTCGCCTTCGGCAAGCGGTGTCGCGAGGCCGGCGTCCGGCCGTCCATGGGCGCGGTGGACGACGCGTGCGCCAACGCGCGGTGTCTTTGAACAGCCCGGCGACGTCGGGAAATCCCTCGATGTCGGCGACGCGCGCGAAGTAGAGATACCGGCGATTGGCCTGCGACTCGCCCGCGAAGGCCTCCTTCAGGTTGTCGCGGCTCTTCGATCCCTTCAGGCTCTTTCCTGCCCTCTCGAATCCTCCTTGCGACGTTTGGGGGTGAGCGACGCGGTGCTGCGGGGACCCGGCGCTACGGCGGCGGACGGCGCGCGGCCCGCCCGCGGCCCTTCCTGCCGGCAGGCGGCGCAGCGCCCGTAGAACTCGATTCGGTGATGCGTCACGCTGAATCCGCCCGACGACGCGACCCGGCTCACCAGGGCGCGCGAGTGGGGCTCGGTGAGCGGCCCGGCCACGTCGGCGATGCGCCCGCAGGCCAGACAGGTGAAGTGGTGGTGCTCGCTCAGGTTGCAGTCGAAGCGCGTGTGAGGTCCGGGCAGCTCCTTGACCAGTCCCTGGGCGACGAGGAGCCGCAGGTTCCGATACACGGTGCCGAGGCTCACCCGCGGCAGCCGGCGCCGCACCATCTGGTGCACGGCCTCGGCGGTGGGATGAGCGTCGCTCCCGCGGACCACCTCCAGCACCAGCCGGCGCGGACCGGTCAGCCGGAGGCCGACGCTGCGCAGGGCCGCCGACGCCCCGTCCCGCCTCCGCGCGACCGGGCTCTTATCAGAAATGATTGTCATTACGGAACGCAGCATAACGCGCCGCGCCCCCGTGTCAAGGAGTCGTGAGGTTCTCTGGCTTGACTCCGCCCCCTCGCTCTGCCCTCTCCCAACCGGGGATGCCCTCCGCCGGCGGGCACCCCACTCGTGGCCCCCGTCCCCGTGACATAACCTCCCAGACTCGGACAGCGGGCCGCCTCAGGAGCCGCTGCCACGGCGGCGCGACGATCCCAGGTACAGGCGGCCAGCGACAGGGCCACCACGACCACCCAGCTGCCGAGCCTCGCGCTATTCATTCGCTGCCGGGGCCGGACGCGGAACGCGTCGCCTGACCTGGGGCAGGCCTGCCGATGACTGATCTGCCGGCGGTGCGCCCGTCGGAGACAGGCCGACCTGACCCGGCGGGACCTGGACCGGGGCCATCTGGCCAGGAGGCACCTGGCCCGACGCAGGCGGCGGGACCGTCACCGCCGGACCTGAGGGAATACCCTCTGGCGGGGCCGCGCGGGGCACAGCTGTCACTGGAGGCCCGGCGGCAGCGACCGGCGGCGGCTTGGGCTTCGATGGGTCCTGGAGCATGACCTCGACCAGGCCTTCGGGGCGAGCGATCACCACCCGATCATCGGCGATCTTCTGCAGCGTGCCGCCGCTCACGGTATCGCCGACCGAGTACCCGCTGACCCGCTTCACGGTCGGATCCTCGAGGAAGGCGCGGCTCTTCGTCCCCTCGATGACGATGCCATGGAGTATAGGCTTGACGACGGCGACGGCGACGGTGGCCTTCTCGCTCCGCGCCGGGTTGAAGAGATTCTGAGCGATGATCGCGTCCCCTTCCGGGTTCTCGGGGGCGGGCGCGGCCGCGGGGCGAGGTGGCGCCGGCGCAACCGTCCGCACCGTGGGGGAGGTGGGATCGGGCGCTTGACGAGCAGGGCGCGCACGATGCCGACGGTGAAGGCCAGGCTCGCGAGGCCGAGGACCACGTTGAGCACAATCAGCCGCCGGGGCATCACGGGTTGTTTCCGTTCGCCGGCAGCAGATAGCCGGCCACCGTAGGCGTGGTCAGGACCTCTCGCGGCTGACCGACCGCGACCACGCGCACCTTGCGGTCCTTGACGGCAAGGAGCCGGCTCGTCTGCTCGATCTTCGAAAGGAGCTCCACGGGGTCTCGGATGCTGCCGGCCACGGTGAGCTCGATGGGCACCTCCTGAAGGCCGGTGAGCTCGATGGGGGCAGTAGACGGTCGCTCCTCACGTCCACGTTCGCGGCCGCCGCGACTTCCTTGACGATGCGCTGGAGCTCGGAGGCGGCCAGGGCCGCCGTCCCCCGGGGAGCAGACGCTGCGTCTGCCGCTCGAGGTTCGTCGTCACCTCGGCCAGCTCCTCGATGAGACGAGGGCACTGGGCGAGGAGCCGCCGCCGCGCGTCGAGGGTGGCCTCGCGGGACGAAGCATAGCTAACATAAACCATTGTCAGTCACCGCGCAGCTCGGCCTGGGCGTAGGAGAGCGCCAAGAAAGCTCCTCGCATCGGCGATCCTGCCAGAGTACGCGCACGCGCGCGAAGGTCTCCGCCACTAATTTAGAATCCCCTCTCGCCCCGCTCCGCTATTCGCGTTCGATGGCCTTGATCGCGGCCTCTACCTCCGAGTGGCTCGTCCCATTCTGCAATTGGAATTCTCTCAAGGCGGGGATGGCCCCACGAGCCGTGGGACCCATGTTTCCCAGGGCCCTGACGGCAAGGCTGCCTGTCTCGGGATCCTTGAGCGCCTGCACGAGGACGGGAACAGCCGCAGGGCTGCCGATCCGCCCCAACGCCTCGATCGTGGCGTTGCGCACGGAAGGGTCGAGGTCCGTCGTGGTCGCGGCCAGGCTGGGGATGGCATCCACGGCCTCAGGTCCGAAGCGCCGAGGCTGCTGGCCGCAGCGCGACGGACCCCTCCGTCAGGGTCCTTCAGGGCATCGGCCAGTGCCGCGACGACCGCCTTCGTTGCCGCGGGGTCGCTCGAGCTCCTGTCTCTGATGACAACCCGCCGCAGGGGTCGCACGGCATTGCGGCGAACGTCGTTGTCAGGGTCCTTCAGGGCCTGGGCGAGGACGGACACGGCTCCGAGATCCCCAGCGCCGCCGCCGCGGCTCTCTGGATGGCCGGATCGGTATCCCGCATGGCTTGGCTCAAGGTGGTGATGGTCTCCGGGGCGGGCGGTTGGATCTGCGCGAGGGCCCGGATGGCCTCGAGTCGCACTGATGGACCGCCCTTCTCCGAGGCCCGGATGAGAACGGGCACCGCCTGAGCCCCGAAGCCGAGCCGAAGGGCTTCCACGGCCGTCCGCTGCGTTGACGGATCAGTGTCCTGGAGGAGGTGCGCCCAGTCGGAGAGAGTGCGCTGCTCGTAGCGCGGCTCCTCTGCCTGTGCCGCCGCGGCTGGTAGCCAGCCGAGGATCACGAGCAGCCCCACTGTCAGCGCGTGGCGATATCCTCTCGGTGCCATCGAATCGGGTCTCTTACCGCTCGGCCGCACGCGAAGTGCACCGTGCACCCTCGCGTGCGGCGATCAGGAACGCCTCGCAACTGCAGCGCGGCGCCCTCCGCGTTTGTTCCGCTGTGGCTACTGTCTGCAGATCTTCCAGATCGTGCCCGTGCCGGGAATCTGCACGAGCGGACCGTTGGCAGCTCCCACGAACATCGTGGCCGGATCAGACTGACCGAAGTCCCGCACCGCGCCGTAATCCACGAGGTACGCGCAGCCATCCGGACCGAACTTCAGGTCTGTCGGGCGGTTGATCCCCTGAACTCCGGGATCCGTGAAGGCCTGGTCATTCGTGTCTGTTGAAGGCAAAGTCCCTCTGCTGGATCTGTAGCGGCTCGCCCGGCCCGCTGAAGTTCACGAGCTCGATGTCATGCCCGGCTTCCGGAGTGCCGTTCGCCTGCGAGAAGCCGAAGTCGCCCTCGCGTGAAATCAGCGCAGCCCCTTCTTCACCACCCCGCCGACAAAGGAGTCCGGCGCGAAATCGAGACCGACCACCGCGACGTCGGCGGGCTCGAGCGCGATGGGCGCCGTGATGGGCTGCGGCGGGAAGGCAAGCACCGGCTGGACAGGCTTCCCGACGACGGCGATCGGGTTGTCGTCCCGGGACCGCCGACCGGGTTGAAGACGGCCTGCGTCGAGGCGAGGAAGCCGAAGCGGTCCGGCCAGCCGTGGTAATCCGGACTGCCATCAGGGTTCTGCTGGGCCAGCGTGAGCCGGTCCGGCGAATTGTTGACCGGGCGCGCGCCGCGCTCGTCCTCGCCGTTTTCCGACACGAGCAACCCGCCCTTGAGCGGATGATCGTTCGGCGCGAAGCGGAGACCGTACGGGTTACGGTAGCCCCACGATACCGGTTCGATCGTGCTCTTCGGGTCGCCGACGTGGAGCTTTGCCCTCAGGATCGCACCGTCGCAGATGCCCTTCCCGGTCGCGCTCGTGAAGGCCTTGACGGTGCCACCCGGATTCTGGACGCCAAATGGCGAGTAGCCGCTCGTCTTCACCCCGCCGCCCGAGTCAAACACGTTGTTGCTGAGCGTGATGTCCTGGCAGGGGATGTCCTGCTGATTCAGGCCGCCGCCATTGTCGCGACCGACCACGCCGGAATTGGTCGTCGACCCCTGCGACCAGTAGATCCACCCATCCTTGAACTCCATCTGCTCCGCCGGATGGTCGCCGGTCGGCAGCCCCACGATGAACGGGGTGACAGCGCCGGAATTCGGGTCCACCGTCACGATGCGAGAGCTGTTGTTCGGGCTTCCACTCGGGTAGTCGAGCGGATCGCCTGGTCCGAGTCCGTGACGAACAGGCGGCCCCCTGGAAGCCTCTCTCGAACGCGATCCCGACCGACGGACCGTGCGGTAGGAGGCCTACACCGGCCGCCGTCGGCTTGGCCAGGGGTCCGGCGATCTTGACGCCGTTCTGATTGAAGACGAGGATGTCGGGCGTGAAGGGATTCGTGGGCGAGAACTGGCCGCCGACCACGGCGCTGGTCTCGTCGTTGCACCGGCTCGGCAGGCCGTGCCCGGATTCGAGCACGTACACCTGGAAGTTGTTCTTGTTGCCCGTGAAGGCGATGCCAACCGGGAAGTTCAGGCCCTGAGGCAAAGACCGAGACCTTGAAGCCCGGCGGGACGACGATGTTTTTCGCCCTCACCTGGGCTGTAGTTCGCGGTGTTGTTTGGGCAGATCGGGTTGGAAAGGACCACGGCAAACGCCGGCGGTGACATCGCCACCAGCATCACGAGCGCGAACACGAACGGGATCCACGCAACACGTGATTTCATAGGTTGGGTCGTCCTTTTCCTGCCCCGCCGACATTCCATCTTCGGGAGGCTCAGTCGAACGTCAACCGCACGCAGGCTTGTGCTCCCCGGCCAGCCCGCGTCCCGGGCCCTCGGCCACCGCAAGGCCCACGGTCCCGGAAAGACAACGGCGCGACACTAGGGGTGAACTAAGCTGCAGTGTCACGGTAGCGGAGGACGCAGCCGAGGGGAGCGCGAATGGGGGCTGGCGTGCGAAGAGCCGGGAGGAAGAGCGACCTGTCGCCGATGGAGGCGACGCCGCCGGCTATCACAGCCGGTCTCGCCAGCGGCTTCAGCATCCTCCACATTCCCCGACTGGAACCGAGTCTGCCACACGCGGACACCGACCGCTCCGACGCCCGGGTTGGCTGAAGGTCGGCCGCCGACCGTCTTCGTCGGCGACGCACGAGTCTTGGGTGATTACCAGGAAGTGCGGCGCATCGTGCCGGACTCGATCTCGGGCCATGGATAGCTCCCCACGATCGGACGGTCAAGAGTGCGAGAGCGTCAACGCTAGTCCCTACTCTCTCTAGCTGTCAAGGGAGTTGGAGGCTACCGAGCACCGGAGTCATCGAACCCTACAGTTGGCATGGTCATCGCTCAACGATGACC
>ERZ1370068.8591-contig-7433_pt1 | contig 82168 bp, 102 predicted proteins | sample MGYA00561227_ERZ1370068 | MGnify/ENA primary metagenome ERZ1370068 (study PRJEB38410, sample SAMEA6850437) | metagenome | study: Metagenomic assessment of the ecological functions of the soil: analysis of the soil microbiota associated with the...
AGTGTGCTTTGGTTCGTTTACGTATTGCTGATCACCGAGGAAGCGGTCGGCATTCTCGTGAAGGAAGTACTTCTCCAGGAGATCACACCGCCGCGTCCAGAACAACCTCCAGATCATCACCAGCCTGCTGCGCGTGCAGAGCCGCGCCGTGCGGGACCCGGCGTTCCGCGCGAAGCCCTGCGCGAGTGCCAGGAGCCGGGTTGCGTCGATTGGCCCTGATCCACGACAAGCTCTACCGGGCGCGCGACCTCAGCCCGGGTGAGCTTCGGCGTACCGTCCGCGACCTGACGAGCAACATCCTGCACCTACCTACGCGCTCCCGGCTCCGGAGCACGTCCGCGTCAGGTTCAGAGCGCCGGACGACCTGTCGCTGGGCTTGGACTATATGCCGTGCCGTGCGGCCTGATCCTCAACGAGTTGATGCCGAACTGCCTGAAGACACGCCTTCCCGGTCGGTCACGCTGGCACCGTCTACATCGGCTTCCACGCCGAGGAGAGGAAGAGCTCTGTCTCGTCGTCAGGACGATGGAGTCGGTGTACCCCCAGACGTGGATCTCGGCCGCACGAGCTCCGTGGGCTGGCGCTGATCGAGCCCTGGTCGAGCAGCTCGGCGGCGTCGTCCAGTGTCAAACCGCCGGTGGGACGTCGGTCGAGATTCGATTCGCTCGGCAAAACGCGCACCGCCGGACCAAGCATCGGAGGTCAGAGGAAATCTCCTCATGCCCAAGTCTACAAGAATCCTGGTCGTCGAAGACGAAATCCTCGTCCGTGAGGACATCGAGGCACCACCTCGCAGGCCTCAGTCCGAGATTGTTTCTGTCGCGTCCACCGGCGCGGAAGCCTTGAGAAGATTCCCACGTCGCGCCCGGATCTGATCCTCATGGACATTCGCCTCAAGGGGGACATGGACGGCGTCGAGGCGGCCCGGCAGATCCGGACAAACTTCCGGCTGCCGGTCGTCTTTCTGACCGCGCACGCCGATGACCGCGACCCTGCAGCGCGCTAAGGCGGCGGACCCACTCGGGGTACATCGTCAGAGCCCTTCGCCGAGACGACCGTCGTAACGCGGTGATCAGGGGACGGCCATGCACAAGCATGAGCTCGACCGCCGCTTGCGGGGAGACCGAGAGTGGTTGACTACGTGCTCGGCAGCATCGGCGACGCTATCTAGCCACGGACGGTTCACGGAGAATCACGTTTGTGAACCGCATCGCGGAGGACCTGACCGGGTGGAGCGCCGAAGAGGCGATGGGCAAGGACATCGACACGGTGTTCCGCGCTCCAGAGACGGCCGCACCCGCAGGCCATCCAGGCCCAGTGGCGACGATCCTCCGGGACGGCAGAGGTATGGAGCTGGCCGCGGACACCATTCTGGTCTGCCGCGACGGGACCGAGCGTCAAATCGCCGACTCAGCGTGCCCGATCAAGGACAAAGCGGGGAACGTCATAGGGACCGTTCTGGTGTTCCGCGACACCAGCGAGCGCCTTCAGGCGGCCGAGGCCCTGCGTCAGATGCAGAAGATGGATGCTGTCGGCCGGCTCGCGGGCGGCGTGGCCCACGACTTCAGCAACCTGCTCACCGTCATCAACGGCTACGCGGCGCAGGCCCTCAACAACCTGAGCGCCCTCAGAGGCGTTGCACGCTCCCGCTCCGCGCTATCCTCAGGGCCGGCGAGCGGGCCGGCCAGCTGACCCGCCAGCTCCTGGCGTTCAGCCACAGGGGGTTCAACTCGCCGAGGGTCATCGACCTGAACGCCCTCATCGTGAACTACGCGAAGGTACTCCGCAGCTTGCTCGGCGACCACGTCGAGCTGTGCGCCGTCGTTTCGCCCTCGCCCTTAGCGGTGAAGGCCGACTCGGGCCAGCTCGAAGAGATGCTGATGAACCTGGCCGTCAACGCCCGCGACGCGATGCCGGAAGGGGACGGTTGACGATTGAGACGGCCGCCGTGACCCTGGAGCAGAACGCGCTGGCCCCTAGCCTGCCGGCCGGGCCCTACGCGCTCCTGACCGTGAGCGACACCGGCTGCGGTATGACGGAGGAGGTCCGGCAGCACCTCTTCGAGCCGTTTTTCACCACGAAGGATGTCGGGCAGGGAACGGGCTTGAGCCTGGCGGCCGTGTATGGCATCGTCCAGCGGCACCAAGGCAACCTCAAAGTCAGAAGTCAGCGCGGCGAGGTACGACGTTCCGCATCTACCTTCCATGCCTGGCCGATGTGGTGGAGACCGCCGAGCCGCCAAAGCCGCCGATGCCGAAGGCCCACGGGTTCAGAAACCATTCTGCTCGTCGACGACGAGCCGCTGGTACGAGGGCTGGCCCGGGATGTTCTCGCGCCGCTGGGCTACAACCTCTTGGATGCGGCGGGCGGCACGGAGCACTTGCGGATCTGTGCAGCGCATCGGGGCCCGATCCACCTGCTGCTGACCGATGTATCGATGCCGGGGATGAACGGCCGGGTCGTTTCCAGCGTGCACGCCAATTGCGGCCGGGGCTGAGGGTGATGTACATGTCATGGCTACTGCGAAGGCGTCATCGACTCCCTCGAAGTCCTCGAGGCCCGGTGAGGAATTCGATCGTGAAGCCTTTCAACACGATCGCCCTGGCGAGCAAGGTCCGGGAGCTGCTTGGGCCGACGGCAGGCGCAGGCGGCGCCGCTTCACGCAGGTTGACGCCTCCGGCCTAGACGCGACTTGAGATCAGGCAAACGTCCGGCGACGTGCGGTAGATCGAGCTGAAGCGCGCCGCCGCCGCGTTTGCGACGCTGCTCGACGATATCTTGTTGATCTAGCCTACGGCGCCTCGAGCGATCGCAAGCTGCGACTTCTGCCGCTACAGCACCGCGGCGTAGCAGGGGACCGCTCCCCGCCCGTGCCTCGAGCCAGCGCCCGAACACGGAACTCCTACGGGGCCGAGGTTGTTGCCGTCGGAACAAAGCGCCCCCTTGCAACCACCGAAGGGACGCCGACACCTGGGGCCGCCCGAAAATGTCGGCCGACTCCCAGCTTCCCGGAAATTGCCCCTGGGGGTTCCGGCTTGTTCCCAAACCTCTCAGCTATTCTAGTCTTGGCTGATGAGAATTCGTGGGATTCAGAACGGGAGGGGACGTAAATCGCGAGCGCGTTTCAGTCCCGAGGTTCGGGCGTTGAGTCAACAGCACCTAACTTCGTGCGACCGATACGAAAGCGCGTGGCGGACTGAAAGCACGGGTTCGAATCCCGTTGAGCCACCAAATCGACGGACAGTCCAATGTAGAAGACCGAGAAAGACGGCCGGCCAGAGATGAAGCGAGGCGCTGGAGCCCGAGACGATCGTCGCGAGCCAAGCCGTCGGTTCTATGGGCGTGTTTGCCTATGGACAAGACGGGTCGCCGACCACGCCAAAGAGCCCGTCATGTTCAGCATTTCCCCACACTTCGCCGAAAACATCCCAAACTCGAAAGTGGAGACGAGACCAAGGTCCTATTTCCAGGTAATGAACGAGAGACCACTGTCCGACTATCAGGACCGTCTCCCGCTCCGCCCTTCTCATGCTCCTGTTCGTCCTCGCGACGATTTCGCCTGTCGCTGCTGAGACGACCGTCTTCGTGGGCTAAAGCGGTGTCGGTGTCCTCGCCGCTGGTGTTGCTCATATCCGGGTTGGCGCTGGTTGGCGTCGCAGCCTTGATGCGGAGGTGGAGGCGATCACAGAAGCCCCGGCCGCAGGATGCTCCGGTCAAGATTTCTCAGAGGACGACGAAATCGTGAACGACTCCTGACTCCCTAACCTAACTGCCTCCGGAGCCACGATCCGATGGAGAGCAGAGCCGAAACCGCATACGAGCAACACAATCGGTGGCGGCACAGACACCGCGTGCGCCGCGAAGTAGATGAGTGGTTCGGCGCCCGCCGGCGCAGGAGGCGCGAGAACGACCAGAAGCATCGCCAACGACGGCGCGGGGGATCCTCGATACAATCACCCTCAAACAACATTCGCCCTCTCCGGGGCGTCCTCCGCCAAGTCTGTAACAAGTCTGTAACGTCCGTAGCCCACTCGCTGTCAAGGGCAATCGAGTCCACAACATCCACTTTTGTCCACGAAGGTTAAATCCCTGATCTGTCAGTCCAGAAGGCAGTCTAGTCAGCTGGCTGTGGACAACACGAAGAGGCGCGTGCAATCCGCACCGAGGCTGCAGAGATGCAGGCGCCGTGCATCCGAGTAGTCAGAGGCCAACGGCCCATGTCAGCGTCATCAGTGCAGCGAACACGCCAGTGCCGCGAGAACTCTCAGAGCACGCCGCCGCCCACTGCGCGCCATAGGTCGCCCGCGAATCGAACCCCTCCAGATGCTGGAGGTACATCTGATCCAACCGTCACATATGGCTGGAACTGGCCATTCCGGAAGTCCCGGCTTACGAGCAGCGGCCGGTCGGCCATGCCCGTCTACGAGTACCACTGCGACAAATGCGCCCGCGAAGTGACGCTCACGCTTGTCCATCCGCGAACATGAAAGGGGGAGATCAAATGCCCGAAGTGCGGCGGCAAATCCCTTCGGCCACTTCTCAGCGCCTTCATGTCTCGAGCATCGAAGAAATCCTGATCCGAACCTGGGAGACGTGAATCCCGCGGGCGCCGAGTATCCTCCGCGCTCGTGCAGCGTTGGATCCACCTCGGCGTGACCCACCGTGCAAACACCACCACACGGGCACGCCACCGTGAGAGCAGGTAGCCATTCCAGACGGGCGGAGGTCGGCGTTTAGCGGGTTCCGTGGGCGGTGAGTGTGGATAAAGTCGGTGAGTCCGGAGAGGGTAGAGGCACGCCGCCAACGACAGCAAGACTACGCGGCGGAGGCAATACCGCCAGGCGGATAGAGTCAACGTGCGAAGCCGTCACAGTCCCAGCACTCCGCGCTTCTCGTAGACTTTCGGGTTTCGCCCGCCAGATGCTCCACCGTTCCGGCGACCCCGGGAAGCGCACGCTCGGCGCCCCGAGCCCGCTCATGCGCCCCCACGGCTGTACCTGCGGACGTGCGTTGGATGCGTTGGACTCAAATGACGATCTCTTCAAAAGCAACAGTTTGGCTTGCCGGAAACCACCGACTACAGGGATTTCAGGGAGGAAATTCCGGGAAACCCGCGACTTGTCCGCGGAACACTCTCTGCCAGCCTGGGTGGTATGAGGGCCTGCATTGGCCAGGTCCACGAGGATCGTAGGCGCCAGCCGATAGGCCGCCCACGGTTCAGCGCGTCCGCCTTCCGTCTCTCCGGTCGCGGCGTCTTCTGACCATCTCTTGTTCTCACTCGCGCCTCCGTAAGGCGCCCGGCGGCGACGTAGACCTATGCCCGAAGAGAGGAGAGAGCAGACATGAAAGCCAAAGCATGATGACCATGAATTTGATTCCGTCGAAGTGGAGTCGGCTCGTCGAAGCGCGACCCCGCTACAGCGGATCGCGACTGACCCGAGAACATGGATACTCGCCGGTGCGCTCGCCAGCGCGGCGGTCGCGCGCTCGGCCGGTGGCTCACGCGCTTCGACCTCCGGAACCGCACGGTCCTGATCACCGGTGGCACGCGCGGGCTCGGGCTGGAGCTCGCGCGACAAGCCGGACTCGCCGGGGCGCGCGTCGCGATCTGCGGCCGCGACTCCGACACACTCGCCCGCGCGCGCGAGAGCCTCTCCCAGGACGGGCGCGGCCGTCACTGGCGCTTGACCTGCGACGTGAGCAGATCGCCAGCAGGTGGCGGAGCTGATTCAGCTCCGTGCACAGCCAGCTTCGGTCCGATCGACGTGCTGATCAACAATGCCGGGATGGTCGACGTTGGGCCCGTCGGCGTCATGACCGCCGCCGACTTCGAGCGCGACATGGCTACGAACTTCTGGGGTCCGCTCAACGTCATTCTGGCGGTGCTGCCGCATATGCGGCCTCGGGGTGAGGGTCGCATCGTCAACATCGCGTCCATCGGCGGCAAGGTGAGTGTCCCGCATCTCTTGCCGTACAGCTCGAGCAAGTTCGCCCTCGTCGGACTTTCCGAGGGACTCCGCGCGGAGCTCCGGGCGTCAGGCATCCTCGTGACGACGGTCTGCCCGGGATTGATGCGCACCGGAAGCCCGCGGCACGCGACGTTCAAGGGACGGCACGACGCCGAGTACACCTGGTTCAGTCTGGCCGACAATTTGCCGTTGCTATCGATGGACGTAGAGCGAGCGGCGCGCCGGATCTTGAACGCCGTGCGGCACGGCAACTCGCACGTTGTCCTGTCGCTGCCGGCGAAGGTCGCCGACAAAGTCCACGGGTTGTTTCCTGGGTTGACCTCCGACGCGCTCGGTCTAGCCAACCGCTTGCTCCCGGCACGGAGAGCCGACGAGGACGGCGTGGAAGGCCAGCACTGCCGACCGGTCGTCTCGGTGCCGTGGCTCGGCGCGCGCAGCCGACCGGGCAGCGGCACGGCACAACCAGACCAGCTGAGGACAGGGGCAGAGCGCAAGAGTATCAACCGCATTGTGGGGACGGTCGGTGAGAGGTTAGCAGACGCGCGTCTGACTCGTTGACAGAGCACGCGGACGCGGTTGACTGAAACTTGACGGGAGGGTCGGCGGCACCTCCTGGTGTTAAGCCGACTGGAGTCAATCATGGAGACACCACCGGGCAAGAGAGTGGCGTGCCGTCGCGGGTCCGTCGTTTGTCGTAACAGCGAGCCCCGGCGCATGCTGGGACGCACAGCCGTAGTGCTGCGCACGACGACATGACGCTTGGGGGCGGAGCACCGGTCCCGCCCCCAAGCGATCTCTAGCGCGCGCCCTGATCCAGCGTTGCAGGAAGGCCCCTCTGGATTCACACGTCGGGCCGCGCCTCCCGATAGTAATCAAATTTATCGCCGCAACGATGCGGTGCAGGGGGATTCATGAAGAAATTGATGCTTGCAGGCCTAGTCGCAGTGCTTGGCTTCGCCCCGGCGTTCGCGGTGGCCGAGACGCAAGGGGACAAGAAGATGGTGGTTGGTCGGGTGCAAGGCGTTGACGAAACTGGAACCGAAGTCACCCTCACAGACGGGACCAAACTCCATGACACCACCAGGATCGATAGTCCGGCCCGGAGCGCTCGAAAAGGGCACGGAGGTGATCGCGATGTACCGGGAGGAGAATGGCGACAAGATCTTGACGGATCTTACCCTGGGGCAGATCGAGTCACCTGTCCCTTCAACGCCCAGCGAATCGCCGAAGCGGTACTGATAGAGACGGCGAGCACGACCGAAGTGAAGGGTATGCGGACGCATCCTTGGTCGGGCGATCGTTCTGTGCCTCGGACTGAAAGTCGCCAGACGGAGCAAATCGGCGGTCGCCTCCTCAGGCGTGACCATCGCTCGAACACCACGGCATACGGGCATGCCACGGTGAGCAGGTAGCCGTTCCACGCCGGCTCCGTGGCGTCGGCGGTCAGGGCGCTGTGGGGGCGGTGGTCAGCGATGAAGTCGGCGATGTCGCCGAGAAGATTCACGGGCCGACTTCGTCCGTATCAATCACAGACCAGCCCAGCTTCCTGGGGCGCCCTTAAAATCGCGGCGCAGTTTTTCTGAGCGGATACGTCCGCGTCCGCGAAGTCTAGTCGGCGTCGGTACCGCCCCCCGGGGTCGGCGCGACATGTGCCCGTTCTGTGCCCGCGACCGTGCGCGAGCGCCCCACGAGAGCCACTCTTAAGCGGTTAGCGACCACTGCGACCTTCCCCGGCTCTGACTGCTCGACGCAGCCCGGGTGCCCGCCCAATGTTCTGGGTGTGGCCCGCGCCCGCGGAGGTCCTACGCGTAGAGCGTGTTGGCTGGCCCAGCCGGGCAGTTTCTGACCACACAATCCGGTAAAGAACCGCGCAGCGAAAACCGGAGGCGACCCATATGTGCCGTAACCGCGTGGATTGCTGCCTGGTAAATCTCTTGCATCTCGTAAACGCCTAGGGTTGCGCGCCGTCAATGTTTCGGATCGAAATGACGGATGGCGACACGTGGAAGGGTGCTGGCGATGCTCGTTGTGGTGCAGCGACTCGTGCAATGTGCGGTCGTGCTCTATCTCGTTACACACGGACTCCCGATCGTCACCGCCGCGGAACTGCGTGACCTCGCGTCGGCAGTGTGCACTTGCGTGCTTGCTCAGCTGAGACTAACGGGATAGCTCCTCCAGTAGTTCTGCACGTAGGGTCTTCCGCGCCCGATGGGCCTTCACGTCAGGGTCCCTGAGCCAGCCACGCGCGCGAGTCGATCTCGGATACGGACCTCATGGCGATCACGATCGTCTCTATGCAGCTATCGGAGGGAAGCAGCGCAGCGCGAGCGTTAACGGGAATCCGGCGCGCGGGCGGACGCAGTCCCTGTATCGTCAGACCCGGTCGTCGTCCAACGGCGAGCCGAGATCACGCAACTGGTGGCGCGCTACCGGATGCCAGGGATTCACGCATTGCGGGGGTTCGTGGAAAATCCACCGCGCTGATTCTAGGTACTGTTGGTGCCTGCTGGATGAAGGGTTCCGAGGCTGGTTAGCTTCCGCACTATCACTATCTTACGAATCGGTACACGGACCTCCTCCTGCACGATGCCCTTGCAGTTGTGCGGGAATGTTGCCGGGTTGTACGGGTCAGTGGTCAAGTGGCTTGCCGGCAGAAGAAAGTCCAGTGCGTCTCCGGAAGGCTGATCACCTACAAGCGCGAGATCACTACGGCCAGGTGCGCAACGGCGTCGTACGGAGCCCCAACGGTCCCGCACACGACCCGCACAATCCAGCGCTCTACCCAACCGCATCAAGATTAACGGGCACTTGATAGCGCACTGGATCAATGACGGCGGTCCTGATACGAGGCGGTAGGCGAGGCCCTTGGGGGTTCGAATCCCTCGCCCTCCGCCAATACTCCTCGGCCCCAATCACACGCGGGAGGAACGCGCGCAGGCGCTCGAGGCTTCCGCCCGATGATGGATCGCTAGTTCGCGATTGCCTGGTACACGAGGCCGCGCATCAGGTGCGCGTAATGGCCCCCAGCGGTGACTGCGTCATGAAGACGACCGCCAGCTCCTCTTTCGGGTCGGCCCACCAGTAGGTGGCGAAGGCGCCGGGCCAGTAGAAATCTCCCGCCGAGCCCGGGATCGGCGCGATTCCTTTGTCCTGGCGGACCGCGACGCCGAGCCCCAGGTGTAGCCCGGCCACCCGGTGGCGCCGGTGCCGCGGGAGATCGCTCCGAGGTGATCCGAGGTCATGAATTCGACAGTCCGCGGGCTCAGCACGCGCGCGCCGTCGAGGCTGCCGCGGTTGAGGAGCATCTGGGCGAATCGCGCGTAGTCGCCTGCCGTCGATACGGCGCACCCGCCGCCGCAGTCGAACTTCCTCGGCACCGATGGATCGGCAAGCTTGAACTCGGCCCCTGTGTCGGGATGGACGGGTAGCCCTTGTGCAATGCGCGAGCGTTTCTCCGCGGGCACGAGGAACGTCGTGTCCGTCATCTTCAGCGGTCGATAGACGCGCTCCGCGAGGACCTCACCGAGCGGCTTGCCTGAGACGATCTCGACCACGCGCCCGAGGACGTCGGTCGACAGGCTGTACTCCCAGCGCGTGCCCGGCTGGTAGAGGAGGGAGCTCGGCTCAGCTGCGCGATGAACTCGTCCATCGTCAGGGTCAACGAGGCCACGTTGGACGACTCCGGGTACATCTTGAAAATCTCCGTCTTGCCCCGGTTTGCCGTAGGTCAGCCCGGAGGTGTGCCGCATCAGGTCCTGGATTGTCATCTCGCGCTCGGCCGGGGTCCGCTCCAGGCCGACCGTCTGGTTCTTGAACGAGGGAATGTATTTCGACACGGGATCGGACGGCAGCAGCCGGCCCTCCTCGAACAGCGAGACGCCGCCACCGTGACGATCGGCTTCGTCATGGACGCGATCCGAAAGATCGAGTCGGGAGTCATCGGCGCGCCGGCAGCCTTGTCGCGAAATCCGACCGCTTGCACCGAGGCGACACGGCCTTTGCGGGCTACGACGACGACGGCGCCCGGAATCCTTCCGCGCTCAACGTCGGCGCGGAGTACCTGCCCGATGCGCTCCAGCCGTTCGGACGATAACCCGACCTGCTCGGGCTTTCGTCGTCGGCAGATCGCTCGCGACAGCGTGTCCGATGGCGAGGAGGGAAAGGAGCAGCACAAGGACGATGGAACGGCGCATCGTAAGGGAGCCCCCAACGTAGAGGATCGCGGCGTCCGGCGCGGAATTCGGCTCACACGCCTTCACCGCCCCTAGGTAAGCGCGGGCCACAGACCTGTCAAGGGGATTCGCAATCGCACGGCATGCCATCGCGGTATGATTCCCGGCACGGGAGGAAGGACCATGAGCACAGCGCTGAACGGCATCCGTATTCTTGACCTCACCCAGTTCGAGGCCGGCACGTCGTGCACCCAGATGCTGGCGTGGCTCGGCGCCGAGGTCATCAAGGTCGAGGAGCCCGGCAAGGGAGAGCCCGGACGCTACGGTCGCGCCGAGAAGCCGGGTGTCGACTCGAGCTACTTCCTCCTGCTCAACGCCAACAAGAAGAGCGTCACGCTCAACCTCAAGCACCCGCAGGGCAAGGCCATGTTCCTCGACATGGTCAAGAAGGCCGACGTGGTGGCCGAGAACCAGGCGCCCGGCGGGATGGAGAAGATGGGCCTCGGCTACGACACGCTTTCGGCTCTGAACCCGCGCCTGGTCTATCTCTCCGTGAAGGGCTTCGGCAACTACGGCCCCTACAGCGAGTACAAGAGCTTCGACATGATCGCGCAGGCCACGGGCGGCGCGATGGCGCTCACGGGCTTTCCGGGCTCGCCCCGCTCAAGCCCGGGCCGACCATCGGCGACTCGGGCACGGGCATGCACGCGGCACTCGGCGTGATGGCCGCCCTGTGGCAGCGGCAGGCGACTGGTCAGGGCCAGAAAGTCGAGTGCTCCATGCAGGACGCCGTCGTCAATCTCTCCCGCATCGCCATGCGGCTCGCGTACGCCGCCGGCGACTTCGAGCCGCGACGCGGCAACGAGATCGCGAACACGTCACCCTCGGGCATCTATCGCTGCAAGCCGGGCGGCCGCGACGACTACGCCTACATCTACTGCCAGCCCGTTCGCCCGCACATGTGGGAATCACTGCTCAAGACGATCGGCCGCTCCGACCTGATCGGCCATCCGGAGTGGTCGGATCCCAAATGGCGGGCCGCCCACAAGGACCAGGTCAACGCGCTGGTCGAGGCCTGGACGATGACTCGTACCGAAGCACGAGGTGATGGCCGACCTCGGCAAGGCCGGCGTGCCGACGGGCGCCGTGCTGGTGCCGCAGGAGATCCTGAGCGATCCGCACCTGATCGCGCGCGGCATGGTCACCACCATCGATCATCCGGGATGGGGCCCGTTCACGATGCCGGCGAACCCGGTGCAGCTGTCGAAGTCGCCCACTCAGGTGCGGCCTGCGCCGCTGCTGGGCCAGCACAATGCCGAGGTCTACAAGGAGTGGCTCTCGCTCGGACCCGCGGAGCTGGAGCGGCTCAAGAGCGACAAGGCGATCTGATTCACGGCGCGAAAGGTGGCCCATCCCACCGCTCGCGCTTGGTGAATTCGGCGACGGGCTTGCGCTTGAGCCGGGACAGCGAGCGCACCGGCCGCCCGAGCGGCATGACGGCGCAGACCGCGATATGTGGCGGGATGCCGAGCAACGCCTTGATCTCGGGCTCTCGCGCGGTGGCGAGTGTGGTGATGGTGCCGCCGAAGCCTTCGTGGCGCGACGCGAGCAGAACGTTCCAGGCGAAGGGATAGATCGACGCACCGCTGATGATCCCGACGCGCTCGAGGTCCTGGTCGATCGAGGCCACGACCTTCAGGTCCACGCACAGGACCAGCACCACGGGCGCGGTCGCGATCGACTCGGTCAATCGCGACGGAACGACCGTCCGTTCGATCGTGGCCGCATCGACGCGCGGCGGATCGATCGTATTCCAGGGGCTCTCCCCGTTCGCGGCCTGCGCTGCGTAGCGCCGGCCGGCAAAGGCGCTCAGGTCGGCCAGCGCCCGCTTCGTGGCCGGTCGCGGATGACGATCACGCGCCAGCCCTGTCGGTTCCGCCGCTCGGCGCGAAGCGCGCCTGGTCGAGGATCTTCGCCAGGACCTCGTCGGGCAGAGGATCGGCGCCGTGAACTCTCGAGCGGCGAAGGTCGTGTGCAGCACGTCGTATAGTTCCATGAATCACCTCGTTGGATGAAGGAGCGTCACGTATTGACCCGGTCGTGGTCGTGGCCTAGCGTTCTGTCCGTGAAGCGCGCCGGGTCTCTGGCGACGTGATCGTAGGGCCCGCGTCCTCACGGCTGCAAGAGGGAAAGGTTGATGCGTCGGGGGCTGGTCGGGGGTCTGGCTCTTCTGATCTTGGTCGGACACGTGTCGGCCCAATCGCCGTCCACCATTACGTATCCGCGCGACTACAAGACGAGCCTGGTGAACTATGCCGTGGTGGATCGTTCCGATGGGATGTCGCGAGATCTGTATGCGTCGCGCGATGCCATCGAGGCGCTGAAGCGCGATCCGCGCCTCCAGGAGTTTCCGGCCGGCGTCTTGTTCGCCCTGGACGTTTACAGCGCGAAGCTCATGAGCCGAGATCCCAAGACGGGGGCGCCCCGGTTTGAAATCACCGCGCACGGCCACCTCGTCCGGAGCAAGGACGAGCGGACCCTGCATCTGATGCAGAAGATCCAGCCCGGGTTCGGCAGTCAGAATTGGGTGTTCGGAGGCTTTGACCCGATCACCGCGGAGCCCTGAAGCTCCAGCTGCCCGGCGACTGCCATCTCTGCCACCAGGCGGCGGTGGTCAGCGACATGACGTATTCGATGAAGCTGCTCAAGCGTTTCGCGGAGAGCGGCGTGGTGCAATACAGCTTCTGTCCGCAACCCGGCCGACAGGCGTGTCCCTTTCCGTGAGCGTGGCGGCACGGCTCGAGATCGTCCAATGATTCCGCGCCGCGCGTTCCTGATCGGCCTTGGCCTGACTGGCTTCGTCGTCCCGTTGCCGACTCGAGCCCAGCCGGGAAAGCTAGCGCGTGTGGGCTACATCTCGAGCCTCCCGGAAGGCTTCATGCTCGCGGACGCCTGGCGGAAGGCGTTCGTCGATGGCCTGCGCGCAGCGCGGATGGGTGGAGAACCAGAACGCTCGTCATCGAACGGCGATATGCAGAGGTGCGCACCGAAGCGGCGCAGGTGGCAGTGGAAGAACTGCTTCGGCTCAACGTCGACGTGATCGTCGTCTCGAGCACGCTGACGGCACTCATCGCGAAGAAAGCCACCACGAAGGTCCCCATCGTGGTCACCGTTCCCGCGGACCCCGTCGCCACTGGTCTGGTGACCAGCCTCGCGAGACCGGGAGGCAACGTTACCGGACTCAGCTTTGTCGGCACGGAGCTGGCGGGCAAGCAGGTAGAGCTGCTGAACGAAGCCGTGCCGGGGCTCCGGCGAGTGGCGGTTCTCGCAAACCCAGGCAACGCGTCACACGCACCGCGGACGAAGGAGATTCTGGAGGTGGCGCGCACCTTGAAGCTGCAGAGCGACGTGGTCGACGCTGCCACGCCCGAGGCTTTTGATTCGGGACGCATTTACCGCGATGGCAGCGGCGCCGCGTCCGAGGCGCCGCCCTCGTACTGTCCGATCCGCTCTTCTTTCGAGAAAGCGCAAAACCTGAGTGCGGATCGCCGCCGAGCAGCGGCTGCCCGTCATGTACGCACTGCGAAAATCGTGGCGGCCGGAGGGCTGATGTCTTACAGGCGCCAATTTCAGCGGCTTGTTCCGGCGCGCGGCCGCATGCGTGGACAAGATCCTCAAAAAAAAGGGGGCGTCGCCGAGCGATCTGCCGGTGGAGCAAGCGTCGAAGTTCGAGCTTCGGTGATCAACGCCTCACCGCCGCGAAGGCGCTCGGCCTGACGATGCCCCAGGCGCTGCTGGTCCGGGCCGACGAGGTCATCCGCTGACGGTTGTCAGGCAAGGAGTGGAGGAGCCCGGGCTGACACTGCGCCGGCGTTCCCTACTCGGGCCCGCTCGAGGATGTCCGCCGGAAGAAATAGGCCGGCGGTAGGCAGGGGCTTGACTGGCGCCGAATAGACTCTATAAAGGGGTGGCCATGGGACTGCTGGCGCCGCGACGAGAGCCACTCCCCGATCGCTCCCGTACCCGCTTGGTCTGACCGTTGTGGTCGGCCTGCTATTGGTGGGCTGCGGCAAAGCACTACTGGAGCAAGCCCGGCGCCAGCGACTTCTCGCGGGAAAGCAACGAGTGCGCGCGCGAGAACGCGGTGCAGGTGAGCGCGAGCAAGGACTACGGAATCGTCATTGCCGACCTGTACAAGGTCTGCCTGAAGTCTCGAGGCTGGATCCGGGGCAGCAATTCGAACCGCCGCCGGCCGGCTGGTTCCGCGGCATCGAAGACGATGGTCCGATGCGGTTTGAGCCGCCCCAGCCGGCACCTCAGCCGGCCGCGCCGGCACCACAGCCGCAAGCGCCAACTCCGGCGCCGCCGCAGCCCCGCCCACGCGGTAGCGCACGAGGCTGTCCGCGAGTAGTCAGGCACCAGGACGGCCGCGCTCGTGAACTATGCGACCGCCCACGATCGTCATCTCGGCCGTGATGTCGCGGATCCGATCCTCGAGGCACGTCATCGGATCGTCCGACAGCACGGCCAGATCGGCGAGCTTGCCGGGCTCGATCGAGCCCTTCTGGTCCTCCTCGAATGTGACGTAGGCCCCTCCAGGGTCGCGGCCCGTAGGGCGTCGGCGCGCGAGAGACACTGCTCCGGCGCGATGACGCGGCTCGTGGAGCGATCAATCCGGGCCACCGCCTGCCAGATCGGAAGAAACGGCGTAGGCGGCACGTTGTCCGTGGCGAGCGCCACGTGGACGCCGGCCTCCCTGAGGCGGCGCAGCGGCACGATCGTGTCCTCGGCGTCCGATCCGACCTGAGCGCGGAAGGAGGCGCCCTCAGCTGTAGAGGTACCGATTGGTGTGTGTGGTCAGGACCGCGCCGAGGTCACGAATCCGCCCGATCTCCTCGGCGCTGAGGATACCGATGGTGCTCGATCACCCACCGCCGGTCGCGAATGGGCACGACACGATTCACGTCTCTCGTAGAGGTCGAGCAGACCAGCTCCCATACTCAGGATGCGGATGTCTGCTCGCGCCGCGTCAGGAGGACCGACGCGAAGCTGCTCGCGCGGCAGCGCCGCGTCGTACGAGAAGCCGGCCCAGCCGGTATACGGCATCGCCCGCGCGCGAACGGTGCCGTCGGCGGTCGGATTCGTCTCGGCGACGAGGCCCGCCACGAAGGAACGCATCGCCGCTGCCTCGACCGGCGATGCGCGGCTTCCACGCGGCGAGCCGCGATTCGATCGTTCCGTTCGTTCGCCGCGCCCACGAAGGGCTGACGGTCAGGTGGGCGCGCACCGTGAGCTCGTTTCGCCGGGCCGCGTCGTCGTAGACGCGCATCACCTCGTCCGCGACGCCGTGACCCTCGACGACGCTCGTCGTACCGGTCGAGCCGTAGATCTTCATCGATTCGCGAAGACCACGCGCCCGATCCTCGTGCGTGAAGCGTGGCGCCGCCGCCCATCAGCGAAAGCTCGACGACCGGGATATACGTCTGCTCGACGAACACGCCCGGTCGCTCGCCGGCCGAATCCTTCTCGATCTGGATTCCGTCCCACGGCGCCGCCGTCTGTCGCGTGACACCCGCAAGCCGGAGGGCCTCGCTGTTCGCGATCGAGACGAGTGGCAACGTGTGGCGCCAGTAGCCCCAGATCGAACGGATGTAGACCGGATTTCGCGGCGCCACGCGGTCGAGGTCGCGACGCGTCGGGAACCGCTTCTCGCGGAGGTTCCCGGGGACGTCGAAGTAGTAGGGCGGATCGCCGAGCGGCATCGTGACGATCCAGTCACCGGGCTCGGCACGCCTTCACCAGCGACTCGATGCGCTGCAGCACGTCGTCGATCGACCGCGCGCCGGCCAGCGACGGGTACAGCGTCTTGAGACCCTCGCGATCCATGTGCGCGTGGGCATCCACGAGCCCCGGCACGACGGTACGGCCTCGAAGATCGACGAGGCGCGTGTCGCTGCCGAGCGAGCCGGCGGAGATCTGTACTGACGCCGACTTCCGTGATGCGGTCCGCGGTGATCGCGACGGCCTCGGCGACGTGGAGGGAGGGATCGAGGGTGACGACGTGACCGCCGTAAAGAACCAGGTCAGGGGCGGCTCACGAGCGGTAATCGGGCGGGTTCACGGGCACCCCATGATACAAATTGAAAAGGTGATTGATTTTCACACCTTCTCCATCACTGCGCGCGATCGTGAGACCGGCGCATTCGGCGTCGCCGTCGCCACCGCGCGACCCAGACGTGGGCAGTCTCGTCCCGTGGGTTTCGCCGCGTGGCGCCATCGCGACGCAGGCGCGCGTCAACACCGAGCTCGGGCCGTCAGGGCCTCGCGCTTCTGACCCAGGGGTACCGGTCGACGTCGCGCTGAGCGCGCTTCTCCGAAAGGACGGTGAGCGCGAGATCCGTCAGGTGCACGGCCTCGGACGGCGAGCGCGCGTTTTGCCACACCGGCGCGAGCTGCGTGTCGTGGTGCGGCCACGAGCAGGCCGACGAGTTCACGATCGCCGGCAACATGCTGGCCGGCCCGGACGTGATCGCCGCGATGTCCAGCGCATTTCGCGCGAGCGATGGCGAGCGACGCGACCTGTCCGACCGCCTTCTGCTGGCGCTCGAGGCGGGACAGGCGGCCGGCGGTGACAAGCGGGGCAAGCAGTCGGCGGCGCTCCTGGTGGCGGCCGTCCGCGACGCCGCGTATGTACCACAACCTCCGCGTCGACGATCACGCCGATCCGGTCGCCGAGCTCAGGCGAGTCTGGGCGGTCGTCGTCGCGCACACGAAGCAGATTGAAACGGAGTATGGTCTCGCGGCGCTCCGGCTCTTCGGCCGGGTCAAGTATTGAGGAGGATCGCCATGAAGCTCCGCGCGATTCATGTGTCTCGTCGGACTGGTCGCGCTGGCGATGGGCTCGCTCGCCGAGGCGAAGACGTACCGTTGGGTGAACGATCAGGGCATCGTCACGTACTCGGACCAGCCGCCTCAGGTCCGGCCGGTCGAGGGCGAGCGTGAGGCGCTGATCGCCGAGGCTCTCGAGATCTCCGGCACCAAGCACGCGCTCGAGACGATTCCCGGCGCACATTCGCGCCCAGCTCGACGCGCGTCAGACGCCCGATCAGGCCCGAGGAGAAGGCGCGCATCGATCAAGATTCTCGGCGACGCGTTCCGGACCGACGTCGCTCTACGGCGCCGTCCGCGCCGCCTTCAAGACCGAACTACGATCGCGTCAGCGGATGGGTTTCGTGATCGGGCAGCTCAGGACGCCGCTGTTCCGGAAGGTCGCGGCGCTGGAGGTCGCGGCCAGCGAGCCGGGTGCGAAGCAGGATCTCGAGCGCTTCGCGATCGGGCTCCAGGGCGACGTTCCCAAGCCGGCGCGCGTCGCCCTCGTTCAGCGGTACGAGGCATCGATGCGCAGCGCGGAGCTCCAGATCGAGATGGGCGTGGTCGCTTCCAGGGCCGTCTCGCGCTCGCTCGAGCCGGTGCTGCCGTCCGGCAACGGCCCACCGCGCGGGAAATGGACTCCGCGGAACGGACGCTACGAGCGCAAGCAGGACAGCCTCGTGCGCGATGCGCTCGTCCGCTGGCTCTACACGTTTCGGTCGTTGACGGACGAGGAGCTCGGCGAGTACGTGGCGTTCGCCGAGACCGACGCGGGTCGCTGGTTCGTGACGACTCAGCGGAAGGGTCTGCTCGACGCGATGCGAACGGCGATGGATGCGGCGGCCCGACAGATGGCCGCCGCATTTCCGGTGAAGCGTTAGCGCGCCGGCCGCCGCTCTTCGAGGAGCTTCAGGAACCGCGGATCCTTCTTGAGGTTGACGAGCGACGGATCGAGGCTCAGGTAGTCGAACTGGTCGTAGCCGAGATCGAGCGCCTTGTTGAGCCAGGTGAGCGCCTGATCCGCGTCGCCGAGCCGTGCGTACACACGCGCGGCGTTGTACGCGGCCTGCGGATCCTTCGGCTTGGAGTCGGCTCCCTGGAGCGCCGAGGACACCTGCTCCTTGCGCTCCTGCAAGACGGTCTTGTTCTTGACCATCGCGTCGAGGTTGGCCTTCGCCGTCGTATTGCCGGGATCGCGCTGGACGAGATCCTCATACTCGCGGGCGGCGTCTTCGTAGAGACCCTGCTTGCTGTACAGATTCGCCAGGTTGTTGCGAACGATGGTGTTCTTGGGATCGAGCTCGAGGGCCTTGCGATAGGCGGCGACCGCCTCCTCGGTCCGGCCCTGGCGGTCGTACGCGTAGGCGAGATTCGACTGGATGACGGCGGACGTCGGCGCCGCGTCAGCCGCCTTCTGGAGCTCGGCGACCGCCTCCTCGAACTTGCCGTCCTTCAGGAGTGCCGCGCCGCGCGCGTTCTGCTGGGCCGCCGCGTCGGCGGCCTTGTTCTGGCCCCGAGCGGCGCCCGGCAGTAGCGCGGCAGAGCGTCAGCGCGATGAGCGCGACTTTCTTCACTGGATTCGCTCACGCCAGGAGCGGACCTGCTTCAGGAATGTTGGCGCGGGGATCGGATTGTTCGGGAGCTGCTGGTTCGTCGTCGCGGTGATCGCCGACGCCGTGGCCTGTCCCGAGCCCGCAGGCGGCGTCACGATGACGACCGGCATCGAGGCGATGCCCTGGCCGATCGTCGTCGGAGCGGGTGACCGTCGCGTCGGTCGTCGTGAGGGCGGCGCCCGTGGCAAAGTCGATCGCCGCATAGCCGGTCTGCCATCTGGACCGAGTACAGCTTGGCCGTCCCACCGCCGCTGGTGCACGTCACGGTGCTGGTCGGCGTGAACCCGGAGAACAGCACGTCCATGTTGAAGACGTTCGCCGGGTCGAGCACCTTTTCGTTGGTGCCCAGTCTGAAGAACCAGCCACCCGACGCCGTGCCGTTGGTCGATGTCACGTCGAAGAGGTTCGACTCCGAGAGCGCGGCCGCATTCGACATGTTCGTCGTCTCTTTGATCCCGTAGAAGCGGTTCGTCGCCGTGCCGTTCGGATGGTTCCGGTCGCCGGTGCCGAGGAAGACCCAGAGGTTCATCGAGGTGTCGTAGGCCAGCACCGGCGCGCCGTAGAAGGCCTGAGTCGGATAGAACTCACCAACCGTCGGCGGGTTGGTCTGGCTCGGCGCCGCGGTGAAGAGGCGCTTCCCGGCCCAGCTCGTCGTCGCATTCGCCGACACGTCGAACTTCCAGAGCTGGCCACCGGTGTCGCCGATGTACACCCGATCGACGTAGCCGTCGTTGTTCAGGTCGACCGCCGTCGAGTTCTCCGTGAGGCTGAAGTTCATGTACTGGCGGTCATCCGACGTGCCGTCCGTTGTAGTACTCCCAGAGCTGCGATGCCGTTCGAGAGGTCGACGGCGAAGAACGCCTTCCCGTGGGCGTTGTTGCTCGCCGTGTCGTAGCCGCCGCCGAAGAACGCGACGAACTTGTCGACGCCGCCGAGCTTCACCTTGCCGATCGAGGGCTCGGACCACGTCTCGCTCATCTTCGAGTCGGTGAAGCTCCACAGCCACTGAGGATTCGTGGTGTCCGTGATGTCCAGGGCGTAGTAGAAGGCCCCACCGCGCCGCAGACCGAAGACCACGATCGTCTTCCACGTCCCGCTGATCTTGATGTCCGTGGCGATCGGGCTCGAGTCCACGAAGAACTGATGGTCCGCCCCGGTGTCGGTCATCGTCTTCAGATTGTCGAGGAGGTCGGGCGGAATGAAGCCCCACAGCTCGACGCCATCGCTCTCGCGGAACGCATGCAGCATCCCGTCGTTGGCGCCGGCGATCAGGACCTTCGTCCGGCCGGCCTGGGCGGTCTTGAACGCCTGGTAGCTGGAATCGTTCAACGCCATAACGGGCGGCGTGATCAGAACCGGCGTCGAATGGAAGATGTCGCCGAGCTTCCACGCCCGCTCTTCCGTCAGGTTGCCGTTCCCGTTCTCGTCGTAGGAGTCGATGCCGCGGACGAAGTCGATGATCTTGTCGTGCTCGGCGTTGTTCGCCGCGGCGAGCATGCCGTTGGTGATCGCGGAGTTGGTCTTCGTAAAGGCCTGCCGAGCTCCACTGACGAACGTGTAGATCGTCCGGTTTGCGGCCGGCGTCGTGCTGAGGACCTGGCCGGCTTCCCAGACCGGGGCCGAGCTCAGGCGGAACGCCGTTGGCGTCCACCGGAACCAGGCCGGTCGAGTCCCGCTGGTAGGCCTTGAGGAAGCCGCGCCAGAAGGGAGCGAAGGATCGGACCGGAAGGCCGCCAGGTAGGCCTTGGTGCTGCCCGTCGTGCTGGTCGTCGGCACGACCGGCGTGGCGAAGGTGAAGGTGGCCTGGACGATGCGGCGGATCGCATCCTGAAGGGCCGCCTGCAGCTGGCTCTCGTCGTCCGAGATGTAGAACTGGCCGCCGCCGTTCTTCGCCGCGTGCTGGAGAGGTCGGCGTACGCCTGGTCGGACTCGGCCTGCGTGGTGTTGACGGTCACGCCGAAGCCGACGGTGTGGACGATGACGTTCTGCGTTCCGGTGAGCGAGCTCGAGTGGTCCTGGGTGAAGCGGTTCGTCGCCTCGGTCCGGCATCGTCGCGTGCTTCCGGAGTCTGCATACCGTCCGTGATCATGATGACGAAGTTCGGCTGGCACTCGAGGCTGGATCGGGCTCGTGTAGGTGTTGCCGTTGTTGAGCGACGTGCCCTTGTAGTAGTGGCCGACGTCCCACAGCGCATCACCGAGCGGCGTATCGCCGGTCGGTGAGAGGCCGTTGACCGCCGGCCTTCATCGTCGAGACGCTGGAGCCGACCTGGGAGACCATCCGGGCGCCGCGCTGGCCGCTCGAGCCGTAGTAGAACGTCATGATGCCGAAGCGGACGCCCTGGCACGCTGTCCAGGGAGGCCGTTGATCACTTCCTTGAGCGATGTCCATCTTCGCCTTGGTGCAGGCGCCGCCGGCGGCGCAGGTGCCGTACAGGTAGTTGAGATAGTTGCCCGTGAAGAGGTTGACCGTCGAGCCGCTGATCTTGCCGGACCAATAGCCGGTCGAGTTCAGCGCGTTGCGGGCCGCCGAGCTGTTCACGGACGGGCGACGTCGTTGCGCATAGCTGGTCGTACGTCGAGCTCGAGCCGCTCTTGTAGACCTTGACCGAGTCGCACGTCTGATTCTTCTGGCTCCCGCACGCGGTTCAGAGTGGTGCAGTAGAGGTGCCGAGCCGTTCGGGGCCGGCAGGTCGAAGGCGTTCGACGGCGCGCTGTCGGCCATACTGCCCGAGTCGTCGATCATGATCACGACGTTGGGCTGGATGTTGGCGCCGAAGATGTCGCTGTCGTCAGCGAGCGCCGCCGAGGTCGGCAGCACGAGAAGCGCGGCAATGGAAGCCAAGACCAATCAGGCGCGTAATGCTTTTCATGGTGGACCTCACTGGGCAATCGGCCGCATAGGAGACTTGGGCGTCAATGGTGCGCTGGGCACTGCGCGGGCCCGTCCCCGAGCCGGTGATCCCGTAGTTGTAGAAGACGAACCCTCCCGGGTTGTATCCGGTGCCGGTCCCGATCGAATATCCGGCGCGCTGCGTCGTGTTCAGGAAGCAGTTCGCGTCCGCGCCGGGCCCGGCGGCGACCGAGTACGAGAAGGCACCCATGGCCGTCGCGCCGGCGACGCACGTCGGGCCACCCGGGACGATCGTGTTGATGCCGACGTTGACGCCGGCGTCAGCGGCGAAGAAGCTGCCCTCGGCCCACATCGACCCGTAGGCGATGTCGCCTTCCGTGCTCGACATCCGCACCAGGAAGATGCCGGAGACGAGCATCAGGACCATGATGAAGATCGCCATCGACCGAGGCGATGCCGCGTTCGTCAGTGCAGTGACGCCACATTCCACGCATGTCACGAGCCTCCATCAGGGATTCCGCAGCCTCACGTCGGAGGCGAGGGTGTAGGTCTGCGCGGGCTGACCCGGCACGTTCTCGCGGGCCGTCACCATGATGACGATGCGCCGCACGATCGAGCGCTGCGCCACGTCGACGAAGCTCGGGGCGCCGCCAAGACCCTGCGCGTCAAGATTGAACGGACCGGTCGGTGGATTCGGGACCGGATTGTTCGCCGAGTCGAAATACGCGAAGCTCAGCCCCGTGACGCTCTCGGCCATCAACGTCCCGTTGGCGCAGGTGTACGATGCGCCGGCGCCGATCGCGCCCTGGACTCGCCGCAGCCCGGAGCTGTCGCGGCAGAAGGTGGTAGACATTGCTCGCGCCCGTTCCATCGAGGTCGCCGGCGACCGATAGCGCGGACTCCGTGGCGACCTGAATCGGATTCTGAAGGTCGTTGGCGTTGTTGTTGTCGACGTTCTCGGGGAAATAGCCGGTCATACGGATCTGCCGCGCCATGCGGTCCATCGCGACCCGGGCGTTCTGCTGCACGTCGAGCTTCCGCTCGCTGACCTGAGTACGCGTTGCGGCTCGGGTCGAAGACCTGGAAGATCCCGACCAGGATGAGCAGGAAGATGCTCATGGCGACCATGAGCTCGACCAGGGTGAAGCCGTCTTGACCGCGGAACAGGACGGGGCGCATTAGAACATCCTCACGATGACGGTACCGAGGGTGACGTCCCGCGGGAAGGCCGGGTACCGTGACCGTCACTGTGACCGTGCGCAACGTCGCGCTGGTATTGGCGACCGTCACCACGGCTCGGCCCGCGAAGGGCTGCACGGTTCCCCACGCGGTGGTCTCGGCGGCCGTGAAGGTGAAGCCGTTGCCGGAGCCGGCCAGCATGTAGCGCCAGCGCCGGGCGAGCGCCGCTTCGGTGCCGCCCAATCCGGCGATCACGCCCGCGTTGCTCGCCGTGATCGACGCCGTTGATGTTGCTGATGTTGTTGAAGGGAATGTCGCCGACGTCCTCGAGGATGTGGCGCGCGCCCGAGACGGCCATGGTCATGCGCCCGGCGTCGGTGATCTGCCGATATCCCATGGGAAACATGCTGGCCAGGGTCAGCAGCGCGACGACCAGAATCATCGACGCGACCAGGACCTCGACGAGCGTGAACCCGCTGCGGTCGCCGAGAGCCCGTACGATCTTCCGGTTGGTCTTCATGACGTTCCTCATGGGCAGGCGGTCCCCACGGCCTGGACCCTGATGCGGCCCGACGGGCTCACGCACACGTCGAGCGACCCGGTGGCCGACGAATTCTGAACCCGGAGGACGCCCGCGGCGGTCGCCGCGCCGAGCGAGTTGAATGTGATGGTCGGGCCCGCCGTGATGCGGGAGCCGTTCTCGAGCCTTCTCCATCCGGAGGCGTCGGTCTCGGCGCCCGTGAAGACCTGGGCCGCCGGGGCACTGGGACGACGGTGCCCGAGCAGAACCGCATCCGGTTGTTCGGGTTCGTTTGCGTCTCCGGCGCTGAAGGACACGCCGCGAGTGACCGCGAGCTGGCGGGCCTGGTTCATCGAGACGACGATCACTCGCGCGGCGCTGTCGGTCTCCTGGGCCTCGAGTAGCTCAGGTAGAGCGGGAAGCCGATCGCGCAGAGGACCGAGATCACGGCCGTGAGCACGACTAGCTCGACGACCGAGAACCCGGCCGACGCCCGCCGGAAACTACGCCTGAGGATCGCGATAGCTTTGAGTCATTTTCCACTCGCATGGAGCGCATAGGGCATCACAGCAATGTCCATCCGATGACGGTTGGAGCAATGGGTGTGCCACGGTGCGCTTCAGCCGAGAAACGCGGACTTAGGGGACCCGAGCGCGGTCAGTGACAAATTGCTAGGCGCGACCTGACAAAGAACGGCCATTTCCGAGAATTCGCCAACGATTCCGGAAACGTACGAAGCGGTACCTTTAGCGGTGAAGTGGCCCTCAGGCGTCGAGGTAAACCGGGCTCGTCCAGGCCTGCGCGCCGTCCTCCTGAGTCACCCGGATCCAGTACGGATGACACCGGCCGCGCATGGGCGAGGGGTCGGTGTGCTCGAACGCGAGCTCGCTGGCGTGCCCGCGTGCGGGCAAGCCGCGCAGCGAACACGCGGAGGTCGACCCCGCCTGCCGGAAAGGTGAGGGTGTCGGCCGTCGCTCGAGCTCGCTCAGCTTCATCTGAAGCCGAATCACCGGCGAGTGAAACCGAAGCACGGCGTCCGCCGGCGCGTCGATCGGTGACGTCGAGCGCCGTCGTCGTCGCCGGTCGTGTTCGAGATCCAGGCGACGCGCGGGCGGATCGCTCGCGGATGCCCTTTCCGGGTTCTCCATCGCGAACGTCGCGGCGTCGACGAATGCGGCCGGCCGACAGCTCGACGTGACCGTCCCACGTCGTCAGGCGATCGCGCCCGCGGACGCGCGGAGCCGGCCCACGCGATCCGGTACCGTTGAGAGCCTTCGAACGAGCTCGGGCGTGTACGGGCGAGACCATCCTTATATGATCGAGCCCGCGGAAGACGTCGATCCGCTCGATCGGCCCGGTTCCGACAGCGCGCGCCGCTGACGTTCACCGACGCCGTCCGCGCGGCCGGCGGCCCCCATCGGCAGGCCGTTCACGGCGAGCTCGACGTGGATCCGCTGGGCGCGCCGTGACCGCCATAGCAGCGGCGCGCCTTGATCGCGTCGAACACGGCCTCGCGCGTCAGCGATTCGGCCAGCACGCAGGTGAGCCCGCCGTAGGCGCCGAAGGTCGAGGCGCCGGGATGACTCGCGCCCGGGCGCCCCTTGTGGCCGTCGGAGTTTGCGACGACGCCGACCTTGTATCCGTGCGTGATCGCGTCCTCGAGAAGCCACTCGAAGCGTCCCCAGTCCGAATAGATCTCGACCGACCGGCTCGAGCGCAGGATCGTGGAAGCCGACGATATCGGCGTAGCGGCCGCCGATATGCGGAATCAGCAGGACGTCGTCCCGGCCCGCGAACTGGGTGAACAGCTCCGTGACCGGAAAGCAGTCGGTGGCGGCATCACGCATGTCGTCGACTTCGGCGTGCGACGAGCGGTGCAGCGCGGCGATGTCGCCGCGGAACATCACGTTGCGGTCGCCGCCGCCCGGCGTCATGCCCGACCACTCGTATCCGACGAAGATCACGCAGCGGCCGTCTTCGTGGAAGCGGTCGATCTCCGCGCGCGCAGCCGCCTCCACTCGTCGTCGGTCACCTGAAAGTCGTTGGCCTGGTGGCACATCATGTCGAGCAGCGCGATCTCGCGGCCGAAGGCGAAATACTCCTCGATCGTACCGGTGCCGACCGTCGCGCGCGTCTGGCCGTGCAGATCGCCCCACCACGTCTTCGGCTTCGCCCGGGCTCAGGGCGCGGATCAGGTTCGACTCGGCGCGGTGCCCTCCGTACGCGGCGGCGATGCGGGTCTCGCCGCCGGCGCTCGGCGATGCGGAGCCCGCTCAGGCGTGGCGACGGCGAGCTCGCCCCGGCTGAAACGTGGTCGCGCGCGGGAGCCCCGCGAGCGGCGCGCCCGTCACGCTCAGCGCTCACGTCGCCCGCGAAGCGCTCGCACGGGATTGCCCCAGACGTCTTCGGCCTTCACGAGCGCCTCGAACGGCTCACCAGGACGCACCGTCGTCGGCGCGATCACCACCAGCCGGTGGAAGTCGCCGCCGACGATGTCGAGCGTGCGGCGAGCGGCTCGAGCGACGGAATAGAGCTCGGTGCCGAACGGATCGACGAGCAGCCGCCACTCGCAGCCGCTCTCACGGAAGGTCTGGGCGCGCGAGCCCGGCCCTCCGCCGCTCCGGTCGCCGATCGTGACGTGGATCGTGTCCCCGGGTAGAGCGATCCGTCCGCGGATCGACACCACGAGGCACTTGAACCAGGGTCGGATGTAGCCGCGCGGCTCCCAGCCAGAGCGTGCGCGACGGTCGGTCGGGCTGCGAGACTCGAGCCGCACCGTGGCGTAGTTGGCGCCCGCCGGATCCGTGAACTGGGGCGTGCCCCAGTCGGACGCGAAGCGCGCAGGCGATCTTGAGCCGCGGCGAACTCGTCGTAGCCGTAGGCGCCGACCTCGTAGCGTGATCGTCCAGCTGCCGAGCTGGCCGGCGACGACCGGCCCGGCGGGCGTGATCCACGCCCGGCCGACGTAGCGAGGATCGGTGTTGATCGGCATCAGTGCCCTCGTGGTCGACGGAGTGGTGATCCTGGAGATGCGCGGAAGCGTATACTGAGCGCCATATGGAGAGGTGGCCGAGTTGGCCGAAGGCAGCCGCCTGCTAAGCGGTTACAGGGTCAAAAGCTCTGTCCCGGGTTCGAATCCCGGCCTCTCCGCCAAATACCTCCGCGGACCGGAAACAGCACGGGCGCCGAGTCACCTCGGCGCCCGTGTCCGCGTTCGAGCCGCGTGCGGCGGCTACTGCTGCTTCTTCTGGAGCGTGATCCCGGCGGCCTTCGCTGCTTCGTCGTACTTCGGCTTCGGACTCGGCGTGCTTGCCGGCTACGTGCAGGGAATTGGCCTGGGACGCGAGCGACCGCGCATTGGCGGCGCCTGCATCGAAGCGGTTTCCGATCGCCCGGTCAATCTGAGCCTGCAGCATCGGGCACTGACCGGCGAGGGCGGGACCTGCGGCCAACGCGACCAGGACGAGGGCGGTGACGAAGCTCTTCATCTCTCTCCTCCTATATGGGTCTGGTCGGACAGGATCAGTCGCCGGGGATGATCGTGGCGATCGGGCGCGATGTCAAGATGCGATCGCACCCGCCGGCCGTCGGGCGAGCCCGGAACGAGCACGCTCGCACCGGGGCGCAGCGTAGTGTATCGTACGTGCCCGTTGCGCCCTTAGCTCAGGTGGACAGAGCGTCGGACTACGAATCCGAAGGCCAGAGGTTCGAATCCTCTAGGGCGCACACATCAATCCCGAGGCGCCGGACCGAGAAGGTAGGACTGCGTGAGGCTCACCAAGTGGATCTGCCGTCCTGCTGCTGGTAGCGGTGATTGCTGGCCACGGTCGCCCAGCCGGCCCGCGCGGAGGCGATGGATCCGATCCTTATTTCCTGGTCTATCAGCGGCGTCGCATCGTGGTGATCGCCCTCATCGCGATCCTCATCATCGCCAATGCATCGAGGGTCGGCGCCGGAGAGGTGAGGACACGACGCCGCCGGAGCGCATCGTGGCGTACCAGTACGTCGTGATCAGCACGCAGAGCGTCGGGACGCAGCCCATCCGACCGAAAGCCCCTAGGTGCGGTGAGCGCCGAAGACTTCATGCGCGTGGCGCTCGCCGAGGCGCGGGCTGGCCTCGCGGCCGGCGAGGTGCCGGTGGGCGCGGTCGTCGTCGTCGGCGACGTCATCGTCGGACAGGCGCACAACGCGCCGATCGGGCTGGTCGACCCGAGCGCCCACGCCGAGGTGCTGGCCCTGCGCGAAGCCGCCCGGAAGATCGGCAACTACCGCCTTCCCGACGCGACCCTCTTCGCGACGCTCGAGCCGTGCACGATGTGCTGCGGCGCGGTGATCCAGCGCGCGTCTGGCTCGCGTCGTGTACGGCGCGCCCGATCCGCGGGCGGGCGCGATCGAATCGCTCTACCGGCTGCTCGACGACTCTCGCCTCAACCACCGGGTCGAAGCGCGGGGCGGCGTGCTCGCCGAGGAGTGCGGCGCGCTGCTGCGGGAGTTCTTCGAGACGAAGCGCGGCTGAGCCGCTAGAGCCCGGCCACTGCCGGGATCACCTTCGCTCCCATCAGCTCGATCGACGCGCATCGTCGTCGGGTGGTCCATGCGCGACTCCTGAGCTTCCAGCAGGAGGTGGCCGACGCCCAGCTCGCGCTGGACGCGGGCGAAGCGATCGATCACCTCGTCCGGCGTTCCGGCGATGATGAACTGGCTCGTCCAGCAGCTCCTCGATAGCTCATCGCTCGCCAGCGAGCGCGGCCGCGCGCGCAGCGCGAACTGGGCGCCGGCCCGCGAGCGCATGCCGACCGGAGCCATGAACTCCGCGGGCGCGCGCAGCGTCGGGCCCATGCGCCACACGAAGTGCCGTCCGGCCTCGAGGGCCTTCGCCTTCGTGTCCGCCGTGACGGCGCAGATGAGGAAGCCGAGGTTGTCCGGCGTCACCGTGCGCCCGACCTCGGCGGCGCCCTGCCGGTAGTAGTCGAACAGCTCGCGCGCGATCTCGGACGGCACCAGGAACGGCACGTAGGTGTAGCCGCGCCGCCCGGCCCAGATCGCCGTCTCGGGGCTCGCGGTGCCCGGAGTCCAGATCGGCGGGTGCGGCTTCTGGAGCGGCAGGCACCACGGGATTGACGTGACGGAAGTGGTAGTGACTTGCCTTCCCAGCGGAATGGCCCCGGCGCCGTCCAGCACTTGAGGATGAGATCGTGGCACTCCTCGAAGCGCTCGCGGTTGTGCACGGGGTTCGCGTTGGACCACCAGGTCTCGACGCCGATGCCGCGCACGAAGCCCGAGAGCACGCGGCCGCCGGAGATGAGGTCGGCCATGGCGAGCTGCTCGGCCATCCGGACGGGATTGTCCTCGATCGGCAGGATGTTGCCGAGCAGCAGGATCTTCGCCCGCCGGGTGGTGCGTGCCGAGCACCGCCGCCGTCATGTTGACGCCGACGTTCACGCACGAGGGCGTCGAGTGGTGCTCGTTGATCATGAGGCCGTCGAAGCCCGGCCTGGTCGGCGAACTCGTACTCGGTCGAGATAGCGCTGGTAGTTGCGCCGCCGCCTTCTCGCGGTCGAAGAAGCGATTCGGGAACTCGAGCCGGAGCGACGGATACTTGTCGCCCTCCTCGTCCGGGAAACTCGTGGTGCGGCATCTCGCTGAAGTAGTAGAGCTTCATCGCCGCGGCTCTCCTCCGAGGAAGTCGAGGCACCAGGCGCGCGAAGCGCGTCGGGCTGCTCGATCGGCGGCAGGTGACCGCAGCGCTCGAGCACGGTCAGCGTCGCGTTCGGGCAGGAGCACGGCGGTACTGCTCGCCGCACTCGACCGGGCACGATCCGGTCCTCGCGGCCCCAGACGATCAGCGTCGGGTTCGTCACGCGCGGCAGGAAGTGCGGCAGCCGAGGATTGTGCATGTACGGCTTCCACGTCAGGCGCGCCGCCATCTCCCGATTGCGCGTCGGCGATCTCGAGCTCCGCGGGCGTGGGCGGCCGCCCGTAGAGCTCCTGCCACTCCGGGACGGTCTTCGGGTCGTGCACCGTCATGGTGAGGAGCTGCGCCGGAGAATAGATAGAAGACGTCGAGGATCTCGCCGGTCTCGGGCTTGAGGCCGGCCGGCGCCACCAGGACGAGCCGGTCGATCGCGCCCGGGCTCATCGTGGCCATCTCCGCCGCGGTCCAGCCGCCGATCGAGTGGCCCAGCAGGTGTGGCCGGCCGAGCTCGGCCGCCTCGATGAACCAGAGATAGAACCGGGCGAGGTCGTCGATGCCTTCCATCCAGTCGGCATCGCCGGAGCGCCCGAAGCCGGGATGCGAGGGCGCCCACACGGTGAAGCGCTCCGGAGACCTGATCGAGCCAGCGCGTCCAGCCGCGGTTGCCGCCGGCGCCGTGGAGGACCAGCAGCGGATCGCCCTGCCCGCCGACCCAGGTGTGCACGCCGATGCCGCCGACCGAGATCGTCTCCTCACGGGGTCGCATGCGCCGTATTATGCTCCAGCGATCCACCTGGAACAGACGCCGCTGGCCGTCCGGCTCGGAGAATTCGCCGCGGGGCTCCGCTTCGAGGAGCTTCCGGCCGCCGGTCGTCGACAAGGCGAAGGCGTTCGTGAACCACGCGGTCACCGTCGGGCTGGCCGGCTCGCGGCACGAGCGCTCAGTCGCGCGCGCCGGCGCGGTGCTCGAGCACGAGCGTCTCGGGTCGCGGCGCATCGGCGCCGGCCAGGGCGCGACGCTGTGGGTCGACGGCGCGCGCGTGACCCGGCCGGGCGCGGCCTTCGCCAACGGCGTGGCGGTGGCGGTGAACAACCAGTGCGACTCGTACCACATGCTCACGCATCCCGGCGTCCTCATCGTGCCGGCGGGCCTGGCGACGGCCGAGGGCGAGGGAGAATCGGGGCGCGAGCTGTTGACCGCGCTGGTCGCCGGCTACGAGGTGCAATGCCGATGCGCGCGCGATTTCATCCCGTCGACGCCGGCGCACGGCTTTCGCGCGAGCCCGGTCTACGGCATCCTCGGCTGCGCCGCGACGACGGCGAAGCTGCTCGGGCTCGACGCGCGCGGCGTCGGCAACGCGATCGCGCTGGCGGCGAGCTTCGCCGGGAGCCTCGATCGAGGGCCAGCGCACCGGCGCGCGCGACGCGGACTTCGCGGAGGCGCAGGCGGCCCGGAGCGGGATGTGGGCGGCGAGCCTCGCCGCGCAGGGATTTCAGGGCGCGGCGACGGCGCTCGAGGGTGAAGGCGGCTTCTACAACGCGTTTACCGGCAGCAGCAAGGGTGATCTGGCCTACACGTTCACGGGACCGCCCAAGGCCGATCTCGGCGAGATCGTCGCGGATCTCGGTCGACGCTGGGAGGTCCTGGACGTCAAGTTCAAGATCTACCCGACCCCCGGCTTCAATCAACCGGTGGTCTGGCTGGCGAGCGAGATGACGGCGCGGCACAAGCTCGCGGCCGACGAGATCGAGCACCTCACGCTCGAGATGAACTATCTCGAGACGCTCTATCCCTCACCGAGATTTCCGCGCCCGCCCGCTCCGGACGGCAGCGGCTTCGGCCGCACGGCGTACATGCTGGCGTACACGGTGATCACCGGTGACTATCCGGTGCTCGAGGCGAACGTCGAAGATCCGCGTGACGCCGGCGCCTCGGCCGGCGCCGAGCTCGCCGCGCGCGTCGCGGCGCTCCAGCGGCAGGTGGAGATCGTCGGCGCGGTCGGCCGCGAGTGCTTCGCGCCGCGGCTGACGGTCACGCTGCGGGACGGCCGGCGCGTGGTCGGTGAATACCACGGCCGCGAGCTGATGTGGGATTTCGCGAAGGACGCCGCCGAGCTTCGGCGCTTCGTGCCGGGCTGCCGATCTCGGCGCCGCGCTACGAGAGCTTCGTGGGCGCCGTCGCCGGCCTCGACAAGGCGCCGTCGGTCGACGAGATCGTCCGGCTCACGCTACCCGACTAGCACGCGGCGCGTCGGCCGCGTCCGACTACCGCAACACCGCGTCGGCGATTCGCGAGAGCTCCGTGCCCATCTCGGGCTCGGTCTTGACGACCGGCGGCCGGACGATCACCCGCGTCGCGCCGGCATCGAGCAATCGCCGGATCAGATCGCGGTCGGCCGCCTGTCCGTGCACCGAGATCGTGATCTTCGACGGATCGCGGCCCGCGTCCTTGGCCATCCCGTCGAGCGTCGCGCGGCTCGCCCGGAGCTCGTCGGGCGTGATGCGATTCGGCAGCCAGCCGTCACCCCACGCCACGACCCGCTGCAGCACGTTCTTCGCCCCGCCCCCGAGCAGCACGGGCGGATGCGGCTTCTGCAGCGGCTTCGGGAACGACTTCACCGGCGGGAAATCGTAGTACTTGCCGTGGAACTCGGCGGCGGGCTTCGTCCACAGCTCTTTCATGGCCAGGATCGACTCGCGCGTCTGCGTCCAGCGATGATCGAAATCGCCGCCCATGATCTGGGTCTCTTCGCGGAGCCATCCGGCGCCGATGCCGAACAGGAATCGGCCGCCGCTGAAGAGATCGAGCGTCGAGATCTCCTTGGCCAGCAGCAGCGGGTTGCGCTCGGGAACCAGCACGATGCCGGTTCCGAGCTTGATCGACTTTGTCGTTCCCGAGGCGCGGGCGAGGGCCACGAACGGATCGACGAAGTGCGAGTAGCTCTCGGGGATGACGCCGTCGGCCGAGCCCGGGAAGCGGCTCGCCGAGCTGACCGGAATGAACGGATGCTCGGCGCACCAGAACGACTCGAAGCCGAGCTCCTCGGCCTTTCTGGCCATGAAGCCGACGTCGACGTGATACGCGGGCAGCGGAACCGAGATGCCGATGTTCATGATGGCGGGGCTCCTGCGCCTCAGCGCAGCGCCTGGCGCAGGGACGCCGCGACGTGCGATGTGGCGCGGTTGCCGGTTGAGATCAGCTTCCCCATCGGCATGAAGCCGTGAATCATCCCGCCGTAGTTGATGTAGTCGACCTGCACGCCCGCGTCCGTGAGCCGCCCCGCGTAGGCCGCACCCTCGTCGCGAAGTGGATCGAACCCGGCGGTGATGACGAGCGCCGGCGGAAGTCCAGCGAGGGACGCCGCGCGCAGAGGAGAGACGCGCCAATCCTGCGCTTCGCTCGGCGACTTCAGATAGTGGTTGGTGAACCACCGCATCCCGTCTCGGGTGAGCATGTAGCCCTCGGCGAAGTCGCGATACGACTTCGATTCGGCGCCGACGTCCGTCACGGGATAGATGAGCACCTGCAGCGCGATGGCCGGCCCGCCGGCGTCGCGCGCCATGAGCGCGACGACCGCCGCGAGGTTGCCGCCCGCGCTGTCTCCGGCGACGGCCAGCCGCCGGGCGTCGACGCCGAGCTCGCTCGCGTGCGCGACGACCCAGCGCGTGGCAGCCCACGCGTCATCGACCGCGGCCGGGAACTTGTGCTCGGGCGCCAGGCGATAGTCGACGGCGACGACCGTGATGCCCGCCTCGGCCGTGATCTGCCGGCACTGGACGTCGTGCGTGTCGAGGTCGCCGATCACCCAGCCGCCGCCGTGGTAGAAAACGAGCACGGGGAGCGCCGTGCCGGACGGCACACCGGCGGGCCGGTACACCCGGAGCGGGATCGGTCCGCCCGGCCCCTCGGCGGTGAGGTCTCGCACCGTCCCAATCTCCGCCGGCGTCGGGGTCGCGCCGGGGCGCGTCTCGCGGAACAGCTGTCGGGCGTCCTTGGGCGACAGCGTGTTGTAGGCGGGGCGGCCCGACTTGATGACGAGGTTGATCACGTCCTGGGCTTGGGGATCGAGGGCCATGGCACGTTCTCCTGTTCGAAATCTCGAACGCGAGCGGAACGAAAACTAGAACACGTCGTCGCGACGACCGCTCTGCAAATCACGCGTGCGCTCGGCGAGCGTGTCGGTGTCGATCAGTCCTTTGTCGGTGAGGAGCTGCTCGAACGCCTGCAGCCAGCGCTCGTAGTAGCTCGTGGATTCGCCTTCACGCTCGGCGTGCGCGATCTCCTCGATGAGATGCGCCTGAAACTCGCGCCACGCGAAGCACGCCTCGTGGCTCATCGCGACGGTCATTCCGAAGATGCGGCCCTGCCATGCCTCGTTGAAGACCAGCTCGCCGTTCTTTCTCGGCAGCGCGGCCGCGCCGCTCATGTCGGCGATCTCGCGGCTCGGAAGCGGATCCATCGTCGTCCTCCCGCTCAGTGCGACGCGCCGGCCGGAGGCTTGACCACGGCCACGCCGATCATCGCGTCACGCGTGACCAGCTTGGCCAGGTCGGCCTCGTTCAGCCGCTCGGTTCCGGCCGGGCGCTCCGGGAGCACGAGATAGCGAAGCTCGGCGCTCGAATCCCAGATTCGAATCTCGGTGCTCTCGGGCAGGTCGACGCCGAACTCGCGCAGGACCACGCGCGGCTCGCGCACCGCGCGCGAGCGGTACTCGAAGGACTTGTACCAGACGGGCGGCAGGCCGATCAGCGCGTGCGGATAGCACGAGCAGAGCGTGCAGACCACCATGTTGTGGACGCCGGGCGTGTTCTCGACCACCTGGAGGTCGACGCCGCCGAAGCCCAGCTCCTCGATCGCCGCGGTGCCGTCGGCGAGCAGGCGGGCGCGGTACGCGGGATCGACCCAGGCGCGCGCGACGACCTTGGCGCCGTTGTGCGGTCCGATGTCCTGCTCGTAGGCGCTGACGATGCGGTCGACCGCTTCGCTCGACACGAGCTTTTTCTCGACCAGCAGCGATTCGAGCGCGCGGACGCGCAGCGAGAGGACCGACTCCGGCTCGCGGTGATGGTGTCCGTGTTCGTCGTGGCCACCGCTCATGACGTGCTCCTTGCGGGAGCGTCTGGCAGGAGGTAGCGCTCCCAGAGATCGATGTGCACGGGCGCTCGGGGCTCGGCCGAGTCGCCCCACAGCAGCGCGGCGTCGAAGCGCACGCTGTAGAGCGCGTGGGGCTGCTCGCCCTGCCCGTGGGCGTTGGTGTCCGGAAAGATGAACGTGCCGTGGACGCGCACGATGACGCCGGGCTTGCCGCGCGCGTAGCGGGGAAGCCGCGTGTGGCCGACCGGGGCGTCGTGGCGCGTCAGGACGCGATCGCCGAGCGCGAAGCACGGCGGCGGCCCGGGCTGGCGATACGGAGTCCGGTCCTTCGTCACGCGCAGCATGCGAGCGGTCAGCTTGGGATCCGAGTGCGGCGTCGCCGGATCGGTCCCGCCGGCCAGCTGAGCCATACGGCGCTCCAGCTCTTCTCGCGTGATCACGCCCTTCTCGACGAGCAGTCGGATGTTGCGATCGAGCCAGCGCTCGTAGTAGCTCGAGCCCAGGTAGTCGACCGGCGCCATCCGCTCGATGGCGTGACGGCTCTCGTCGATGTTGAAGATGTGCTGCACGCTGCAGGCGCGAGCTCATCCCCAGCACACGCCCTTCCCAGCGCGCATGAAAGACCGGCTCGTTCTCCTCGCGCTCGACGCGCCCGAAGCCGTGCATGCCGCCCATGTCGTGGATGCCGTTCACGTCACGAGTCCTCGCGTCGCACTGTGCAACGTGGCCGTGTGCCTGTCAAGAAACCGGCGCCAGCAGCAGGCGCGTCAGCTCCTCGGGCTGGCTCAGCATCGGATAGTGGCCGGTGTCGAGCTCGTACCAGGCGCCCTTCAAGCGCTCGGCGGTGCGACGCTGGTGCGTCTCGGGCGGGTTGGTCGCGCGGCGGCAGCGGATGACGGTCGTGGGCCAGGCCTGGGTCCAGAAGCTCCCGAGCTCGACGGGCGCCTCGAGGGCAGCGACCGGATGCGGCGTGTACCGGGCCAGGGCCCAGGCGCGGAGGTCGGGATCGAGGTCGCCGAAGAGCCGCGTCTCCACATCCGCCCGCGTGGGTCCCGTCGTGATCGCGGTGGTCTCGTTGGCCGACACGCGCTTGACGATGTCGCCGACTCGCTCGCCGGGCATCAACGCCAGCGCGTCCACGAACGCGAGCCGCGCGATACGATCGCGCGCCAGCTCGGCCGCCTTGCAGATGACCATGCCCCCCGAGCTCGTCCCGACGAGGACGACGCGCTCGAGATCCTCGTAGAACATGAGCTGCGCGATCTCCTGAGCGTGGGTGGCCACGGTGATGCCCGGGCGGACGAGATGGTGGCGCTCGGCGCAGCCGTCGAGCGAGGGCGCAAACACTTGATGCCCGGCCGCGCGCAGGCGGTCGACGACCGGCTTCCAGATCCAGCCCCCTGATACGCGCCGTGAACGAGCACGTACGTCGCCATGAGCGCTCCTTATATGGGTCCGCGAGATGCGCGCGGCGACCCGCAGTGTACACGGTGGAGGCTCTCTGCGATACTCGGCGGGCGCGGAAGGATGGCCCGCGCACGGGCACCACGAGAACGCGCCCGTCGAACAAAGGAGGGGCACATGAGGCTGGCAGGGAAGGTCGCGCTCATCACCGGTGGGGCGAGCGGCATGGGGCAGAGCGAAGCCGCCATCTTCGCGCGCGAAGGCGCGAAGGTCGTCGTCGCCGACATCCTCGAGTTCGAGGCGCGTCAGGCGGTCGAGAAGATCGCCGCGGCCGGCGGCCAGGCGCGGTTCGTGAAGCTCGACGTGACGAGCGAGACGGATTGGGAAGCCGCGGTCAAGGCGACGGTGACCGCATTCGGCAAGCTCGACCTCCTCGTGAACAACGCGGGGATCAGCGGCACGTTCGATCCGGACACATTGAGCACGTCGGCGTGGGACACCCTCCTGAACGTGAACGCGAAGGGCGTGTTCCTGGGCATGAAGCACGCGGTGCCCGCGATGCGCGCCGCCGGCGGCGGCTCCATCGTCAACATCTCGTCGATCTCGGGCTTCGTCGGCCAGGACCGCATCCACATGGGCTACAACGCGTCGAAGGGCGCGGTGCGGATCATGACCAAGTCGGCCGCGGTGCAGTTCGCGCCGTACGGCATCCGGGTCAACTCCGTCCATCCGGGAATCCTGCCTCCGATGCGCACCTCCAAGGCGTCGGCCGATCCGGCGTGGCGCGAGAAGTCGCTCCGGGCGGTGCCGCTCAAGCGTGAAGGGCGCGTGGAAGAGGTCGCTCACGCCGTACTGTTCCTGGCCTCGGACGAAGCGTCGTACATCACCGGGATCGAGCTGCCCGTGGACGGCGGCTACCTGGCGGTGTAGCGACAATCGGTAAGGAGGGGACGGCGGTGGCGGGCGAGTTCGACCGGGCGAAGGCCAGGGCGTTCACCCAGCTCATGGTTCGCCACCTCGAAGGCGCCGCCGTCTCCCTCATGCTCGAGGTCGGCCGGCGGGTCGGCCTGTTCGACGCGATGGCGCAGATGGGGGCTGTCACCAGCGCCGAGATCGCCGAGAAGGCCGGCCTCGACGAGCGCTACGTCCGGGAATGGCTGGCCGCCATGGTGTGCGGCGGCGTCGTCGAGTACGCGGCCGACGCGCACACGTATCGCCTCCCGCGCGAGCACGCGAGCGCGCTCACCGGCTCGTCCACGCGCAATCTCACCAGCATGGTCGAGATGTTCCCGCTCCTGAATCGCGTCATCCCGGACGTTGCCGAGGCGTTCCGGACGGGCCGGGTGTGCCGTACAGCGCGTTCCAGCCCGATTTCACCGGTCTCATGGACCGGCGAAGCCGGCCGCGCTACGACGAGCTCTTGTTCAGCGCGTATCTCGGGAAGCCCGAGGGCTCATCGCGCGGCTCGAGGCCGGCATTCGGGTCGCCGACGTGGGCTGCGGCACCGGGCACTGCATCACGCTGATGGCGCGCCGGTTTCCGAAGAGCGCGTTCGTCGGATACGACATCTCCGAGAGTGGGATCGCCGGGGCCCGCGCGGCCGCCGCCGGGCTCGACAACGCGTCGTTCGTGGTGCAGGACGTCGCGAAGCTCGAAAGCGCCCGCCCCGTTCGATCTCGTCACCGCGTTCGACGCGATCCACGATCAAGCCGATCCCGCCGGTGTGCTCCGGCGGATCCGCGCCGCGCTGAGCCCGGGCGGCATGTTCCTGATGCTCGACGTGTGGGCCTCGAGCGAGCTCGCCGACAACGTCGGCGTGCCGATGGCGCCGTATCTCTACACGATGAGCACGATGCACTGCATGAGCGTGTCGCTCGCGGCCGGCGGCCCCGGGCTCGGCACCGCGTGGGGCCACCAGACGGCCACCCGGATGCTGCGCGAAGCCGGCTTCGACGACGTGCAGCTGTTCGAGCGCGTCGATCCGGCGAACTCGTTGTACGTCGCGCGCCGCGGCGCCTGAGGCCGGGCGGTGGGCGAACGGCTGTTCGGCGCGCGGGTGCGCCGGCGCGAGGACGCGCGGCTCGTCACGGGCCGCGGGCGCTACGTCGCCGACGTGAACTCATCCCGGCTTGCTCCACGTCGCGGTCCACCGAAGCCCGCACGCCCACGCGCGGATCGTCCGCGTCGACCCGACCGAGGCGCGCGGCCGGCCCGGCGTCGTCCACGTTCTGGTGCCGTCGGATGTGGCCGCGCTCGGGCGCCTGCCCCTGCTGGTGCCGCACGCGAGCCTGATCGCCCCGGCGTGTCCCGAAATCTTGCCGCAGGAAATCGTCTCGTACGCCGGGCAGCCGGTGGCGCTCGTCGTCGCCGAGAGCGCCGCCCAGGCCGAGGACGCGCTCGCCGCGCTCCAGGTCGACTACGAGCCCTTGCCGGCGGTCGCGTCGCTCGACGACGCGCTGCGGTCCGACGGCCCGCGCGTGCATCCCGGCGGCAACGTCGCGTCGCGCTTCACCCAGCGCGTGGGCGACGCCGCCGGCGAGCTGGCGCGCGCGCCGGTGGTGTTGCGCCAGCGCTTTCATCTGCACCGCGGCGCCGGCATGGCCATGGAGACGCGCGCGATCGCCGCGCGCTGGGACGGCGATCTGGGGCAGGTGACCGTGTGGTCGACGACGCAGGCGCCGCAGATCCTGCGCCGGCTGCTGGCGCGCTATCTCGCGATGCCCGAGCACTCCGTGCGCGTCGTCACGCAGGACATCGGCGGCGGCTTCGGTCCCAAGGCGATCGTCTACGCCGAGGACATCCTGGTGCCGTTCCTGGCGCGCGCGCTCGACCGGCCCGTCCGGTTCGTCGAGACTCGGCGCGAGCATCTCCTGGCGGTCACGCAGGAGCGCGACCAGTGGCACGACGTCGAGATCGGGCTCACGCGTGAGGGCCGGATCGTCGCGGTCCGCGACACCTTCGTGCACGACTGCGGCGCGTTCGTCTCGTGGGGCGTCATCGTGCCCATCCTCACCTCGGTCAGCGTGCCCGGGCCGTATCGAGTGCCCAACTACGAGGTGACGTTGACCGCCGTCTACACCAACCGCGTGCCCGTCACCCCGGTGCGCGGCGCGGGCCGCCCGCAGGCGGTGTTCGTGATGGAGCGCATGCTCGATCTGGCCGCCGAGCGTCTCGGGATCGACCGGGTGGCGCTGCGCATGCGCAACCTCATCCAACCCGACGAGTTCCCGTACGACGTCGGCCTGATCTCGCGCGACAACAGTCCGCGACGCTACGACAGCGGAGACTATCCCGAATGTCTCAGGCGCGTCGCCGAAGCGGTCGGCGCCGCCGACTTCGCGGCCGAGCGCGAGCGCGCCGCGCGCGGCCGGACGCGCGATCGGAATCGGCTTCGCGCTCTTCGTCGAAGATACCGGTCTGGGGCCTTATGAGGGCATCCGGGTTCGCGTCGATCCGCTCGGCCGCGTGTTCGTGTTCTCGGGCACGTCGAGTCAGGGGCAGGCGCACGAGACCACCCTGGCGCAGATCGTCGCCGACGGGCTCTCGGTTCCGCTCGAGCAGATCACCGTGGTCCCCGGCGACACGGCCGGTATTCCCTACGGCGTCGGGACGTTCGCGAGCCGGGTCGGCGTGCTTGCGAGCACCTCGGCCGCCTATGCGGCCGCGGAGGTGCGCAAGAAGGCGCTCGCGGTCGCCGCCGATCATCTCGAGGCGGCGCCGGAAGATCTCACCCTCGAGGACGGCCGCGTCACCGTGCGCGGGACGCCGGGCCGCGGTCTGGCGCTGGGCGACGTCGCGGCGATCGCGACCGCGCCGCGACCCGGCTACGCGCTGCCCGGCGCGATGGATCCGGGGCTCGAGGCGTCGGGCTACGTCCACGTGCCGCAGTCGACGTACTCGAACGGCGCGCACGCGGCGGTCGTCGAGGTCGAGGCCGAAACCGGCACCGTGCGCATCCTCAGGTACGTCGCCGTCGACGACTGCGGCGTGATGATCAACCCGCTGGTGGTCGAGGGCCAGATCCACGGCGGCATCGCTCACGGGATCGGCAACGCCCTGATCGAGGAGATCGTCTACGACCCGGCCGGGCAGCTCGCGACCGGTACGCTTGATGGACTACGCGCTGCCACGCGCCACCGACGTGCCGTCACTCGAGGTGCATCACATCGTGACGCCGTCCCCGCTGAACCCGCTCGGCGTCAAGGGCGCGGGCGAGGGCGGCACCTTCCGGCGCCCGCGGCGATCGCCAATGCCGTCGCCGATGCGCTTCGGCCGCTCGGCGTCGAGGTGTGCGAGATGCCGCTGACACGCGAGCGCCTCTGGCGCCGTGTGCGCGCCGCAGCGCGCGATTGACGGTCGCGCTTCGGGTCTGATACCGTCGCGCCGCTGATCGCGCATCGTGCGCCGAGCCGTACCCGTCGAACAAGGAGGCACTCAATGGCGAGCGAAGCACGCGAACGAGACGACGCGAACAGGATATCCAGACGCGTGCTGCTCAAGACGGCCGGTGTCGCGGCCGGTGTCGTCGCGCTGGCGCCCCGCATCGCTGGGGCGCAGACGCCGGCACCGATGGCTCCGCCGAGCACCATCACCACCCCGCCGCGCGATTTCGGCCCGAACGCGCCGCCGAACGTCTATTTCACGGATCCCGACGTGCTCACGATCGATCCGTTGTTCAACGGCCTGCGTCAGCCGAACGCGCCGGTCCAGCGTTTGTGGACGGGCGCGCTCTGGTCGGAAGGCCCGGCGTGGAGCGCTCAGGGACGGTACCTGGTGTGGAGCGACATCCCGAACAACCGGCAGATGCGGTGGCTCGAGGACAACGGCCGGGTGACGGTCTTTCGCATGCCGTCGAACAACAGCAACGGCAATACGTTCGACTTCCAGGGCCGCCAGCTGTCCTGCGAACATCTGACCCGCCGTGTCGTCCGCTACGAGAACGACGGCTCGATCACGGTGATCGCCGATCGGTTCGACGGCAAGCGGCTCAACTCACCGAACGACGTCGTGCCGCATCCGGACGGCTCGTACTGGTTCACCGACCCGCCGTACGGCGGGCAGCTCTACGAGGGCGCGCCCGACGCGGCCGGCGGGCCGAGCAATGCGGCGGGCCGGCTCAAGTCGAAGCTGGGCCAGGCGGTCGGCATCGGCGACAACAAGCGTGAGCTGCCGACGAACGTGTATCGCGTCGACCCGAGCGGCAAAGTCGAGCTGGTCGTCGGCGAGGATCAGGTCCCGGATCCGAACGGGCTCGCGCTGTCGCCGGACTACAAGAAGCTCTACGTCATCAGCACCGGCAAGGGTCCGGGCGACCAGGGGCCCGGCGGCAAGGGCGACATGTACTCGTTCGACGTCGGCAGCAACAACAAGGTGTCGAACCGGAAGCTCTTCAGCGACTTCATGGTCGACGGCGTGAAGTGCGGGCCCGACGGCGTGCGCTGCGACGTCGACGGCAATCTGTGGGTCTCGAGCAACGCCGGACGCGCCGTGGGCTACAGCGGCGTGACGGTGTGGACGCCCGAGGGCAAGCTGATCGGCCGCATCCGCCTGCCGGAGGTGTGCGGCAACATCTGCTTCGGCGGTCCGAAGCGGAACCGCCTCTTCATGGCCGCGAGCCAGTCCCTGTACGCGCTCTACGTCGCCACGCAGGGCGCCTCGCCCGGTTAAATCTCGCGACTGCGACGAGCGGGCGGCGCGCGTCACGCCTTTCGCAGGAAGTCGAAGTCGCAGCCGTGCTCGGCCTGGAGCACGTGATCCATGTAGAGCTTGGCGTAGCCCCGCGCCGGAGGCGTCGCGGGACGCGGGAGCGCCGCGCGCCGGCGCGCGAGCTCGGCCTCGTCGACGGCGAGCTCGAGCCGGCGCTCGTTGACGCTCAGGCGAATGCGGTCACCGTTCTTGACGAGCGCGAGCGGCCCGCCGACGGCCGACTCGGGCGAGACATGCAGGACGATCGTGCCGTAGGCAGTCCCGCTCATGCGCGCGTCGGAGATTCGCACCATGTCCTTGACGCCGGCACGCGCCAGCTTCGAGGGAATCGGCAAATAGCCGGCCTCCGGCATCGCGTAGCCGCTCTTCGGCCCGGCGTTCTGCAGCACGAGGAAGTCGTCCGGCCGCACGTCGAGGTCCGGCGTGTCGATCCGCGCCGCGAGATCGTCGAGCGAAGCGAACACAACCGCGCGCCCTTCTCGCTCGAAGAGCGCCGGGTCGGCGGCGGAGCGCTTGAGAATCGCGCCGCCGGGCGCCAGGCTCCCGAAGAGGGCGACGAGCCCGCCGACCTTCTGGTACGGATCCGCGAGCGGGCGCACGACGTCGCGGTCGACCCAGGCGCCTTCCGCCGCGAGGCGCTGACCGAGCGTCTGGCCCGTCACGGTCATGCAGTCGAGATGGAGCATCGGCGCCAGCTCGCGTAGCACCGCGCCGAGGCCGCCGGCGGCATTCAGGTCCGACATGTAGTGCTGGCCGGTCGGCTTCAGATCGACGAGCACGGGAGTCTCGTCGCTCAGCGCGTTGAGGCGCCGCAGCGACACCTCGACGCCCACGCGTCCGGCCACGGCGGTGAGATGGATGATCGCGTTCGTCGAGCCGCCGATCGCCAGGAGCACGCGCAGCGCGTTCTCGACCGAGCGCTGCGTGATGATCTGGCTGGGCCTCAGACGGGTCGAGGCCAGCGCCACGGCCTGCTGCCCGCTCGCCTCGGCGGCGCGCAGCCGATCGGCGTGCACCGCGGGAATCGCGGCGGTCGCCCGGCAGCGCCATCCCGAGCGCCTCGGCGATCGAGGCCATGGTGCTGGCGGTGCCCATCACCGCGCAGGTGCCCGCCGTCGTCGCCAGGTTCGACTCGATCTGCTCGATCTCTTCCGCGCTGACGCCGCCGGCGCGGTACTTGGCCCAGAAGCGCCGGCAATCCGTGCACGCTCCGAGCCGCTCGCCGCGGTACGCCATCGGCATCATCGGGCCGGCCAGGAGCTGAACCGCCGGAACGTCGGCCGACGCCGCGCCCATGAGCTGAGCCGGCACCGTCTTGTCGCAGCCGCCCACCAGCACGACGGCGTCCATTGGCTGAGCGCGGATCATCTCCTCGACGTCGATCGCCATGAGGTTGCGGAACATCATGCTCGTCGGCGACAGGAACACCTCGCCCAGCGAGATCGTCGGGAAATCGATCGGGAGCCCGCCGGCGGCGAGCACGCCGCGCTTCACGGCGTCGATCAGCTCGGGAAAGTGCCGGTGGCAGTTATTGAAGCCGCTCGCCGACTGCGCGATGCCGACGACGGGCCGCGCCAGCATGGCCTTCGAGTAACCCATCGAGGTCGCGAAGGAGCGGCGCAGGTAGAGCGCGAAGTCGGCGTCGCCGTAGTTGGTGAGGCCGCGCGCGAGTCCGCGGGGACCGTCGCCGCTCACTTCGCCCCCAGTCGTACGCCGGGGCGCAGCCCCGCGGTCTTGGCGAAGGCGGCCGCGGCGACTTTCTGCCCGCCCTCGGGCCGCACGCGCGTCACCTGGATCTGGCCGCCGGCCACGGCGACAGTCATCCCCGCATCGTCGATGGCGAGCACTTCTCCCGGCTGGCCTTGTGTGGCCCCGGCGAGCTTCTTCGCGTCGAGGATCTGCACGGTCGTTCCCTCGTGGGTCGTCCACGCGCCCGGCTGCGGGTCCGCGCCGCGAATGAGATTCCAGATCGTCTGGATCGGCTTCTGCCAGTCGATCTGGACGTGTTCCTTCTTGCACCAGCCTTCGTAGGTCGCTTTGGATTCGTCCTGAACGATCTTCGGCGCGGTGCCGGCGCGTACCAGATCGACGCCCTCGAGCAGCGCCGCGACGCCGAGCGGATAGAGGCGGTCGAAGTAGAGGCTGCCCAGGGTGTCGCTGTCCCGGATCTCGACTTCCTTCTGGAGAAGAATCGGTCCCGTATCGAGACCCTGGTCGGGCCAGAAGATACTGAGCCCCGTTTGCGTCTCGCCCATGATGATCGGCCAGTTGATCGAGCTGGGCCCGCGATGGCGCGGAAGCAGAGAAGGATGGTACTGGATCGTGCCGCGCGTGGGCTGATTGAGCACCTCTTCGGGCACGATGAGCGTCACGTAGGCCATCACGCACAGGTCCGCCTTCAGCCGAGCGAACTCTTCCCACACTTCGGGCTTGTTGCGAAACGTCCGCGGCTGGTGAACGGGGAGACCCCGGGCGAGCGCGGCCTCCTTCAATGGATCGACGCGGCCTCCCTGAGCCGGGTCGGGGGCGCAGTAGACGCCGACGACGTTCTCGCCGCGCTCGAGTAGGGCCTCGAGCACGCTCTGCCGAATGCCTGCTGACCGTGGACGACGATGCGCATGATGTCTCTCCCCGAGAGCGTGATGCTACCTCATGTACGTCCGTCCCTCCACCGGGGCTGACGCCCTTCGTCAGCGAGCGGCCCCTGGTTGTCACCTCCGGAAGGCCGAACGAGGGCCGAGCGAGCCCTAAGCCAGCAATTCCCGGACGCTTTGGGGGCTGGCACCGCCCCTGCACTTGAGAGCCGGCAGAAGCACATTGCGCGAAAAGACGGAACGTTCGCGTAAGAACTACATGAGTTCACGGAAAGAAGGAGGATGGCGATGAAGACTCTGAAATCTGTGGTGCTCGGGCTCGCGTTGGTCACGTTGCTCACGGGGCTCTCGGCGTGCGCGAAGCGGCCGCTGGTTCTCGGCAACTCCTCCGCGCCGGCGCCTTCCGCCGCGGTAACCCCAGCGCCGACCCGATAAGCTGCTCGAACGGCAAAGGTGTCGGGGCCGAGACGTGTGCTCGGCTCCGACACCGCGTCAGTCATCGTGCCGCGTCGTGATCACACCAGCGCGAACTTCACCGCCTGATTGATCGCGACCTTTACCGCGGCGAGGATCTCGTTCAGCGCTTTCTCGACGGCCATCATCGTGAGCGCGGTCGTCGCGGTCAGGATCGACTCAGTCGCCCGCACCTGCATCCGAAAGAGAATGTCGGCGCTCTCTTTCGTGTAGTACGGCGGGCGGGCCGACAGACCCAGCTCGATGTCGACGAAGGTGCCGGCCAGCTTTCGTAGCTCGGGAATCGTGTAGTTCTTCACGTCCTTCCACACCTGCCCGAAGGCGTTCGCGGCCGCCTGGGACATCGTCGAGAGCAGTGCGTCTGCGTCCAGCGCCATGACCGGTGCCCTCCTGGCTACTTTCCTGTTTCTTGGCGAGCTCCACGTACAGCACCGCGCGCACCGAGGTCAGGACCAGCTCGCGCGGCGCGCGAGCTTCCGGCGGAAGGCCCAGGGTGCCTGCGCGGCGTGGAATTTCGCGAAATCGTCGAACTGATCTTCGAGAAGCTGCAGGAGCTGCGCGGTGCAGTCGCCGGCCGGCGCGGTGTCAGCCCGGACGCCCGACGGCGTCGCGGCGGACCGCGCCGCGGTCACGCCCTGCGGTAGCAGTCCCCCGTAGGTCTCCGTGCTCGGGCATCGTCCCGAAGGATTGGCCGTCATGGCGCGCGCGGTCAAGGTCGCGAGCTTCGGCTGCCATTTGTCGTAGAACTCGCGGTTGTCCGTGTACGTGCCCCGCGTGCGGCCCACCACGGTTGTGAACCGCAGGAACTCCTCGTAGAAATCCGAGACCGTCTTCTCGATCGCGTCGTCGTACGGCTGGATCAGACGGACCGAGCAGCCCGTCAGCGGAACGAGGAGCATCAGCAAGAGCAGCCACAGCGCGGGAGACCGGTGCATGATCAGACGAGCGCGCGGTCGTGCCATGTGCCCTCCGTGATTCAGGCCGGGCGTCACATTGCCCGGCCTTTCGGAATCGTCGCACGCTCGTCGCGCGCGAGTCCCGGACTTTGTGCGACGCAGTGATACTGTGACGCTCATCTAGAGTAGAACCTCGGCGGACGATTTTCGAGGAGGGAAGATGAACGCGAAGCGCAGCGCGATCGTGGCGTTCTGGTGGTTCATGGTCGTGACTCAATACCCGGGCCAGGCCTTGTCGGCAGCCACCCAGGGACCGTTCGGGACGCAGGCCCAGTGCGACTGGGGGCGGCAGCAGATCGGGGCGGCGACCGGTCTGCGCGGCGGACAGGGCGTCGGCTGGGGCTTGAGCTCGTGCTGGAGCGACGGGCAGTAGCTTGCGGTCGTCGCGCCGAAGCGCGTCGTCACGTGACGCTGTCAGCGCCGTGACCCATCGTGTAACGTGGTAGAGTCATTCGGCAAAAGTAGGCGGAGGGGTGGCCGAGCCCGGTCGAAGGCGTCCGACTCGAAATCGGATAGGGGCCCAGAAGGTCCCTCGGGGGTTCAAATCCTCTCCCCTCCGCCAAATTTTCCCGACGATCGTCGAAGTCCCGATGAGCCAGAAATGTGGAGGGGTGACCGAGCGGCCGAAGGTGCGGCACTGGAAATGCCGTGCACGGGTAACCCCTGTGCCCCGGGTTCGAATCCCGGCCCCTCCGCCAGATGTGTTCCGCTTGGCCGTGCTAGACGGGGAGTTAGCGGTGCCCTGTAACCCGCAATCCGCTTCAGCGGGGTTGAATTCCTTCTCGAGGGCGGATCGTGTTGAGTGAGCTTCACGGGGCGGCGTTGAAGGTTGGGCCCCACGCAACGAGAATCGTCGAACCCCGCCAGGCCCGGAAGGGAGCAACGGTAAGGCGACCCTCTCGTGTGCCGTGGGAGTACCTGGCCGGAGCAGGCTCCGGGGAGAGATCGCAGTACGGGCCGTTCGAAGGAGGGTGCACGGTCATTTCTTCTGAGCGTGATTCATGAGCTATCAAGTTCTCGCGCGGAAGTGGCGGCCGCAGACGTTCGACGCCGTCGTCGGTCAGGACGCCATCACGCGCACGCTCCGGAACGCGCTGGCCTCGGGCCGCATCGCGCACGCTTACCTGTTCGCCGGTCCGCGCGGCATCGGCAAGACGACGACGGCCCGGCTGCTGGCGCGCGCGCTCCTCTGTACGGCACGGACCGGCCCTGAGCCCTGCGGCAAGTGCTCGGTATGCGTCGAGGGCTGGCCGGGACGCTCGTGGATGTGATCGAGATCGACGGCGCCTCGAATCGAGGTATCGAAGAGATCCGGACGCTCCGCGAGAACGTGAAGTACACGCCGGCGCGCGGCAAGTACAAGGTCTACATCATCGACGAGGTCCACCAGCTCACCGAGGCCGCCTTCAACGCACTACTGAAGACCCTGGAAGAGCCGCCGGCCCACATCGTCTTCGTGCTCGCGACGACGGACCCTCGCGAGATTCCGCCGACCGTGCTCTCGCGCGTGCAGCGCTTCGACTTCCGCCCGATCGCGCCCGATGCGCTGCGCGCGTCGCTCGAGCACATCCTGAACGAGGAAAAGATTCCGTTCGAGCCGGCGGCACTGCCGGTCATCGTGCGCGCGGCCGAAGGCTCGTTGCGCGACGCGCTCTCGCTCCTCGACACGGCGATCGCCTACGGCGAAGGCCGGCTCGAGGCGGACACGACCGCGAAGCTGCTCGGCGCGACGGCGCCCGTCACGGTGCGCGCGTTCGCGACGGCCATTGTCGGGCATGACACGGGTGCGGCGCTCGAGGCGATCGACCGGGCGGCGCGCGACGGCGAGGATCTCCTGGCGTTCACGCGCGACGTCATCGAGCTCTTGCGGCTCACGCTCGTGCTGAAGGCCGCGCCGAACGCGAAGCCCGCCGACCTCACGCATTCCGAAGGCAACGAGCTGCGCAAGCTCGGCGAGACCGCGAGCCTCGACGAGATCCTCTACGTGCTCCGTGCGTTTCTCGAAGCCGACGCGCTCATGCGCGAGTCGCCGCATCCGCGGGTCGAGCTCGAGATCGCCACCGTGCGCTCGACGCGTCGGCCCGTGCCTCAGGCGCTCGACGACGTGCTGCGGCGGGTCGACGAGGCGCAGCGCGAGATCCGACAGCACGCGCTCGCGACGCCGGCGACCGCGCCGGCAGCGCAGGCGAGTCTCTTGACCGGATCTGAGCCCGCCGCGGCGCGTGCCGACGCCGCGAAGGCCGGTTGCAGCGGCGCCCAGCGCAGTCGCGCCCGCTCCGCGGCCGGCGAGCGCGCCGCCAGCGAGCGCGCCGCCGCCGACCGCGCCGCGGTCGACGCATGGCCGCTCCGCCGCCCGGTCCGCCGTCCGCTCCGGCGGCGCCCGCATCGGCGGCCCCGCCGCCCACGCAAGATCTGGCGACGGCGTGGGAGCGGGTCGTAGACGAGGTCATGAAGAAGAAGCCGACCCTCGGAAGCCTGCTGACGCAGGCCCGGCCGAGCGGTATCAGCGATCGCGAGCTGACGATCGTGCTGCACGGGAATCATTTCCATCGAGAGATGCTGGCGGATGTCGCGAACCGCGAGCTGGTCCTGCAGGCGGTGCGGCGCTGCGTCGCCGGCGTCGAGCGCATCAACGTGGTGTCGGGCGGCGAGGCCACCGGGACCATCTCGGCGCACCCGGCGGTGCAGGCGGCGATCGCGGAATTTCAGGGCGAGGTGGTCGCGGTACGGCCGCGCCTGCCAGAAGGAGAAGGTCAGTGAAGGGCTTCGGGAACATCATGAAGGAAGCGCAGAAGCTGCAGGCTCAGATGGCAGCCATGCAGGAAGAGGTCGGCAAGCGCAAGGTCGAGGCCACCGCCGGCGGCGGCATGGTGACGGTCGAGGCGAACGGCAAGCAAGAGCTCACCGCCGTCAAGATCGATCCCGAGGTCGTCAACAAGGAGGACGTCCAGATGCTCGAGGACCTCGTGCTCGCCGCCGCGCAACGAGGCGCTCAGAAAATCGCGCGAGCTCGTGCAGCAGGAGCTCGGGAAGCTGACCGGCGGGATGAAGATCCCCGGTCTGGGTATGTAGGCGGAGCCGGTTGGCGTATTACCCCGAGCCCGTCGCCCGCCTGATCGAAGCCTTCCAGCGGCTGCCCGGCATCGGGCCCAAGACGGCCCAGCGGCTCACGTTCTTTCTGCTCAAGCGCCCGGCCGCCGAAGTCCGCGAGCTGTCCGAGTCGCTCGTCGCCGTCAAGGATCGAGATCGTCTACTGCGGCACCTGCTTCAACGTCACGGACCAGGATCCGTGCCGGATGTGCGTCGGACCCGGCCCGCGACGGACGCCTGCTGTGCGTCGTCGAGGAGCCGAACGACCTGATGGCGATGGAGCGTACCGGTGAATACCGCGGCCGCTATCACGTGCTGCTGGGCGCGCTGTCGCCGCTCGACGGCATCGGACCCGACGATCTGAAGGTGCGCGAGCTGCTGGCGCGCCTGGAAGGAGCGCGCGATCGCCGAGGTCATCCTGGCGACGAATCCGAACGTGGAGGGCGAGGCGACGGCGCTCTATCTCGCCAAGCTCTTGCGCCCGCTCGGCGTGCGCCTCACGCGGATCGCGCGAGGGCTCCCCGTCGGCGGCGATCTCGGAGTACGCCGATCAGGTGACGCTCTCGAAGGCGCTCGAAGGCCGCCGCGAGATCGGCTGAAAAACAACCGGCCCGAGCCATCTGGCCCGGGCCGGCGCCCGCACATCGCGCGGGCTCGAATGCACGACTCGGAGAGCTTAGAAATCCCCGTGGGGCATCGGCGGCGCAGCCGCCGGCTTGTCTTCCGGTAGATCGGTGATCAGCGCCTCGGTCGTCAGCAGCAGCGACGCGACCGACGCCGCGTTCTGCAGCGCCACCCGCTCGACCTTGGTCGGGTCGATGATGCCGGCCTGCATCATGTCGACGTACTCCATGCTGTCCGCGTCGTAGCCGCGGTTGGCCACGGTCTCGCTCTTGACCTTCTCGACGATCACGCTGCCCTCGAGGCCCGCGTTCTCGACGATCTGGCGGATCGGCTCCTCGAGCGCCCGCTTCACGATCATGGCGCCCACCTTCTCGTCGCCCTGCAGCTTCAGGCCGTCGATCGCCTTCGCGCTTCTCAGCAGCGCCACGCCGCCGCCCGGCACGATGCCTTCCTCGACGGCCGCGCGGGTCGCGTTCAGCGCGTCCTCGACGCGGGCCTTCTTCTCCTTCATCGCCGTCTCGGTGGCCGCGCCGACCTTGATCACCGCCACGCCGCCGGCCAGCTTCGCCAGCCGCTCCTGCAGCTTCTCGCGGTCGTAGTCGGAGGTCGTCTCCTCGATCTGGGCGCGGATCTGCTTGATGCGGCCCTCGATCTCCTTCGACTTGCCGGCGCCCTCGACGATGGTCGTGTTGTCCTTGTCGATGACCACCTTCTTGGCGCGGCCGAGATCGGTGACGCTTGATGTTCTCGAGCTTGATGCCGAGATCTTCGGTGATGGCCTTGCCACCGGTGAGGATCGAGATGTCCTCGAGCATCGCCTTGCGGCGATCGCCGAAGCCCGGCGCTTTCACGGCCGCAGTGTGGAGCGTGCCGCGCAGCTTATTGACGACCAGGGTGGCGAGCGCCTCGCCCTCGACCTCTTCGGCGATGATGAGCAGCGGCTTGCCCGCGCGGGCGACCTGCTCGAGCAGCGGCAGCATGTCCTTCATCACGCTGATCTTCTTCTCGTGGATCAGGACGAGCGCGTCCTCGAGCACGACTTCCATGCGCTCGGGATCGGTGACGAAGTAGGGCGAGAGGTAGCCGCGATCGAACTGCATGCCTTCGACCACGTCCAGCACGGTGTCGGCCGACTTCGACTCCTCGACCGTGATGACCCCGTCCTTGCCGACCTTCTCCATCGCCTCGGCGATCAGGCTGCCGATCGTCTTGTCGTTGTTCGACGCGATCGTCGCGACCTGGGTGATCTCCTTCTTGTCCTTGGTCGACTTGGAGATGCTCTTGAGGTCCTTCGACCACCGCGTCGACGGCGGCCTCGATGCCCCGCTTGAGTCCCATCGGGTTGGCGCCGGCGGTCACGTTCTTCAGGCCCTCGCGGAAGATCGCCTGGGCCAGCACGGTCGCGGTGGTGGTGCCGTCACCGGCGACGTCGGAGGTCTTCGAGGCGACCTCCCGGACCATCTGCGCGCCCATGTTCTCGTACTTGTCCTTGAGCTCGATCTCCTTGGCGACGGTGACGCCGTCCTTGGTGATCGTGGGGCTGCCGAACTTCTTGTCGATGACGACGTTGCGGCCCTTCGGGACCCAGCGTGCGCCTTCACGGCCGCCGCCATGACCGTTGACGCCCCTGAGCAGCGCGCTCCGGGCCTCCTCGTCGAACTTGAGCTGCTTCGGCATGGATCGCGATCCTCCTTACTCGAGAATGGCGAGGACGTCTTCCTCGCGCATGATGAGGATATTCCTTGTCGTCGATCTTGACCTCGGAGCCCGAGTACTTTCCGAACAGGATCTTGTCGCCGGCCTTCACGTCGAGCGGCATCTTCTTGCCGTCGTCGCCGACCTTTCCCGTTGCCGACGGCGATGACCTTGCCCTCTTGGGGCTTTTCCTTGGCCGTGTCCGGGATGATGATCCCGCCCTTCTTGACCTCTCTGCTCCTCCAGACGCTCGACCAGGATTCGATCGTGCAGCGGACGAACCTTCATCTGCCTGCTCCCTCCGGTTTGGTAGTGGGACATGCGCTAGCACTTGTAGACGATGAGTGCTAAAGAGTCAAGCGCCGGGTCGATCTTGAGATCCTGGCGATCCGATCCGATCGGGGCACGAGCAGGCGGCGTTTCGCGCGAGTCTGGCGGTAATCGTCGGTTCCGGCAACACTGCGGTAAGAATTTGGTCGTTCCCCGGTAGCTCAGTCGGTAGAGCGCCTGACTGTTAATCAGGAAGTCGCTGGTTCGAGCCCAGCCCGGGGAGCCAATTACTCCGCATATTTCGATTGCCTGACGAATTCCCGAAGTCGCAGCGGTGCTACTCACGGTGCTACTCCGATCCCATTGCCTTGGCCGGGTTCGGCACTCACGAGCCGCTCGACTGCCGTACGCCGGCGAGACGGCGAAAGATGGGCGCCATCTAGGTCCCGGTAATGTAATTCGCCGTGTTCCGCTCGGGTGGTACGCTCCGCGCGGTCGAGATAATGTTGGGACGATGACCAGGTGGCTCGTGGTGGTGGCTCTGCTGGCGGGGTGTGCGACGCAACAGGCGGCACAGCCAGACTGCAAAATGAAGTGGACGGGCCAGCCCCCTGTCCAGGTCGATTCCTGCACGGGCCGGGGCGAGGACCTGATGGCTGGCTGGCACTGGTACGACTACGTGTTCGGCATCCCCTTGGGCATAGTGGGGTTCTATGACCCACCCAGCGACGCCAAGTAGAGGCCGGGGTGTAGCCCTCCTGGTCACGCCGACGGCCCGCGCCATAGCTACTCGATCACGTAGTCGGCCCGCTGGAGGATGGACTGCGGGATCGTTAGGCTGAGTGCTTTCGCCGTCTTCAAGTTGATGACCAGCTCGAATTTGGTGGGCTGTTCTATCGGCAGATCGGCGGGCTTCGCTCCCTTGAGAACTTTTTCCACATACCCAGCAATACGCGTGGACTCAACAATGCGGTTTGGCCCATAGGACAGCAAACACCCACTGGCGACGAATTCACGCCACGCCGCGATCACCGGCAGCCGCTTCTCGCGACCATATTGAGCGATTTTGGCGGCGACCGCGTTGGTCAGCCGTGAGGCGATGATGAACAAACTATCGGCACCGCTCGCACTCGCCGCGCGCAGCACCGCATCGAGATCGGCGATGTTGTGTATCGGATGCGCCGTCAAGTTGATGCCGAGCGATTCAGCTCCGCGACGCGCAAACGTCAACTCATCGTCGAGATGCAGAGGATTGAATATCACCGCCACGCGTTTTGCATTGGGCACCGCTTCTTTGAGCAACTCTATCCGCTTGGCCGCCATTTCATCCGTCAGGTACGTAAAACCGGTGAAATTCTTGCCCGGCCGGGCGAGAGACGCGGCAATTCCCGCCCGCACCGGGCTGTCGCTGACGCCGCCGACGATCGGGATGCTGCTCGTGTCTGCGTCAAAGAGCGCCTTGATGACATCGCCGCCAACAGCGAGCAGCAGGTCGGGCTTTTGCGCGACGAGTTCGCTGGCCAATTCCGGGAGACGCGCCGGCGCTCCATTAGCGTACCGGTAGATGATTTCGATGTTGCCGCCATCAATCAGGCCGCGCTGAACGAGCGCATCCTTCAGCGATCGATCAACCTCTCCCATCGACGCATCACCGAATACGAGCCATCCGATCCGGAAGCGGCGATTTTGCGCGGCAGCCGAGGCCGGGACTGCCAACAGAGCCATGAGAAACTTTCGGCGATGCGATCATTCAATCACCTCAGCCGAGTTTACGTAGCCCGCCGCGTGTGACTTGCCACCGATCGCCCGATCAGCCGCATGGGCACCTCGGTGGAGGATGGCTGGCGGGAGTCTAGCAGACTCCGAACTATTGGCGGTGTGCAGGCTCCAACGTCCGACTGATTTCTACAGCGAGTTCTGCTCCGCATCCTCAAACCACGAGGTTGACCAGCTTCCCGGGCACGACGATGACCTTCCGCGGAGTGCGGCCGGCCAGGATCTGCTGGACACGAGCGTCCGCAAAGCGCAGCGGCCTCGATAGCCTGCGCCTGGGCGTCGGCCGGCAACGTGATCCGGCTGCGCATTTGCCGTCGAGCTGCACGACGATCTCGACGGTGTCCTCCCGCGTGAGCGCCGGATCGTGCACCGGCCACGGTTCGTAGGCAAGCGTCCGCGCGTGGCCGAGGGCCTCCACATCTCCTCGGCGATGTGAGGCGCGAGCGGGGCGAGCATCAACACGAACGCTTCCATGCACCGGCGGGGCCGTCGTGACTGACCGGTGGAAGAAGCTTGACGAACTCCATCAGCCGGGCGATCGCCGTGTTGAACCGGAAGCGCTTCCATGTCGTCGGATACGGCCTTGATCGTCCGATGCAGCACACGCGCTTGCGCCTCCGTCGGCGCCTCGCCCGACACGGCGGGAACCAGCCGCATCGCCTCCGCGTCCTCATCGACGATGAGACGCCAGGCGCGTGCGAGGAAGCGGCTCACGCCCTCGACGCCCTGCATGCTCCAGGGCTTCGTGTCCCTCGAGTGGTCCCATGAACATCTCGTACAGACCGGGTCACGTCCGCGCCATGCTGGTCAATCGGCTCGTCGACCGGAATCACGTTGCCGCGGGACTTCGACATCCGCTCTGTCGAGCCCTCGAGAATCTCGCCTGTCTCGGCGTGTCGTGGCGCTCCGTCAGTGAAGGCGATCTTCGCGTAGGGGACGCACTCGGCGCCGCTGGCGGTCGCGGTAGGTGATCGACAGGATTAGCCCCTGATTGACGAGTCGCTGGAATGGCTCAGGGCGTCGACACGTGGCCGCGATCGAACAGCACCTTATGCCAGAAGCGCGCGTACAGGAGGTGCAGCACAGCGTGCTCTGCTCCACCGACGTACAGGTCGACGGGCATCCAGTAACTGCTCGGCCTCACGCGACCAGGCTTGCCCGTCGTTCGAGGGATCGCAGAACCGAGGAAGTACCAGCACGAGGCCCGCCCACTGAGGCATCGTGTGTTCGTCTCGCGGCGCAGTGGTCGACGCCCATCCCGCTCGAGTTCGACCCAGGCGGTGACCTTCGCGAGCGGCGGCTCCGGGCCGCCCTGACGGTTCGATAGTCCTCCAACTCCGGCAGTCGCACCGGCAGCTCGTCGCATCGGGACGGCTCGCGTCAGCCCGGTCGGGCGCCCATGCTCATCCAGCTCGTGCAGGATCGGAAAAGCGGGCTCGCCCCAATACCGCTGCCGGCTGAACAGCCAGTCCCGTAACCGGTATCGCACAGCGCGTCGACCTTGGCCGCCGCCCGAGCCAGTCCGTGATGCGTCGCTTTGCTTCCGGCGTCGGTAATCCATTCAACGTCAAATCATGGGACGCCGACTGGACTCGCGGAGCCGTCGTCGCAGAAGGCAGACGACAAGGCGTCGCGGCCGAGCGACGTAGTCGGTGCGCGCCGCGTTCACGTCGACTCCGGACGGCGCCAGCGAGCCACGCGTCTGGCGGCAACAACGACCGCGCGGATCGGCAGCTCGAGATCGCGGGCGAACTCGAAGTCGCGCTCGTCGTGCGCGGGCACCGCCATGATGGCGCCGGTGCCGTAACCGACGAGGACGTAGTCGGCGATCCAGATCGGGATGCGCTCGACGTTCACCGGGTTCACTGGCGTACGCGCCGGTGAAGACACCGGTCTTCTCGCGCCCGGCGACCTGATCCTCCTCGGTCATCGTCGCCACCCGCTCTTGGTAGGCAGCGACGGCTGCGCGCGGTGTTGGTGCGGGCGGCGAGCCTCTCCGCCAAGCGGTGGTGTTCCGTTTGGCCACCGCTCAGCGACGAGGCAGTCGGGGGACGAGAGGTCGACCAGTCTGATGCTCGGGGGCGAGCACTCATGTACGTCGCACCGAACAGCGTGTCTGGACGCGTGGTGTACATCGCAGATCACGCCGCGATCGGTGCGAAAATCGATCTCGGCTCCTTCGCTGCGGCCGACCCAGTGGCGCTGCACTCTCCTTGATGGCCGGCGGCCAGTCCAGGAGCTCGAGGTCCTCGACGAGCCGGTCGGCATAGGCGGTGATGCGCAGCAGCCATTGGCGAGAGGGATGCGGACGACGGATGGTCGCCGCGCTCCGAGCGGCCCTTGATGACCTCCCCGTCGGCGAGCACCGCCGAGCGCCTCGCACCAGTTCACAGGAGCCTCAGCCTGGAACGCCAGCCGGAAGGCGTCCTGGTAGCGCCGAATGGCGCCGTCGCCTTGCGCGCGCACGTCGTCCGGGATCGGTAGTCTCGGCGATGGACCGGCCGCGGCCACGCCGGCGCCGGCCACTGGGGTCGATCCAGTCGTGGTCTGCATCAAACCATGTGTCGTGCAGGACGAGGAAGATCCACTGCGTCCACTTGACGTAGCGCGGGTCGGTGGTGGCTAATCTCGCGGTCCCAGTCGTAGCTGAAGCCGAGCCGTTTGATCTGGCGGCGGAATGTGTCGCGACGTTCCTCTCGGTCGAGACGCGGATGCGTGCCCGTCTGGATCGCGTACTGCTCGGCGGGCAGCCCGAAGGCGTCGTAGCCCATCGGATGCAGGACGTTGAAGCCGCGCATCCGGCTGGTACCGGCGACCGATGTCGTGTGGCCGTGTAGCCTTCGGATGGCCGACGTGCAGCCCCTCGCCCGAGGGGTAGGGAAACATGTCGAGCACGTAGAGCTTCCGGGCGCCAGGACGCTCGACGGCGCGGAAGGCTTCTGTGTCTCCCAGACGCGTTGCCACTTCGAGCTCGATTACGCGCGGGTCGTATCGGGGCATTGATCCAGCATCATAGCGCGCGCCCCCTAGCCGAGTGCGTCGTTTCGGGCGGGCCGAAGCGCTTGCGTTGATTTGCGCTGACGACGCTTCGTGGCCGTATGCCCTCGCATCCTCGTCAGTCGCCGATCCGCCCAGGACATCACGAACCTGCGCCGCGCGCTATGATCAGAACCCGACTTCCTTCACGCCCTGCGCGAGGCCAGGGTGCCGGAAGCGTGAACGATACCGCGCAGTCAGGAGAGAGAAGATGAGCCAAGCGCTCGAAGGCATTCGCGTCATCGACTTCACCCACGACCAGGCGGGGCCGTCCTGCACCCAGATGCTGGCCTGGCTCGGCGCCGATGTGATCAAGATTGAGCGGCCCCCGCACGGCGACCGGGCGCGGCGGCTGTGGGCGACGCCGGACGATCCGGCCGACAGCTATTTCTTTCTGCTGCTCAACAGCAACAAGCGCAGCATCGTCGTCGATCTGAAGACTGCCGAGGGCAAGGACATCGCGCGCCGCCTGGTCAGGGAGGCCGATGTCGTCGCCGAAAACCTCGGCCCTGGGGTGATGGAGCGGCTCGGGCTGGGCTACGAGGCGGTCAAGGTGCTGAACCCGCGCGCGGTGTATGCCTCGGTCAAGGGCTTCGGCTCCTACGGTCCATACAGCGCCTACAAGTGCTTCGAGCCAGTGGCCCAGGCGACCTCCGGCGCGATGAGCGTGACCGGCGAGGCCGACGGGCCGCCGCTGCTCAACGGCGCCAACATCGGCGACAGCGGGACCGGCATGCACCTCGCGATCGCCATCCTCGCGGCCCTCGTGCAGCGCGGCCGCACCGGCAAGGGCCAGCTCGTCGAGGTGGCGATGCAGGAAGCGGTACTGAACCTGACCCGGGTCAAGTTCACGCCGACCCTGCGGGACGGCAAGCCGCTCGGTCGCACCGGCAACCGCTCGGCGACCGGCGGCTATGCCGACCTGATCCGCTGCGCCGGCGACGGCTCGAACGAGGCGGTCTACCTCATTATCCCGCCCGACAACCCGGAGATGTTCACCGCTGTGACGGAGGTCATCGGCCAGCCCGAACTGCAGAAGGACGAGCGCTTTGCCACACCGCCGGCGCGGGCCCGGAACGCCGCGGCGCTGACCGAGATTCTCGAGGGCTGGGCGCGCTCGCGCAGCAAACATGAGGTGATGAAAGCCCTCGCCAGCCGCGGGGTGGTCTGCGGTGCCGTCCTCGACACCGCTGAGGTGCTGGCCAACCCGCACCTGCGCGAGCGCGGCGTGGTCTATGACATCGACCACCCGGCGCGCGGACGGTTCTCGGTGATCGGCTGTCCGGTACGCCTGTCCGACTCGCCGTTCGCGCCGACTCGAGCGCCGCTCATGGGCGAGCATACCGAGACGGTATTGACCAGCCTCGCCGGCTTTAGCGCCGACGAGGTGCGGGCGCTCCGCGAGAAGCGGGTGATCTGGAAGGCCTTGATTCGAGACGGGTGGTAGCGTACGACGACGCGACGGTCGAGCACGCTATAGTCGCGAGCCATGCCAGGCGCGTTCGATTTGTCCGGCGACAGGGTCGGGTCAAGCGCGACCGATCCTCATCGGCCAGCTCGCCGACGATGGCCTTCGCCGTGGTCGATACCGTGCTCTGCGGCCACGCCTCGGCCCGTGGATCTGGCCACCATGGGCCTCGGGCTCAGCGTCTACTCGACCGTGTTCGTGGGGCTCATGGGTGCGACCAGCGCGCTGAATCCCATCGTCGCCCAGCACTTCGGCGGCGGGCGCCTGGCCGCGATCGGCGCCATCTACGTGCAGGGGCTGTGGATGGCGCTGCTCCTGTCCGCCATCGGCGTCGTCCCACTCCTGCTCGGAAGCCTCTGGCTGCCGTGGCTGCGCGCGCCATCCGAGGTCGAGGCGCAGGTGGCGCGCTATCTCCGTGTCCTCGCGCTGGCGCTGCCCGGCGCCCTCATGTTCCGCGCGATCTACGCGGTCAACACCGCCGTGTCGCGCCCTCACGTGGTGATGACGCTGCAGGTCGCGGGGCTCGCGCTCAAGGCCTGCCTCAGCTACCTGCTCATCCTCGGCGGCCTGGGGCCTGCCCCGGATGGGGGCGGTGGGTGGCGCGGTCGCCTCGGCCGTCGTGTTCTGGACGCTCTTCCTGATGGGATTCGGCTACATGCACCGCAGCCCGTTCTACCGGCGCTTCGCCATCCACTGGACGGGGCCGCGGTGGCCGATGCTGCGCGAGATCCTCCAGCTCGGCATCCCCATGAGCGTGTCCTACGCGCTCGAGGCGACGTCGTTCACCGCCATCACGCTGCTCGCGGCGCGGCTGGGCACGACGGTGATGGGCGGTCATCAGGTGGTGGCCAACCTGGCCGCCCTGTGCTTCATGCTCCCGCTCTCGCTCTCGGTGGCCACCGCCACGCTCACCGCCCAGGCCATCGGCGCGGGCGATCCGCCACGGGCGCGCCAGACGGCGCTGACGGGCCTGCGGATCGGCGCGCTCGTCGCCGCCGTCACCGTGCTCACGGTGTGGATGCTGCGCGGCGGCATCGTCCGCCTGTACACGCGACGATCCCGCGCCGTCGCGGCGATGGCGCTGACCCTGATACCCGTATCTCGCCGCTTTCCACTTCTTCGACGCCCTGCAGACGGTCGCGAGCTTCGTGCTCCGGGCCTACAAGCTGGCGATCGCGCCCACCGTGATCCACGCCGCCGCGCTCTGGGGGCTGGGCGTGATCGGCGGCTACTTCGTCGCCTTCGGCGGCATGTGGGGGCCTCCGTGGGGCATCGCGGGCATGTGGCTCATGCAGTCGGTCGCGCCTGCGCTGGCTGCGCTGCTCCTGGTCGCCGTCTACCCTCGGGCTTCCGCAGTTCTACGCGTGGAGGAGCTCGACCTGGCCTCCTCGTAGACCTCGCGTAAGACGCGCAATGGACCCCAGGTCGGTGGCGCCGGGAATTTAGAGGCCAGGCTTCTGGCAGGGAGGCCCACCATGCTCGACAGCGGCAAGCAACGGCGGTGCACGCTGGCGGGCCGGGCGCTGCGGAGGGGCCGGGCCTCGACGTAAGAGTGCGTCAACCGCCTCGAGAGGCACGGTGATTCGGCGGGCGGCGCTTGCCAACCGGTGGGGAATCGAAATCTGTGGGTACCGGCCGACTTTGCACCGGCCCTCGCCAATTTCTTCTCGCGCGGCCTGAGCCCCGCCTCGCGATAACTCCAGAATCCTGCGGCGAAGGTGCGCCGGATCTACCGAGCCATCGCCAAGCGCAAGCAGCTCACTTCTGACGAGGAGGCCGACGTGACTACACCCACGAAGAGCGGCTCGGGCGAGGTTCAGGCGAATCGACTCGAGCGCGTCTATGAAGAAGTCGCGAAACTCTTACGGGACGCCCGGCGTTGCCTCGCGTCTCTGGACGCCACCGGGCGGAGAACGAATGGTCGGCAATGCAGACACTCGGGCACATGACCGAGATGATCCCGTACTGGTTGGAGCACTGCCAAACTCTGATCACCGCGACCGGGACGCCGCCGACGTTTGGGCGCACCACCGGGTCGCCGGAGCGATTGGCGGGTGTTGCTCATGGTGCGAGCGCCGACCCCGACGCCCTTCTGCGCCAGCTGCACGAGGAAGTTCGGGCGGCGGCAAGCGTGATCCGGCAGCTCTCTCCGGCCGAGCGCGGCAAACGAGGTATCTCGACCGAGCACGGCGAGATGACCGTGGCTCAGGCGATCGAGGCTGTTCATTGTTGACCACGCCGAAGAGCACCTGGCGCAGCTGCAGACCGGCGCTGCGGAGGTAAAGCCTACATCCGGGTCTGAATTTAGATCCCAAAGGGGCGACGCGTTATTATCTGAGGCTGATGCGCTGGGATGATCCGTCGCGATTGCTGATGGTGGCGGCGCATGGCGACCGCCGTCGTCGGGGTCGGCTTCATCCTCGTCGGCATCGGTCGTCACGCCGGCTACAACGTCGCGGCCGCACTTCTCACGCTGCTCACTGCGCTATTCGGATATCACGCGTGGAACCTCTCGACGCACCGCCGGCTGGCGGGAGATTCAACGCGCCCAGCTTCTCGCCCGACTGCGCCAGCTTCCGGCAGCCGAACTCAGGATCGCCGCGGTGCCATCTGAAGAAGCCGTGCGCTTCGCCCGGGTCCTGCTCGACGTTTTCATTGAGGCCGAATGGCCGGCGCAAGGGGTCTACCGCGCATCTCGGGGTAACGCCGGCGACAGTGGACTCTTCCTCGCTGTGAACGACCGCGACTACCCGCCCAATGAAGCGAACTCGTTGTTGCTGCGCTCAGTGAGTTCGGCTTTACAAACCACGAAATCCGACGAAAACCCGCCTGCCTCATGTCCGGTGCGCTTGAACTGCTTGTCGGACGACGAGGGACGTAGACCTCCTGGCGGTCGCGCGGCATCGTAGCGCGTCAGGTTCCGGCTTCAAGGGAGCGCGCGAGGCCGCCGAGCTCGCGATGGGTCGCGAGAAGTCCCTGAAGGTCCAACTCCGCCATTAGGCCTCCCGCCCCGCGAGCGTCTCCCACGAAGATCTGAAGCTCAAGTCGAAGTAGCGTTAGACTCCAGCTGAGTTCTACCGTTTCTTGAAGGAGGACCGACATGCCGGTGTTCATGGTGGAGCGCGATCTCAAGGGCATTACGATGGACCAGCTCGCGGGCGCCCAGAAAGCGGCCATCCAGACGGGCAAGGACATGACCGCGCCAAGGCCGGACGGTACGCTACATCCGCAGCACGTTCGTGCCCGGAGAGGCGCGGTGCATGTGCCTCTTCGAGGCGCCGACCGAGCAGAATGTTCGCGAGCTGAACGATCGCGCGAAGATTCCCTACACGCGCGTGGTAGAAGCCCTCGACCTCACACCCTGAGCTGTCGAGGAGCGCCAGACCTTGTGCACACGTTGAACATCGATCCCTGGTTCGTGAACAGGGCGAAGCAGAGCCGCGACGGCCGGCTCAACGCTTATGACACACTCGATGCACGAAAGACGGCGCTCGTCGTCGTTGACATGCAGAATTATTTCGTCGCCGACGGCATGCCGGGCTGTGCGCCCGAGGCGCGGACGATCGTGCCCAACATTAACCGCTTGGCCCAGGCAACGCGGACGGCCGGCGGGACGGTGATCTGGATTCAGACCGAAGCGCTCATTGCGGACCCGCAGGACTGGGCCAACCGCAAGGAAGCGATGAGTGCCGCAGGATGGGCAAAGCGTCAGTCGCTTTTGGCCAAGTCCGGCGACGGATTTGCGATCTACCCCACCTGCGCGGTGTTGCCCGAGGACAAGATCGCGATCAAGTACCGCTACTCGGCGTTCATTCCATATCCATCGGAACTCGATGGCCTGCTGCGAAAGCACGGTATCGACACGCTGCTCATCGCCGGCGTTGCCACCAGCACGTGTTGCGAGTCGACTGCACGTGACGCCTCCATGTGGGGTTACCGCACGATCATGGTATCGGACGGCAACGCCGACCATACGGATGCGCTGCACAATCACACTCTGGGCAAGTTCCTGGTGACCTTTGGCGACGTCCAGGCGACTGACGATTTGCTCGTGAAGTTGGGGAGGTCGTAGCGCAGGTGTTGCCCTTCTCAGCGCGGCTGACCGGACGACGCCTTCGACGAGCCAGTCCATCTTCCGCGAGATCGCTCAGCGGGAAGACCTCGCCGGCCTTCACGCGCTCGACGCCCTTGTTGTCGCGGAGCGGCCCCTGGAACACCGGCGCGCTTGCCGCTCGATGAACTCCTGCTTCTTCGGCGTTCACGAGCTTCACCGCATCGTGCGGCACCGCGGGGCCGAACGGCGCGATGGTCAGGTAGTCGTCGCCGAGCCCGCCCAGGATGTCCTCGCTCTTCCACGTGCCGTCCATCACCTGCTTGCGCGAAGCGCGTGTAGAGGTTGCCCCACGTGAACGCGATGCCCGCTGACCCAGCCCTTCGGCGCGAACTTCTGCACGCCGACGTAGTGGTAGCCGACGGAGTAGGCGCCGCGCTTCTCCGCCGTCTGCACGACGGCTGATCGGCGAGTCCACGATGACGCCGAGCACGTCGCACGCCCTGCTCGAGCAGCGCGTTGGCCGCCGTGGCCTCCTTGGCCGGGATCGAGGAACGTGCCGGTGAACACCACGCGCGTCTCCGCCTTCGGGTTGACGGAGCGGGCGCCCGAGCTCGAAGGCGTTGACGTTGGCCAGAAAGAAGCTGATCGGGAGCGCGACGACGTACCCGAGCTTGTTCGTCTTCGTCGTCTTGCCGGCGGCCATGCCCATCAGGTAGAAGGCCTCCGGCGTGCTCGCCCAGTACGTCGTGAGGTTCGGCGCGCGCTTGTAGCCGCCGGGGTGCACGAACTTCACGTCGGGGTAGCTGCTGCGCGACGCGCAGCGCGGGCTCCAGGTAGCCGAAGCTCGCCGGCGATGATGAGCCTGGCGCCCTGCTTGATCATGTTCTCCATCACCCGCTCGGCGTCGGCGCCTTCCGGGACGTTCTCGACCTCGATGACCTCGACCTCCGGGCAGGTTCGTCTTCATGATCTGCACGCCCTCGGCGTGCGCCTGGTTGTAGCCCGGCGTCGTTGACCGAGCCCAGGTGGAGGATGCCGACCTTCAGCTTCGGCTGCTGCCGCGGCCGCGCCGATCGCCGAGACGGCAGCAGCACCAGCGCCATCACCGCACCCAGGAGCATCCGCCACCGCCCATGCACGCTTCGTGATCATCGTCGACGCACTCCTTTCCCGGTTCGTGATAGCGCCCTCATCCGCTGCGCTGGAAGACCCGGCCCGAGGCTGGCCGGCGCGGCGTGCCGGCGCGCGGCCGCCCCAGACGCGCCAGCACGGCCAGGCTCAGGACATACGGGCAGCATGTCGAGCAGGAACGGCGAGATCGGGCACGCCGAGCGCCTGCATCTGGAGCTGCAGGGAGATCGCGCCGCCGAACAGCAACGCGCCCGCGACGGCGCGCAGCGGATGCCACTTCGAGAAGATCACCAGCGCCACCGCGATGAAGCCGCGCGCCCGCCGTCATCCACTCCGCCCACGTCCTGGCGAGCGCCCAGCGAGAGGTGCGCGCCGGCGATCCCGCCGAGCACGCCCGCCACGAACAGCGCCTGGTACTGCAGCACGCTGCGGATCTCGGCCGGCCGCGAAGGCAGCCGTCGGGGTTCTCGCCGACCGCGCGAAGGGCGAGGCCCCAGCGCGTTCGAAGAAGAGCACCCACCAGGCGAGCACGGCGACGGGCACGGCAGCGTAGACGAGCGCGTCGTGCCGGAACAGCGACCGGGCCGACGAACGGCAGGCGTGCCGAGGCACGGGATGCGACAGCTCCGGGAGCCCGGCGATCTGGCTGCCGACGTAGCGCCCACCAGCAGCGCGCTCAGTCCCACGCCGCAGAACATGAGGGCGAGGCCGCTCGCCAGCTGGTTCGCCCGCCGCGTGATGACGAGGAACGCGAAGATCAGGTTGAAGAGCGCCCCGGCGAGGCGCGCCGGCCGCGACGCGCCAGCCGCCGCGCTGCCCGTCTGCACCATGGCGACGAAGCCCACCACCGCTCCCATCAGCATCACGCCCTCGAGACCGAGGTTCACGACGCCGGCGCGCTCGCCGATCACCTCGGCCACGCGTCGCGTAGAGCAGCGGCGTGCCCGAGACGATCGCGCCCGTACAGGAGGCTGCGCGAGCGTGGCGATCATCGCGCGCCGACCCGCGACGGCTCGAGGACGACGAAGAGGATGACGGCCATCAGGATGTTCACGACCGAGCCGGGCAGCGCCTGGGTCATCTGGAGGATGTCGCCGCCCGCGGTGATGACGGCGAGCAGGAACGCCGCCGCCACGATGCCGAGCGGGCCGGCCGCCGGCCATCCAGCTGATCAGGAACCCCGTGTAGCCGTAGCCGGGCGACAGGCTCGGCCGGAGCCGTCCCTGGATCGCCGAGACCTCGGCCATCCCGGCGAGGCCCGCGAGGCCGCCGCCGACGAGCATGAGCACGACGACGTAGCGTCCGATCGGGATGCCGCGCGCCGCGCCGCCTCCGCGTTGCCGCCGATCGCGCGCATCTCGAGGCCCCAGCGCGTCCGCGCGCGACGACGAACGCGAGACGCCGACGCGCCACGAGCGCGAACACGAGCCCAGGTGAACCGCGGCTCGCGCCGAGCGTCGGCAAGATGGCGGCCGCCGGGAACTCCGCCGTCTGCGGATAGTTGACGCCCTCGGGATCCTTCCACGGGCCGAACACGACGAAGCTGCACGAGCAGGATCGCCACGTAGTTCATGAGGAGCGTGGAGATCGTCTCGCTCACCCAGCCTCGCGCGCGCAGCACGCCGGCGAACGACCGCCCAGAGCCCACCGCCGAGGAAGCCGAGCGCGGCCATCAGGCGGCAGGAGCAGCCACGCCGGCCAGCGCGCCGAACGTGAGCGCGCCCCACGTCGCGAAGAGCGCGCCGACGTGGAGCTGGCCTTCGCCGCCGACGTTGATGAGCCAGATCCGGGCGGGCACCGCCACGGCGACCGCGGTGAGCACCAGCGGGATCATCTTGACCAGCGTCTCCGAGAACCCGTACCAGCTCCCGAGCGTGCTCGGCGAAGATGTCGACGTACGCCCGCAGCGGGTTCTTGCCGAAGACCAGCAGCAGCAGCGGCGAAGATCGCGAGGCCGAGCGCGGCGAGCGCCGCGAGCGCGCCAGCCGCTGCGAGCCGCGCGGTCGCAGCGACGACGCTCGAGGCGCGCGACTCACGCTCACGGCGCGCCGGGCTCGATCCCGTCATCGAGGTAGCCGATCTCTTCGATCGCTCGGCGCCTGCGGCGTCCCCGTGCCGACGATGCGCCCGCGGAAGAGCACGACGAGGCGGTCGCTCAGCGCGAACAGCTCGTCGAGGTCCTCCGAGATCAGCAGCACGCCGCGCCCCGCTCGCGCGCGCGCAATGAGCAGCTCGCGCGCCGCGATCGCGCTCCGCGCGTCGAGGCCGCGCGTCGGATAGAACGCGACGATCAGCTCGGGCTCGTGCGCCAGTCTCGCGCGCCAGGATCATCCGCTGCACGTTGCCGCCCGACAGCGTCCCGAGCGGGACGTCGAGCGACGGCAGCGTGACCTCGAGCCGCGCCAGCGCAGCCGTCGAGGTCGCGGCGCGCGCGCGGCCCAGTCCATGGCGAGGCCGCCCGCGCGCGCGTAGCGTGCGGGTGTCGCCGAGCGCCATGTTCTCGAGCGCCGTCATGCTGCGGCACGGCGGCCATGCCGAGCGCGTCCTCGGGAATGAACGCGACGCCGCTCGCGCGAACGCGGGCGACCGGCCAGCGCGTCGCATCCTGGCCGCGCGAGGTGCTTGCGCCCGCCGCGCACGGCACGAGGCCGAGGATCACGTCGCCCGAGCTCGCGCTGGCCGTTGCCGGACGACGCCGGCGACGCCGACGATCTCGCCGGGCCGGATCGTCGAGGTCGATCCCGGCGAGCGCCGTCAGCCGTGCCCGATCGCGCGCGCGCTGACGCCCTCGAGCTCGAGGATCGGGCGTCGCGCCGTGCGCACGCGCTGCTCGGCGCGAGCGCCGGCGCGGCGCACCGGCGCGCCGAACATCAGCGAGACCGAGCGCGCTCTCCGTGGCCTCGGCGCGCGCCGAGCGCGCCCGCGATCCGCCCCGGCGCATCACCGTGATGCGGTCGGCGCACGCCAGCACCTCGCGCAGCTTGTGGGCGATGAACACCACGGCATAGCCGTCGCGCCGGAGCGTCGGCGAAGATCGCGAAGCAGGCCGTCGACCTCGTGCGGGCGCCAGGCTTCGGGTGGGCTCGTCGAGGATCAGGACCCGCGCGTCCGCGAGCAGGAGCTTGACGACCTCCACGCTTCTGCCGCTCGCCGACCGACAGCTGCCAGACCGGCGCCGACGGATCGACGTCGAGCCCGTAGCGGCTCGGACATCGTCCGGATGCGGCGCGCGATCGCGGCCCGGTCGAGCACTGCAGGGCAGGTCCGGCAGGAACAGGGCGATGTTCTCGGCCACGCGTCAGCGCGGGGACCTGCACGAAGTCCTGGAAGACCATGCCGATGCCGATAGCCGTCGCGCGTCCTGCGGCGAGCGGATCCGGACCGGCCGCCCGTCGAGCCTGATCTCGCCGGCGTCGGCGCGGTAGAAGCCGTACAGGATCTTCATCAGCGTGCTCTTGCCCGGCGCCGTTCTCGCCGACGACGGCGTGGACCTTCCGCCGTGGACGTCGAGATCGACGCGATCGTTCGCCATGACGCCGGGGAACGACTTCGTGATTCCGCGGAGCGTCAGGAGCGGGGCGCTCATTGGGCCCTGATACTATAATGGCCGCCCGATCAGGGAAATCGGCATCGCCAGGAGAAATACGTGTGGTGAACGTCGCCGCGGCGAATCGCGAGGCGCTCGATCGTCTGTGCCGCGCTCGGCCGGCGTGGACAGGCGTCCGGCCGGCGCGCGAAGCGCTCGGACTGGCCGGACAGACATTGCTGCACGCGGGGCCGCCGATCTCGTGGGAGCAGATGTGCTGGCCGATGCGCGGGCCGTCACGCGCCGCGATCCTGTTCGAGGGCTGGGCCCGCACGGCCGAAGAGGCCGACGCGCTCGCGGCTTCCGGGACATCACGTTCGCGCCCTGCCATCGCCGCGGCGCCGTCGGGCCGATGGCCGGCATCATCTCGCCGAGCACGCCCGTGCTCGTCGTCGAGGACACGGTGAACGGCACCAGCGCGTTGCATCGTTCATCGCCGACGGGCCCTGGGGTCACCAGCTCCGCTTCGGCGCGCACGGCCCGAGACGCTCGGCCGGCCTCGCGCTGGATCCGTGACGTGGCGGCGCCGCGCGTTCCAGGCGGTGCTCGAGCGCGAGGGCCGATCGATCTCGCGAGCCTCATGGCGCAGGCCCTCGTCGATGGGCGACGAGATGCACATGCGGAACGCCGCGGCGACGGGCCTGCTGGCGCGCCGGCTCGGCCGCGCCGCTCGTGTCGGCGCGTGCCCGAGCGCCGAGCGAGCTCGAGGCCGATCCTGCGGTTCATCACGCGCGACAACGATCAGTTCTTCCTCGCGTGGTCGATGTGCGCGGCGAAGGCGGCGGCGCGCGTCCATCGACGGGCTCGAGGGCTCGACCGGTCGTGTCGGCCATGGCCCGCAACGGTGTGGAGTTCGGGATCCGCGTTGCCGGCACTCGGCGACCAGTGGTTCACCGGCCCGGCCAGCGTCGTCGACGGCCTCTACTTTCCGGGCTTCACGCGCCGCCGACGCCAATCGCGACACCGGCGACTCCGCGATCATGGAGACGTACGGGCTCGGCGGCATGGCGATGGCGGCCTCGCCGGCCGTGCAGAAGATCGTCGGCGCCAAGTCCTGCGCCGACGCGGTCGCGACGACCGCGCGAGATGGCCGAGATCTGCGTCGGCGCGCAACCCGCTGTTTCCGCATCGCGGCCGCTCGGCGACGAGGGCACGCCCACCGGCATCGACATCCGCAAGGTCGTCCAGACCGGGATCGTGCCGAAGATCAACACCGCGATCGCGCATCGCGCCGCGCGCCACGGATGATCGGCGCCGGAATCGCCACGCCCCCGGTCGAGCCGTTCGTCGACGCGCTGGTCGCGTTCGGCGCAGCGCTATCCCGGCTGACCCGCGCGGCGGAACGCGATGCCCGTCCGCGTCGACCGTGCGTCGCTCCGTTCTATCAGGACTCGGTCATGCTCATGGGCGTCGCCGGTCGAGCTGCGCGCGCTGCCCGGCGTGCGCGAAGCCGCGGCGCTGATGGGGACGCCGGCCAACCACGAGCTGCTCGCCGCGGCCGGTCTCGCGACGCCCGAGATCAAGACGCGGCAGGGCCTGAAGATCTAGTGCTCGCCGTGGACGTCGAGACCGACGCCGTGGCGGGATGCCGCGCTCGACGGCCGCCCGAGCGTTCTTCGACGAGCACCGGCGCGCGCGCGAATCGACAGGGCGCGTGCTGCCGCGCACGCTCGATGTCGGCCCTGCGTCAGCTTCCCGACGCCAATCTCGCGACGATCTCCGTCCCCGGTGCGCACGCGAAGCTCGAGGCCCTCGACCGCGCTGCGCCGCGGACTTGCACGTGTTCCTCTTCAGCGACAACGTGTCGCTCGCGGACGAGATCGAGCTCAAGCGGCTCGCCGTCGCGCGCCAGCTCCTGTGCATGGGGCCGGACTGCGGCACCGCGTACACTCGAACGGCGATCGGGCTCGGCTTCGCCGAACGTCGTGCCCGCGCGGCCGCGTCGGATGCGTCGCCGCGTCGGGCACGGGTCTGCAGGCCGTGGCCTCTGCTCCTGGCCGCGCTCGGCGAGGGGGTCTCGCACGGGATCGGCGTCGGCGGCCGCGACCTATCCGTCGAGGTGGGCGGCGCGATGACGCTGCTGGCACTCGAGGCTTTGGCGGGCGATGCGTCCACCGAGGCGATCGTCGTCATCTCCGAAGCCGCCGGCGCCGAGGTGCTGTCTGCGCATCGAGACCGCGGTGCGTGCCGCCGGCAAGCCCGTGGTCGTCTGCGCGCTCGGCGCGACGGCGCAGCCGGGCGCGCCCGGCACCTGGTCGTCGACACTCGAGGACGCCGCGGAGGCGGTCAGTCGCGACCGTGCGCGGCAGCGCGATGGACACCGCGAACCTTCAGCGATCCGGCCGCGGTACGCGCTCGACTCGATGCGCTCTCCGCAAGGGAGGGTTCGCGGCGCGGCGGACTCCTCGGCCTGTTCACGGGTGGCACGCTCGCCCACGAGGCGCGGCTGATCCTCGAGCCGCTGATCGGCCCGATCGCCGGGAACGTCGGCGCAACCGGCCGCCGGCCCGCACCGAATCCTCGATCTGGGCGCTGACGAGTTCACGCGCGGTCGGCCTCACCCGATGATCGACGTGTCGGAGCGCGATGCCCGCGTGCGAGAGGCGGGCGCCTCGTCCGAGGTCGGTATGATCCTGCTCGACCTCGTCCTCGGTCGAGCCGCGCATCCGGATCCGGCACGATCCCTCGCGTCCGCGATCCGCGACGCCCGCGCGTGCGCCGAGCGCGACGGCCGCTCGCTGACGGCGATCGCCTCGGTCGTCGGGACCGAGAGAGATTCGCAAGGGCTCACCGGTCAGGTGGCGAGGCTCGACGCGGCGGGAGTTGTCGTCCTCCCGTCGAGCGCGGCAGGCCGCCCGCGCTGCGTGGCTCGCGCTGCGTCCCGAGCTGGCGGCGACGATGCTGGGTGGCGGGCGGTGAGCCTCGCCAGCCTGCTCGGGCAACCGCTTCGCGTCGTCAACGTCGGGCTCGAGTTGTTCGCGCGCGAGCTCGAAGCGGAAAGTGTGGTCGTCGTGCACGTCGATTGGCGCCCGCCCAGCGGCGCGCCGAACGTGGCGGCGCTGCTCGCGCGCCTCGGAGACGACGCGTCGTGATATCCGGCCAAGAGCCGTGATGAGGAGGCACGCACGTCGCGGCGAGCCCATCGGACATCGCCCGGTGCCAAGGAAGTCGCTGGTCTCGACCCCGGCGCGACGCCGGGACCGCCGCGCTCTGCTAGACTCGGGCGCGATCGCGAGGGGGTTCGCCGGTGGCCTCATTCTTGAGCAGTGTGCCCGAGCTGATGGACGCGGGACTTCGCGGTTCCCGACTGCCGCGCGGGCGCGCGCTCGCGCTGCGCCTCGGCGCCATCGCCGCGTTCCTGGCGTTCTGGAGCCTGCTCCGGGCGCCGTGGTGGTTTTGAAACTCTTCAACCCGATCTTCCTGCCCGGCCCCTGGCTCGTGCTCGGCAACGTGCTCGACATGGCGATCCGGGGCCAGCTCTGGATCCACCTCGCGGCGACGCTCGAGCGTGTCGCGCTCGGCTTCGGCGCCGGCGCCGTCCTCGGCGTGGCGCTCGGCCTGGCGGCCGGGCATCTCACGCCGATCCGCAACGTCGTCGAGCCGCTGGTCGAGCTGCTCCGGCCCATCCCGCCGCTGGCGATGCTGCCGATGTTCATCGTGTGGGTCGGGATCGGCGAGACCTCCAAGGTCGGGTTCATCACGTACGCGACGTTCTTTCCCGATCTTCCTCACCACCATCACCGGCGTGCGTCAGATCGACCCGATCCTCCTGCGGGCGGCCCAGAGCCTCGGCGCGCGCGGCGTCGGGCTCTTCACGCGCGTCATCCTGCCGGCCGCGCTGCCGGACATCCTGACCGGGCTCCGGCTCGGCGTGGCGCTGGCGTTCTTCGTCATCGTCATCTCCGAGTTCATCGGCGCCGAGCACGGCCTCGGCTACCTCATCAACGACGGCCGCAACTTCTTCCTCGTGCCGCAGATGCTCGGCGCCGCCGTGGTGCTGGGGCTGCTCGGCTACGCGGGCAACGGCCTCGTGCGGCTGCTGGAGCGCCGCCTGACCCGCTGGCAGCATCCCGCGTGACGATGGCCGGCGCCCAAGATCCAGATCCAGCGCGTCGCCAAGTCGTTCGGTGCGCCGGGCCGCGCGACGCCGGCGCTGGGGAGATCGACCTCGACGTGGCCGAGCGCGAGTTCGTGTGTCTCCTCGGTCCGTCGGGCTGCGGCAAGTCGACGCTTGCTGAACATCGTCGCCGGATTTCTGGCGCCGACGACCGGCACCGTCCTGGTCGACGGCCGTCCGGTGAGCGGGCCCGCGCCCGAGCGCGGGGGTCGTGTTCCAGGAGTACGCGCTATTCCCCTGGCTCACCGTGACCGGCAACGTGGAGTTCGGACCGCTGCTGCAGTCCCGGCCCGGCCGCCGAGCGGCGGCGCGACCGTCGACGCACTATCTCGACCTGGTCGGGCTCCGCGCGCACGCGGACAAGTTTCCCGGTCCAGCTCTCCGGCGGAATGAAGCAGCGCGTGGCCATCGCCCGAGCGCTCGCCAACAATCCCGTCGATCATCCTGATGGACGAGCCGTTCGGGGCGCTCGACGCCCAGACGCGCGAGGCAGCTGCAGGACGAGCTGTCGCGGATCCAGCGCGTGGAGCACAAGACGATCCTGTTCGTCACCCACTCCATCCGCGAGGCCGTCTCACCTGGCCGACCGCGTCGTCGTCATGACGTCGGTGCCGGGCCGGATCAAGCAAGTCTTTCCGATCAAGCTGCCGGAGGCCCGCGACCGCTTCGCGCCGGAGTTCACGCAGTACGAAAGCGACATCACGCGCGTCGTGAAGGAAGAAGTCGCCAAGGTGCGCGAGTGAGTGCGGCGGCGACGCGGGCGGTGGCGCTGCTGGCGCGCTCGCCCTGTGGGCCGTCGTCGCCCACGGCAACGTGTGGCTGGGCGTCGTCAACCCGGTGCTGCTGCCCACGCCGGCGGAGGTCGGGCGGGTCGGGCTGGACCTGGCGGCGAGTGGCGAGCTGACCCGTCACTTCCTCACCTCGCTAGGCCGGGTCGGCCCAGGGCTTCGGCCTCGCCGCGCTGGCCGCGCTCGGCCTCGGCCTGCTGGTCGGCATGTGCGTGCCGCTGCGCCTCATGGCCGAGCCCGTGATCGAGTTCGTGCGGCCGATCCCGCCGCTGGCCTTCCTGCCGATGTTCCTGGTCTGGTTCGGCCTCGGCGAGGCCTCGAAGATCGCCTTCATCGGCTACACGACGTTCTTTCCGATGTTCGTCGCCATCGCGGCCAGCGTGCTGCGCGTCGACGTGGTGCTGCTGCGGGCGGCCGCCAGCCTGGGCGCCTCCCGCGCGGACCTCGTTCGCCGCGTCGGTGCTGCCGGCCGCGCTGCCCGGCATCGTCGTCGCGCTGCGCGTCGGCGTCGGCCTGGCGCTGTTCGTAATCGTCGGCGCCGAGTTCATGGGCGCCGACGCCGGCCTCGGCCATCTGATCATGGAAGGCCGCACGTTCTTCAATCCCGCGCAGATCGTCATTGGGGCCCTGGTGCTGGGCCTCCTCGGATCGCTGATCAACACGCTGTTGCTCGCCGCCGAGCGCCGGCCTGCTACGCTGGCGCGCGCCGCGGCCTGAAAGGAGCTCCACATGCGCATTCTTGCTCGCACTCCTTATCTCGTTGCTTCGCCCTGACCGGTGACGCGCTCGCCCAGGGCAAGCCTCGAGCTCACCGAGGTCGACGCCTGGCTGGTGCGCGACGCGCAGATGTCCTCGCAGTTCGCCGTCGCCGGACCAGCTCGGCTACTTCAAGGCGGAGGGCATCAAGGTCAACCCGCGCTGGTACATCTCGCGGGACCGACCTGCCGTCGATGTGGGGCGCCGGCAACATCCACCTCGGCACCGCGACCGCCACGATGGTCGTGCCCATCGCCGCCTCCGGGCAGGCTGATCTACAACATCGCCCCCAGAGCGACGTCGCCGGCACCCAGCAGATCGTCCTCGGCAAGAAGGGTCAGGAGATCGTCCGCTCGCCGAAGGATTTCGAGAAGGTGAAGATCGGCATGCCGAAAGGGCGCGTCGGTCACGATGGCCATCCAGGCCATGGCCCGCGACACCGGGGTGGACTTCGCCAAGCTCCAGTTCGTGAACCTCTCGCCGCCCGACGCCGTGACCGCGCTCGCCAAGGGCGACATCGACGCCATGGCCGGCTGGGCGCCGTGGGTGTTCAACGCCGTGAAGCAGGGCGGCGGCAAGGTGTACTTCACCGGCAACCGCAGCTTCATCCCCGGGCAAGGAAGGCCAGGTGGACTGGCTCCACGTGCACGCCGGCGTGGTGGCGAGCGGCAAGATGCTCAAGGAGAACCCCAACACGTTGAAGGCGGTCCTGCGCGCGCTTCGCAAGGCGACCGACACGATCAACACCGACCGCGAGACGGCGGTGAAGATCGTTGCCCGCGAGATGAAGACGGACGAGGCGCTGACCCGCGACATCATGGCGCTCAACATCTACTCGATGGAGATGAACGATCGAGTCCCCAAGGGCATGGGCGAGTTCGTAGACTTCCTGCACTCGCTCGACCGCATCAAGCAGAAGTTCCCGCCGGAGAGCGTGATCTACACGAAGCTCCTGGAGGAGACTGACCCGGCCCTCGTGAAGTGGAAGTCGAAGACCGAGATCAAGTAACGTCCGCATCGCGAGTGGGGCGGCCGGATTTCGGCCGCCCTGATCTTCGGAGGCCCTCACTGGCTCTCGGCCGCCCGCTCATCCCAGGCGCCGTCATACTGTGCGGGCTATTTCTCGCTGGCTGCATCACCAGCAATTATGCTGTCTACAAGCATCCGGACACCGGCGACGTTTTGGAGTGTGAAGAGACCAACACCGGTGGTGGTCTCCGCGCGGTTGTTGAAAAGTCTTACTATACGATCTGCGAGAATCTCGCTCGAAGAGCGGGGATATGTACGGTAACGGGACAGTCGAACGCGCGCCCACCGCGACGTCTGCGTCCGAAACAGCAACACCGAGACCAGCTCCTCGTTAGCGCCCGAAGGTTAGCCGCGGCAGGCCCTCAGCCGGGGGTTATCACCGCTGGTTGAAACGCCAGCGGCGAAAGACGTATCCGGGATCTGAGACCGTTCGGCCCTCGGCTGATCAAACGCGCGCCCTCGGCTTCGAAGTCGAAGACGCGCTTGATGTCCGTATGCTCGGTGGCCTCGACGTCGATGTCCGTGACCGTGACGAAGACCTCGTCCAGGAGGTGAGCCTGGTGAAGAGACTCGCAGCACGACCGCTCCGCCCTCGCAGTCCAGGTAACGCACCCCGAATTCGTCGAAGAGACGCTCGTGTGAGCTGCTGAGCCCGGCCGAAGTCGATTGCCTCCTCGCCGGCGACAAATATCGTGAGGCCCTTTTCGTCACTGCCCCGCGAGCGGAGAAGGCGCGCTCCAGCGCCGGTCGTGATGATGATCACACCGGAGATGAGGGTGTTGAACATCGGCACGTCGAGGTCCAGTCGACCGGACTCGGAGTAAATCACCTGGAGTGGGAACCGGCCCAGCCCGTGTCGCGCCCGGAGCTCATACAGGGCGTCTCCGAGCCCGCCTTCGATGTCGGGCGTACCGAGGAGATCGGGCTGATCCCGGAGCGTTTGAGCGCCAAAGGAGACGGCATCCGCGCAGGCACGGAGATAGCGCATCAGCTGCAGATCGGCGAGTCGGCCCGGTCGAGTGAAATCGCCGCCGGCGATCGCGCGGACGGGATCGTCACGCACTCCGGTCCTCTTCCACGTGAGGATTCCGTTCCTCGACGCGATCACGTTCGCGTAGATCCAGGGACGGGTTGGCCACGGCGGTGGGAAGCCGAGAGGCTCGAGGCGATCGGGGTCCGGCGAGTTCGGACCGTAGGGATAGCGCGTCTCCGTGTTCTGGTGCCAGGAGACCCGTGCCCGATCGCTTTGCATCGTCCGACTAGTGTCCGGACTCGGAATAGTGTTAACAGGTGCCGTGAACGAACGAGAGGGTCATCGGCCCTATCTTCCCAGAGTGGAACTCCGGCCAAGGAACCGACTGTGGAGGACGGACCGATGACCCTCGACGAGAGCGTACACGGAATGCGCCTGCGCGTCATCGAGCGCGCGTGCAGGTGCTCGGCAACGTCAGCGCCGTCTGCCGCGAGCTGGGGATCTCCCGGACGCTCTTCTATCGGTGGCGCCAACGGCTGGAACGCTATGGGGTCGACGGCGTGCACCCACGCCGGCAGCGCGGCCGAGCGGGGCGCCCGGTCGGCGACCCCGCCCGAGGTGGAGCGGCTGGTGCTGGGCATCGCGATCAGCGCGGCCACCTGGGGCTGCCGCCGGATCGCCGCCTACCTGGCTCGCACCTGGCAGAGTCCACGTCGCCCCTGAGCACGGTACAGCGCCTGCTGCACCGGGTCGGCCTGGCCACGCGGCGAGCGCGGCTCACCGTGCTCGAGCAACCAGGGCGGCGCGGACGGCCGGACTGCTGACCAATCCGCACACGCCGCGCCCTCTGGCGTGCTCGCGCCACGGCCACACGCGCCACAGTCGAGCGCAGAACGAGCCGGGCAGCTGCGTGCTTTGACACCTACTACATCGGCAATCTCAAAGGGGTCGGCAAAGGCGTGGCAGATCACGGCCTGCGACGGCGACCCCCGGTGAAGGGCTCGCCGGCCTGCTGCCGGCCCACGACGCGGCGGCCGCCGCCACGTTCCTGCGCGAGGTCGTCGCGCCTCACACTTCCAGCGCGCGCGGCTGGCCGGTGCGCCGCGTAGCTCACCGACGGCGGCCCGGAATTCAGGCGCGCGCTTTGATGTCGCCTCGTCGTGAACTCGGCCTCCGCCACACCCTGGCACGAAACCCCGCCATGCCTGACCAACGGCTTGTCGAACGGCTGCAGGGCACGATCCTCCAGGAACTCTGGCGCGTGGTGTTCCGGCGACGCTACTTCACGAGCCGCGCGGCCCTGCAGCGCGCCCTCGATGGCTTCATGCGCTACTACAACACCGAGCGGCCGCACCAGCGCTACCGCGTCCGCGGTCGCACTCCGGCCGCGCTCGTCTGGGGCGTGGCGGCAGCGCAGTGATCTCATTCACCACCTCTGGAACGGCGAAAGTGCCAACACCGTTTCGAGTCTGGACAGGTGTCCGACTGAATAGTGTTAACAGCTGCCGTGAACGAACGAGAGGGCCATCTGCCCTATCTTTCCCAGAGTGCTTACCCGGCCAAGGGAACCACTGTGGGAGGACGGACCGATGACCCTCGACGAGAGCGTACACGGAATGCGCCTGCGCGTCATCGAGCGCGCGCAGGTGCTCGGCAACGTCAGCGCCGTCTGCCGCGAGTTGGGGATCTCGCGGACGCGTCTTCTATCGCTGGCGCCACCGGCTGGAACGCTACGGGGTCGACGGCGTGCATCCGCGCCGGCAGCGCGCGCGAGCGGGGCGCCCGGTGGCGACGCCGCCGGAGGTGGAGCGGCTGGTGCTCGGGATCGCGATCAGCGCGCGCCACCTGGGGATGCCGCCGGATCGCGGCCTACCTGGCGCGCACCTGGCAGGTCCGCGTAGCGCCCAGCACCGTGCAGCGGCTGCTGCGCCGGGTCGGCTTGGCCACGCGGCGAGCGCGGCTGACCGTGCTCGAGCAGCAGGCGGCGCGTACGGCCGGGCTGCTGACGGAACGCACCCGGACGAACGCTCTGGCGCGCGCCGCCACGGCCGCACGCGGCACGTCGAGGCGACGGAGCCGGGCGAGCTCGTGTGCCTGGACACGTTCTACATCGGTCAATCTCAAGGGCGTCGGCAAGGTGTGGCAGATCACGGCGTGCGATGCGGCCAGCCTCGTATGGGCTCGCCGGCCTGCTGCCGGCTCACGATGCCGCGGCCGCCGCCACGTTCCTGCGCGCAGGTCGTCGTGCCCCACTACCGACGCGCCGGGTGGCCGGTGCGCCGCGTCCTCACCGACGGCGGCCCGGAGTTCCAGGGCGCCTTTGATGTGGCCTGCCGCGCAGCTCGGCCTCCGGCACACGCGCACGAAACCGCGCCACGCCTGGACCAACGGCTTCGTCGAACGCCTGCAGGGCACGATCCTCCAGGAGCACTGGCGCGTGGTGTTCCGGCGCCGCTACTTCACGACGTCGCGCGGCCCTGCAGCGGACCCTCGATGGCTTCATGCGCTACTACAACACCGAGCGGCCGCACCAAGGCTACCGCGTCCGCGGTCGCACTCCGGCCGCGCTGGTCTGGGGCGTGGCGGCGCCGTGATCTCATTCACCACTCTGGGACGGCGAAAGTGTCAACACCGTTTCCGAGTCTGGACAGACTAGAGGGTAGCCTACACGATGGGGTTGCGTGGGTTTCCGTGGTAAGGGAGAACTTTAGTTGACCACAGGGAGGCGGCCGGGAAGCGGGCTCTCCCGCCACCGAGGTGACATCATTTTGTGCGGCGCCTCGCCCCGCCGACGTCTCGTCCGGTATATGCTGTCGCGGTTGTGTGCGAGCAGACGATAGCTGGACGCTAGATTCAACCGGATCGCGCGCGCCTTCCTATCGTGCGTACCTGGCGCTGGCGGCGGCAGGGTTCCAGCGGTACGCGACCTATCGCCAGGCGATGGTCGCGGCGGTCGTCACCAACTCGGTGTTCGGATTCCTCCGCTTCGCCGTGATGCTGGCCGTCATCGACGCGGGCACCCGCACCGTGGCCGGCTACGACGAGCCGCAGCTGGCCACCTTCGTCTGGGCCGGGCAGGGGTTGATCGGCGTGGTCCTCCCTGTGGGCGCTGCCCGAGTTCGCCGAGCGCATCCGCACCGGCGACGTGATCGCCGGATCTTCTCCGCCCGATCGACCTGGTCTGGCAGCTGCTCGCCGCCGATCTCGGCCGGGCCGGCTACGCCGTCCTGACGCGCTTCGTGGTGCCGGTGGTCGTGGGCGCGCTCGTCTTCGACCTCTATGCACCGAGGCGACCGATCACGTACGCGCTGTTCGTGTGCTCGATGCTCCTGGCCACGATCGCTGTCTGCTTCGCCTGCCGCTACCTCGTGAACGCCGCGGCGTACTGGCTGCTCGACGTCCGCGGCCCGCAAACCGCATGGACCCTGACCTCGGGGATATTCGGCGGCCTGTACTTCCCCGTCTGGTTCTTTCCGCACGCGATGGCGATTGGCGCTGATCGTCGCCACCCCGTTCCCGTCGGTCATCCAGATTCCTCTCGACATCCTCGTCGAGCGCGGCTCGCCCACGATGCAGCTCGGCCTGCTCGGCGTGCAGGCCGGCTGGGTTGCCGACGCTCCTCGCCTTGTGCGGCTGGGTGCAGAGGCGCGGCGAGCGCAAGCTGGTGATCCAGGGTGGCTAATCCCACGCTGATGGCCTACCGCCAGCTGTTGGCGGCACAGGTGCGGAGCCAGGCGCAGTACCGCGCGTCGTTCGCCGTCGACGTGGCGGGCAGTGTGCTGTTCGGCGTCCTCGACATCGTGGGCGTTGTGACGCTGTTTCGGGTGACCCCGACGTTGGGCGGCTTCGGCTTCGCCGAGGTCTTCCTGATGACGGCGCTGGCCAGCTGCGCCTTCGCGACGGCCGACCTGGTGGTGGGCAACGTGGAGCGCCTGCGCCAGTACGTGCGCAGCGGCCTCTTCGACGCGCTGCTCGTCCGCCCGCTGAGTTCGCTTGCCCAGCTGGCGCGATGGACGTCGCGACGCGACGAGTCGGGCGGGTAGCGTTCGGCGTCGTCATGCTGGTTGTGGCCGCGCGCCAACGCGCCGGTGGAGCTCACGCCGGCGCGGCTGGCGCTGCTGACGGTGACGCCCATCGCCGGCGCCGTGATCTTCGGGCTGTCTTCGTGGCCACGGCCACGGTGGCGTTCTGGTGGATCGAGTCCGGCGAGATTGCTAACAGCCTCACCTACGGCGGACTCACCTTCACGCAGTATCCGATCACGATCTACGGCGCGCTGTTCCGCCGGCTGTTCGCCTACGCCGTTGGCTTCGCCTTCGTGGCGTACTATCCGACCTTGGCGCTTGATCGACCGCCCCGATCCGCTCGGCGCGCCGGCGTTCCTCGGCTATGCCGCGCCGGCCATAGCGGTCATGGCGGCCGTCGCCGCCGGACTCGTGTGGCGGACCGGCGTTCGGCACTATCGGAGCACAGGTTCGTGACCGTCATCGAGGCGCGCGAGCTCCGCAAGGCGAGTTCACGGTCCGCGTGAAATCGGGATGGCTGCGCCGCCGCACGCGGGTGGTCGCCGCCGTCGACGGCATCGCGCTCACCGTAGAGCGCGGCGAGATGGTGGGCTGCATCGGCCCGAACGGCGCGGGCAAGTCGACGACCCTGAAGATGCTCACCGGCGTGCTCTACCCGTCCGCAGGGCAGGTGAGAGTCTGCGGCCTCGAGCCGGTGCCTCAGCGCACGCGGCTGGCGCGGCGGATCGGCGTCGTCTTCGGCCAGCGCTCGCAGCTCTGGTGGGACCTGCCACTGCGAGACTCGTTCGCGCTGCTGCGCCACGTGCATGCGGTGCCGGCCACGGAGCACGCCGGCCGGCTGGCCCACTGCCGGCGGCTACTGGATCTCGACGCCTTCCTCGACGTCCCGGTTCGGCAGCTCTCGCTCGGTCAGCGGATGCGGGGCGAGCTCACGGCGGCCCTCCTGCACGGGCCCGAGGTGCTGTTCCTCGACGAGCCGACGATCGGGCTCGACCTGTTGAGCAAGCAGGCCGTGCGCGCGTTCCTGGCCGCGCTGGGCGCCGCCGGCGATACGACGATCGTGCTGACGACGCACGACCTCGCCGACATCGAGCGGCTGTGCCGGCGTCTCGTCGTGATCGATCAGGGGCGCATCGTGCACGATGGCTCACTGGATGAGCTCCACGCCCGGTACGGCTCCCGCCGCCGTCTGGTCGTCGATCTCGACGAGCCGCTGACGGCTCCGCTGGCGCTGCCGGGAGTGACGGTGGAGTCGACGCAGGCCAACGGGCGGCGGATCACGTACGCGCTGGACGGCACCACGGCGGCGGGAGATCTGGTGAGTCGGCTCGCGGAAGTGGCGGCACTGCGTGACATCTCAGTGCTCGAGCCCGACATCGAAGATGTCGTGGCCCGACTCTACACGCGCCAGGCCACTCCCGCCTCCGACTGAGCGGGCTGGTCGGTCACAGCAGATTGCGTGACCAGCCCTGGGCGGTATCGTTTCCGGCATGGCCCGGCTCAAGCCGAAGAAGCGAGCGCGCCTTCCCGACCGGGCGTTCGCCTACATCGACTCCCGCGGCCGGCGGCGGCTGCCGATCCACGACAAGGCGCACGTACGGAATGCGCTCGCCCGGTTCAACCAGGTCGATTTCGAGAGCGACGCCGCCCGCGAGCAGGCGCGGAAGCGGCTGCTGAACGCGGCGAAGAAGTACCGCATCGTCCCCGTGGGCTTCATCACCCGGCAACTGCAGTCCGAGCGGAAATACGCCACGGCCCGGATCCAGGCGACGGCCATGGAGGCGGCGGCGCTGCCCACCGGGTCTCGTGACCCTCCTCATGAGCGACATCGAGGGATCCACCGGCCTGCTCCGCAAGCTGGGCGACCGGTACGGCGCGCTGCTCAACGACGTGCGCGGAATCCTTCGGGCCGCCGTCTCGGGCTCGGGCGGCCGCGAGATCGACGCGCGCGCCGACGAGTTCTTCGCGGTCTTCGAGCGCGCCGGCGCCGCCGTCGAGGCGGCGGTGGCCGTCCAGCGCGACCTCGCCGCCCGCGAATGGACCGACGGGCTGGAGGTGCGACTTCGGATCGGCATCCATAGCGGCGACCCAACGCTGACGGAGGCCGGCTACATCGGCCTCGCCGTCCACACGACGGCGCGCGTCTGCTGCGGCGGCCCACGGCCGCCAGATCGTCGTGTCCGCCGCCACGCGAACCGCGATCGGCACGTCGCCGCCGGCCGGCGTCCGGTTCCGCGGCCTGGGCGCCATCGCCTGTCCGGCCTTCCGGACCCGGAGATGCTCTTCCAGGTGCAGGCCTCCGGGCTGCACGCCAGCTTCCCGCCGCCGCGAACGCCGCGCCGCACACCGCAGCGCCGGCCGGCCGCCGAGCGTCACAGCAGCGCCGAACGTCAGCTCGAGCTGCCCCAGCCGCCCGCTTGAGGCGGCGGCGCGTCTCAGGCTACGGTACGTGACGTAATAGTTTCTTTCTGGAACATCCCGGGTCTTACCATCTTGTCTTGCTCGTCGGTGCCGGCTTTTGATCTGGAGAAACCCGAGGGAGACGACGATGGCTGAATTTGTTGTTGATTGTGTCACGCAAAAACCGGGCACCTTCGCCTATCTGAAACTCGTCAGCGAGAGTGGGGATGTCGTGATCCTTGACCGTCGGGAATCGGATCGTCGCCGCATCCGTCAGCCGGCAACCCCTGAGCGACGCGACGGCGATCGACGCCGCCGCGACGTCATGTCGGACCTCCACAAGTCTGGCTGGGCTCTGCGGTACATCGGTAGGCACGCCTGGTTCGGCGAGCCGGCGTACCGGCTGAACAGAAAGCACCCGGCTCGCTCGATTCCTTCTGCCCGAAGTGCTTATTGCCTGGTGCGGTTGATCGTCATCTCGACGTAGGTGTACCACCAGCCGTCGATCAAACGAACTTCGAGCGGATTGCCGGCCTTCTCGTAGACTTGCGTGACGCCGTGGTCTGCCGTGGACGTGCTGCTCACGTAGCGCCAGCCGTTCGCCTCCAGAGCGCTCCGCATCGCGACTGCGAGGCTGTCGATCTCCACCCGACCCCGATACACGAGCCGCGCGGCCTTTACCGTCGGCGACTCGATGATCACGGACTTGCTGGGCTGCGCCGTGAGCTCTGCCCGCCACCGTGGATGTTCCCCGAACCCTCGCTTCGAAAGTCATTTGGACGACGAGGCAGCGCACCCAGCCGTGGAGCGCGCGAGGATCGACCAGTGCCGCAACGGTGTGTCGAATGTTCATTGATCGCGCGAGCTCCGGCAGGCAGCTCGAGAAAGTAGACCTCTGGGCAACGCCCGGTGTCGAACGGTAGAAGCACCAGCGCCGGGCGATCGAGCGCACCGCGGCCCCAGCATGTCAGGGGGCCTTCGCACGACGGTCAGAGACGAGGCGACCCTCCTTGAATACGAGACGCAGCCGTCGCAGGTTCGTGATGTCCTGCAGCGGATCGTCGTCGACGACGATGAGATCGGCGAGCTTGCCCGGCTGGATGGTTCCGGAGCTCGGCGCCGACGCCGCAGAGCTCAGCGGCATCGCGCGTAGCGGCGAGAAGAGCCTGCCGCGGCGTCGCTCCGTCCTTCACCCACAGGCCCAGCTCGAGCAGCGCCGCCTCCTTCAGCGGCCGGATGTCAGAGCCGAGCGCCATCCTCACGCCGGCCGCAAGCGCTCGCCGGAACCACTCGCGGTGCTCACCGGAGGCCTGGTCCGCGCGCTCACACAGGTCCGGCTGACAGGTTCCGCTGCTCGACCCATCGTTTCTCCCACGGATCGCTCGCCTGATCCGGGGTGAGGTGGCTAATCGCCAGCGTGGGTACGTACCACGTGTTGCTGGCGCGGAGCTGCTCGACGCACTCTTGATCCATGATGTAGCCGTGCTCGACGCTGTGCGCGCCGAGCCGGACGGCCTTCTTCACCGCTTCGGGGTTGGCGGCATGCGCCATCACACGAAAACCGCGGGCGCGACAGATTGCGAACGCCGCCTCGAGCTCCTCGTCGAGGAGGAACGACTGCCAGTGGCGGTCCCAGGACGGGCCCATGATCCCGCCCGTGAGATTGAGCTTGATGTGGTCAACGCCGTTCTTGATCTGCTCCCGGATCGCGCGGACAAATCCGTACGGGCCATCGCACTCGAGCGCATGACCCGACGTCAGGAAGTGGCCACCCGTGCTGGTGAGGAAGTGGCCGGCCGCGAACACACGCGGGCCCACGTACTGGCCCGTATCGAACGCGCGCTTCCAGGCCACGTCCATGAAGTGCGCAGCGCCGGCGCACCGCACGCCTACGACGCCCGCCTCGGTCAGCGCCTCCATCAGGCGCTGGCCAAACGCGATGGTTTGGTCGACCACATTGGCGCCCGTCTCGGCGACATAGTCGGGATGAATATGGACATCCCAGAGCCCCGGCAAGAGATACGCGCCCTTTAGGTCGATCACGTCGGCGTTCCGGGTGTCGGCCGAATGGGTCCCATCGAGGACTTCGGCGAATCCGTCCTCGCTCGATCACGACGCTGCCACCAACTATGGTCTGCTCGCCCACGCAGTCGATGACGCTGGCGCTGGTCAGCACAAGTCGGTGTGCGGTCACGGGCTCCGCGCGCGGACCAGTCACGCAAATTCCGGCGGCGAAGCTCGGCCGACGAT